>Ga0209599_10000031_pt1 | contig 107052 bp, 101 predicted proteins | sample Shrwel_input2_FT_FD_187534 | JGI IMG/M metagenome (GOLD analysis project Ga0209599, IMG submission 187534) | Subsurface microbial communities from deep shales in Ohio, USA - Utica-3 well 1 S input2 FT (SPAdes) (version 2) ...
TAAGTGATGCGTTCTCTAGCGGTGAGTTTACCTTGTTCATGTTGTTTTTGTAAAGCTTTTTCTCCGCCACCTTTTTTAATTTTGGCGTAGAGTTGATTAATTTCTGAAAGCCTGAGTTTATTAGTGTCTTCGTTTTTATTGAATTGTAAGTCCATAATTTATTTTGTGTCTCTAAAAATACACATTTTATAAAAAATAAGAAATGAATTCTGAATGAGATGTACCATAAATTTAAATTTTAACTCTGAAAATATTTTTATGACCGAACTGCGCCCGTGATGGAGCCATTGTTGGAGCTCTCCCGAAATGAAATGGGAATGAATTTGGCTTTCGGGAAGCGACTGGCGACAGCACGAAATTGGCGCCAAAAAAAATAAAACTTTAACTAATTTTTAAGAAATATTGAATCTTGTTTTTCCGTTATCTATAAAAAGAATTTAATGATTTATTTTTCCTAATTAGTTTTTATAGTTTATTATTTGAACAACGCCCCGAATTTTCGAAGAAAATTCGGGGCGTGTTTATAGGAATGATTTGAGGAAACCCAATGATAAATAGAAAATTAATGATATTTTTGTACAGAAAATTTGAGATATGTATAAAACTTCTACTTTTAGGCTTCATTTGATTGTTTTTTTATGGGGATTTACTGCTATTTTGGGAAAATTGATTCATGCGAATGCAGAAGTTTTGGTTTTTTACAGAATGCTTTTCGCTTCGGTTTTTCTCTATTTATTCATTAGGATTATCAAAAAAGACAGCATAAAAGTTTCTAAGAAATTGCTCTTAAAATTAGTAGGAATAGGAAGTTTAATGGCATTTCACTGGTTGTTTTTCTTCAGTTCTATTAAAGTGTCTAATGTATCTATTGCGCTGAGTTGTCTGGGAACATCTACCTTGTTTGCCGCACTACTAGAACCTCTTATTTTTAAAAGAAAAATAGACCTTTCGGAGATTGTGATGGGAATAGTGATTGTAATTTGTATTTCCTTAATTTTCAAAGTAGAATTTCAGTATAAATTAGGAATTATTTATGGGTTAATTTGCGCTTTACTCGGAACGATTTTTTCAGTTTTTAACGGAAAATTATATGGCAAAACATCATCTGGAAATATTATTTTCTATGAAATTTTCGGAGGTTGGCTGGTGATTAGTTTGTATTACGTTTTTTCTGGTCAAATTTCACAAATAGGCGAAATAAGTTACCGTGATTTAGCGTTATTAACCTTATTGGCGAGTGTTTTTACAGCATATCCTATGTTTGAGTCAGTGAATTTGATGAAGTATATTTCACCATTTACCTTGATTCTTACAGTAAATTTAGAGCCTATTTATGGAATTATATTGGCTTTTTTTATCTTTGGAGAATCAGAAAAAATGAGTGCTGTTTTTTATGGAGCTTCTTTGGTCATGATTTTGGCAATTGTCATTAATGGAGTCATTAAAGCAAGAAAAAAATCCAAAGAAATAGCGATAGAAAACACTCAAGAGTGATATTAAACAAATTTGATGAAAAAATATTTACTTCTTTTAACCTTTTTGTCAATCATTGGCAACGCACAAATCGTAAGAAAATATTCTAACGAATTTCTCAACATTGGAGCTGGCGCCAGAGGTTTAGCAATGGGAGGCGCCGTGATTTCTAATCAGAATGATGTCTATGCTCCTATGTGGAATCCTGCTGGTTTGACAGAAGTAGAAAGCGATTGGCAAGGCGCAGCAATGCACGCAGAATATTTCGAATCTATTGCGAAATACGATTATATTTCTTTTACTAAAGCGCTCGATTCTAAAGATGGAGTTTTGGGAATTTCTATTGTAAGACTGGGAGTTGATAATATTTTGAACACTACTCAGATGATAGATTCCGAAGGGAATATTGATTATGACAAAATTTCTAAATTTTCCACTTCAGATTATGCAGGAATTATTTCTTATGCTTTTCGTCCTGGCGGAAACCAAAAACTAAGCGTGGGAATTAATGCCAAAATCGTTTATCGAAATATTGGGAAATTTGCCAATGGTTTTGGTTTTGGATTTGATGCAGGAGCCATTTATCGTGCAGATTCTGGCTACCAATTTGGAGCAATGTTGAGAGATGCCACTACTACAGTGAATTTTTGGAGCATCAACCAAAAAGAATTGTCAGCAGTAGTAAATGGAGAAGAATTCAATCCCGCTCCGAAAGATAAAATGGAAATTACCATGCCTAAACTGAATCTGGGCGTTTCCAAAAATTTCGAAATCAATAGAGATTTAGAATTATTGCCAGAAGCTGGTCTTAATGTAGATTTTGCCAAAACCGCAGCCGTAATTTCTACAGATTTTGCGAGTATTTCGCCTTATTTGGGTGCGGAACTCAGTTTCCAGAAAATGATTTTTGTAAGAGCTGGACTCAATAGATTTCAAACCGTGACCGATATAGAAGACCTAAAACGCAAAGTTTCTATGCAACCTAGCGCTGGAATTGGCATCAAATACAAGGGACTTACGCTAGATTACGCCATCACCAATACAGGAATTGGCGGCAGCAATTATTTCTCGAATTTCTTTTCTCTGAAATTGGATATGAGGGATTTTAGATATTAGAAGCAACCCGTTTTCAGTTTTTAATCACGTTTTCACCTGCTTTCGCCACTCGCTTTTTTGTTTTTTGTCATTCTGAGCGAAGTCGAAGAATCTATAAAAAACAAAAAGAGCTCAAACAAAGGCTCAATCAGGGCTATTTTTCACTTTCATTTCTTTGTAAGCACGTTTTTCAGAAAAATAATTTCATTAGAACTTAATTATTTTTTACATTTACTTCACTAAAATTTATCACAATGAAAAAATCATTTGCACTTGCTTTCTTGTTTTTCACTCTTATATTTTCCGCTCAAAATATTACCGATTACGAATACATTTATGTTCCTAAAAAGTTCAAAGATTTTGAAGCAAATGAATATAATCTCAATACCCTTTTGAAAAAAGCTTTAGAAGGGAAAAAGTATAAAGTAATTCAAGATGACATTGTAAACTGGCCCTTAGAATTAAGACAAAATCCTTGCAAAGTTTTAAATGCAGATTTGCTTAATGATTCTAACATGTTCAGAAACCGACTGAAATTACAGTTTTCGAATTGCGAAAAAAACGTAATTTTTGAAACCAAAGGAACTTCTATGATTAAGGATTTCGAGTTAGGCTATCAAGACGCGATGAATATTTCACTCAAAAATTTACAAAATTCTCAACCTAAAGAAATAGAAGTTTTAGCAAAACCAACTGAAAAAATTGCAGTAGAAGCCGTTGTAGAAAAGCCAGTTCAGGCTGTAGTAGCTTCTTCAAATTCTGCAACTCCGGAAGTTTCCAAAAAAGCAGAAAGTTATAGCAATGGAACGATGAGTTTCCAAAAAATTCAGATTTCTAAAGATCAATTCATTTTGGTAAGTTCTAGCAGTTCTGTTCCTTTTGCCACTTTTAAAAATACTACAAAATCAGATGTTTACAGAGTTACTTTAGAAAATGGAATTTCTACCATTGGTTACTCAGAAAACGGAAATCTAATCATAGAAATCCCAACCAGTGATGGGAATTATAAGAAAGAAGTTTTTACAACGAGATAACAAATTAATATCAATTAATATTTTTATGAAAAAATATATTATTATCCTATTACTTTTTAATATATCATTAAACGCACAAAAAATAGGTGTTGTTGAAAAGTTTAAGTCTAATTTACAACACGCACATGCTTCTTTAGTTATTGGTGAAAACACAAAAGTTGTAGAAGATTTGAATTATGACATTAAGCCTCATATTGATTCAATTTTTATGAATAAAAATATTCAATTTGAAAAAATAGAAAATTTTGATTTTTCAATAATAAATGGTTATAATGGGGTTCACTTAAATTGGAATAAAGAGATTGAGGAAAAACTTAAAAAATTTTGTTTAGATAACGGAATCGATGGACTCATTCTTTTATTTTCAGTTAATGATCCAAAATATTCCATTCAGCCTAATCGAACATTATATAAACAAAATTTTGATTTTGGAATAATCACAAGTGGAGGCATAAAAAAACAACTTTATTTTTTTAATAATTTAAAGATATTATATTACACGGTCAAATCTAACAGGTTAAACTATCCAATTTTAAAAAGAGATGAATCTCTTTCAATTACACAAAATTTTAAAAAGTATGACGAATTCGTTTTTGACACAAAAACAAAAAAACTATTAAATCCAGAAAAGGCAAAAAAAGACTTTTTAAAAGATTTTTTTTATAGAATTGATGCTAGTTTTAATGAAGTGTTTAGAGAAATTAAAAAGTAAGTTTAAGAATTAAAAAACTCCCAAACTACTTTCCCTTTCTGCTTCCCAAGAATTTCTTCCAGCGTTTCTAAGTTGGCTTCTTTTATGCGTTTTACAGATTTCAGTTTTTTCAGAAGCAATTCTATGGTTTTTTCGCCCACTCCAGGTATTTCTTCCAGTTCAGATTTTATGGTATTGTTGGTTCTGCGTGTTCTGTGATGTTTCACACCAAATCTATGAGCTTCGTCTCTTACTCTCTGTAAAACTTTTAGCGTTTCAGATTTTTTGTCTAAATACAACGGAATTGGATCTTCTGGAAAGAAAATTTCTTCCAAACGTTTTGCAATACCTACAATCGTAATTTTTCCATACAAACCCAATAATTTCAAACTTTTCACCGCAGACGAAAGTTGACCTTTTCCTCCGTCAATCAAAATCAATTGCGGAAGATTTTCTCCTTCATCCAGCATTCTTTTGTAACGTCTGTAAATTACTTCTTCCATTGTTGCAAAATCATTCGGCCCTTCCACTGTTTTTACATGGAAAATTCTATAATCAGATTTACTTGGTTTTCCGTCTTTGAAAACTACACACGCAGAAACAGGATTGCTTCCTTGAATATTGGAGTTGTCAAAACCTTCAATATGTCTTGGTTCTACTGGCATTCTGAGCAGTTTTTGCATTTCTGCCATAATTCTGTTGGTGTGTCTTTCTGGATCTACAATTTGTACTTGTTTCAGTTTTTCCAGTCTGTATTCTTTAGCATTTTTTTCAGAAAGCTCTACAATTCTTTTCTTATCGCCCACTTTTGGAACGATGAGTTTTGTATTTGGGATTTCTATATTCAAATGAAAAGGAAGCAAAATTTCTTTGGATTCCGAAGCGAATTTTTGTCGGATTTCTATCAAAGCTTCTTCCAAAATTTCTTCATCGGTTTCTTCCAGCATTTTTTTAATTTCTGTAGTGAAACTTTGGACAATATTTCCGTTTCTGATTTTAAAGAAATTCACATAAGCAGCAGTTTCATCACTCGTCATTCCGAAAACATCTACATCATCTATATTCGGATTTACAACGGTATTTCTCGCTTGATAATCTTCTAAAATATCTAATCTTTCTTTTACATTTTGTGCCGCTTCAAACTCTAAATTGGCAGCAAAACGAAACATTTCGTCTTCTAAATATTTCCTCGCTTTTCGGAAATCTCCTTTGATAATTCCACGGATGGCGTCTATTTTTTCATCATAACTTTCCAGACTTTCTAAGCCTTCACAAGGACCTTTGCAATTTTTGATGTGGTATTCTAAGCAAACTTTATATTTTCCGTCTTCAATTTTTTTTGGAGCCAAATCTAAATTACAAGAACGAATTTTATACAAATTTTTAATCGTTTCCAATAAAATTTTAGCAGGACGAACTTTGGCATAAGGTCCGTAATATTCACTTCCATCTTTGATGATGGTTCTGGTCAGAAAAACGCGAGGGAAATTTTCGTTTTTGATGCAAATCCAAGGATAGGTTTTGTCGTCTTTCAACATGATATTGTAAAACGGCTGATGTTCTTTTATCAGGTTATTTTCTAATAAAAGTGCGTCATATTCAGAGTTTACAACGGTCGTTTCTAATCTTACGATTTTAGAAACCATAATTCTGGTTCTGTAACCGTTTTGATTTTTGTTGAAATAAGAAAGTACTCTTTTCTTCAAATTTTTGGCTTTTCCTACATACAAAAGTTGTCCGTTTTTATCGTAATAACGGTAAACTCCGGGTTCTGAAGGAAGCGTTTTGAGTTGAAGTTCGAGGTTAGAATTCATTGAACAAAAATAGTGAAAAAGATTTGAGGTTTGCGATACGAGTTTCGAGATTTTAACGTTTCACACAACCATCTTAATTATTTTTTCTCTACTATTTTGTTTCCATTGCTTCAATATAAATGGCTTTTCCTTTTGGCAAGAGAACAGGTTCTACAAATGGTTGTTCCTCTAAGATTTTCACAGAAACGATGGCAGATTTATCTAAAAGAAGATACTCCTTTTCATCTACGAAATGTTTGTTGAGTACAATTGGCAAGAATTGGTCTGCTTTTGAAATTTTAAATTCTTTAACAATATTTTTAAAATTTAGAAATTGAGTATTTGGTTTAGTTTTAAAGATTAAAACTCCATTTTTTGCTCTATAACCATATAATCCCGTTGCTCTTTCTCCTTTTAAAATATTAATACTTTCGATATTTTGAACATTAATAGCAGAACAATCAGAAAAAGTTGGCATTCCGTCAATTACATAAAGTACATTTTGGAAGTTATTGTTATCTCGGATTTTTACATTCTGAGAGTTGTTAGAAATAATTTTTTCAAGGTTATTTTCTTGAGCAAAACTCATTTGAGCAAAAGACAAAGCAAGGAAAAATAATAATTTTTTCATGGTATTAATTTTTTATAAAGTTACAAATAAATCAATTCAGCTCCACCAATTTTTCTGCCCAAATTTTCCATTGCAGATTGGTATAAATCAATTTGTTTTTGATGTTTTTCAGAAGGTTCACCTGTTTTAAAATCAATAATAAACCAAGCGTCATCTATTTTTACCATTCGGTCTGGTCTGTAGGTTTTTCCTTCAATTAACAATTCTCTTTCGCTTAAAATTTCTTGATTTTTTGTAAAATATTTTGGGTGTTTTTCTATAATTTCAAAAATTCTTTCAGCGATTTCAGATTTTTCATTTTCAGTGATTAATCCTTCTAATAGATGAGATTTCAACACTTTTTCAATATCACTTTTATCATTAATTTTTGACAAAATCTCGTGGGTAAAAATTCCGTTTCTCACTTTTTCATTTCTTTCTTGGTAGTTTTTAGAAGGCGTTGCAATCGTGATATTGGCAGATTTTTCGTGCTTTTGAGTGAGAGAAGAAATTTGTTGAGAAATGTGTTGTTTTTCTTCTTTCTTACTTTGTTTTTTCAGTGTATTTTCATCCATTTTAAAAACATCAAAACTGTCTAAATTTTCTACGTTTTTAGATTTCAAGAAATCATAAATTTCAATATTTGATGGATTTTCGTTTCCGTTTTTATCTGTAGTTGGTTTTTGAACATAAAGATAAAGCTGTTCTACAGGTCTAGTTGTGGCAACGTATTGCAAACACAATCGATCAATGAAGTTTTTGTAGGTATTCTCTTCGTTAAATTCAGAAATTTGGTCATCGTAGGTTTGTAATTTTTTGTCAAAACCACCAATATTTACGGATTTCAAAGCGGTATTTTCTTCCAAAGAAAACCATTCTTGAATTTTAGAGTCTTTATGTGCATTTTCCATCGGCAGAAAAACGATAGGGAATTCTAAACCTTTCGCTTTGTGAATGGTCATCAATTGAATGGCATCAATGTTTTCCGAAGCTTGAATGCTCGTATTTTTGCCTTCTTCTTCCCAAAATTGGAGGAAATCTTTCAAAGTTGCACCCGCATTTTGGGTGTAATTGTAAAGCAATTCCAAAAAATTGAGCAAGAAATCGGTTTCTTTATCTTTCACAGAAAATTCGTGGATGTAATATTCTATAAAATTGTACAAATTAAGATGTGGGAAATCTTCCTGTTTTAGCGCAACTCCATATTTTTCTTTGATGAAATGTTCAATATCTTTTTTGTTTTCGATGTCTAAAATCTGCTTCATTTCTACCGAAAAATCCTGCATTGTTATTCTGCCAGATTTGTTTAATTCATACATCATTTTTACCAAAAATCTTCTGTTTTTAGGAAAAGTTTCCCAATACAAAAACTGAATCAAAGCACGAAGCGTTCCCGAAAGTTCAAGTGTTAACCCTTTTTCAGAAATGGTTTTAATGTAGGTTTCTTCGCCTTTGTAATTCACTTTCAGGTTTCCCAATAATTTAGAAAAATTGAAAATGTCATTATTTCCACGGCAAAGAATGGTGATGTCTGAAAACTCAAAGCCATTATTAATGCACTCTTGCAAATCTTTTTGCATTTTTTCGGCGCAATCTTGGTAATAAATTTCCTTCAAATCATTTTCTAAAAAATGGACTTTCACTCTGCCTTCTTTTCCAGAAAAAGCGCTTTGTTCAGCATCTTTCCCGAATAATTTTGCGTGTTCTTCATTCAGGTAACTTCCGTAAAAATGATACAATTCATTGTTGAATTTCACAATATTTTTGGCACTTCTAAAGTTTTGTTGAAGCGTCTCAATTTCCACTTCAATTGGCGAAAAATCTTTTTTATTGATAATGTCGAGCATTATTTCTGCATTTCCACCTCTGAATCTATAAATACTTTGTTTAGGGTCGCCAACTAACGTAAAACTAGAATTTTCGGTAGCGATATTGTGGTCGCGAAGCGGAAGAAAATTCATCCATTGTAATGCAGAAGTATCTTGAAATTCATCGAAAAAATAATGCTGAAATTGCGTTCCCACTTTTTCATAAATGAATGCAGAAGGTTCGTTTCGAAGATTTTCGTTAATCAGAACATTAAATTTTGACAATAAAACCAAATCGTTTTCATCTTCAATTTGTTGCAGTTGATCTTGAATTTCTTTATTGACTTTCAAAGGCAACAAAGCACGCAAAATTTTCTCTTTTTTCTCTCCAAGAATATAATTTTGAATGATTTTTCTGCGGTTTTCAATTAAAGTTTCTAGAATTGAAAAAATAATTCCTTCCTTATTTTTACTTTTCGTGGAAGCTCCTTTTTGGTAATTTTCAAGTTTTTTAATTTCTTCTTCTGTACTTTCGTAAATTAAAGGCTTCTCGCTTTTTAAATAACTTTCAAAAAAATATTGTATTGATTTGTTACTTCCTCCATAAAAATCAGAATTTTCTAAACCGTTGTTTTTAATCAATTCTAAAGAATCTAGCGCTATTTTTTTAGAATTTTCTTTCAGCTCGCGGATTTCAGTTCTGATGTTATTTTTGGTGTTTTCATAGGCTTTCCAATCGAAATCTTTATTTTCTTCGAGCCAATGATAATGCTTATCATTTACAAATTCTTTGGCAGAATCTAACAAAGTTTTATTGATGTTTACACGCTCATTTTGGTCGAGACTGTAATTTACATAATCCAAAAAAGCTTCGGAAATTTGTTCGTCTTCACCAATTTTGTTGAGCATTTGATCCACTGCTTCAATCAAGAAAGGTTCTGGTTGAATTTCGAGGTTGAAATTCTGCGCCAAACCCAATTCGTAAGAAAAACTTCTCACCAATTTTGCGTTAAATTTATCAATCGTACCGATGTTTAAAGTAGAGTAGTTGTGCAAAATATAATCGAGCACTTTCTGTGAACGTTGATGTAAATCGTCTAACGTAATTTTCTTGCCTTGTTCTTCAAATTTTTGTTGAATTCCGAGCAATTTATCGTTTTCGGCGTAGTTTTCTTGGGTAAATTCTTTGAGCCAAGAAAGAATTCTTTCCTTCATTTCGTTGGCTGCTTTATTGGTAAAAGTGAGCGCTAATATATGACGAATAGCGTCTTTTTGATACGGATTTTCAAGGCAAATCATCAACACTCTTTGTACCAAAGTGTAGGTTTTACCAGAACCAGCAGAAGCATTGATGGCGATGTATGGTTTCATTTTACTAATTTCTTGAAATTTTTTGGAAATAAAAAATCCGTCCAAAAAATTTTGAACGGATTTAAAGTGCATTTACATAATTCTATTTCACAATAATAGTGTGACTAGGTAAAGTTTTACTCTTATAATAAGCAGCAGCGATATCTTTTATTGCATTTATTCTTGTTTTTTCTAATGAAACTGCATCGTTGTGTAATTTCATAAGTATGTCTAACTCTTTTTTTTCTTCTGCGGAAATTTTATTTTCAACTGATTTTATTAACGCATTGCTTTGTGTGTTGCATGGTGATGTGCTATCAATTTGTGTAAGATTTTCTAAAGCAAGAGAATAATTTTTTTCAGCAATTGAAGCTTGAGCTTGTTTTATAAAAGAATTACAGTTTTTCTTTTGATAATTTTTATATGTTTCTAATGCTTTATTTTGAGCATTATTATAGCAAGAGGCACTTTCTGGAACCGACATTATTAGCGCTAAAGCTTCTTCATATTGTCCAGTTTTTTCTAATGAGCTTGCTCTATTAATAATAGAACTACAGTTTTGTTCATAGTATTGATTAATTTTTGATTTACTTTTTTCAATGAAGTTTGAAATTGAAGAATCATTAGAAGACAAAGAATTAATTGCATTATTAATCGCTATATCTGTAGTTTTTCCTGTTCCTTTTAAATCTTTAGAAAGAGAAGTGAAAATTTTTTGAGTCTGGTCTTGTTTTATTAAAATTTGAAGTGTGATTTTGGTAACATTAATATTTTGCATGCCACCTTCTACAATTTCATTATTATTAATTATAATATTAGGCTCTATTATTAGACCATTATTATAACCAGAAGCTGCTATTCCGTTTTCTGCTAGAATTTGAATGAGTTTTCCTTCAACTTTTTTTAGAACGCTTTGATCAAAAGTATTGAACTGATCTTCATTAAAAGATATTCCCAAATACAATTTTCCGATATCTGATTTATTTTGAGCAAAGAAAATAAATGAGACAAATAGGAAAACAAGTGATATTATTTTTTTCATAATCTTTATTTAATAGTTATGTAAATTGTATTGCCTTTAATATCTTTTTCAACTTGTAGATTTAAGCTTCTGAAAAATTTAAAAATTTCTAATGCAAATTTATTTGGGTTATAATTTTTGCCAGTGCTATCTTTTAGTGGAATTTTTACATCATCAAAAATCATTCTTAAATCTGTGGTTCCTTGAATGTGATAGTTGTTTTTGTAAGCATTTTTTTCCATCCAAAGCTCTATCTGGTCAGATAGTGGCAGGTTTTCTGGTGCAATTTCAGAAGACATTTTTGTAGCAGAATTTTGCGAAAAACTAATATCAACATTTACAGATTTCCCATTGTTTACAATATCTGTAAATTTAGATTGCATTACATTAAGGAAATCCTGTGAAATACTTTCTGTAGCTTTAGTAGTGAGTTTTGCAAAATCGTCAGTATAGAATTTACCGCTTTCACCTACTTTATTAGATAGTGAATTTCCCGTTGAAGCTTCATAAGCAGTAAGTACTAAATTTATAGAATTCCCTGATGCAGAACGATTTTCATTTACTTCTGCTTGTACATATACATCAGCGCCAGACATTTGAATGATTTGATCTTTCACATCTGTCTGATTATCTGAAGTGAAGATGTTATTGTCTTTGGCAGATTTAAGTTTTGCCACAAAATCTACAGTTGTAAAGCCACGGGAATCAAAAGCTTCTTTTATTTTGGTTAAAGCGATTCTTTTGTTTACGTCATTTTCAAGAATTGTTCTTAAATCTTCACCTTCTTTTACATAAGGGATAACCATAATTTTTGGTTGCACAGTTTGCACTTGAGGAGAATTTGTTTGCGCTTCAATTTTAGTGAAAAAAGCGAATAACAATATAATAAATGAAAACTTAAAAATATTAGTATTTGTCATTTTAATAACCGAATTTTCTGATGATTGAGTTTTGTTCCAGATATCTTCTCAAAGCTTCATAATTAATAGTTATATCTAAAAACAGCTTATTCCCTTTAGAGGTATTAATAAGATTAGAACTTTCTGTGTTTGAAATAATGAATGATTTATAAACAGCACTTTTGAAAAATGTTTCATTAAAATTTGGAAAATTCTTTTTAAAAGTAATTTCATTTTCAATTAGAGGATAGCTGTATTCTGAATTTGGAATTCCTCTATAAAGGAGTGCGAAAAATGCCTTTTTTTGAGCGTCTTCTGTTGCTGAATTTCTTCCATTACCATATCCAACAGACTTAAGTGCAACTATTCCATATTCTGTTTTTCGTAAAAGAGACACCTCAGTTTCGTAATGGTCAGGGATTTTAGTTGTACAAGAAATAAGTACAATTAAATAAAATGATAAAAATAATTTTATTCTCATTGCTTAGTGGTGATTTGTAATTTGCTTAGTGCTTTATATTTTGAATTGATTTCAATTCCGCCAGCTTTAACTTCACAAATTGAGAAATTTTCATCTTCAACTTTTATTATTTTTAATTCACCTATTTCTTTTTTTCTTGTTATTTTCTTGCCGCCAACTTCCATTTCTACTAATTCAGCAACAGTTAATTTATCTCCTTTTTTTAGGCCATAGGATGCCCCTCCACTAATTAAAATGGTTTTCGCTGAGCCATCGCCTCCTTGTTCTTGTATTTCAGCAATTAAAAATGAAACTGGGAAATTTTTAGAAACAAAATTATCAATTTCTTTTTCTAGTCTTTTTAATGCAACAGAGTATGCTTCTTGACCGTTTGAAGGGGCAGAACCAAGTAGCGTGTTTCCTAATCCTTTTAAATCTAAAAGTCCTTTATCCGCTTTAGAAGTTACAATGTCAGATGCAATAACCTGTCCTGTTTCAACATCTAAAATTTTTAAATCAAAAGTAATTGTTGAATTGTAAGAATAGAAAGTTCTTCCTTTAGAATCAGTGTGAGATTCTTCTGTAGCAGTAACAGATGTTACATTTCCTGAAATTAGTAGTTGAGCCCCCAAACTTTTTGTTTGTGCAATATAATTGCTATCAATAAAGTCTTCTGTTTTTTGTAATTCTTTTTCATTCTTTATTGCATCCATTTGAGAACGTCCCACTAAATTGAATCTTTTTGTTTTTCCAAAAGAACTAGAAACAACTTCTTCAATTGAATTTAAAATTGATTCATTATATGCACCAGTAAAGGGAGCTATTCCGATAACTTTTTTTTCTTCTTGGGCATTAATTTTAGTAATTGTTAATAATAGTAAAAGTAAAAATGTAATAATTTTTTTCATAGTAAAATATTTTTTGTAAAAATAAAAATGGAAAAAAAAAGTACATTACGGTTTTCCGTATTTTTGATAAAAAATAAATGGTATTTTATATGAAAAAATCCGTCCAAAAAATTTTGAACGGATTTTAAAATTTATTGTTTTAGCGACACGCTGTTACATCATTCCTGGCATTCCTCCTCCCATTGGTGGCATTGCGCCTTCAGGTTTTGGAACTTCTGTAATTACACATTCTGTAGTTAATAACATTCCTGATACAGAAGCAGCGTTTTCTAAGGCAACTCTGGTTACTTTAGTTGGATCTATAATTCCTGCTTCTAGCATATTTACATACTCATCAGTTTTTGCATTATAACCGAAATCTCCGCTTCCTTCTGCTACTTTAGCAACGATTACAGAACCTTCACCACCTGCATTTGCAACGATTTGTCTTAGTGGTTCTTCAATCGCTCTTTTTACGATTTTGATACCAGTAGATTCATCTTGATTTGCTCCAGAAAGGTTGTCTAGTGCAGAAATTGCTCTTACTAAAGCAACACCACCACCAGCTACAATTCCTTCTTCCACAGCAGCTCTAGTAGCGTGAAGTGCATCATCTACTCTGTCTTTTTTCTCTTTCATTTCCACTTCAGAAGCAGCACCCACGTAAAGTACAGCAACACCTCCAGCTAATTTAGCCAATCTTTCTTGCAATTTTTCTTTATCATAATCAGAAGTAGTAGATTCCATTTGAGCTTTGATTTGGTTTACTCTACCTTTGATTTCTTCTTCGTTACCAGCACCGTTTACGATGGTTGTATTGTCTTTGTCGATAGTTACTTTTTCTGCTCTACCAAGCATTTCAATCGTAACATTGTCCATATTGAAGCCTCTTTCTTCAGAAACAACTTGTCCACCAGTTAAGATAGCGATGTCTTCTAACATTGCTTTTCTTCTGTCTCCGAAACCTGGAGCTTTAACGGCAGCAATTTTAAGAGAACCTCTTAATTTGTTTACTACTAAAGTTGCTAAAGCTTCACCTTCTACTTCTTCAGAAATAATTAAAAGAGATTTTCCTTGTTGAGCAACTGGTTCTAGAACTGGCAATAATTCTTTCATAGAAGAGATTTTTTTCTCAACCAAAAGAATATAAGGATTGTCTAATTCAGCCACCATTTTCTCAGCATTCGTTACGAAATATGGAGATTGGTAACCTCTGTCGAATTGCATACCTTCTACTACATCTACAGTAGTATCAGTACCTTTTGCTTCTTCTACAGTGATTACACCTTCTTTTCCTACTTTTGAGAACGCTTCAGCGATTAATGAACCGATAGTATCATCATTATTTGCAGAAATAGAAGCTACTTGTCTGATTTTTTCAGCAGAATCACCTACAGATTGAGATTGAGATTTAAGATTTTCAACAACAGCAGTTACTGCTTTGTCGATTCCTCTTTTTAAATCCATAGGATTAGCACCAGCAGCTACGTTTTTAAGACCTTCTCTTACGATAGCTTGAGCTAAAACAGTAGCAGTAGTAGTACCGTCACCAGCAATATCATTGGTTTTAGAAGCAACTTCTTTCACCATTTGAGCACCCATGTTTTCTACTTTGTCTTCTAGCTCAATTTCTTTTGCTACAGAAACACCGTCTTTAGTTACGTGAGGAGCACCGAAAGCTTTTTCAATTACTACGTTTCTTCCTTTTGGACCTAAAGTTACTTTTACTGCATTTGCTAATGCATCAACACCTCTTTTTAGAGCGTCTCTTGATTCAATATCGAATTTAATTTCTTTTGCCATAATTTTTAGATTTTAAGATACTAGACACAAGAGCCTAGATTTTTAAATTTTTTAAAATTTCTTGATTCTTGGTTTAGCCAATGATTCCTAATAAATCACTTTCTCTTACAATTAAATAATCTTTACCGTCTAGTTTTAATTCTGAACCGGCATATTTACCGTAAAGAACTCTATCGCCAACTTTTACTGTCATTGGTTCGTCTGGTTTTCCGTTGCCAACAGCAACTACAGTTCCTTCTTGTGGTTTTTCTTTTGCGGTATCAGGGATAATGATTCCTGAAGCTGTTTTAGTTTCTGCTTGTACAGGTTCTACTAAAACTCTGTCTGCTAATGGTTTAAAATTTACTGACATATGTATAATTATTTTTAAATTTTCTGTGATGGAATTCTCCAATTCTGTGCCAATGGTAATTCTGCAATATAAATTGAAAATTGAGAGATAATTTGGCAGATTTTTCTCAAAATGAAGTGAAATTTTGGCAGAAAAAAGCCACTCATTTTTTGTGAGTGGCTTCAGGGTTATATCAATTATTTAAGGTTTAATTTTTCTTTCCTGCGGCTTGCATTGGGTTTACCATTCCAGCAGCAGCTCCTCTTCTTCTGTTTTCTTGGTTCTGTTTGAACACTTGGAATTTAGAAGTGCTTTCTGGTGTAACTTTATCAGCAGTCCATAGGTTATTAGTGGTGTCAATATCGGCAGTTTCTAACATTGGGTCTAATTGAATTGACTTTAATTTTTTGTCAAAATAGTATGTTTTAGAAACTTTTTTCTCGTCTGATCTCCAGATTTGCGCTGGGATTTTGTCGTTTAATTTAGTTCCATCTTCGAAAGTGAATTCTAAAATAATTGGCATTACCATTCCTCCTTTGTTAGAGAAGTCAATTTGGTAGCCTGTGATATTTTTTAGACTTTCTCTTTCTTTGGTGTCAAGATTTTTCGGAGCGTCACCTTTTATGGTGTATTCTTTTTGAGTGTCTACTTTTTCTAAACCTCTTGCGTATCTCCAGTAGAAATCTCTTAAAGATTGGTCTTCATCAGTTTTGAAAGTAATTTTCTTATCTTCTTTATTTCTGATTTTAGAAATATCTTCGAAGTCATTTACTTGTGGTTCGTCTACTTTATATTTAAAATCTCTAGCTTGTGGTTTCCCATCAAAATCTGGAGTTGCCACAGTAACTTTGTCAATTGCAATGTCTACTGCATCTGTGCTGTAGAACCATCCTCTCCAGAACCAATCTAAATCTTCTCCAGAAGCATCTTCCATCGTTCTGAATAAATCTGCAGGTTCAGGATGTCTGAACGCCCATCTTTTAGAATATGTTTTGAAAGCTTTGTCAAAAAGTTCTCTTCCCATGATGGTTTCTCTCAAAATATTAAGACCAGTTGCAGGTTTTGCATAAGCATTTGGACCGAAATGAATAATGTTTTCAGAGTTGGTCATGATAGGCTCTAATTGGTCTTTTGGCAATTTCATGTAGTTCACAATGGTGTGAGCTGGTCCTCTTCTTGAAGGGAATTTATTATCCCAAAGTTCTTCGGTAAGATATTCTACAAATGTATTAAGGCCTTCATCCATCCAAGACCATTGTCTTTCGTCTGAATTGATAATCATCGGGAAAAAATTATGTCCTACTTCGTGGATAATTACTCCAATCATTCCGTTTTTAATTCCTTCAGAATACGTTCCGTCTTTTTCTGTTCTACCGTAGTTGAAACAAATCATAGGATATTCCATACCGTTTGATGCTTCTATAGATTGTGCAACTGGATATGGATAAGGAATGGTGAATTCTGAATAGGTTTTAATCGTATGTGCTACTGCTTTAGTAGAATATTTTCTGTATAAATTGTATGCTTCTTTAGGATAAAGGCTCATACACATTACTTTATTGTTATTTTCTTCAATCAATTGAGGCATTGCGTCCCAAATAAATTTTCTAGAAGAAGTCCAAGCGAAATCTCTTACATTTTCTGCTTCGAAAGTCCAAGTTTTTCTGTTTTTTGATTTAGATTTTTCAGCTTTTTTAGCTTCGTCTAGTGTAACGATTTCTATTGGTTCTTTAGTATTTTGCGCTTTTTGCCATCTTGCAAACTGTTCAGCGGTTAAAACTTCTGAGAAATTTTTTCCAGAACCTGTAGAAGCTACAATATGATCAGCAGGAACATTCATATTTACTTTGAAATTTCCAAAAGTAAGGGTGAATTCTCCACGACCTGTAAATTGGTGATTTTGCCAACCTTGATTGTCAGAATACACACAAAGTCTAGGATACCATTGTGTCATGGTAAAAAGGTGGTTGCCATCTTCTGGGAAAAATTCATAACCGCCTCTTCCTCCTTGCTTCATTCTATCTGGAATGTTATAATTCCAATCGATTTTAAATTTAAAAGTTTCGCCTTTTTTTAGTTTTTTAGGTAAATCTATTCTCATCATGGTTTTATTAACCATATAAGAAAGTGCATTACCATTTGCATCTGTTACTTTTTCTAAATTAATCCCGAAACCATTATCTTTTACGGGTAATTCAGTAGCTTTTAATCTATCAGATGAAATTTGTTTAGCTAGAGTAGAAGAAGATTGATAACCAGCATCTTTAGTGTTGCTGGTGTCATTCTCATCTAATTGTAACCAAAGATATTCTAATTCGTCTGGCGAATTATTGTAATAAGTAATTGTTTCTGAGCCTTTTAAGTTGAGTTTTTCCTCGTCTAGATATGCATTGATTTCATAATCAGCACGTTGTTGCCAATATTCATGACCAGGTGCTCCAGAAGCGGTTCTGTAACTGTTTGGCGTAGGTAAAATGGTTCCTAGTTGCTCAAATTTATTTCCATGATTGCTCCCAGGATTATTCTGGTGATTTTGGGCGGAAGTACTTACGAAAGCGTAAAGAAAAACAAAAATACTTAGAACTTTTTTCATTATAAATTTTTAATTTTTATCGATTTGTCAACAAATATAAAAATTTGTTACAATAGAGCATGTTTTTTTTAAAAAAAATAACTGTTAATGTAGTTTTATGCAGATAAAATTGATTAAGGAATCCTTTCTAATGCCATTTTTAGTGCAAAAATGAAGATAGGAACAGATATAATGTAAATCCAAATTTTATTAGAAAGTTTCAGAACTTCCGAGAAAATATAATGTATGAATAGTGCGATGGCTACGACTACAATTTGCCCTAGTTCAAGTCCCACGTTAAATCCAAATAAAGGTAAAGTAATGTCTTGCTCGTTTGCGAGCATCATTCTTACAGAATTGGCAAATCCCATTCCATGAATTAAGCCGAATAATAAGGCTAAATAATAATTCAGTTGAATGAGTTTTTTCTCGTTTTTAAAGAAAATAATGTTGTCTAAAGCAGTGAAAACGATAGTGCAAGGAATTAAAAATTCTACCCAATCAGAAGGAAATCTGAATACATCTAATGCGCTTAAAACCAATGTTAAAGAATGCCCAATCGTAAAAGCAGTTACTAGAATTAAAACTTTTTTCCAATCTCTAAAACTGAAAATAGCAATAAGTGCCAAAATGAATAATTGATGATCTAGAGCGTCTTTTGAGATAATGTGTTCCCAACCTAATTGTAAATAAAATAAAAAATCTTGCATGTTTTAAAATTTGAGTTACGAAAATAATGATTAATTTCGGAACGGATTTTGAAATAATGAACGCATGAAAAAATTCTTCTTACTTTTTACTTTTTTACTGGCTTTTTTAGTTTCGGCGAAACCTATTCATCCTTATCACGTAGGTTCGGTGGAAATTAACTATAATGCAAAAACCAAAACTTTTGAGATTTCTGCCAAATTTTTCTTAGATGATTTAGAAAATAGTCTTAATGCCAAGTATAATAAAACGTTACACTTTGGCGAAGAAAAAAGTAAAGCAGAATTAGACCAAGCTCTAGAAAATTATTTTGCAGAATATTTTAAATTGAAATCTAATAATAAATTTCTAAAAATCAATTATTTAGGTTTTGAAGAAGATAAAGAATCTGTCAATGTCTATTTAGAGTCTGAAATGACAGAAATGCCTAAAAAAGTAGAAACCGCAGTGAGTTTATTGTACAGTTTTTTTGATGATCAAATGAACATAGTTCACATTATTGTAAATGGCGAACGAAAAAGTTCTAAACTAAACTATCCGGATCGATATCTGTATCAGATTTTTTAAAATTATCATTCAGAGAGATACAGAACTGATGTAAATCTGGGAAAAATTCTTCGTAGCAAGAGCGCAAAAACTCTTTGTGATGCTGAAAAAATCCATATACAGGAATAGAATTGTCCAGATATTTTGCTTTATTCAAGACATTATTAATGCTGTATTCCATTCCCCAATCAAAACGATAATTGTAGAGCCAATTGTCTTTTTCCATTCTAGGAAGGACTTTTCTGAAATTTTCAGGTAAAATGGCTTCGTGTTTATTGAGAACTTGGTAAACATGAGCAGTGAAATCCCGCCATTCTTTGGCAGATTTTACATTTTTATCATTGGCTAAAAAATAATCAAAAACCACATCTACAAAAGCACCAGAATACAACCTCACAATCGGTTGAAAAACAGTTTTGGCTTCTAAAACTTTTGGGTGAACATCCGTAAAAGCATCAATAGCTCTGTGAAGCGTAATTCCTTGCTGAATCCCTTCTGATAAGTGATTTCGACTTTTATTTTTGATGAAATCACCAATCAAATTCCCCACGATTTGCTCGTCGGTAAAAGAAAGGTAAGTATGTGCAAGGAAATTCATTTAGTCTAGAATTGTCTATTAAAGTTATTAATTATTATTTTCAAATTTAAAAAAATTATTAATTACAAGTCTCGAAAATATAATGCCGAGAATAATACTGACTGTAATAAAAATAATTAAATGATTACTATTTGGTTCAGGGCCTACATGATGCATAATGTCATCCATATATAAAAATTTCATCCAAAATGGAGGAGTTCCTGCTTCTGGAGAATGATAGGTACAAGCATCTGGAAATGGTAATTTTGGAGAAATTATATAAAAATCTAGATACCCAATTAATACTCCACAAATTATTGTAAAAATTGGAATGAAAAGCCAATAAAGAAAATATTTTTTCATTTTTAGAATTCTTTAAAAAAGTTTTTCGTGGAATTCTTCTATTTTACTTACTTCTTCTATTCTAATCCCGAATTTTCTTTTAGGAATTTTGTTGAGGTTGGATACAAAAATCTTTTCGTAGCCCAATTTTTCTGCTTCAGAAATTCTTTGTTCAATTTGAGGAATCGGTCTGATTTCTCCACTCAAACCTATTTCACCAGCAAAACAATATTTCTCTGAAATGGCTAAATCTTCGTTGCTACTTAGCACTGCTGCAATTACCGCTAAATCTAGTGCAGGATCATCAGTTTTTATTCCACCAGTAATATTGAGGAAGACATCTTTGGCGCCCAACATAAAACCAGCACGTTTTTCTAAAACAGCAAGAAGCATATTTAATCTTTTGCTATCAAAACCAGTACAGCTACGTTGAGGAGTTCCGTAAACAGCAGTAGAAACCAAAGCTTGAATTTCTAGAAGCATCGGCCTGTTTCCTTCCAAAGTAACGGCAACTGCATTCCCAGAAAGTTCTTCAAATTTTTTGGTGATTAAGATTTCCGAAGGGTTTTTAATTTCTTTTAAACCTTGAGTCACCATTTCGTAAATCCCAATTTCTTGAGTGGAACCAAAACGGTTTTTCTGAGCTCTTAGTAATCTGAAAAGGTGATTTCTGTCTCCGTCAAAATTAAGAACTACATCTACCATGTGTTCCAGAACTTTCGGACCAGCAATTTGTCCGTCTTTGGTAATGTGACCTACCAAAATAACGGGAATGTTTTTTTCTTTGGCAAATTTTATCAATTCTCCAGAACATTCTCTAATCTGTGAAACCGTTCCTGCAGCACTTTCTAGCAATTGAGATTGTAAAGTTTGAATAGAATCTACAATCATCAAATCTGGCTGAAGATTTTTGGCTTCCATCAATATTTTTTCGATAGAAGTTTCGGTATATAGGAAACAGTTTGGGTTTTGAACGTCCGTAATTCTGTCGGCACGCATTTTAATTTGTGAAGCGCTTTCTTCACCAGAGACATACAGAATTTTCTTCTTCATTTTTAAGGCAAGTTGGAGTAGAAGCGTAGATTTACCAATTCCAGGTTCACCACCTATGAGAATAACAGAGCCTAGAACAATTCCGCCTCCTAAAACACGGTTCAGCTCTTCTGAAACAGTTTTCAGACGAATTTCTGTTCCTGTTTCTACTTCGGTAATATTGATGATTTTTTGTTTTCCGCTTCCTAGAATATCATAGTGAGAAGATTTTTTTTCTACAATTTCTTCTACTAAAGTATTCCACTCTCCACAGTTTTTGCATTGTCCGTGCCATTGCGGATATTGCGTTCCACATTTCTGACAATAGTATGCTGTTTTTATTTTTGCCACAGATTTATAATTGATAAATGATGTTGCAATTTACAGAATTTTTGAAAGGAAAAAGAAATGAATACCAATAAAAAACTCCCGAAATATTTCGGGAGTTTTTATTTATTTTACTAAGAATTTTTTAGTTTCTATTTTGCCATTGAGGCTTATCTTGAAGATTATTAATCCTTTTTGGAATTTAGAATTTTCAATGCTGAATTGATTGCTGTTTGGTTTTGCAGATGCAACTAGTTTACCTGTAGCATCAAAAACTTGAACCGAAGTAATCTTGTTTGAGTTATTTTCTACAATAATGTTTTCAGCGTTTTTGTAAACTACAGTTTCTTTATTTTTAGAAATATTATCTGTACCTAGAACAGAATCTGGCTTGTAAACTATTTCGAAACGATTATTTTCTTTTCCAGCTTCTGAATAAAACTGGTAAGATCCTTCTGAAAGGTTTACTGTTTTATTTAATTTATTGTCTTTTAAATAAATAGTTTGTGCGCTACTGAAAATCCCTTCAACTTGTGCAATAGATATTTCGTAGTTACCTGGTTCGTAGTATACAGCTCCAAGTTGAACTTTGTCTTCAATGTTGAAATTGTTACTTCTTCCTTGGATAACAAGATTTTCGTTGTCAGCAACAGTATAAAACATATCTGAAGTTTCAGATAAAGGAGTTGCGTCATAACCATTATCAATTCCATTAGTAGCACCTTTTACATATCCAATTAGAATGGTGTTAAAGTTTTTTGCTGGAGTAATAAGCTGTAACCAAACTTTCGGTTCTTCTACAATAGCTAATTTTGCATTAGAAAATTTTCCTTTATTAGAAACCCTCATGCTGTTGTTGAAAATTAAATTTTCCGTACTAGCATTTAGTTTCTTTACGATGAAGCCTTGACCTACAACTATCGCATCAGTTGGTTTTTCTGTAATAGCTTGATTTTGTGCAGGAATACCATCTGTAAGGTTTCTAACTGCATAATTCGCACCACTATATGCTGATCCTTGAGAGTTAGTAGGGTTTGGGTTTGTGTTTGTCCAAATGTAAGCTTTAGGTTCTATTTTTGAGCTATTTGCTGCATAGAAAAGGCTGAAGCTTATGTTAGAAGGATATGGGTTTCCAACCAAGTTGTTTCCAGCACCATTTTTGTAAATTTCTATTGTTTTTACACCATTGTTAGGAATTCCAGTAAATACACCATTAAAAACAGTGTGACCTGAAGGGAAATTATTCGGTGCTCTAATTGCGTATCCTTTTGCTGGGATAAAACTATTTACAGATGGATTAACACTAACAAAATAGTCATTACTCTCATTATAGCTGTAAAATCTATTGCTGAATGTATTAGGTGAAAAACTTTGTAAATTTTGATTTTCTACAGGAGAGCTCCAATAGTTGTATTCTAATCTTTTTAATTTAGTGTCTCTATTAACTTTTATAGGATTACCTGTGAAAGTTGCATTATCATTAACCTGAATTAAATTTCCGTCGTTTTCTACGACAATATTTCCATTGTTGATAATGTTGTTTTTAACTGTAATATTTGTTTCTGAATTTATAGTAAGAGTTTGATTGGCATTTATGGTACATTCACAAGCATTTAGATTACCATTTGTTTTAGTACTGTAGTTGCCGTTGATAACTATAATGTCTTTATCTGTAGGAAGGCTGTTTGTTCTGCTGTTCCAAGAAGATCCGTTCCATGTTTTAGTGTCGATAAAGTCACCAGAAACTTTTACTTCGTCTAAATACCAATAATCATCATTATCATTATTGCTGATTTCAAATTTAAAACGTAAATTACTTCTATTTACGTTGTTAGGAATAGAAATCTCAACTTTATTTTTTTTGTTAGAATCAGAAATGTACAATGTGTTAGGAGAGTTATTCCCATCATACGTAGATGTATAAGTATTAGTAGTACTTAAGTTGTATGTTAATGGAAGAGAAAAATCCCACAAAAACCATGTGTAATAATTGTTACTGTAAATTTCTAGTTCTTTAGACCATGTTGTGCCTCCGTTTGTACTGATGTAGAACGTAATGTTATCTGATATGTAATCAATGTCTTGAGGAGCAAAATAGAAACTTGCTTTAACATTATTAGCAAAACTAGCATCAACTGAACCATATTCTACAACTGCCTCTTTCTTATTAACAACACGTGATCTAGAGCCAATGGTGTAGTTAGTTGTATTTGAGTAGCTAATTGTTGATTTTGGTGATTTAACGGTTTCAACTAAATTAGATGAGGTAGAACTCTCAAAGTCTTGATAGAACATTGTCTGCGTGTAGGGTGAACATGTTTGTGACTGTGCCATCACAACATGCCCTATCATCAAAAATGAGATAAGAAATTTTTTCATCGTTTATCGTTTGCGGCGCAAAGATAATACTTTTTTTTAATCTGCTGATTTAATTGCTGTTAAATCAATTAATTTTATCAATTAATATAATTATTTATTGCAATAAAGTCTTTTTTAGGCCGAAAAGGGTGGGTTGTAAATTTACTTTTTGGGACTTTAGTCAAAATCCACTAACTTTGCACAAACCTAATCTAATGAGTAAAAAGAATACCAAATACATCTTTGTGACGGGAGGTGTAACCTCGTCTTTGGGAAAAGGCATTGTTTCGGCTTCTCTTGGCCTGCTTTTAAAATCCCGAGGATTTAATGTAACCATCCAAAAACTTGATCCTTACATTAATATAGACCCAGGAACGCTTAATCCTTATGAGCATGGAGAATGTTATGTAACAGAAGATGGCGCAGAAACCGACCTAGATTTAGGTCACTACGAAAGATTTCTAGATTCTGCCACTTCTCAGAATAATAACGTTACTACAGGAAAAATCTATCAAACCGTAATAGAAAAAGAAAGAAAAGGAGATTTCCTAGGCAAAACCGTTCAGGTAATTCCGCATATTACCAATGAAATTAAACGAAGAATAAAAATTCTTGCCAAAGAAAATTATGACATCATCATTACAGAAATTGGCGGAACAGTAGGCGATATAGAATCATTACCTTATATAGAAAGTGTTCGTCAATTAAGATGGGAACTCGGCGAAAATAATTCTATGGTCATTCATCTTACCTTGCTTCCTTACCTTGCTGCAAGTGGTGAATTGAAAACCAAACCTTCTCAGCATTCCGTAAGACAATTAATGGAAAGCGGAATTCAAGCAGATGTTTTGGTGTGCAGAACAGAGCATAAAATTACCAAAGAAATTAAAGCTAAACTGGCACAATTCTGTAACGTTCCTGCAGAAAATGTAATCGAAAGTATAGATGTAGAAACGATTTATCAAGTTCCGTTAGAATTACAAAAACAAAAATTTGATGAAGTGGTTCTTAAGGAATTGGCATTGCCAGTGAATCAAGAATCTGATTTAAAAGATTGGAAAAACTTCCTTAAAAAATATAAAAATCCTAAGAAAAAAGTTGAAATCGCTTTAGTTGGAAAATATGTTTCGCTTCAAGATTCTTACAAATCTATTGCAGAAGCTTTTATTCATGCAGGAGCTTCACAAGATACTGAAGTAAAACTAAGATGGGTTTACAGTGGTGACTTAACCGAAGAAAATTTAGCAGAAAATTTTAAAGGAATTGATGGAATGCTTATCGCGCCAGGTTTTGGCGATAGAGGAATAGAAGGAAAAATTCTTGCGGCAAAATTTGCCAGAGAAAATAAAATTCCGCTTTTGGGAATTTGTCTCGGAATGCAGATTATGACCATCGAATTTGCGAGAAATGTTTTGGGATTAAAAGATGCCAATTCTGCAGAATTTGATTTAACAACTAAAAATCCTGTCATTTCTTTAATGGAAGAACAAAAAAATGTAGTAGATAAAGGTGGTACGATGAGGTTGGGCGCTTGGAAATGTCAATTAAAACCTCATACTAAACTTATAGAAATCTACGGAAACAAAAATATTATCGAAAGACACCGTCATCGCTACGAATTTAACTCAGATTATTTAGAAGATTTCGAGAAAAATGGATTGTATGCTTCGGGAATTAATCCAGATACTAAATTAGTAGAAACTTTGGAGCTGAAAAATCATCCTTTTTATATAGGTGTTCAGTATCATCCAGAATATAAAAGTACTGTAGCTACGCCACATCCGCTGTTTGTAGCTTTGGTAAAAGCAGCTACAGAAAAATAAATCTTAAACTCTCATTTTTTGAGAGTTTAATTTTTTTAGAAATGACAATCTGACAAAAAATTCATATTTTTGTCACCCAAATTAAAAAGGAATGCTATTTGAGAAAATTAAATCTCAAATCTTAAATTTCAAATCTTAAATTAAAGTAATGCAAAAGAATAACGGATTAGATAAAAATCAACTGATTAGTTTTGTGATTTTTTCTGCCATTTTGATGGCTTTCATGTTTTATTTTCAAAACAAACAATCAGACGAAAAACAAGTAGCAGATGCTAAAGCAAAAACGGAGCAAAAAGTAGCTTCTAAAACTATTGCTAACAATATTAATGCTACAGTAAATGCAGCTGCAATAAAAAATGTTACAGTAAAAAATAAAGAACTTACTTTAGAATTTGCAAGTTTGGGAGGTCAACTTTCGTCTGTAGAGATTAATCAATACAAAGCTTATAATGCTAAAACCGATAAGCATGATTTGCCACTTTATTTAATAGAAAAAAATAATTCTAGCTACGGATTTCAGTTTAAAGATAAAACAGGAAAGGTTTTTAATACTAAAGATTTAGTTTTTGTACCTAGTGTAAAAGATAACACAGTTACTATGACTGCTCAAGTTTCTGGTGCTACAATTCAGTATGTGTATGAGCTTTTAGATAATTATACTTTAGATTTTAATGTTAAAACTCAAGGTTTATCTTCTATTGTTACAGATGAAAAAGCAGATTTCCACTGGAATTACACTGTAAGAGGAATGGAAAAAGGTCGTTCGCAAGAGCAAACCCATTCAGAATTTAACTATGCTTTTGATAATTACGGTTCTACCGATTATGATACCAATGGATTTGAAGAGCCAGAAGAAACCCTAAATTGGTTAGCAGTAAAACAACAGTTTTTTACTTCTATTATAGAATCTACTAATGGTTTTACGCAAACTAAGGGAACTCAAGAAGCCATAGAAAAAGGAGAATTTTTGAAAAAGTTCAATTTTGATGGTCAAGTAAAATTGGCAGGAAATGAATTGAATCAAAATTTCAAATGGTATTTCTTACCGCTTGATTTACCATTGCTTAAAACTTTTGAAGGAAAAGAATTTGATAGCATTTTACCTTTAGGGTGGAGTTTCATTGGAACTTTGAACAGGATTTTCTTTGTGCCAGTATATAATTGGTTGTCAGATTGGGGAATCGCAGCAGGTTGGGTAATTTTCTTAATGACGATTGCCACTAAACTTATCTTGTCTCCAGTAATGTTTAAGCAGCACAAATTAAGTGCAATGATGAAGGTGGTAAAACCAGAAATAGAAGAAGTTACAGAGAAATTTAAAGGTCAAGAAAACGCAATGAAGCGTCAACAAGCGACCATGGAAATTTACAGAAAAGCTGGAATTAATCAAATGGCCGGCTGTTTACCAGCGCTGGTTCAGATTCCTATTTTCTATGCGCTTTTCCGTTTCTTCCCGAATATGATTGACTTGAGAGGAAAAGGATTCTGGTTTGCAAATGACCTTACCGCTTATGATGATTTAATTAAATTGCCATTCCATATTCCATTAATCGGGGAGCATATCAGTATTTTTGCGGTAGCATGTACCATTGTAGTTTTAATTTATACCATTATGACTTCTGGACAAATGCAACAACCGCAGCAAGAAGGAATGCCAGACATGAGAATTATAATGTATATTTTCCCAATTACATTCTTCTTCTTCTTGAACACGTCTTCTTCTGGACTTTCTTGGTATTATTTTGTATCAAATGCTTTAAATATATTAATTATCCTTGCGATAAAATATTGGATTTTAGATGAAAAGAAAATTCATGCTCAGATTCAACAAAATAAATCTAAAGCGCCAAAACCAGAAGGGAAATTCCAGAAACGTATGCGTGAAATGATGGAAAAAGCTCAAGAGCAACAAAAAATGCAAGAAGAGCAACGCAAAAAAATGAATAAGAAATAATTCAGTTTAAAAATAGAAAAAGTCGGTTAATTTTTTAACCGATTTTTTTATTGTATTTAATCATAGTTTAATCTAAATGATTGTCTATGATATTTCGTGGGGCCAAATTTCTTCAAAGCTTCTATGTGAACTTTAGTGGCGTATCCCATATTTTTATTCCAACCGTATTCGGGAAACTCTTCATGCAACTGAATCATGAGTTGGTCTCTGTAATTTTTTGCAAGAATAGAAGCCGCAGCAATAGATAATATTTTAGAATCTCCTTTTATAATACACTGATGAGGTATATAATTATAAGGATGAAATTTATTCCCATCCACTAAAATTAATTCTGGTCTTATAGTAAGTTTATCAAGAGCATTATGCATAGCATGTATGCTAGCATTAAGAATATTGTGCTGGTCAATAAATTCTGGTGAAAGTTCTGCAATCGCATAATCTTTTACATTATTTTTAATGTAATCATTTAGCTCTAAACGTGTTTTGAAATTTAGTTTTTTAGAGTCATTAACTAAATTTTGCTCAAAATTATCGTCTAAAACCACTGCGGCAGCGACTACAGGACCACATAAACACCCTCTTCCTACTTCATCGCACCCTGCCTCCACATAATTTTCAGACCATTTTTTTATCAATTCCATAAATTTTAACGAAAAACCAACCTTCTTATTGAAAACATTGCAAAGTTAATAATTATTTAAGGTTTTATTAACAAAAAATTTGGATATGTTAATAATGTTTTGCATTTTTGTCTCAATGAAAAATTTAATTTGATATGAAGAAACTAACAAAAAGCGTTTTAGCTGTAGTTCTTTCTGCTTCATTTAGTGTTACATATGCACAAAAAGCAAAGACAGATACAGTAAAAACTAAGGATATCGAGGGGGTAGTAGTTACAGCCTTAGGTATTAAAAGAGATGAAAAGTCACTTTCTTATGCAAATCAAACAGTTAAGTCAAAAGATTTAAACTTAACACAGAATGTAGATGTCAAAGGGGCTATTGCAGGTAAAGTTGCTGGTGTGCAATTGAATGCGCAAGCAGGGTCTAAACTTGGTGATACAGGTAAGCTTAGATTAAGAGGTGCGGTGAGTTTATTAAGTGATGATGATCCAATCTATGTTCTAGATGGTGTAGTGGTTGATCCTAATACTATTGACATGGATAATGTTGAATCTGTGAATGTTCTTAAAGGTCCAAATGCTACTGCACTTTATGGACAGAGAGCTCAATATGGGGTGGTTTTAATGACTTTGAAAAAGGGGGTTAAGAACAGGTTGAATGTGGAGTTGAACTCTACCATAACAGTTGATAAAGTTGCTAGAACAATGAAGTATCAAAATCAATATGGTCAAGGTTATGAAGGGGATAGTTCATTGCAAACATTTGTATTCGATCCTTCTTTTCATCCTGCTGAATGGTCTGTTTTTGATGGTATGAGATATAAAGCTGGAGATAACAATTTAGCGGATGAATCTTGGGGTGCAAAATTTGATGGTCAAGATTATGTGCCATGGTATTCTTGGTGGAAAGATAGTCCTTATTATGGTAAAACAGCAAAATATGTTGCTCAGCCAAATAACGTGAAAGATTTCTACGAAAATGCAGTTAGTTTGAAAAATACTATTTCATTATCTGGAGGTAATGATAATTATACAGCTAGACTATCATTTACAAATTTAGATCAAAAAGGTATTACTCCATATACATTTTTGAAAAGAAATTATCTTAATATGAATTCTAATTACAAATTTACAGATAATTTCAACGTTGATTTTGTATTTAATTATTTAAGCGGAAAAGTTAGAGGAGAGTTTGATGATGGCTATTCTAACCAAACTTCAGGATCATTTAATCAATGGTTTGGTAGAGATTTGGATATCAAAAAAATGAAAGAATTAAAAGATTTAGAAACTCCTAATGGATATCATGCTTCGTGGAACTGGTGGGGACCTGATTACTATGGTTTAGGTGGTATTTATGAGAAGCCAGCTTTCTGGTTTAACCCTTATACTTATATGGAGAGATATGAAAATTTTTCTCTTAGAGATAATTTAATGTTTTCTGTTTCTCCAAATTACAAGATAAATAATAATTTGTCTATTAGAGGAACTTTTTCAAGAAGAGACGATGGCAATAGTTTTAAATATTTTATGCCATACTCACTTACTAAAAGTGCTTCTGGTACACAAGGAGGTTACATGGATTTCCTAAATGGATTTGGTTATAGTGACAGTAAAAGAGTTGAAGATAATTATGAAATTAGAGCAAATTATCAGAATAAATTTGGAAAATTTGATTTAAATGCATTTGTAGGAGGGATTATTACTAATTTTAATTGGTCAGGAAGTTCTGCTCAAATGGATGTATTTGGTAAATTAGGACAATTAATTATTCCAGATGTTTGGGACTTTAAAAATGCTGATATCGCACCTACATCTAATCCTTATAGTTATAAAAAGACAACAAAATCATTATTTGGAACATTTTCATTAGGTTATAATGATTTTATATATGTTGATGGTTCATTAAGAAATGATATAAATTCTGCATATTTTAATAATAATAATTCATTTATTACATTTTCATTAGGTGGCAGTGTGCTTTTACATAATCTTATAGAGAAGAATGACTTATTAACTTTCTTTAAGGTAAGAGCTGGTATTGCCCAAATAGCTGCAGATATTAGTGCTACAGCTCTAAATCCAGAATTTAGATATAATAGTCAACCATTTAAATCAGGTACAAAATCATATATCATTGCTCTACAGCCTACAAGATATGTGGATCCAAACTTAAAACCAGCAATTAATCAAAATTTTGAATTAGGAGCTGACTTAAAATTCTTTAAAAATAGAGTTTCGCTTTCTGCTACCTATTATAATGAAAAAAGAAATGATGAGCCAATTCCTGTAACGGTTCCTTCTTCAAGTGGAATGCTAGATACATTTATTAATTCTGCTGATGCAGTCAGAAAAGGGGTTGAATTATCACTTTCTGGTGATGTGTTAAAAAGCTCTAATGGTGTTAACTGGAATACTTCATTTAATTTTGCAAGAAACAAGTCAACGGTTGAACGTGTTGCAGAAGGTTTAAATGCAATTAATTATGGATTTGCTCCTGCTTTTGGTTATGTTTCTGTAATTCAAAAGGAAGGTATGGAATGGGGACAATTAGTTGGAAATGGTTTCAAATTAGATGCAAATGGTAATAAGATACTTAATGCAAATGGGACTTATGCAGTAGAACAAAATAAATATTTTGGCTCTGTATTACCTAAATTTACAGGAGGTTTCTATAATACTTTAAGTTATAAAGGGATTACTTTAAGTGCTGCAATTGACTTTCAAAAAGGAGGTAAATTTTTCTCTCTTTCAGAACAATGGGGTAATTCCGGTGGTTTATTAGATGCGACAGCAGCAATTAATGATAGAGGATTTAATGTAAGAGATGATGTGAGTACTGGTGGTGGTGTACATGTAAAAGGAGTAAGCGAAACAGGTACCGCTATTGATACATATGTAGATGCATATACATATTTCACTCAATTCCATGGAAACAGACTTGCAGAGGAATATGTTCATGATGCAAGTTATATTAAATTGAGAGAAATGGCTGTAAGTTATTCTTTACCAAAATCATTAATAGGTTCAAAATTCCAAGGCATATCAGTGGGACTTGTTGCAAGAAATCCTTGGTTAATTTGGGTTGCAAAAGATAATCATCACAAATTTGATCCATCTGAAATGTCACAAGCTTATGGGGAAGATGGTCAATTACCAAGTACTAGAGGATTTGGTGTTAATGTAAAACTTAATTTCTAAAAGAAACTATTATGAAAAAAATAAAATCAATACTGTTATCTTTGACTGTTTTTTCTTTTGCTTTATCATGTGCAGACGAAAATTTTGGAGATAACTATAATAAAGATGTTAATGGTATTTATTCTTCAGATTATAAATCTTTAATGTCAGGAGCAATGATGAATTTTGCTCAAAATGGTGGTAATGCATATTTAATGAATCCTCAATTATATGTTCAATATCAATCACAATATGTTTATACCACGGAATCACTATATGGCGAAACAGCTTCTGCTTGGTCAAGATACTATGTTAATCAGATGAATTCATTAACTAAAATCATTCAAGATTATTCAGGCACTGTTACTCCAGCAATGGCAGTTCAAGGAAGTGCTCAAAATATGATTGGAGTGTCTAAGATTTTTAGAGCTATTGTGATGAAAAGAGTTACTGATGCATTTGGCGATGCACCTTTTTCTGAAGCAATGCAAATACAAAATGGAATTAAGACGCCAAAGTATGATTCTCAACAAGCCATATATACTCAGATAATAAAAGACCTGAAAGATGGTAGAGATGCTCTTAGCTCTTCAACTACAGCTCCTCAAGGGGACATTATATATGGAGGAAATGTAACTAAATGGAAGAAGTTAGCAAATTCTGTTTTATTACAAGTAGCTCTCCAGATGTCAAAAAAATATCCTTCAGCAACAGGTATTGCTGCAACAGAATTTAATGCAGCTTTATCAAATTCTTCAGGAGTTATCGAAACTATTGCAGATGAGGCTTGGTTTACTTTTTCATCATCAAATTTGTTGCCTAATCCATTAAATGCTTTTAGAGCAGCTGACTATAGACTATCGAGAGAATTAGTTGAATCATTAAAAGGAACAACTACTTCTTTTAACAGAACTTCAAATCATACACCTGACACAAGATTAAAAATGTACAATAATGCATTTTCTATGAGTATTACAGGTCTTCCTTATGGTTATAGTTCTCAAGGTCTATCAGCAGCTGGTTATTCTGCGCCTTCATCAGCAACAAACTCTCAGAGTTTGAAATTTAGAGGAGCAGACTCTCCTATGAATTTGATGACAGCAGGTTATACATTTTTAAACAGAGCTGAAGCTGCAGCTAGAGGTTGGACAACAGAAAACGTAGAATTAATGCTATCTAAAGGAATTGTTTTAAATTATCAAACCTTGGACAAACATTATATTACGAATTCAGATAATTATGATAGAAATACAAATGTATGGGGAGGTCCTAATATTTCTGGTACTACTCTTCAACCAACAGTTTATGCAGATGCTTATGCTGCTGCAAGAGTTGCTGACATTACTGCTTTTGGAGCTTTAAGAGTAATTGGAGAAGAAAAATGGGTAGCTCTATTTAATAATGGTTTAGATTCATGGTCAGAATGGAGAAGAACCGGATATCCAAATTTAGTTCCAGCGACCAATGCTCTAAATGGTGGTGTAATACCTAGAAGAATGATTTATCCTTTGGAAGAGCAAAATTTTAATAGTGCAAATTATAAAACTGCTTTATCAGGATTAAATCCAGGGACTGACAGTAATAAGTCCAAAATTTGGTGGGATCAATAAAATTTGATTTTCAATAATACAATAAAAACCATCCGATTTTTCGGGTGGTTTTTTTATTTATTATCTTTGCATAAAATATAGAACATGGATATTAAACAGCATATACAAAACTCTATTTCTGAGATTCTAAAAAACAATTATCAAATTGAAAATCTTACTTTAGAAGTTCAACAAAACAAAACAGATTTTGAGGGAGATTTCACAGTGGTTATTTTTCCTTTGGTGAAATTAGCCAAGAAAAGTCCAGATGTTTTAGGGAATGAATTGGGAGAAGAATTGATAAAGCAAGGAACTATCGAAAACTTTAATGTAGTAAAAGGTTTCTTGAATTTATCAATCAATAACGAAGCATTTATTCAGAATTTCAAAGAAATAAAAGCTCAGTTTGATGTAAAGGAAAATAAAAATCAGACCGTAATGGTAGAGTATTCTTCTCCGAATACTAACAAACCATTACACTTAGGGCACATCAGAAATAATCTCTTAGGTTTTTCTGTTGCTCAAATTCTTAAAGAAGCAGGTTACAATGTGGTAAAAACTCAAATCATCAATGATAGAGGAATCCATATTTGTAAATCTATGCTTGCTTGGGAAAAATTTGGTAAAGGGGAGACTCCAGAAACTACGGGACTAAAAGGTGATAAGCTTGTTGGAAATTATTACGTAGAATTTGACAAAAATTATAAAACCCAAATTTCTGAACTCAAAGAACAAGGTTTAGAGGAAGAAGCTGCAAAAAAACAAGCGCCAATAATTCTTGAAGCTCAAAAAATGCTTTTAGATTGGGAGCAAAATAAACCAGAAGTTCGTGAACTTTGGGAAAAGATGAATTCTTGGGTATATGCAGGTTTCAACGAGACGTATAAAAGATTAGGCGTAGATTTCGACCAAGTTCAGTACGAAAGCAATACCTATATTTTAGGAAAAGACATCATCGAAGATGGTTTAGCAAAAGGTGTTTTCTTCAAAAAAGAAGATAATTCTGTTTGGATTGATTTAACTGAGGATGGACTTGACCAAAAACTTGTTCTTCGTGGTGATGGAACTTCTGTGTACATGACACAAGATTTGGGAACTGCAGTAGAACGTTTCAAACAAAATGACATTCAAAAACTCATTTATACTGTTGGTAACGAACAAGATTATCACTTCCAAGTATTGTTTTTAATTCTGAAAAAATTAGGCTACGATTGGGCAAACCAATTGTATCACCTTTCTTACGGAATGGTAGAATTGCCAGAAGGCAAAATGAAATCTCGTGAAGGAACAGTAGTAGATGCAGATGATTTAATGCAAGAAATGTATCTTACCGCCAAAGAAAAATCTGAAGAATTAGGAAAATTAGAAGGTCTTTCAGACGAAGAAAAAGAAAAATCTTACGAAATTGTAGGTTTAGGCGCTTTGAAATATTTTATGTTGAAAGTAGATCCTAAAAAGAAAATGCTTTTCAATCCTGCAGAAAGTATTGATTTCAACGGAAATACAGGTCCTTTCATTCAATATACGTATGCTAGAATTCAATCTTTATTGAATAGAGCAAATTTTGTAGAAGCAGATTTTGGAAGTTATAAACCAAATGCTTTAGAGAAAGAATTAATCATGCAATTATCTAATTTTAAAGATGTTGTAGAAAAAGCTGCAGAAACTTTAAGCCCGGCTCAAGTTGCGAATTACGTTTACGATTTGGTGAAAACGTATAATTCTTTCTATCAAAACAATCCTGTGATGACTTTGGAAGACGAAAATGCTAAGCAATTCAAACTCCAAATTTCAGATTTAACCGCAAAAACCATCAAAAAATCCTTAAATTTATTAGGAATTAATGTGGTAAACAGAATGTAAAATGATTTTAGATTTTTCTAAAAATATCAATATAGAATCACTTTTTCCAGAGAATGAATTCGAGGAAAAGGTGATTTCTTTTTTGCAAGATTGGTTTTCAGATTTTGAAACCGTTTCGGTTCAAACTTCGGGTTCTACGGGAATTCCGAAAGTCTTTGAAATCCAAAAAAAGAGAATGCTCAATTCGGCAAAAATGACTTGTGATTTTTTAGGATTGAAAGAAGGAGATACAGCTTTGCTTTGTTTGCCAGTTCAGTATATTTCGGGTAAAATGATGTTGGTGAGAGCTATTGAAAGAAAACTGAAAGTCATTATTTCTGTGCCAAGTTCCGCTCCTGAAATTTCTGAAAATGTGGAATTTTGTGCAATGACACCATTGCAAGTTCAAAATTCTTTAGATAAAATTCATTTCATCAAAAATCTCATCATTGGAGGAGCAGCCGTTTCAGAAAAGTTGAAAAATGAAATCTTTACTACTCTCCAATTCTCCAATTCTCCCACTAGAAATTACGAGACTTACGGAATGAGCGAAACGCTTTCTCATATTGCTTTGAAACAAATTTCGCCTATTCAAGAAGATTATTTTACCATTTTTAATGATGTTGAGATTTCTGTAGATGAAAGAAACTGTTTGAAAATTTTCGCGCCAAAACTCAATCCAGAAATTTTGCAAACTAATGATATTGTAGAATTGCTGAATGAAAAGCAATTTAAATTTTTAGGGAGATTTGACAATGTTATTAATTCTGGAGGAGTGAAAATTTTTGCTGAAGAATTAGAAAATTTGGTTAAAAAACATATTGATAGAGATTTAGTTTTCCTTGGAAAACCAGACGAAACTTTAGGAGAAAAATTGGTGTTAGTCGTCGAAGGAGAAAAAGATGAAAATCTAAAATCTGAAATCTTAAATCTCAAATTTGAGAATAAGTTTCATATTCCGAAAGAAATCTTATTTTTAGAGAAATTCCCAAGAGCCGAAAACGGTAAGGTTTTAAGGATAGAAGTTTTAAAATTGATTTAGTAATGAAGTCTTTCTCACACGAGCTTTCTTACAAAACTTCCCGAAGTAGTGGAAGTGGCGGACAAAATGTAAACAAAGTAGAAACTTCCGTAACCGTGATGTGGAAATTAGAGGATTCTACCGTATTTACAAATTTGGAGAAAGAAAGAATTGCTTTGAAATTGAAAAATAGAATTAATTTGGATGGAATTCTTCAGTTGACCGTTTCGGAAAGCAGGACTCAACTCCAAAATAAGAAAATTGCTACCGAGAAAATTCAGGAATTGGTGAATAAATCGCTCATCGTTCCTAAGAAAAGAATTGCAACCAAACCAAGTCGGGCAAAAGTAGAAAAGCGCCTAGAAAGCAAAAAGAAACTCTCTGAGAAGAAAGAAAATAGAAAATTCAAGTATTAAAATATGAAAAAGTCAGTTTTCCGAATTGTTAACCGATTCAATAAAAAGTTCTTACCCAAATACAGCCATCTTGATCCAACGAAACTCACAAAATTTCAAAAAGGAATTCTGGCTTTTAGATATTATGTTTTAATCAATTCATTGGATTAAAACTTCGTGATTCCCACTTCTCACTTCTCTTTAAAAACCTTATCTTTGCAAAAATTCTTATAAAAATGAGCAATAAACCGATTACCGAATTTATAGAAAAATATTATTTGCATTTTAATTCTGCTGCTTTGGTAGATGCTGCAAAAGGTTATGTAGCGCACCTTAAAGATGGTGGGAAAATGATGATTACTTTGGCTGGAGCAATGTCAACCGCAGAAATGGGGAAAATTTTGGCAGATATGATTCGTGAAGACAAAGTAGATATTATTTCTTGTACTGGAGCGAATTTAGAAGAAGATTTAATGAATTTGGTAGCGCATTCTCACTACGAAAGAGTGCCTCATTACAGAGATCTTACGCCTCAAGAAGAGTGGGATTTGCTAGAAAGAGGTTTAAATAGAGTTACTGATACTTGTATCCCAGAAGAAGAGGCTTTCCGTAGATTGCAAAAGCATATTTATGAAATCTGGAAAGATGCAGATTCTAAAGGAGAAAGATATTTTCCACACGAATATATGTATAAAATGATTCTTTCTGGAGTTTTAGAGCAATATTATGAAATCCCAAGAGAAAATTCTTGGATGATTGCTGCTGCTGAGAAAAATTTACCAATTGTAGTACCAGGTTGGGAAGATTCTACGATGGGTAATATCTTCGCAAGTTATTGTATTAAAGGAGATTTAAAAGCTTCTACTATGAAATCTGGAATTGAATATATGATGTTCTTAGCAGATTGGTATCCAAAAAACAGCGGTGGAAAAGGAGTTGGTTTCTTCCAAATCGGTGGTGGAATTGCAGGAGATTTCCCAATTTGTGTAGTACCAATGTTGTATCAAGATATGGAAATGCACGACATTCCGTTCTGGAGCTATTTCTGTCAGATTTCAGATTCTACCACTTCTTATGGTTCATATTCTGGAGCTGTACCAAACGAAAAAATTACTTGGGGCAAACTAGATATCACCACACCGAAATTTATCGTTGAAAGTGATGCTACCATTTGTGCTCCACTAATTTTCAAATATATTTTAGAAAATTCATAAAGCTAAAGACGAAAGTTAGACGCTGAAAATTATACAAACGCTCAAATTATTTTGGGCGTTTTTTTATTCCTCTTCTTTGAAGGGGTGACTTCGCAAGGCGAAGTCGGGGTAGTTTAAGGAGCAACAAAATTTGTGATTTTTAGAAAACGCAGTCCCGCTTTTCGCTATATCTTTTTCTTTTTTAAAAAAGAAAAAGGATGTCGCTTCAATCGGGGCTAAAATTCACTTTTCGGTTTTTGTTTGAAGATTTAAAAATTTTGAAAACAATTTAAAGCAAGCGAAGTGAGCGGCAATTCCCTAAAAAAAATTATCTTTGAAATAATCTGATGTCTGAAATCTTACTTCTAAAATCTAATAATAATGAACGAAACCTTCAAACAACAAGTTTTTGAAATCATCAAAATGATTCCGAAAGGTAGAGTAACGACTTATGGAGCAATTGCTAAAGCAGTGGGGTTTCCTAATCATTCTCGCCACGTAGGAAATGCCTTGAGGAATTATGATAAAGATTTCCCTGCACATAGAGTTTGTAGTGCTAGTGGAATTATTTCTGCGGAAAGTTGTATTCCAAAATTTACCGAAAAGTTAACCAAAGAAGGAGTAGAAGTGAAAGGAAATAAAATTCAGAATTTTAAACAAATTTTTTGGAATCCTGTAGAAGAAATTAATTTGTAAACAAAGGAACCCGCCTTTTGGCGCGTTCTAAAATTTTGAAAAGAATACGGCGCGAGCTTTGCTCGCGCCGGTTCTGTATCTGAAAAAAATTATTTCTTTTCTTTAATAGCCACTTTTATTTTCTCAGCTAATTCTTCTAAAAGTTCAGGATTGTCTTTCAGTAATTCTTTCACGGCGTCTCTACCTTGTCCCAGTTTTGTGTCACCATAGCTAAACCAAGAACCAGATTTTTTAACAATATCAAATTCAACGCCCAAATCTAGAATTTCGCCAACTTTAGAAATTCCTTCTCCATACATAATATCGAATTCTGTATTTTTAAATGGTGGAGCAACTTTGTTTTTCACAATTTTTACTTTCACGCGGTTTCCTACAGCATCTTCGCCTACTTTTATTGGTGAGCCACTTCTTCTGATGTCAATTCTTACCGAAGCATAGAATTTCAAAGCATTTCCACCAGTTGTAGTTTCAGGATTTCCGAACATTACCCCGATTTTTTCTCTTAACTGATTGATAAAAATCACCGTACATTTAGTTCTAGAAATCGTAGCCGTTAATTTTCTCAAAGCTTGAGACATTAATCTTGCGTGTAATCCCATTTTAGAATCGCCCATTTCTCCTTCAATTTCTGCTTTTGGTGTCAAAGCTGCAACTGAGTCGATTACCACGATGTCAATCGCTCCAGAACGAATTAAATTGTCTGCAATTTCTAATGCTTGTTCACCATTATCTGGTTGAGAAATGATTAAATTTTCTACATCAATTCCCAATTTTTTAGCGTAAACTGCATCAAAAGCGTGTTCTGCATCTATGAAAGCCGCAATTCCACCTTGTTTTTGAGATTCTGCAATTGCGTGCATGGTAAGTGTGGTTTTACCAGAAGATTCAGGGCCATAAATTTCGATGACTCTTCCTTTTGGATAACCGCCAACTCCCAAAGCAATATCTAAACCAAGTGAACCACTCGGAATTACTTCTACTTCTTCTACTGCATTGTCTCCCATTTTCATTACGGTACCTTTTCCGTAGGTTTTATCCATTTTTTCGAGGACTAATGCGAGTGCTTTTTTCTTATCGTCTATACTGCTCATTTTTCTTAAATTTTATCAAAAATACAATTAATTTGTTTATACCTAGAAAGAAAATTTCGTAATTTTCTTCTTTTCTCCGACAAAGATAAAACAGTTATGCGACAAAATATGTCGCGTAAACTGATTTAAAATTTTATTTTAGTTTTGTAAGATAATTTTATATCATGAAAATATTTAAAAGAGCTTCATTTCTCCTTTTACTGTCCCTTTTCAGTTTTAATTTGACTTTTGCACAGCAAAAAGTAGATACTGTTTTTGTAGGAAAAGCGACTTCTAAAACTATAAAGCAAAGCATTGATATAAAAGCTTTGGTTTATATTATTGTAAGGCATGGAGAGAAAGAAAATAATGGCAAAAATCCACATCTTTCTGAACCAGGAAAAGAAAGGGCAAAACATTTAGCTCAATTATTCAAAAAAGTAAAAATTCAGAATGCTTTTAGCACAGATTTTTTCAGAACTCGAGAAACTTTAGAACCTTTGATTTTAGAGAAAAAATTAGATTTGAAGATTTACAATCCAAAAGAAATTCCTGAATTTGTGAAAAATGATTTATCTAAAAACACTGGAGTCAATATTATTTCAGGGCATTCTAATACCAACCCAGTTTTGCTCAATGAATTAATTCAGCAATCTTTGTTCAAAGATATTCCAGACGAAAAATTTAATGACATTTACATTGTCAATTTTTTTGAAAATGATAAAAAAGTAAAAGTTTATCATTTATTATACTAAAAAAACTGCCCTTTTTGAGGCAGTTTTTATTTTAATTATTTGCAACGGTATCTTTATTCTTTTTAGATAATTCTGCGATTCTTGAGATGTCATCCAAAGAAAATTTTCCTAAAACTTTTACGTAAACCAATTCTTTGTCGTCTCTCACGGTAATCAGTAAATCCTTAATCATGGTGTCTGAATCTGTAATGGCAGACATAATTTTAATTTTAGAATCCTTGCTGTTTACACTCATCAATTCTTGTAAATTACTGCCAAAAGATTGTCTAGAAAACTGAGCAACCATTTTATCAGAAGCATTTTGTACGGTGTAAACTTTTACTTTTTTAATTTTTTTGATCAGGCGAATAACTTCTTCTGATTCACCGTCTTCTCTTAATGCTTTTTTGATGTAAGGTTTTACGATAAACATGGGAACATTTATTTTGGTAACGGTTGCGTTTCCTTTTGTTTCTTCGTTGTAGAGAGACTTTTCACTAACAATACAAGATTGCAGAGATGCCAAAATGGTAAAAATTGCTATAAGTTTTAGAAATGATTTCATAAGTGTTAATTTTAGTTGACAATGGTTGAAAAGAATCGCCATTTTTAAAATTTGTATAAATGGCGATTTCAGTGTTTATTTTTTAGGTTTTTCTGGTGTTTTAGGCGTTTTGTCTTCTTTTTGAACGTCATTAATCAAGTTAGAAACATCGTCCATAGAGATTTGTCCGTCTAACATCATCAAGATGTTTTCATCTTCAGAAGAAATGGTTAATAGCATGTTATTCAGTAAATTAGAACTTGTGTCTGCAGCTAAAAACTTGATTTTATTGTCTTTGCTGTTCAGCGTCATCAGTTCATCATATTTCAGATTTTTTACAGCAGCTAGAATTTCATTTTTTACTTTACTAGCTTCATTGATGGCAGCTAATTGAGCAGGGGTAGGATTTTCGGCTTTTTCAGGTTTTTCCATGATGAGGATTTTTAAACCATTCATTTTACTGATGAGCGGTTTAATTTTGTCCATATCTGAGTCATCAATATTGATGTTATTGAGCAATCTAAACATTGGTTTAGCAATCTTAATAGAAGTTACACCTTCTGCTTCTTGATATTTTTCAAAAATAGCGTCTAGTTTTTCAGTTTGAGCCAAAGCAAATACTGGCAAAAACATGAGGAATAGGAATGTGATAATATTTTTCATTGTATTAATTTTTTAAAAGTTAATGGATAAATTTTTGATAGGCTCTGCCTGGTTTATAGTTTTGGTAACGTTACTCGCGAAAAGTTGAAATGCTTCCTTCGTAATATCGATGGCTTCTTCTTCGTTATAGATTTTTTTGCCATTGACGATTACATAATCTGCGCTGTATTCTTCTGCTGGATTTTCTAGAATTTCAGTAGATTTTTCTACAGTTTTACTTGGTTGAGAAGCAATATTTTGATGTTCATTTCTGAACTCGTGATTTATTTTTTTAGTTGGTTTTACGTTGTTTTCAGCAACTTTTATAGTGTTTGAATTGCTGTTAATTTCTTGATTTTCAGTTGTCTTTGTAATGTTGGTTTGTGCTGGTTTTTCTGAAGAATTAATTTCATTAGAAGCAATTGGTTTCAAGGTTGGTTCTGTAATGTCTGGGTTAAAAAACATCATCATTCCAAAAAGCGTAACCAAACTTGCCGCCATCCAATACCATTTTTGACTGCCACCACCAGATCCTTTTTTCAAAGGAATTATTTTAGTTTCCTCTGGTTTTTCTTCGGTTTTTTTCAAGAAATCTTCGAAATTCCAATCCATTTTTTCTTCCTTCAGTTCTCGGAAGATGTTTTGGTATTCTTTATCTATATTTGGTTTCATTGTTTCGGGTTTTAAATGTTTTGAATTTTTCTGTTTTCAAACGCTAACAGGTTGTTAATCTGTTCTTTTACTTTTTGTCTGGCTCTCATCAGATTCACTCTCACCGCATTTTCTTCTATTTCTAAAATCTCCGAAATTTCCGAGACTTCATATTCTTCTACATCTTTCAGGTGAATGACCAATTTCTGTTTTTCGGGGAGCGCATTGATAAATTCTAAAATTTTCTCCTTCAGATTATTGGTTTCCATTTTGTAGAGCTCACTTCTGTGCAATTGAAAATCTGCAAAATTCTGTTTCACCGTTTCGTGTTTCAGTTTATTGAGACACTCGTTTTTCACACATTTTAGTACATAAGATTTTAAATTGAGATGTACCAATTCATCCTTTTTTTGCCAAAATTTCAGCATTAAATCCTGCACCAAATCTTCGGCTTCGTCACTACTCACCAAGAATCGCTTTGCAAAACGATACATCTCGTCTTTCAAAACAAATACAGTATTCTTAAATGTTTCTTGGTTCATAGGTTAGTTTCTATAGGTAAGACAACGAAGGTCGGAAAAATATTACATCAGAAATAAAAATTTTTTATTTTCTTGATTTTCAGTCATTAAAAAACCGCTTTCAAAAATGTTGAAAGCGGCTTGAAATTATTTTTCTGAAATTTCAATTCCATTAAAATCTATTTCATATTCATTGTTTTCAAAATCAATTAACTTTATTCTATCATCCTTAATTTCTACTTCTTGTTTTCCTTCTATATTAACCCAAATGTCTTTACCACTAAAACTCCATTTAATATCACCCAATTTTGTTATTCTAAATATTTCTAATTCCCCGTGAATAATGAAATCATCTTTAAATTTATAAATGCTAAAATTTGTCACAGAATCTAATTTTTTATGATAGATTAATTTTAATGACGGTATTTCTAAACAATAGATTTTATTACTTATACAAATCCAAATTTTATTGTCATTAATAATAAAGCTGTTTTCTGTTAAACCATTTGTTGTTCCGTTTTCACAAATTATAGCATTTGAAATTTCTTGGGAATTTTCAAATGTTCTTACTGCAATTTTATTATTAAAATCATCATTATCACTATAATATATGTTTTTATAACTCGATGTATTATCTGCTGAATGTAATGTGAAACTTCTATCATTAAAAATTTCAATTTCAAAATTTTTGTAGTTTAGCTTCATAAACGAAATCCTTAACAATTCTCATAAATCCATTTCAGAATCTCTTTATCTTCTTCTGTTAAAGCTATTTTTCTTCTTGCCATTGCTTTTTCAGCAACTTCGTAAGCAGTTTCTAATCTGAATTTTTCATCTCCTTTAAATCCTCCCCAAGAAAAATGTTCAATCAAATTTGGCGGAAATCCACTTTTGAAAATATTAGCACCAACTCCCACTACAGTTCCAGTATTAAATTGAGTGTTAATCGCAGTTTTAGAATGGTCTCCCATAATTAATCCGCAAAATTGAAGTCCAGTTTTTACAAATTTTTTAGATGGATAACTCCACAATTTTACTTCTGCATAATTGTTTTTGAGGTTAGAAGAATTGGTGTCGGCTCCCAAGTTGCACCATTCTCCAATCACAGAATTTCCTACAAAACCTTCGTGACCTTTATTGGTAAAACCAGTGATAACAATATTATTCACTTCGCCGCCAACTTTAGAATGTGGACCAATTGTAGTAGCGCCATAAATTTTAGAACCCATATTGATTTTAGAGCCTTCACAAAGTGCTAAACTTCCTCTTACTACAGAACCTTCCATGATTTCTGCATTTTTGCCGATGTAGATTTTCCCGGTTTTGCAATTAAGCGTGGCAAATTCTATTTCGGCACCTTCTTCTATAAATAAGTCTTCTTTTTTGCCTAAAAATCCATTGGTTTCAGAAAGTGGAGCAGAAGTTCTTCCTTTGGTCACCAATTCAAAATCAAAATCAATGGCTTTGTCATTCAGTGAAAATAAATCCGTAGCTTTTTTAAAGAAAATCAGTTCTTCGGTAATGTCTGTCATTTTTTCAATCTGCGAAAGCGAGAAGTTTTCCATGTTTAATCTCGCCGCCAAAACTTCGTTTTCGTAAATCAAAGCTTCTCCTAATTGTAGATTTTTAATCTGAGCCAAAACACTTTCCGAAGGAAGAAAATTTGGAGTAATCAGTAAACTTTCTTTCTTTTCGTAAGATTTATATTTTTTTTGAAGATAATCTTCGGTGATGTAAGAAACTTCTGAAGAATCTAACAGTTTTTGCCAACGTTCAGAAAACGTAAGAATTCCTGTTCTAAGTTCTGCGATAGGTTTGGTATAAGTAAGCGGAAGAAAATCTCCCCAAAATTGAGCATCAGAAAATATAAGTTGCATTTTAGAATGTGCTAATTGGTTAATATGATAATGTGCTGATAAACAAATTTACAAAAAAAGTCCTTCAAAAATTTTGAAGGACTGATTTATTATGAAAAAATCGGCTAAATTACTTAGCGAATTTTTTGTATTTGTTCATGAATTTGTCTACTCTACCTGCAGTATCTACTAATTTTACTTTACCAGTGTAGAATGGGTGAGAAGTAGAAGAGATTTCCATTTTGATTAATGGATATTCTGTACCTTCGTAAACAATAGTATCTTTAGTTTCAGCTGTAGATTTGCAAAGAAACATTTCGTCATTACTCATGTCTTTGAATACAACTAATCTATAATTTTCTGGGTGAATTCCTGATTTCATATCTTTATTGTCTTTTTAAATTTTAGTTGATAATAATTGCGTGTAATGGCACTGCTTTTATTATTCTTAATTTTAGACTGCAAAAATAAAAATATTTTTTGAATTGACAAATAGCGTTTTAAGTTTTTGTGAAAGAAATTTTACAGTTTTTGTGTTTTTAGAAACAGTTCAGCTTTTTTCATTAACTTTACGCTTATTTTTAAACTTCCATGAAGACAAAATATTTTCTTTTTTTCGGGTTTTGGTTGGCTCTTTTCGTTATTTCTTGTAACAGAGATGAAATAGAATTTGATGCACCAAGCAAAAAACTCAGATTTTCGGTAGACACTTTGGTTTTAGACACGGTTTACAATCAGGTGAGAAGCGAAACTTATGCTGTGAAAATTTATAACGACGAGAATAAAGATATTTCCATTCCAAAGATTTATCTGGAATCAGGAAATTCTTCACTTTACAGAATTAATGTAGACGGAAAAGCAGGAACGGAATTTACCAATGTTCCACTTCGTAAAAAAGACAGCCTTTATATTTTTGTAGAAATTGCTCCTTTTGCCAATGCTCCAGAAGCGATTGCGGAAGAAAGAATTCAGATAGAATCGCCAGTTGCGAATCAACATGTGACTTTGCTGTCAGTAGTTCAAGATGTGGAATTTTATATTTCTACCGAAAACAGTCCGAAAATTTTAACAGACAATACTTCTTGGAACAATACGAAAGCCAAAATTATTTATGGCGATTTGAAATTAGCTGATGGAAAATCACTGACTATTTCTGAAGGAACAAAGGTTTATTTTCATAAAAATGCCAATTTGAAAATCGGGAAAAATGCTCAATTGATTGCCAATGGAGATTTAGGCAAAGAAGTAATTTTCCGCGGAGATAGAAATGATGCGAGATATGACACGCTTCCTCTAAACTGGGGCGGAATTCAGCTTGAACAAGGCGCAATTGCTAATTTAAAATATGCTAAAATTTTTGGTGGAACGACAGGTTTAGAACTCAATCACTCTTCTGCTACGCTTAAAAATACGATTGTTCATACTTTTCAAGATTTTGGAATTTTAGGAATTAATGCGACCGTTCAAGCAGAAAATTTAGTAATCAATAATTGTGGTCAAGCGAATTTAGGAATTTTTAAAGGTGGAAATTATACTTTTTTACATGCTACTTTTGCCAATTATTGGAACTTAAACAGCGCTTTATCGAGTTTTGGAATCTATGCAACTAACGAATATAACAATGGAACTTCTACAGAACAAGGCGCTTTAACATTGAATCTTCAAAATTCTATTGTTTACACCGAAAGAAATAACGCGATACAATTCAAGCCAACTTCTGGACAAACATTTAATTATTTCATCGAGAATTGTTTGGTGAAATTTGACGCAGCAAATGCAGGTTTTACTTGGGAAGGAAATGCTAAAATTGTGAATTCCATCAAAAACGAAGATCCAAAATTTGAGAATTATTTCACCCAAAAAATGAATTTGAGAGTGAAAGCTACTTCTCCTGCAAAAGCGAAAGGAAAAGTTTTTACAGCAACTTTGGTTCCTCTAGATATTGTAAAAGTGAACAGAACTACCAATCCTACCATTGGAGCGCATCAATAAAAAGTTTCGAGTTGTGGGTTTCGAGATACGATATTATCTCGCAACACGCAACACGTACCTCGTAGCAAAGAAATTATGGAAATAAAAATTCTACAAAATCAAGTTGATGAATGGATAAAAACCATTGGCGTTCGTTATTTTAATGAATTGACGAATATGGCAATGTTAACCGAAGAAGTAGGAGAAGTTGCTAGAATTATTGCCAGAAGATATGGTGAACAAAGTGAAAAAGAATCTGATAAATCTAAAGATTTAGGCGAAGAATTAGCAGATGTACTTTTTGTAACTTTGTGTCTTGCTAATCAAACTGGCGTAGATTTACAAGCTGCTTTTGATAAAAAGATGAAAGTAAAAACAGAAAGAGATTTTGACCGTCATCAAAATAATGAAAAACTGAAATAATGAGAGAACCCAAAATTATTACGGATTTAAGACACAAAGTAGAACATGAATGGTTCGGAACGCTCACCAGATTTGGGAGTAGACTGGGAATTCCTGTTTCTAAACTGCGTGTGTTTTTCATTTATTCCACTTTTGCGACTGCTGGTTTTTTCTTCTTGGTTTATCTGATGATGGCATTTACGCTTTGGGTAAAAGATATTTTCGTTACCAGAAGACCTAATGTTTTTGACCTATAAATAATAGTTTTCATTAAAATCAAAAAATCGTAAATCAAAAATTGTAAATCGTAAATAAAAATGGTTTGGTTCGAAGAATTACAAAACCGTAAGAAAATTTCTAAAATTTTCTATCGCTACGAAAAAACTTTTCCTGAAGAAGAGAGACGTAGCAAAGACCAATTTCTAGATTTGGCCGAAAATCCAGACGCATTTGTTTATTCCATTAATCACGAAGATGAAAATATAGGATATTGCGTGATTTGGGAGCTTCAAGGATTTTATTTTTTAGAGCATTTTGAGGTTTTTGAAGAATTTAGAAATCAGAAATTTGGCGAAAAAATTCTGGAAAGTTTACAGGAAAAATTCGAAAAACTGATTTTAGAAACTGAGCCCGATTCACTTTCAGAAAATGCAGAAAGGAGATTGCGTTTTTATGAAAGAAATGGTTTTAGTGTCATAGAAAAAAATTACCTTCAACCAAGTTATGGCGAAGGTAAATATGCTGTTAATTTATTTCTAATGGCTAATTTCGAGCCTGAAAATTTAGAAGCTTTAGTTCTTGAAATTTATAGTACGGTTTATTAACACCCCGTCAAAATCAAAGATTTTGATACCACTTTTTCTCAACCTTTGCCTAAACCTTTACCTAATTCACTTCATATTCTAATTTGATGGTAATACTTGCTTCTTTTTCTTTTGATTGAGTATTATAAGTTCCGCCGTAAGAAAAATCTTCGTTGGAATTAGGCGCGGTAATTTGGATAACACCCATGGTTGCTTTTTTAAGATTTCCTAAATCAGAACCTGCATTTTCTGCAATTTTTTCGGCGCGTTCTTTAGCGTCTTTTGTAGCATTAGCAATCATTTCTTGTTTTACTTCTGCCAATTTGGTGTAAAAATAATTAGGTTTAGAAGAAGTGAATTCTATTCCTAGATTGATGATTTCTGTAATATTTCTAGACAAGTTTTCAATTTTCGCTACGTTTTTACTTTCTAATGAAACCGATTGAGTTAACTGATAGCCAGCAAAAGTTTGATGGCCACCTCCGTTAGGTTCCGAAACGTAATTATATTGCTTCTGAATATCTACCGCCGAAAAAACGATTTCGTTTTTAGGAATTCCTTTAGAAATCAAATAATTTTCGATGATTTTTCGGTCGTTTGAAAGTGCATCATAAGCTTGTTTAAGTTCAAAGCTGTTTCTGGAAAAATTTCCGTTCCAAGTAATAAGATCTGAAGTGAATTTTTTGGTTCCAAGACCGGTAACAGAGATGGTGTTTTCTGATTTGTTTCGGTTTTTGATGGCGCTTCCTAATAAGCCAAGCCCAATGATGAAGCCTAATGAAGCAACAGCAATGGCGATAATGTTTTTGTTCATAAAATTGTGATTTTAGGTGATGATTTGATAAGTTTAAATTTACAAAAAATTATACATCAAATTCAATTCCATATTACTTTAATTTTCTAAAATCATTAATTTTTGTTTCTGCTTGTTTTCTGAACTGAGCAATATCGCTTCCTTTGAGATAACCATATTTATAAGCGTTTTTTAAATCTAATCCACTCATTACATGAAAGATGAACGAGGAAATTTCACTTTTTTTAAGTCCTAAATCTGTAAAATAATCTTCGCCAAGAATTTCTAGAAAATCTTCGGCTAAATCTATTTGGTCTGCTTGATTAGAAACTTTTCCTACAGAAAAACCTTGCCCAACTGGTTGTACAAATTCGCCACCTCTTGGTTTTATAATTTCTGGGTCAGATTTTTCAGCAATATATTTAGCGATTTCTTTATTGAGTTTTACTTTTCTCACAGATTCTACTCTTCTTGCATCTTCTCTTAAATTGCCAGTGAGTTTGGTTTTAATTTCTACTTCTTCTATTTCTACAACGGATTTTATCAACGTAATTTTTATAGAATTTTTAAAATCTTCGGGTTTTACAGAATAGGTAAATCTATCAAATTTTTGTTTTACGAATCGCAGTGCATCATTGTTTTTTGCATAAATCATAAAATTTCCATCGCTGTCTGAATAGGCTTTTTCGTCGGTTCTGGTGTTTAGAATTAGAACTCCAGATAATTCTATGTTTTGTTCTGAGGTAATTTTGCCAAAAATGTATTCTTGAGCATGGACAGAATGTGCGATAATGAATAAAAATAGGAGTAGAGTTTTCTTCATGGATTATGATTAGTTTTTGGTTCTTTCAAGGTATTTTATAGAAGGTTCTTCTATTTCTACTAAAAAACCAGAAATGTTTTTGGCTTCTGCGTATTTTAGAGCTTTAGTGTTTATAGCGAAACAAAATTCAATAAAGTTTGAAATTTTTTCTGTTGGAATTCCAAGATTTATAAAGTAATCATCTTCTATATTTTTTCTTACCCATGTTACATTTTCTTGTAAATCATCATATTGGTAAAGACGCTTTTGTCTTTTTGATTTTCCGCTTACTACATCATAAATAGCAGTGATGTTTAATCTTCCTGTTATAAGTGGTTGTAGAATGTCTTTTTTCACTTCGGCTGGTTTTTCTCTTGGTTTTTCGGGTGTTCTGGGTACGCCTATTTCGTTTTGAAGCTCTTCTACTTTATTATTTCTTGTTAGATTTTTTGAGTCTTTTTTGAGGTCACCAGAAAGTTTTGGAAGTATTTCTACTTCTTTTATTTCTACTGGTGTTTTTAGCATTATAATGTATATTTTTTTATAAAAAGAAGAAGGTTCAATTTTATAAAACGTCCTTTCGAATTTAGATTTTATAAAACGGAGTTCATCATGAGCATTTGCTGAGATAGAAAAATCTCCATTTAAATCAGTGTACGTTTTTTGATCAGTATTTATATTAACTACCAAAACTGCTGGAATTCCGAAATTAATTTCATTCACAACTTTACCAGAAATGATGTTTTGAGAAAATATAGAAATGGAAAAAAAATAAAAGAGTAGTGGTAGATTATGCTTCATTAATGTTTTTTACAAACCTCAAAATTATTTTGAAATTTGATTGCTGAAACAACTTTAACCGAGATTAACTTTTTTATGAGTTTTTAAGAGAGAAATTTTCAAAATTTGGTTAAAAAGTTCTAATGATGACGGAATTGCGCCCCGACTTTAGTGGAGCTCTTTTTTGTGCGACGGCAAAGCCGCCGCACAAAAAAAGCGGGAACGGAAGGCGGAAATTTGGCGCCACAATAAAAGAAATGCAGAATTAAAATTTAGGTACATTTTTTGCTTATATTTGCATACTTAAAAATTGGGGTTGACTGGTTTCGACAGCAAGACCAATGGGTAAGTAAGCATGCAGAGAACCGTAGCGCGATCTCTTTAATCCCTTGCTACAGAATTTAACTGGCAACGAAGAGTTTGCTCTTGCTGCTTAATCCGAAGCTTAGTAGGATTAGCGTTTTTCCCGAAGTATAGTAAGGAAACAAGATGTCTCCCGAAAGTTCTGTTCTGCGACGTTCGATTCCGAGGCATAGAAAATGCGGAAATAAGTCCCGAAAAACTTCGGTTCGGGAACGAAAATTTTAGAAGATAAGCGTAAAGTTGGCTGTTTGCTGTCTGCTTTACGACGAAAACCAATAGCAAAATAAGCATGTAGAAATCTTGCGTATTGCTTGTTTGGACGAGGGTTCGAATCCCTCCAACTCCACTAAAATCTGTAAATCAATGATTTGCAGATTTTTTTATGATTTTTAACATAATTGATAAAAACAAAGAAGAAAATTAATATTTTTATGCAACTAAATAATTAACCAATGAAAAAACTATTTCTATTATCGCTACTAGCGTTATTTTTTATCAGTTGTCAAGTTCAAGTTCCTCTTTCTGCTGATTACTGGACCAAAACTTCTAAAGTAGGAATTATGGTCAATGTAAATCCTGCCGCTAAATTTAGACAAGGTTCACAGGGATTATTAGACCTTGCATTGACTTCTGGAGATAAATATCAGCCAGTTCTTGCAAACATAGACAAAACCATGAATCCTCAGCAAGATTTAATTAATATGTACACCGAAATTCTTAAATCAAAAGGAAAAGAGGTGATATTAATTGATGAAAAATTCGATGCTAAAACTGCTCCAAAATTTGATAAATCAAATGCAGATAAGTCAAAAAAATATTCTAATTATGATTTTAGAGCATTAAAGTCTAAATACGGAGTAGACGAAGTACTTTTTGTAAATGTAAATTACGGAATGATGATTTCTTACTATAGTATGATAGAAACTGGTAGAGCTGCATATACTTACTTTGATACTAGATTGGTAAACCTTACAGACAATTCTCTTTATTTGGCAAATGATAATGTTCAAATGACTCCAATTAAAGGAAAATGGGATGTACCACCAGCTTACGAAAATGTAATGACTAATATGAAAGCTACTATTGATAAAGCTATGACAATAGAAAAAACTGTGGTAAAATAATTAACTTATTATAATGATTAAAATCGCTGAATAAATTTTATTCAGCGTTTTTTTATTTCTTAACTTTGAGGAAATTACTGAAAAATGAATAACAAGTTATAATTCATTTTCTCGGAAATTCTTTCAAAATTTTGGCGAAAGATTAAAATGAAAAATTTTAAAAATTCAATTTTATTATTTATTCCTTTTCTATGTTTTGCTCATGGAGAAGAAGCACTTTATTTTTTATTGATAGAATTTATAATAATATTGATAATTTTTGTTGGAATATTGTTATTAAATATCCATTGGAAAAGAAAATTGTTTCTAAGTGCAGTGCTTTTCATCTCATATTTACTTTCCTTCTTTTTGGTAAATTGATTAGCATTTTTTAAAAATGAAATTTTGATAGTGAGCATACAGATGCTTTTTACAATAGCAATGGTTTGGTTTATATATTTCAAATTTTTAAAGAATAAAAAATAATTACTACATTTAAAATCCGATTCATTCAATCGGATTTTTTTAATGTATGCTGAAATCTATTCTCGTTAATTCGCCAGAAACGCAAAAAGAATTTTTAGAATTTCCAGCTCGTTTGTTTAGAAACGAGAAAAATTACATTCGCCCTTTAGATAAAGACATTGAAGAGGTTTTTAATCCCAACAAAAATAAATTTTTCAGAAATGGAACTTGTGAAAGATTTCTTTTTAAAAATGCAGAAAATCAAACAGTAGGGAAAGTTGCGGTTTTTATCAATCCAAAATATGAACAAAAGTTAAAAACTGGTGGAATTGGTTTTTTTGATTGTATCGATGACCAAGAAACGGCAAATTTCATCTTTGATTTTTGTAAAAATTGGTTGCGGGAACGCGGAATGGAAGCAATGGACGGGCCGATAAATTTCGGGGAGCGAGACAAGTTTTGGGGTTTGTTCATAGACGGTTTTCATGAACCGTTGTACGGGATGAATTTTCATGCTCCGTATTATCAGAAATTGTTTGATAATTATGGTTTTCAGATTTATTTTAATCAATTGTGTTACGGCAGGAAAGTCTACGATGAGGTTTCACAAGTTTTTATGAATGGACATAGAATGAATGCCAAAAATCCAAATTTGAAAGCAGTTCATTGGAAAAAAAATCAATTGGAAAAATTTGCGCATGATTTTGCGGAAATTTACAACAAAGCGTGGGCGAATCATGGTGAAGGAAAGCAAATAGAAGCGAAAAAAGTGCTGAAAATGTTTCAAACCATGAAGCCAATTTTAGACGAAAACATCTCTTGGTTCATTTACGAAAACGATAAACCCATTGCGATGTGGATTAACATTCCAGATTTGAATCAATGGTTTAAATACCTGAATGGAAAATTCGGTTGGTTAGAAAAGTTGAAATTTTTAATGGCTAAATTTTTTATAAAAAATAAGAAAATGGTTGGCTTGGTTTTCGGAATTGTTCCAGAATGGCAAAGAAAAGGCATCGATGGATTTATGATTTGGGAAGGAACAAAACATTTCAGAAAGACCCGAAATTATACCGATTACGAAATGCAATGGATTGGAGATTTTAATCCAAGAATGATTAAAATTGCTGAAAATTTAGAAACAAAAGTCACGAGGAAACTCGCGACTTATCGTTATATTTTTGACAGAAATCTTCCGTTTGAAAGACATAAAATGCTTTAGTCTTTAAACACTTCAGAAGCAATTCTTTTTACCACTTCGCTTTTTCCCATAGAATAATAATGAAGAACAGGAGCGCCGTTTTTCATTAAATCTTTGCTCTGCTGAATGCACCAGTTGATGCCGATTTCTTTTACTTCTTTGTTGTCTTTTGCTTTAGCAATGGCAATCACCAGCTCGTTAGGCAAATCTACCTTGAAACGATGTGGAATCATACTCAGTTGAGACTTGGTAGTAATCGGTTTTAATCCTGGGATAATAGGAACATTAATACCAGAAGTTCTGCATTTTTCTACAAAATCATAATATTTTTGATTGTCGAAAAACATTTGCGTCACGATATAATCTGCGCCTGCTTCTACTTTTTTCTTGAGGTGGTAAATGTCCTGTTCCAGACTTGCTGCTTCCATGTGTTTTTCGGGATAACCAGCAACACCGATGTTAAAATCTGTGCAGGCAGAATTTTCTAAACTTTCGTCTAGGTAAGTTCCGTGATTCATTTTCACGATTTGTTCTACCAAATCTTTGGCAAAAGCATGTCCGTTTTTCTCGGGTTTAAAATAGGTTTCCGTTTTCACCGCATCTCCTCTTAAAGCCACTACATTATGAATTCCCAAAAAATCAATGTCGATTAAGAAATTTTCGGTGTCTTCCTTAGAAAATCCACCGCACAAAATATGCGGAACCGCATCTACACCATATTTATTCTGAATTGCAGCACAAATTCCCACAGTTCCCGGTCTTTTTTTCACTACACGTTTTTCCAGAAGTCCATCTTCGCGCTCTACATATTCATATTCTTCACGATGATACGTAACATCTATAAATGCAGGATTAAATTCCATCAATGGATCAATTGCATCAAATATTGACTGTATATTTTGACCTTTTAATGGTGGTAAAATCTCAAAAGAAAAAAGTGTTTTTCCGTTGGCGTTTTGTATGTGTTCTGTAACTTTCATTTGTCATTCCGAGGAACGAAGCAAGCTGTTCCTATTTTTTAAATATTTTAATTTTTTCTTTTTTGGGCGTGTCTTTTTAAAAATCCGAAGTGCATTCCCTGCAATTTTTTAAAAAGACCGCGCTTTCCGTTGCAATCTTTTTTTTGCCAAAGCTTTTTCCTAGCAAAAAAAGGATTTCCACTGCAATCGCTCACGCAAATATGCGCACATAACAATCTTTATTTTTCTAACATAGCGCTCCTACGGAGCGCCTCTTTACTGTCTATATTTTTTTTACACATATTATTTTCCTACGGAACATTTTTAATTTTTTTATCTGTGAAAACCTGTGTTATCTTTGATAAACTAATCCACCAAATTAGGAGATAACCATTTTTTAGCAAACTCCAATTCCACATTTTTTCTTTCGGCGTAATCTTTCAGTTGGTCTTCTGTAATTTTTCCTACTCCGAAATACTTCGCTTTTGGATTGGCAAAATAATATCCAGAAACAGAAGCTGTAGGGAACATTGCCAAACTTTCTGTCAATTCTAATCCTATGTTTTCCTTCACTTTCAATACTTCCCAAATCGTAGTTTTTTCTAAATGGTCTGGACAAGCAGGATAACCAGGAGCAGGACGAATTCCTACATATTTTTCAGAAATTAAATCTTCATTTTCTAGATGTTCATCACTAGAATAACCCCAAATTTCAGTTCTTACTTTTTTGTGTAAATATTCTGCAAAAGCTTCTGCCAATCGGTCTGCCAACGCTTTTACCATAATGGCATTGTAATCATCATGCTCCACTTCATATTTTTGAGCCAATTCATCGGTTCCAAAACCAGTAGTCACCGCAAAAGCACCGATGTAGTCTTGTTTTCCTGATGTTTTTGGAGCGATAAAATCACTCAAAGCCAAATATTCTTTGCCATCAGATTTTTTATGTTGTTGACGAAGCGTTCTAAACGTAAATGTTTCCTCACCATTTTTCAGTTCAATATCATCTTTATCATTAGAATTAGCAGGGAAAATTCCGAAAATTGCTTTTGCAGTTAATAATTTTTCATCCACGATTTTCTTCAACATTTTTTGAGCATCTGCAAAAAGTTCTTTTGCGTGTTCTCCTACAATTTCGTCTTCTAATATCTGAGGATACTTTCCAAACAAATCCCAGCTTCGGAAAAACGGACTCCAATCGATGTAAGGAATCAATTCTTCTAAGTTTTGATTTTCAATCAATTGAATACCTGAATTTTTAGGTTCAGAGATGGTCTCATTTTCCCAATCGATTTTGAATTTTTGATTTCTCGCTTCTTCTATCGAAATATATTCTTTGTCAACCTGTCTGTTTAAAAATTTCTCACGGAAATCTGCATAATCTGCTTTTAGTTCAGAAATAAACGCTCCATTTCTATTGCTCAATAAAGAACTTACTACGCCAACTGCTCTGGAAGCGTCATTTACATGAACCACAGCATTTTTATATTTCGGGTCTATTTTTACTGCAGTATGTGCTTTAGAAGTTGTAGCGCCACCAATCATCAATGGGAAATTGAGGTTTTGACGCTCCAGTTCATTGGCAATATGTACCATTTCGTCTAAACTTGGCGTAATCAATCCGCTTAAACCAATAACGTCTACTTTTTCTTCAATCGCCGTTTGAATAATTTTTTCGGCAGGAACCATCACTCCTAAATCTACAATTTCGTAATTGTTACAGCCCAAAACTACACTCACAATATTTTTTCCAATGTCGTGAACATCGCCTTTTACCGTTGCCATCAATACTTTACCATTGGCTTTTTGTGCAGAATCTTTCTCTGCTTCTATAAACGGTTGAAGATAAGCCACCGCTTTTTTCATCACTCTCGCAGATTTTACCACTTGAGGAAGAAACATTTTTCCGCTTCCGAATAAATCTCCCACTACAGACATTCCCGTCATTAGATTTCCTTCGATAACATCCAAAGGTTTTGCCGAAATTATTCTGGCTTCTTCTACATCTTCTTCAATAAAACGGTCGATTCCTTTTACCAAAGAATGGGTAATTCTGTCTTGCAAAGGCTGATTTCGCCATGCTAAATTTTCTACTTTTTCTTTTTTTATGGATTTATGTTTTTCAGAATAATCCAATAATCTTTCGGTAGCATCATCTCTTCTGTCGAGCATTACATCTTCTACCAGCTCCAACAAATCTTTAGGAATTTCGTCGTAAATTTCTAACATGGCAGGGTTTACAATTCCCAAATTCATTCCCGCTTTGATAGCGTGGTAGAGGAAAACCGAGTGCATCGCTTCTCTTACCGTATCATTTCCCCTAAACGAAAACGAAACGTTAGAAACTCCACCAGAAACCGAAACATAAGGCAAGTTTTCACGAACCCATTTTGTTGCTTCTATAAAATCTAGAGCATTTCTGCGATGTTCTTCCATTCCAGTTGCCACTGGGAAAATATTGAGGTCGAAAATAATATCTTCCGCAGGAAAACGGACTGTGTCCGTCAACAGTTTATAACTTCTTTTACAGATTTCTATTCTGCGGTCGTAATTATCGGCTTGTCCATTTTCGTCAAAAGCCATTACAACTACTGCAGCACCATATCTTTTGATGGCTTTGGCTTGACGAATAAATTCTTCTTCACCACCTTTTAAACTGATGGAATTCACTACGCATTTCCCTTGAACCACTTGCAAACCAGCTTCTAAAATTTCCCATTTTGAAGAATCTATCATCATTGGAATTCTGGAAATATCAGGTTCAGAGGCGATTAAATTTAAGAATTTAACCATGCAATATTTTCCGTCTAAAAGTCCATCATCAAAACAAATGTCTAAAATCTGTGCGCCTCCTTCTACTTGATGACGAGCAATATCTAAAGCTTCAGAAAATTTTTCTTCTTTAATCAATCGGAGAAATTTCTTAGAACCTGCTACATTGGTTCTTTCTCCAATATTGATAAAATTGGATTCTGGAGTTATAATTAAAGGTTCTAGACCCGAAAGTTTTAAATATTTCATATTATAAATGAGATAATTAGTTAATTTGAAAATAAGATAATGCTTGTGAAAAGCATCGCATTAACTCATCATCAAATTATCACATCAACTTTTCTTGGTTGATAATTTTTAACAATTTTTGCGATTGCAGCAATGTGGTCAGGAGTTGTTCCGCAACAACCACCAACGATATTTACCAATCCTTTTTCTGCGTATTCACGGATTTGTTCTGCCATAAATTCTGGAGATTCATCATATTGCCCGAAAGCATTCGGTAAACCAGCGTTTGGATAAGCAGAAATGTAAAATTCAGAATTATTAGAAATGGTTTCTAAATAAGGCGTTAATTGTTTCGCACCTAGAGCACAGTTAAACCCAACGCTCAATAAATTAAGATGAGAAATAGAAACCAAGAAAGCTTCAGCTGTTTGTCCGCTCAAAGTTCTTCCTGAAGCGTCAGTAATGGTTCCAGAAACCATAATTGGAATCTGAATTTTTCTTTCCTCTTGAATTTGGTCTATTGCAAAAAGTGCAGCTTTAGCATTTAAAGTGTCAAAAATAGTTTCTACCAAAAGAATATCAGAACCGCCATCTAAAAGTGCTTCTGCTTGTTGTTTGTAAGCAATTCTTAACTCATCAAAAGTAATGGCTCTATAACCAGGATCATTTACATCCGGAGAAAGAGATGCGGTTTTATTAGTAGGGCCAATAGAACCTGCTACAAATCTTGGTTTTTCTGGAGTTATAGCTGTGAATTCATCACAAACTTTTCTTGCAATTTTTGCAGATTCAAAATTGAGTTCGTACACCAAATCTTCCATATGGTAATCTGCCATTGCAATGGTAGTCGCAGAAAAAGTATTGGTTTCGATGATGTCTGCACCAGCTTCTAAATATTTTTTGTGTACTTCTTCTATAGCATGAGGCTGAGTAAGAGAAAGTAAATCATTATTTCCCTTCAATGGAGATTCCCAGTTTTTAAATCTCTCGCCACGATAGTCTTCTTCTGTAAACTGATATCGCTGAAGCATAGTTCCCATAGCTCCGTCTAGAACAAGGATTCTTTGCTGTAAATTTTGATAAAGTATGTCGCTATTTTGCATTTCAATGTGATTAAAAAATGAAATGCTATAAGAAAAGTTGAGGGAATCAACTGTTTTTATGTGTTATCTATCCCAAAAATGAGTAGAATGTAGCACCTTTTCTCGTTTTAGAAACGCGATAGGTTGCCAAGGTTTCACAGAGTCTAATCTCTCCACCTTTCTTGATAACATTTCGATTATATGAAAGAACAAATCTTTTGCAAAGCTATATCATTTTTTTCACAATAAGAAATTGTCATTGAAAAAATTAATCTAAATGAAATTTCATAGTTTTTATTTTTTTCTAACTTCGCATCATGTTATTTTAAAAAATAATGGTTATGAATGCTGAAAAACAACGATTACAAGATATAAATTACAGAACTTGGGGACCTTATGTAAGCAATAGACAGTGGGGAAACGTAAGAGAAGATTATTCCTTTGATGGAAATACTTGGGGAGCAACTGGTCATGATGATGCAGAAAGCAGAACTTACAGATGGGCAGAAGAAGGAATCGCGGGAATTTCTGATGACAAACAACGTTTGTGCTTCGCTTTTTCTTTTTGGAATAAAAAGGATAAAATGGTTAAAGAACGTTTCTTTGGATTGAGCAACCATCAAGGAAATCATGGCGAAGACATTAAAGAAATTTTCTATTATTTAGACAATACGCCTACTCATTCTTACATGAAAATGGTGTACAAATATCCGCAGAATGCCTTTCCTTACGAAGATTTAATCAAGACAAATGCAGAACGAAGCAATAAGGAAACAGAATATGAAATTATAGATACGGGAATTTTTGACCAAAATGAATATTTCGATATTTTTATAGAATATGCCAAAATTCACCATGATGATATTTTAATCAGAGTTACTGTCACCAACCGAAATATAGAAAAAGCACCTTTGGTGATTCTCCCCACACTTTGGTACAGAAATAATTGGAGTTGGGGTTATAATTCTTATAAACCTAATTTTACAACGCGCCATCGTGGACAGATAGAAATAGAACATGAGAGTTTGGGAATGAAAAAGCTTTATTCTCGGGACAAATCCGTGAAAATTCTTTTCTGTGAAAATGAAACCAATACCGAAAAATTATTCGGGAAAAAATCTGAAAATAAATACTTTAAAGATGGAATTAACCATCATATCGTTCATCAAAAAAACACGGTGAATCCTAAAAAATTCGGGACTAAAGCTGCTTTTGTAATAGATACAGAATTAGAAGGAGGAGAAACTAAAACTTTTGACTTCAGAATGTCTCCTCATAAAATGGAGAACGCTTTTTTTGATTTTGATGAAGTTTTTGAAGTAAGAAAAAAAGAATCGAATGAATTTTATGACGAAATTCAAAAAGATTTCAATTGCGAAGATGAAAAAAATGTTCAGCGACAAGCTTTTGCAGGATTGCTTTGGAATAAACAATTTTATCATTATAAAGTTGAAAAATGGTTAAATGGAGATCCAAATTTCCCAGTGGAAAGGAATTTTGAGCATCATGTAAGAAATGTAGAATGGAAACACATGAATTGCAAAGACATTATTTCTATGCCAGATAAATGGGAATATCCGTGGTTTGCAACGTGGGATTTAGCCTTTCACTGTGTGAGTTTTAGTATTTTAGACCCAAATTTTGCCAAAAATCAATTGCAATTATTGACCAAAGAATGGTACATGCATCCTAACGGTCAGCTTCCAGCGTATGAATGGGATTTTTCAGATGTTAATCCGCCAGTTCATGCATGGAGCACTTTTAGAGTTTTTAAAATCGATGAAAAAATCAATGGAAAACCAGATATTCATTTCTTAGAAAGTGTTTTTCAGAAATTATTGCTCAATTTTACTTGGTGGGTAAACCGAAAAGATAAAAATGGGAAAAATGTTTTTGGAGGAGGATTTCTTGGATTGGATAACATTGGTGCTTTTGACCGAAATATGCAGTTCAAAAACGGGGAATACCTAGAACAAGCTGATGGAACTTCTTGGATGGCGATGTTTGCCCTGAATATGATGAGAATTTCTATGGAATTGGCATTGTATAATCCAGTTTATGAAGATATGGCGATTAAATTTTTCGAGCATTATCTCTACATTGCAGAAGCTATGGAAAATCTTGGCGAAGGAAAAAATGGACTTTGGAACGAAGAAGACGGATTTTTCTATGACGTATTGCAACTTAGCGACGGAACTGGAATTTCTCTAAAATTAAGAAGTATTGTAGGTCTCATTCCGATGTTTGCAGTAGAAGTAATAGAACACGAAATGCTTCAAAAACTGCCTAATTTTACCGAAAGAATGGACTGGATTCTAAAAAATAAACCCGAACTAGCCAAATTGGTTTCGCATTGGGATGTAGAAGGAAAAGGCAGAAAACATCTCATGAGTATTTTGAGAAAAACGAGATTGACCAAAATTCTGAATAGAATGTTAGACGAAAAAGAATTTTTAAGTGAATTTGGAATTCGTTCGATGTCAAAAGTGTATGAAAAAAATCCGTTTCAGTTAGAAATTAATGGCATCAATCATGTTGTGCATTATACACCTGCCGAAAGTGATAGCCGAATGTTTGGCGGAAACAGCAATTGGAGAGGTCCGATTTGGTTCCCGATTAATTTTTTAATTGTAGAAAGTCTTGAGCGATTTTATTTTTATTACGACGAAAGTTTGAAAGTAGAGTTTCCTACGGGAAGTGGGAATTATCAGAATCTAAATTATGTGGCAGATCATTTGAGTCAAAGATTGTGCAATATTTTCTTGCCAGACAAAGACGGAAATCGTGCTTTTAATGGAAACGTAGATAAATTAAACCATGACGAACATTTCAAAAATTACGTGATGTTCTACGAATATTTTCATGGAGATAATGGTCGTGGAGTAGGAGCTTCACACCAAACTGGTTGGACTTCTACCGTTGCCAAATTAATACACCCTAAATTGAAAAATTAATCCTTTAAAATTTTCAAGCCAATATTACAATTCAAGCAGTTTTTGTATGAACATAAATGTTTATGATGATACAAAAACGCTTGAGTTTCTAATGCTGAACTAAATTTTACGTTCAGTTTTTTCCATGAAGAGATGATGGAATTTTTTTCAGGGCTTAAATTTTTGTAAAACTCTAAAACTTGGTCAGTTTTTTCAGGATTTATATTTTTAAAATACGTGTAAATAATAGGCAAAACTGCATTGATGAGAAGAATTTCTATAAAATCGTCAGACAATTTTTTCTCTAATTTTTCTTCTGAGACTTTTTCGAAAGTGTAATGATTTTCCCAAAATTCTGAAGTTTTTACGTTTTCAAAAAGTGATTTTAATTCCTGAATATTTTTAGCTTTTAAAATTTTAGAAAATAAATTGGGCTGAAGATGATACAGCATCGCCAACTGAGAAAGCCGAATCGTAGGAAAAGAAGGAGGCATTAACCGCATAAATTTTACTGGAAAAGTTTGTTTTGAAATTTTAAATTTTGTTTTCAGAAATTCAAATTCTCTCTTCCATTTTTGATTTGTTTCGGTTTCTTTTTCTAATATATTTCCTTTTCCGAAAAGGAAACTTTCTAACTGAAATTGATTTTGAGAAATCTTCTGAACGATTTTAAAATCAATATTTTCTGCAATATTTTGATAAATTTCTGCATTTACTTTTAATCCAAAACTGTAGGCTAGTTTTTGAAATAAAACAGCTTCGTAATTATTTTTAGATTGAGCCAAAAGATGTTCAATTTCTATAGATTTTTCATCTAATTTTTTGAGTAAAGTCTCTTCCGAAAAAAGAAATGGAACTTTAGAAGGATCAAAGATTCTTTCACAAGGAATGAACTGATATTGATTTTCTAAAGTTTGATATTTTGCAAGAATTTCATCATTAATATAATCTTTCAATTCTAAAGTAGGAATTCCAGCTTCTTTGAGTTCAGAAACATCTGTATCGTTAAAATAAACTACATGCAGAATTACTGATTGATAGTCTTTTTGGAGATCGTGATTGTGAAAATACCAGTCCGAAGATTTCACATGAATTTCTATGTTTCCTGCTAAAACGATGTTTTTCGTTTTAATTTTTGCCAAAGAAAAATCTGGTCCAGAATTGGTGTTCAATGTTCCAAAATCTAGAATTTCGATTGGGTTTCCATCGGTATCTTTGAAATCAAACTTGGAAAATATCTTATATTTCCAAAGATATTGGAGTAAATTTTCGTTCATGGTTGGTTAGTTTTTTAGTTTTATTTCCCGCAGATTTACTTTTTGTAGAATCTGCGTGAAAAATAAATTAAGCCATTTTATGAAATTCTTCTAGCGTTTCTTCATACATTTTTTCATAAATCGGAAGAATATTGACCAAGTCAAATTCTAATGCTCTCGCTTTTGCATTTTTCTTAATCTTTGACAGAAGTTTATCGTCAGAAAGCAATTTTATTGCATAACTTGCCATGGCTTCTACATTTCCTACTTCCGCTAAAAATCCAGTTTCTCCTTGAATGTTTACCTCTGGGATTCCACCTGCATTACTCGAAATTACTGGCGTTTCTGCAGCCATTGCTTCTAATGCTGCCAAACCGAAACTTTCCTGTTCAGAAGGCAATAAAAACACGTCTGCAAACTTCAGAATTTGGTATAAATTATCTACTTTTCCGAGCAGTTTAATTTTATTGATGAGGTGTGGATTTTCATTAATGAATTCATTGATGACTTCTACATCTGGACCGTCTCCCAAAATCAATAATTTAGATTTTACGGATTTTTCAACTTTGTTGAAAATGTCTAAAACATCTTTAATTCTTTTCACCGGACGAAGATTGGAAACGTGAATCAGAATTTTTTCATCTTCATTGGCAAAATGATTTCTTTGGCAAGTTTTTAAATCTTCAAATTCTGTATTGTCTATGAAATTGGTGATGACTTCAATCTCTTTAGTGATTTTAAAAAATTTCAAAGTATCACTTTTCAAACTTTCAGAAACCGTAGTGATTTTATCTGATTGGTTGATTGAAAACTCTACCGCATGTTTGTAACTTGGGTGTTGACCAACCAAAGTAATATCTGTTCCGTGAAGCGTTGTAACTAACGGAATATCAGCGTTTTCTTCTTTGAGCATTTGCTTGGCGAAAAATGCGGCATAAGCATAAGGAATCGCGTAATGAGCATGTAAAATATCTAATTTATACAATTTCACCACCTGATAAATCGTAGAAGAAAGCGCAATATCAAACGGTTGATGTTTGAACAAAGGATAGGTTTGTACATTTACTTTGTGGAAGAAAATGTTTGGGTCTGTCATGTCTAATCTTGCAGGCAATTCAGATGAAATAAAGTGCACTTCATAACCTTTTTTGGCAAGAGACATTCCGAGTTCTGTGGCTACGATTCCGCTACCACCATATGTTGGATAACAAAGGATTCCTATTTTCATTTTATTTTTTGTGAAACGATTACGTTTCTAATTATTTTGTATTAAAAGTATATCATCAAACCAAACATCTTCATATCCATTTTTATCAATTAGAAACCTAAAACCTGGTTCTAGTCCTAAATAATCAATAATTTTTGGATAAATTTCTAATAAATGTTCGGCACAAATTGGTTTAAAAAAGTCTTTATTTTCAGAGTATTCACCAAACCAAATATACCAACCAGAAGTGCCTTTTTCAGAAGAATGTCTTAAACCATTAATCGGTTCTAAATTGTAATTTTCTGAAATTCCCACAAATAGTTTTTTGTTAAATGGTTTCCATTCAGAATTATATTTTTCACAAATTTGTTTTTGAAAATGGATATGATAATTCCAACTATTGCTAGAAAGTAGTTTGTCATTTCCATTAAGTAATTTTTCTTTCCATAAAATCATATTCTTCTTATTAATTTCAAAATTTATGATTTCATTGTCCCATTGAAAAATAATTTCGTCAACTATTTCGTCTTCAAAACTAATGTCTTCATTAAAAACATTTTCAGATGCAAAATTTAAAATATCATACTTGTCAATTTCTCCATTGATAAATTGATTACAAATTTCTATTAATATTTTTCTTGTTATTAACACTTTTAAATTAATTTAAATCTATTCCGCTTCCTGCTTTCAAATTTTCATTGACAATAACTGGTAACTTTCCAGAAATTTTTGTTTTTCCTAAAACCGCTTTTGCAGAAGCTTTCATCGATAAATCATTGTTCTCATAACTCACTAAAACCGTAGAAATTTTAGAAATATCAACATCTTTCAAAGCGTAAGGCGAACCAAAAACATCTAAAATTACGTTTTGTTTTTTGCTTAATTCTGTTAAAATATTTTTACTTTCTAGAGAAATTTTATAAGGTTTATACGCTGTAGAATTGTCCTTATGAAGCCCAACAATTACTGTAGAATTTTCAGGAATCAGAGAAATTTCTTCTTTTGAAATTAAGTTAAGGGTTGTTCCGAAATTTAAATTTTCTACAAAAGTCTGAAACGGCGCTTCTTCCAAAGGAAGATAATAATAAGTTTTGCTACAACTTAAAGGCAAAAGATTTTTTTCGTCTTTCAACAAAGTTATTGCGTTGGAATATAATTTTTCTGAAAGTTCTGCGTGAGAAGCGTTGTTTAAATCTTCATTAATATTTTCAGAATTTATGGATTTTAAATTTTGAAGTCCTAATAAATATTTGGTTTTCAGAATTTTCTTTACACTTTCTGCGAGGCGGTTTTCGGTGATTTCTCCTTTTTCTAAAGCTGATTTTATCAATGCTTTTCCGTTCGGAACGTCTTGTGAAAAAAGCATAATGTCATTTCCCGCTTTGAAAGCTCTCAAATCTAATTCACCTGCAGGAAATTTCTTCGCTACTGCATTCATATTCAAAGCATCAGTAATAATTAAACCATTGTATTGATAAGATTTTTTGAGCAAATTGGTAATGACTTCATAAGAAACAGAAGCAGGAATTCCCGATTGTTTTTCTAGAGCAGGAACATATAAATGCGCCACCATAACTCCGCCAATTTTTTTATCAAGCAAAGCTTTGAAAGGAGCTAATTCCACCGCATTTAATCTTTCTAAATTATGTGAAACTACTGGTAAATCTAAATGAGAATCGGTATCTGTATCGCCATGACCAGGGAAATGTTTCATAGAAGCGAGAACACCATTGTCTTGCAAACCTTGTGCATAAGCCAAACCTTTGGCAATCACATTATTGATGTCTGAACCGAAACTTCTGTTGCCAATAATAGGATTTGCAGGATTGGTATTCACATCTACAACTGGCGCGAAATCCCAATAAATACCCATTCTTTTACAATCTTCTGCAATTTTAGAAGTCATTTCATAGATGAGAGAATTGTCTTGAATGGCTCCTAAAGTCATAGCCCAAGGAAATTTATGCGCGGCAGGAAATCTTTGGAACAATCCCCATTCTCCATCAATGCCAATCATCATTTTCACTTTAGATTTCCCTTGAAATTCATTCAGTAATTGGATATGTTTTTCGGCGTTGTCTTGCATGAGAATCAATCCACCGATTTTTTCTTTTTCTACGAGATTTCTAATTTTTCGAATTTCTTCTTCTCCACGATTATTGTACAAAGCTACAATGTATAATTGTCCTATTTTTTCGTCTAAAGACAATTGTTGATACAGAGAATCAGCATATTTTTCGGCTTTTTGCTCTAAATTTTTTGGAGCATTTTTGGGAAAATACTGTGCCGAAAGATTGGCGAAAATTAAAATGAATAAATAAGTGAATATATTTTTGATGAATTTCATAAATACAATGTTATTCAACAAAAATACAAACATATTTTTGTGATTGCTATAGAAATAATGTATTTCTAAAATTTTAAATCATTAAAAGTTAACAATTAGCATATAATTAAGTCTTTTTTGAACCAATTATCTGTGATTACGTTTCAAGAATTCTACCATTTTGGGAATGGAATTTTGCGGGAATTCGTGTCCTGCATTTCGGTCTTCTATAATGATTTCTTTATTTTCAGAAGTTTGATAAGTTGTTATTTCGCCTTCTGTTTGTGCTGTATTTTCATTGGCTTCAAAAAATTTTAGATATTGCTTGGAAGAAAATTTTTGAATTTTATAAGGCACAATTTTATCATTTTTTCCGAAACTGATCCAAACAGATTTTTGTGGTGCAGATTTTAGCCAATTTCCACCGGGACCAGCAACAGTAACGAATGCAGCAAATTTTTCTGGTCGTATTTTCCATAAAACATTTACAAATCTAGAACCATTAGAATGACCAGTTGCGTAAATTCTATCGAAATCAAGGTTGTAATTTTTAGAAATTTGAGAAAAAACTTCATCAAAAAACTTTACATCTCGGTTTTGTAATTCGTCTGGATTCATTTGCCAACCGTTATATTTTCCTTCTTTGTCTACACTAGAATTGGTAACTCCGGGAATTCCTTGCATATAAATGACTAACGCTTCGGGGAAATTTTGATGAAAATTAAGATTTCTACTGGCGTGTTTCGCATTTCCACCATGACCGTGAAAAACAAAAACCACTGGAATTTTTTCTGAATTTATTTTGGGATCAAAAAAAAGTGCTTTTCTTTCTACGCCATTAATTTGATAAAATTTTTCATTTTGAGCGAATAGTTTTGTGCTGAAAATCAATAAGAAAACGAAGATTGTGTTTTTCATCTGTTTATTATTATTTGTTTTTTATTTGTCAGATGGAACACCCTTACTCAAGCTCTTGTTTATCAAAAAAAATAACAAGGGTGTTTCATTTTAAATGCTTTGATTCTTTGATGAAAATTAAACAATAAAGTTAAAAATTTATTTTGGCACGCAACTTGGAATGTAAAAAGCATCAACCAACAAATAATTACTGATATGAAAAAATATTTTACTTTAATGGTTCTTGCGATTTTCGGAGGATTATTGATGATGAGCTGCGAAATGAACGAAGTAGTAGATAGAGATATTCAAGATAATGATACGTATCCTATGATGAAGGATGTAACGGGAACTTTTAGTTCTACTAATAATTATGCCTTAGATCAAGCGATTGATATTCCTTCTTCTGATGTAGTTTTGGTGTATAGAAATATCAATTCTAACAGCTCAGCAAGTGCAATTTGGCAACTTTTGCCTAAAACTTTTTACTTGAGCGATAACAGAGAATTAGACTACAACTTTATTTTTGATACAAAAAGAGTTCAAGTAAGAACAGAAGCTAATTTTGACCAATCTACCATGACGAGTACAGAAAGAGCTACTTATCTCAACAATCAAACGTTTAGAATTGTACTGGTTCCAGCTTCTAGAGCAAATAGAACTGCTTCTCAAGTAAATTACGAGGATTATAATGCGGTAGTGAAATATTTTAACTTAAAAGAACCAAAATAATCACTAAATCATTCAAAACCATCCATATATTAATTTTTCACAAAAAAGAAATCCTAGCAAAATGAATTGCTGGGATTTTTTGTTGGGTAATAAAAATCAGATTTTTTTCCCACAAAAAGTTCTTACCTTTGTTGTCCTTTTAAAATTAAAATTATGAGTGTTCACATCAGTGCCAAAAAAGGCGAAATTGCAAAAACGGTATTACAGCCAGGAGATCCTTTAAGAGCTAAATACATCGCAGATAATTTTCTAGAAGATGTAAAATTGGTAAGCAAGACCAGAAATATTTTTTATTTTACAGGTTTGTATAAAGGAAAAGAAATTTCTGTAGGAGCAAGTGGAATGGGAGTGCCAAGTATTGGGATTTATTCTTACGAATTATTTACAGAATATGATGTAGATACCATTATCAGAATTGGGACTTGTGGTGGTTATACTACAGATCTTAATGTTTTTGACCTGATCAATGTAGATGGAGCAGCAAGTGAATCTACTTATGCTAAATTTGCTTGGGAAATGGATGAAGAAATCATGTATCACCAAGGAAAAGCCTTTGATGTAATTAATGAAACGGCTAAAGAATTAGCTCTTGAAACTAAAGCAGCTAATATTCACACCAGTGATGTTTTCTACAGAAAAACACCAGGAATACCTGCCATTGCAGAGAAATATAATTGTCCAGCAGTGGAAATGGAAGCTTTCGCACTTTTTGCTAATGCAAAACATTTAGGGAAAAATGCAGCAACAATTTTGACGGTTTCAGATATTATTCCAACAGGTGAAGAAATTTCTGCAGATCAAAGAGAAACTGCTCTCAGAACTATGATGACTCTAGCTCTAGAAAGTGGAATTAAACTTTAAAAATTTCAAATAGATACTAAAAAACGCTTCGAAATTCTCGAAGCGTTTTTTTATTTTTCTGTTTCGTCATCTAGAAGATGTCCGAAATATTCTTTTTTAGTTTTCAGATATTCTTTGCTGTTTTCATTGGCTTCCATCTGAAGTGGAATTCTTTTGTTGAGATGAATTTCACTGTTTTCTACAAATTTTATTTTATCAGGATTATTCGTTAAAAGATTGATTTCTTTTACCTCTAATAATTTTAAAATTTCAATCGCTACATTAAAATCTCTATCATCTGCAGGAAGACCTAATTGAAGATTCGCTTGAACTGTATCTAATCCTTTTTCTTGTAATGCGTAAGCTTTAAGCTTATTGATAATGCCAATGTTTCTACCTTCTTGACGAAGATAAACGATGATGCCTCCGTTTTCTTGAATGTATTTCATGGCTGCATCTAACTGCTGACCGCATTCACATTTTTTAGAATGGAAAACTTCTCCAGTAATACATTCTGAGTGAAAACGAACATTGATAGGTTTAGAAAAATCTGTATTTTCTGCAACCAAAGCAATATGAGGCATCCAGTCTTTTTCGCTGTCAGAAAAAGCCATTACTCTAAAGTTTCCAAAATCGGTAGGAACTAATGATTCTGCCTGTAATGTTATCATCTAATTTTTTATGTAAAGATAAGATTTACTTAGATTCTGTACTATCGAAAGAATCTATAAGACTAATGTTTGTTTTGATTTTAGCCAAATATCTATTCAGTAATTCTAAATCGTCTTTTGGAAGATTCGTTTTCAGCGTCTGAATTGTTTTATAAGAATTGGTGTAATTTTTATAAGCCTTAGTTTGTTCCGCTTTGTTATTCTGTTTGATAGAATAAATGTAATCAGAAATATGCAGTTTCATTTTATAAATTTCTGCATTGAGTTTTTGATTTTTAAAAACTGGAAATTCTGTAAGCGTATTAGTGATTTCTGAGAGATAATTCACCCTTTCCATAGATTTATAAGTCTGTTCAGAAAAACTAGTCTGGGTAGAATAACTCGAAAAACTATTAGACAAAGGAGATAAATTTACTTTTTCTACCGAGCATGAAGTCAATAGAAGCAAGGCGAAAAGTAAATTTATTGTATTTCTCATTTTTATGAATTAGATTTTTGATAAAGGATAGGGTTAAGACTTTCGTCATTATACATCTTCATTTGTTTGTATACCTTCATCTTAACATCGCCGTTTTCTATATCTAAGAGTAATTGATCAATCGCTTGGCTTAAATCTTCTTTCTGTTCTAGAAGTACATTGAGCTTTTCTGTACACTTTGCTCTATGTTCTTCTGTAGCAGATTCTCTAGTAGCTTCTTGGTTCATGTGATATACTTTCAAAACGAGAATTGAAAATCTATCAATTGCCCAAGCTACTGTTTCTGTATTGATTTTAGCTTCTGGTTTAGGCGTAATATTTTGATATTTTTGAAAAAAATAACTGTCAATATATTCCACCAAATCAGTTCTTTTCTGGTTAGAAGCATCAATTGTTCTTTTCAATTGTAGTGCTTCTACCGGATCAATATTTTCGTCTCTAATGATATCTTCTAAATGCCATTGTACGGTATCTATCCAATTCTTAGTATACAAAAGATGTTCCAAACTGCCATTTTCGAATGGATTATTGATAGGAAAGTCTACGTTATCATGTAAATGATAATCTTCAACAGATTTGTTGAAGATATTCCAAGCGTGTTCGGTAAAAGACATGTTAAGAAGGATTTTGAGATTTATCTTCTGGTTTTTTTTCGTCTTCTTTTACAGCGTCTTTAAATTCTTTAATTCCGCTACCAACTCCTCTCATTAATTCAGGAATTTTTTTACCTCCAAAAAGTAATAAAAGTACGATAGCAACAATTAGGATATGCTGCCAAGAAAGTGATAGTATAATAATTGGTGAAATCATTTTTGAAAATTTTTACAAAGGTAAGGATTTTTTAATACGAAACCCAATCTAATGGATTAACTGGATTGGCTCCATTCCAAATTTGAAAATCGAGTGCAAAATTCCCATCAAAATCGGTTCCAATGCTTCCAATGGTGGTTCCTGCAGAGACTTGTTGGTTTTTGGCAACGTTTACATTTTCTAAGTTTCCATAGATACTGAAATAATCTCCATGCTTAACCAAAACTGTTTTTGCGCCACCACTTACCAAAATGTTGCTCACAACACCTGGGAATACACATCTTGCTCTCGTTCCGTTTGGAACTACCACTTTTATTCCGTTATTTTCAATGGTAATTCCTTTGAAAACTGGGTGCGGTTGTCTGCCAAATCTTTCGGTAACCTGACCAGAAGGAACAGGGAAAGACATTTTTCCTTTATTCGCTGCGAAGTTGCTTCCTGCGGTAATTGCTCCCACTCCGAAGTCTTTCATTTTTTTCTCTTCTACAGCTGCTTTTTCTTTATCTGTTTTATCTGCTAATGCTTTTGATGCATTTCTAGCTTCATCAGCTTTTGCTTTAGCAGCATTTGCTTTTTCTTCAGACTCTTTTTTCTCTTTTTCTGCTTTTGCTATTTTTTCTGCATCATTTTTTTCTTTGGCAACTCTTTCTGCTTCCGCTTTTTCACGAGCTAGTTTTGCGGCTTTTCTTTCCTCTTCTTCTGCTTTTTTCTTCGCAAGAGCAAGAGCATCAGCTTTCGCTTTATTCTCAGCGTCTATTTTTGCTTTTTCTTTTTCTGCTGCAATTTTTGCTAGTCTTATTCTTTCTGCTTCTGCTTTTTTATCTGCTTCAGCTTTAGCTTTGGCCGCTTTTATCTCTTCATTGATGAGATTTCTGATGGCATTTTCTACCTTTTTATTTTCGGCTTGCTTGGTTCTAAGTTCTGCAACCAGTTTTGCCTCGTTTTTCTTAAATTCTTCTAGAAGTACTTCTTTTTGTTTTCTTTCTACTTGAATTACAGCGAGTTCTTGTTTTTGTTTATTAAGAAGGTTTTCTTTCTCTTTTACAGATTTTTGCTTTAAACCAATAGATTTTTTGATCTGATTAGCTTTTTGATTAATCTCGGCTGCTTTTTTATCTTGATATTCTCCGTATTGCTTGATGTATTGAACTCTTCTCAATGCTTCTCCTAAATCTCTAGAAGAAAGAATGAAAGTAACTTTGTTCTGAACACCTTTGTTCTTGTATGCTTTTACTAGAATATCAGCATATTCTTTACGAAGAACTTTCAGTTCACGGTTAAATTTATTGATTTCTAACTGACGGAGGTAGATGTCATCTTCTATGAATCTTTTCTCTTTCTGAGTGTTATTATAAACTCTTTCTCGGAGCGCAATTTTTTTATTGACATCATTAAGGTAAGCAAGAGATAATTTTGCTTCTCCTCTGGCTTTTGCAAGAGTAGCATTAATGGCAGCAATTTGTTTTTTTAGCTCTGAATTTTGTTTTTGCAGTTGTTCTTTTCTTCCTTGTTGAGAAAAGAAAATGCTAAAGGCTAGTAATCCTAATAATAAACTCAGTTTCTTATGCATCATTTAATTTCTGTCTTTGTATAATTAGTAGGAATGGAAAAAGGAGTTTCCATCTTCAAAAATTCAAATTTCGTATTTTCTATTAAAATTTGGTCTGTTTTCTGTGCTTTTATAATTATTTTAACACTTTTTGGGAGTTTTTGTGAACCGAAAATTTCATAATCATTATAGCTCACTTCTAGGCTATTATTGTTTTTAATGTCTTGTAAAAACACCTTTTTCAAAGCCAATTCAGGAGAGTATTCTAGTGAAGTTTTGTACTCACTGGTTTTGCCATTTACCGTGATAATTTGGTTTTTAGCAGAATTTAGCAAATAACCGTTTTCATTTTGTAAGAAAGTATAATCTTTTTCATTGACTGGAATAAAAGTTTTACCCAGAAGTAAATTTTGTAAAGCACTGTAATCTATGAAATTAACTTTCAAAAGATTGTTGATGTAGTCAAAATTAGAATCAATATACGTCTTATTTATCTTTTCGTAGGCTTTGATTCCGGCAGGTGTAATATTGGCTCTTGCTTGAGACATAAAAAGGAATGAAAAATTTGCCCAAATTTTTTGGTTATTTTCTATATAAAATGTTCCATCAATAGTAGGGATAAATCTGTCTGTCTCTGCATTGACTTTGCTGCTGATTTTTAAACTCTCAAAAGCATCTTTTTTAGTAATTTTTTCAAAAAAAGCTTTATTAGAGCTTACATTTTCTGCAGGAGCTGGAGTTTGTTCTACGGTTTTTCTAGCTTTACAAGATAATAAAGCTAATGATGAAATAAGGATAAGTATATAATTTTTCATATTTTATGATTGTAAATGTTACTTGTGGAAGAACATTACAATTTTAACGCCAAACCACACAAAATGTTTTGTGTGGTTTGGTTATTTATTTGATTTATAGCAGATTAATCATTTCCTTTTGATAAAAAATCTAGCACCGAATAATCTCCTAAGGAAATTTCTCTAGAAACGCCAAAGTATTGTGCATGGCTACCAATCATAGAGTTACTTAAATTACCATGATTGATGACCGTTTTTTCTTGAATCAAAGAATTTTCGATATTAGAATTTTCTATGCAAGTTCCGTTTCCTAAAGAAACATAAGGCCCGATTTTAGAATTTTTAATTTTTACATTTTCCCCGATAAAACATGGCGGAATGATGAGGCTGTTTTCTATTTCTGCTGATGTTGGGAAATTTGCAAATTCTTCTTTTTCGTATTGAAGGATTTTACCATTGGTTTCTACGGTTGCATTTTTATTACCACAATCCATCCAATCATCTACTTTTCCTAGAGAGAATTTAGCTCCTTTTTGACGAAGATTTTCCAGAGCGGTAGTTAACTGATATTCACCACCTACTTTAATATCATTACTCATGATATAATTAATTTCATCCATTAATTTTTCGGCAGATTTGAAATAATAAATTCCAATAATTGCCAAATCTGAAACGAAAGTTTGTGGTTTTTCTACAAAGTCAGTGATGAAACCATAATCGTCTAATTTCACAACACCAAATGCAGATGGATCAGCTACTTTTTTCACCCAAATTACCCCATCAGAATTGGTGTCTAATTTAAAATCGGCACGGAAAAGGGTATCCGCAAATGCTACGACTACGTCTCCTTGCATAGATTGTTCTGCACATTTTATAGCGTGAGCTGTTCCTAGAGGTTCGTCTTGCGTATAAACGCTTCCTTTTGCTCCTAGTTTTTCTGCAATTTCTATCAAAGATTGTTCAACTTCTGGTCCGAAATCTCCTATGATAAATGCTATTTCATCTATATTTTCGCCAGCTACTTTTGCTATATCTTCTACTAATCTTTGTACAATCGGTTTTCCTGCAATAGGAATTAATGGTTTTGGAACGGTAAGTGTGTGTGGTCTTAGTCTAGAACCACGTCCTGCCATTGGAACTATTATTTTCATAGTTTAATTTGGTTTAAATTTATTTGTGTTTTTAATTGTTATTTTTTAGCGACTCCAGAACTGCCAAAACCACCTTCTCCGCGTTCTGTTTCTTCTAAAGTGTCTACTTCTTCCCAAGTTGCGGTTTCGTGTTTAGCAATAACCATTTGAGCGATTCTATCGCCATCATTGATGGTAAATTCTTCGGCCGATAAATTTACTAAAATTACTCCAATTTCTCCACGATAATCAGCGTCTATTGTTCCTGGAGTATTCAGAACTGTAATTCCGTTTTTTAGAGCAAGGCCACTTCTAGGTCTTACTTGTGCTTCGTAACCTTTTGGCAATGAAATAAATAATCCTGTACTGATTAATCTTCTCTCTAAAGATTTCAGGGTGATGGGTTCAGAAATATTAGCATATAAATCCATTCCTGCAGAAAGTGCAGTTTGGTATTTTGGTAATGCGTGTTTTGATTTGTTGATTACTTTTATGGTCATCTTTTTAAAATTCTTTTGATAATGGCTTGTTCCTTAAAGGCAACAAAACCGATGAATAATGCTAAAAATAAGTTTCCTACAATATAATTGGTTCTAAAATAGTAAAAAGAAATCATAGAAAGTGAAACCGAAATGACAAGATAAAGGATTACTTTTCCCGTGTTATATGGAATCGGATATTTTATTCTTCCCCAAATGTAAGAAATTACCATCATACTCGTAAACGTTACTAATGCTGCAGTTGCACTTGCCCAATATCCATATTCTGGAATAAAAAGTACGTTAATGAGCACTGTAATTGCTGCTCCGATGATAGAAATATATAAACCAACTCTAGTTTGGTCTGAAAGTTTGTACCAAATAGAAAGGTTAAGGTAAATGCCTAAAAATAAAGCACCTAACATCACCATCGGAATGATTTCTATTCCTTCATAATAAAGCGGATTTCTCAAATATTTTTCTGAAATCCATTGAAGATTTACCATCAATCCTATGTAAATCAAACAATTGCAAATTACAAAAACGTCCATTAAAACTGCATAGGTTTTATGATTGTTCTTGTCTTTGAAACTGCTGAAAAAATAAGGCTCAATTCCTAATTGATAAGCTTGTCTGAAAACCGTAATAAAAGTGGCGATTTTGTAAACAGCGCCATAAACTCCAATCTGATGGCGCGCTTCTTTATCGGGAAGTAAATATTTAAGAAATTGTCTGTCAAGCGTTTGGTTTACAATTCCTGCCAAACCTGCAATCATTACTGGCCAAGAATAATTCATAATTCTTTTCCAAAGTTGAAAATCAAATTTTTTAAAGCTGAAATTCACAAATTCTTTGCCTACAATGGCTAAAGTCACAATACTTTGTACCAAATTGGCAATAAAAACGTAACCTACCCCAATTTCTGGATTGTATTTTAACCCAAGAATTCCGTCTGGAAATTTAGGCAACCATTTGATGAAAAATACCACTAAAAAAAAGTAAACCAATGAACCGATTACTTTAGAAAGCATGTATTGGATTGGCCTTCCTTCTAATCTTAAAACAGCTGAAGGAATAGTAGAAAATGCATCAAAGGATAAAATGAATAGGAAAATCACCAAAAAATTCACTTGGTCTGGCGTTTCAAAAGCATTCGCTAATTCTTGCCTGAAAACATAACCTAAAATCAAATAAATAAATCCTACAGAAAGAATGCTAAGTGCAGTAGTAGAAATTAAGGTTTTTTTGTCAATATCATCTTCTTGCGCAAAACGAAAGAAGGAAGTTTCCATTCCGTGCGTTAAAAAAACCGTAATAACTCCAGCAATAGAGTACCAATCTACAAATGGTGAAGATGCAGCTGGCCCAAATGCTCGTGTAACGATAGGAGCGATAAGAAAAGGAAAAATCCTTACTAATACTGAACTTAAGCCATAAATGGCGGTCTGTCCGAATAGTTTTTTATACAATTTTTTAGCGTTTTTAGAATGCAAAAGTAAAGATAAGATTTGAGATTTAATATTTTGGATTTTACAATTTTTAGAAATCAATTTATTGAAGTGTTAAATGGGTATTAAAAACCCAAATTTCTTTGGCTTTCCTCAAAAGTTAAATTAAATTTGTAAAAATCTAAAAGTAAAATGAAAACCTTAATCAAAAACGCTCAAATTGTAAATGAAGGAAAGATTTTTAAATCTGATGTATTGATTGAAAATGATTTGATTGCGAAAATTTCATCAACTATTTCCGAAGAAAATGTAGATAAAATCATTGATGCTGAAGAAAAATTCCTAATTCCTGGAGTAATTGATGATCAAGTGCATTTTCGTGAGCCTGGTTTAACACACAAAGGCGATATAGAAAGCGAATCGAAAGCCGCAATTGCTGGTGGAGTAACCAGTTTTATAGAACAACCGAACACCGTTCCGAACGCTGTTACGCAAGAACTTTTAGAAGAAAAATATAAAATCGCTTCGGAGAAATCTTACGCCAATTATTCTTTTTCGATGGGCGGAACCAATGATAATTTAGAAGAAGTTCTGAAAACCAATCCGAAAAATGTAGCAGCCGTTAAACTATTTTTAGGTTCTTCTACAGGGAATATGTTGGTTGACAATCCCGAAATTTTGGAAGAAATCTTTTCTCAAGTAAAAATGCCGATTTGTGTGCATTGTGAAGACGAAGCGACCATCAGAAAAAATACAGAAATCTATAAAGAACAATACGGAGAAGATATTCCTGTGAAATTTCATCACTTAATCAGAAGCGAAGAAGCGTGTTATCTTTCAAGTTCAAAAGCAGTAGAATTGGCAAAAAAAACTGGAGCGAGATTGCATGTTTATCATCTTTCTACTGCAAAAGAAATGGAGCTTTTCCGAAATGATATTCCGTTAAAAGATAAAAAAATCACCGCTGAAGTTTGTGTGCATCACCTTCATTTTACCAACGAAGATTATGAAACCAAAGGTTCTCTTATCAAATGGAATCCTGCTGTAAAAACAGAAACGGATAAAAACGGACTTTGGGAAGCACTTTTAGATGATAGAATAGATGTGATTGCAACCGATCATGCTCCGCATACTTTGGAAGAAAAATCCAACAAATATTTGAGCTGTCCTTCTGGTGCGCCTTTGGTTCAATATTCTTTACCTGTAATGTTTGAATATTTCAAAAAAGGCAAGATTTCTTTAGAAAAAGTGGTTGAGAAAATGTGTCATAATCCTGCTATTTTATTCGAAATTGAAAAAAGAGGTTTTGTGAAAGAAGGTTATAAAGCAGATTTAGTTCTCATTAATCCTAATGCAGAAATTACAGTTTCTAAAGAAAATATCCTTTCAAAATGTGGTTGGAGTCCACTAGAAAACGAGACTTTTCACTCACAAATCACACATACTTTCGTTAATGGTTTTCTGGCTTATGAAAATGGTAAAGTTTCTCCTGAAAAACACGGAGAAAGATTACTTTTTGAAAGATAAAATCCTTCCTTTTCAAAAAATATGAATGTTTAAGAAACATTTTTGCATTTTTTGCGTCTAATAGAAAAAAAAATAATTCAATATGATTAGAAAGCTTACTTTGGCATTTGCTGCAGTATTAGTTTCTGTAGTTGCTTTTGCCCAAAACCAGTTTCAGTGGAAAGAAGCTTCGAGTGGCGGTTACACCTATAAATATGTAACCAATGACCCTGCGAAAGCTCGTTTTTACACTTTGAAGAATGGTTTAACTGTTATTTTAAGTCCTACGAATAAGGATCCTAGAATCCAAGCGTATGTTGCTATTAAAGCAGGAAGTAAAACAGACCCTGCAACCAATACTGGTTTGGCGCATTATTTAGAGCACATGTTGTTCAAAGGAACTGATAAATACGGTTCATTAGATTGGTCTAAAGAAAAAGTGGAATTAGAAAAAATTGACGCATTATACGAGCAATATAATTCTACCAAAGACGAAGTTCAAAGAAAAGCCATTTACAAAAAAATAGACTCTGTTTCTGGAGTTGCTGCAAAATATGCAATTGCAAACGAGTATGACAAAATGATGTCTGCAATGGGCGCTCAAGGAACTAATGCTTTTACAAGTTTTGAACAAACCGTTTATACAGATGACGTTCCTAGTGCTTCTTTAGATAAATATTTAGCAGTACAGGCGGAAAGATTCAGAAATCCAGTTTTGAGAATTTTCCACACTGAATTAGAAGCGGTTTACGAAGAAAAAAATAGAACGCTAGATAATGACGGAAGAAAAGTTTCTGAAACTTTATTCTCTAATCTTTTCCAAAAGCATAACTACGGTTTACAAACGACAATTGGTACAGTAGAACACCTTAAAAACCCTTCGTTAATAGAAATTAGAAAGTATTTTAATAAATATTACGTTCCTAATAATATGGGAATCATCCTTTCTGGTGACTTCAATCCAGATGAGGTAATTGCAAAAGTGGACAAAGCGTTTTCTTACATGCAACCAAAACCATTTGATAAATACACTTTCCAACCAGAAGATGCGATTACAGCACCAATTGTAAAAGAAATTGTAGGTCCAGATGCAGAAAATTTAACCATCGGTTACAGATTACTAGGAAATAAAGATAAAGATGCTTTGTTAGCTGACTTAGTTGGTCAAATTTTAACCAACGGAAGAGCGGGTTTATTAGACTTGAACTTGGTTAAAAAACAAAAATTATTGAGAGCTTCAGCTTTCACTTATTCATTAATTGATTATGGAATTTTATATCTTTCGGCGGCGCCAACTTCTGGTCAAAGTTTAGAAGATGTAAAAGCTTTAGTATTAAATGAAATCGAAAACCTTAAAAAAGGAAATTTTGATGACCAACTTATCACTTCTATCATCAATAACATCAAGAAAAACAAAATCTACGAAACCGAAAAATACGGTGATAGAGCTAGTGTTTTGATGGATGCTTTCACTTCAGAACTAGATTGGAGAGACCAAGTTGCGTATGTAAATGATTTGTCTAAAATTAAAAAAGAAGACATCGTAGCTTTTGCCAATAAATATTTTGGTGACAATTATGTAGCTGTTTTGAAAAGAAAAGGGGAATCTCCAGCGACTGTAAAAATTGAAAAACCATCAATTACACCAGTAGAAACAAATCCAGATAAACAGTCTTCATTTGTGAAAACAATAAATGAAATGCCTGCAACTGCTGCGAAACCAGTTTTCTTAGATTACAAAAAAGATATTCAGAAATCTAAATTAGGAAAAGCAGAAGTGCTTTACGTTCCGAATAAAGACAATGATATTTTCAGATTAAGCTACCGTTACAAAATCGGTTCTTTGAATGATAAAAAACAAGGTTTAGCTTCTCAATACATTCAGTTTTTAGGAACTGATAAAATGACTGCCGAAGAAATTTCTAAAGCATTCTACAAAATTGCATGTAGTTTTAATGTTTCTACAGGAGAAGAATACACTACGGTAAACATTGAAGGTTTACAAGAAAACTTCGAAAATGCAGTGAAATTGTATGAAGAAGTGGTAAATAATGTAAAAGCAGATGATAAAGCTTTAGCTGCTCTTAAAGCTAGATTGAATAAAGCTAGAAAAGATGCTAAAGCCAATAAAGGTGCTATTTTACAAGGTTTAACAAGTTATGCGCTTTATGGTTCAGAAAATAAATTCAACAATGTTTTGACCAATGAAGAACTGAATGCGGTAACCGCTCAAGAATTAGTAGACAGAATTAAAAACCTGAATAATTATGAGCAAACAGTAATTTATTACGGACCAACTCCTGTTTATAACGTTGTTTCTCAGTTGAAAACATTGCACCAAGTTCCTGCAAATTTTGCAGTAGCAGCTCCAGCAAAAACTTTCAAACAAGAAGTTCCTACTAAAAACCAAGTGCTTTTTGCAGATTATGATATGGTTCAGGCAGAAACCAGATGGATTAGAAATACAGAAACTTACAACCCAGAAAAAACCACGATGGTTAATGTGTTCAATAACTATTTCGGTGGAGGAATGGGAAGTTTAGTGTTCCAAACGATTAGAGAAAGTAAAGCTTTGGCTTACAGTACTTACGGATATTATGTGCAACCACAGAAAAAAGACCAAGATTACTATTTATTAGGTTATGTAGGTTCTCAAGCAGATAAATTTAATGATGCTACGGTTGCTATGAATGAATTGCTAACCAAAATGCCAGAATTGCCTAAAAATTTAGAATTGGCTAAAAATCAAGTGAAAAAAGATATTCAGACAGAGAGAATTATTCAAGATGGTATCATTTACAATTATTTGAATGCTAAAAATTTAGGTCTTACTGATGACATTAGAAAGAAAATGTACGAAACAGTAGATAAAATTACGATGGCAGATGTTAAGAAATTCCACCAGAATTATTTCTCAGGAAAACCTTACACGTATGCAATTGTAGCATCAGAAAAAAGAGTTTCTATGGACGATATGAAAAAACTTGGAGAAGTGAAAAAACTTTCTTTAGAAGAAATTTTTGGATACTAGAAGTTTTTCAAAATATTTTAAGAAAAGACCGCAATTTTGCGGTCTTTTTTTGTGAATTATCTTCTTTACATAACAGATTTTTTTCACGGAATTTTATAAATGCTTACTTTTAAGCATTAATTTTAAACAAGATTTATTATGAATATGTATACTCAACCGATGCTTCAGGAGAACGCATTAAAAGATAAAGTAGCCATCGTTACTGGTGGTGGAAGTGGTTTGGGAAAAGCCATGACTAAATATTTTCTTCAATTAGGAGCCAAAGTAGTGATTACTTCTAGAAATTTAGAAAAATTACAAGGAACAGCTGCAGAATTAGAAGCAGAAACTGGCGGAAAAGTACTTTGTGTTTCTTGTGATGTAAGAAACTGGGACGAAGTAGAAGCTATGAAAGAAGCTGCGATTAAAGAATTTGGTAGAATAGATATTTTGCTCAATAATGCTGCAGGAAATTTCATTTCACCCACCGAAAGATTGACGCACTCTGCTTTTGATTCTATTTTGGATATTGTTTTGAAAGGAACCAAAAACTGTACACTTTCTGTAGGAAAATATTGGATTGACAATAAAATTCCGGGAACTGTGCTTAATATTGTTACTACTTATTCTTGGACGGGTTCTGCTTATGTAGTTCCTTCAGCTTGTGCAAAAGCAGGAGTTCTAGCAATGACCAGGAGTTTAGCTGTAGAGTGGGCGAAATATAATATCCGTTTTAATGCAATTGCGCCGGGTCCATTCCCTACAAAAGGAGCTTGGGAAAGATTATTGCCAGGAGATTTAGCCGAAAAATTTGACATGAGAAAAAAAGTGCCATTGAGAAGAGTAGGAGAACATCAGGAATTGGCAAACTTAGCGGCGTATTTGGTTTCTGATTATTCGGCGTACATTAACGGAGAAGTAGTAACCATCGATGGTGGAGAATGGTTGCAAGGTGCTGGAGAATTTAATATGCTAGAACAAATTCCGCAAGAAATGTGGGATATGCTAGAAATGATGATAAAAGCAAAAAAGAAATCATAAAATATACTTTTAATCCCGGAAATTATTTTCGGGATTTTTAATTTTAAATCCCTAATTTTATCTTCTCAAAAAAAGACAATAATGTCGTGGAAAAATTTTTTTAAATTTTCACTAATTTTTAGTTTGATTTCCATTGGGAAGTTAAATGCTCAAGTCTGCGGAGGTTCTTTCGGAGCTCCAATTTTCGTAGAAGATTTTGGGAGGGTAAATAATTCTTATCAGACGGTTTCTCCAGCGTTGGTTTCTCCAGCATTTACCAATTATATTTATTCATCAGTAATGCCGCCTAATGATGGTTATTATACCATTTCTAATACTACGGAATATTTACCTTGGGGTTGGCAAAAATCATTAGATCATACCAACGATCCTTCTGGAACTTATGGAAATATGTTGGTAGTAAATGCAGATTACAGCCCGGGAGAATTTTATAGAAGAAGAGTGTCTAATCTTTGTTCTAATCAGGTTTACCGTTTTTCTGCTTGGATTATCAATTTACACAGATTAGGAGCGAATGTGATTAAGCCCAATGTAACTTTTCAAATCAGAAGTACTACTGGAGCTATTTTAGGCTCTATTTCTACAGGAATCTTGTCTGAAGAAAGCGGAGAAGTTTGGAAAAATTTTTATCTAGATTTTAAATCTGATCCATCGTCTTCTGAAGTAGATGTGGTTTTGATTAATAATGCAGCAGGTGGAATAGGAAATGACTTAGCAATAGATGATATTAGTTTTTCTCCTTGTGGTCCATCTACATCTATCACTGCTACTTTAGGAAATCTTTTCACTACTGGAGTTTGTGATAATTCACAGAGTTTTATTCTAACTGCGCAAATGAGTTCTAATACTTTTCAAAATGTAAATTTCATTTGGCAAAAAAGTACAGATGGCGGAAATACTTGGGCAAATTTAACTGGCGCAACAAGTAATCCTAATATTACCATTCCGGCAGGAAGTTATCAGAATAATGATCAATTCAGATTTATTGTAGGTGAATCTACTAATATAAATTTGATTTCTTGTAGGGTAATGTCTGGTATTTCTACGGTGAAAATCAATGGGTATCCTAATGCGCCAAGCAATAGGAGTTTTAGTTTTTGTAAAAATTCTACCGCAACTCTCACGATTCCAGAAAATAATATACTTTGGTATACTTCTGCAACTGGTGGGATAGGAAGTGTAAATACTCCAATTATTGATACTTCTGTGGTTGGAATTAAAGATTTTTGGATTACTCAAACGGTTAATGGATGTGAAAGTGCGAGAGCGAAAATTACAGTTAATATTCTTGATAATCCATCGGCTCCTATCGTTTCAAGTTTTGAATTTTGCCAAAATTCCATTGCTTTATCTTTGTCAGCAGTTGGAACTGATTTGAAATGGTATACTAGTTCAACGGGAGGTACTGGAAATACAATCGCTCCAATTCCTAATACTTCAATTGCTGGAGATTTTTCTTTTTGGGTTACACAAACGGTAAATGGTTGTGAAAGTGAAAGGGCAGAAGTAAAAGTTAAAATTCTACAAGCTCCATTTTCCACTGTTTTAAAAGATACTTCAATTTGTGATGGAGAAAATATTGTTTTAGATGTAGGTGCCGGTTTTATTGCAGAATGGCAAACGATTCCACCAGTTGTGAGTCAAACGCTACAAGTTTCAAGTCCGGGAAAATATTCAGTAAAACTTACCGATAGTAAAGGTTGTGTAGCTATTCAAACAGTTGATGTAACTCCTGGTATTACTCCGATAATTACTCAAGTGAAAAGTGGGGAGAATTTTCTAGAAATTTTAGCAGAAAATGGGAATCCTCCTTATTTGTATTCTCTAGACAATGTAAATTGGCAAACTTCTAATATTTTTAAAAATTTGTCCGCTGGGATTTATCAGATTTATGTAAAATCTCAAACCAATAGTTGTACAGCGGTTGCAACTTCGGCAGTGCTTTTTATTCCAAATGCTTTTACGCCTAATCAAGATGGTTATAATGATGTGTGGAGGGTTTCTAATATTGAGTTTTTCTCTAATGTGAAACTTAAAATATTTGATAAATTCGGCATTCAAGTTTTCACGGCCGAAGATGTTTTAAAATTTAATTGGAATGGATTATATAATGGTAGATTATTACCTTCAGGAACTTATTGGTATGTAATGGAAATTGATGGACATTACACCAGAACTGGTTGGATACTTCTTAAAAATAGATAAGAAAATCCCAAGTCAACTTGACTTGGGATTCTAATTTTAATAAATAATGTTGTTTAGTAAACTCTTAAACCAGCTCTTGGTCCAGAAGAAGCAACTGTTGCTTGAATTCTAGCTTTTTGACCAGCCGAAAACATAAACATTGCTGCATCATCTACATAATCCATATAGTTCATAAACATTACAGATCTTTTTACACCTCCACAAGTATTATAAAGAGGATAAGTTGGTTTACCATAGTTTTCACTTGTTTGAGTAGGAGTATCGGATACTAAATCACTACCACAAGTTGCGTCTCCCCAAATGTGACGAAGATTTAAATAATGACCTACTTCGTGAGTAGCTGTTCTTCCTAAGTTAAATGGAGAAGTAGCGCCGGTTTTACCAAAATACGGAGCGGCAATTACTACGCCATCTACAGCTGTTCCAGCAGATTCTGGAAAAGTTGCATAACCCAAAACTCCACCCATAGAACCTACTATCCAAAGGTTGAAGTAGCTAGCTGGTGAAGTAGCATCAATTCCGCCAGTTGAAGATTTTTTCATAGCATCATTTGTGCTCCAAGAAGTTTTAGTAGTAGCTTTTCTTACTGTTTTAATTAGGTGAAATCTCACTTTAGTATCACCAGCTTTAATAGTAGAAAATTCTGTAGGAATTTTAGAAGCATCAGTGTTTGTTCCTGCGAAATCTGCATTTAAAACTGCAATTTGCTCAGCGATTCTCGCGTCAGAAACGTTCTCAGAGGTAGTTCTGTATAATACATTTACTACTACTGGGATGTCTACAGAGCCATCAGCATTTATTCTTCCAAGCTTTAGAGCTTGTTCGAATTTGTTGGCTTTTTCTTCATTGGCGATGTATTTTGCCATGAGTTTAGGGTCGCTTTTTAATCTTTCTGCTCTTAATTTTTCAGAAGGGCAACTTCTTCTAGAAGCAATGCTGGTGTTTTCTGTTAGTGTTTCAGTTGAGTCGTTTGAATTACAAGCGATTAGTGTTCCGAGTGTAAATACACCGAAAAGTAGTTTCTTCATAGTTGATTTTATTTGATTTTTAATTTTTCAGACCAATAAAAAGGGATTGCCAAATTGACAATCCTAATATTTTTATAAATTAAAGATTATAAGTTTCTTAAACCTGCTCTAGCTCCACCTGCAGCTACTACAGCTTGCATTCTGTCTCTTTGACCAGCAGAGAACATGTACATTGCAGCATCATCTACATAGTCCATGTAGTTCATGAACATTACAGATCTTTGTACGCCACCACAAGTGTTGTATAATGGATAAGTTGGTTTGCCATAATTAGCACCTGTTTGAGTAGGAGTATCAGTTACGAAATCGTTTCCACAAGTAGCATCTCCCCAAATGTGACGAAGATTTAAGTAGTGACCTACTTCGTGAGTTGCAGTTCTACCTAAGTTATAAGGAGCAGAAGCGCCAGTTACACCTACGAATGGAGCAGCTAATACTACACCATCATTCCATTGACCAGCAGATTCTGGGAATGTAGCATATCCTAAGATTGAAGACATATCTCCTACTACCCAAATGTTGAAGTATTGTGTAGGATCTGTAGCATCAATTCCTTTACTAGAAGATTTTTTCATAGCATCGTTAGTTCTCCAAGATCTTACCGAAGTTGATTTTCTAACTGTTTTTACTAATCTAAATCTTACTTTAGTATCACCGGCTGCTACTGTAGAGAATTCTGAAGGGATTTTAGATGCATCTGCATTAGTTCCAGCGTAGTCTGCATTTAAAACAGCAATTTGTTCAGCAAGTCTTGCGTCAGAAATATTTTCAGTGCTTGTTCTATATAATACATTAAACACAACAGGAATTTCTACTGTTCCATCAGCTAATACTCTTCCTAATTTTTTAGCTTGAAGGAATTTTTCAGTTCCCGCTTCAATTGCAGCATATCTAGCTCTTGCTCCAGCATCATTCTTTAATAATTCTGCTCTGATTTCTTCAGATGGACAAGATTTTCTAGATGCAGTTGCTGTTTTTGCGGTACCGTCTGTTAAGTTTGCAGTTTCCTCTGCTGTGTTACATGCTGCTAGCATACCTAGTGCCATAACTCCGAATAGTAATTTCTTCATATCAAATTAATTTTTAATAAAATTGTTTTTAATTCACTGCTGCGAATATATAGAGTTGAAATTTAATGTGCAATATTTTTTTTAAATTTTTTTTCAAAAAGCGTTGATTTTTATTTAATATATGTGTTTTTTCTTTGATAAATGAATATTAAATTAACTTAAATCTTTGTGAATTATGTAATTTTGTTAGGTTTTTTTTATTGCTGATTTTGTAATATTAGGGTGAGATGCTAGAAACTTTTTATTTTTTAGATATTTTTTTTGAAAAGTTCTCAAAATAGAAAAGTCCGCCTGAAAAAATTCCAGACGGACCTCCTATGAAAAACTTAAATGGTTAGTTATATATGAATAATATGAATGTTATATTTCAACTGGTCGAAAAACCAGTCCGCTCTCTTCGAAATAATCTAAAGTGATTCTGTCTCCATCATTTATTTTTCCTGCAAGAATTTCTTTAGATAATCTGTTCAGAACTTCTTGTTGAAGAACTCTTTTTAATGGTCTTGCTCCAAATGTAGGATCGTAACCTTTGTTGGTTAGGTATTTTAAAGCGTCTTCAGTCGCAGTTAAGATGATGTTTCTCTTTTCTAGCATTTGATTAAATCCTCTTAATTGGAAATTCACGATTTTACCAATTTCTGATTTGCTTAATGGTTGGAAAAGTACCACTTCATCTATTCTGTTTAAAAATTCTGGACGAAGAGATTGTTTTAATAATCCGAAAACTTCTTCTTTGGTTGCTTCTAAAGTTTCAAAATCGATATTATCATCTTTGTCACGCTGTGCAGCGTCAAAACGTTCCTGAATAATATGCGAACCAAGGTTGGAAGTCATAATGATGATAGAATTTTTAAAATTCACCACTCTTCCTTTGTTATCGGTTAATCTTCCGTCGTCTAAAACTTGTAAAAGTGTGTTGAAAACATCTGGATGCGCTTTTTCTATTTCGTCAAGAAGCACTACAGAATATGGTCTTCTTCTTACAGCTTCGGTTAATTGTCCGCCTTCATCATATCCTACATAACCTGGAGGCGCACCAACTAATCTAGAAACTGAGTGTCTTTCTTGGTATTCGCTCATGTCTATTCTAGTCATGTTGTTCTCGTCATCGAATAGAAACTCAGCTAAAGCTTTTGCTAATTCAGTTTTACCAACACCAGTTGTTCCAAGGAAAAGGAAACTTCCGATTGGTTTTTTCTCGTCATTTAATCCAGCTCTGTTTCTTCTAATTGCGTCTGAAACAGCAGAAATCGCTTCTTCTTGACCTACCACTCTGTGATGGAGTTCGGTTTCTAAATTTAACAATTTTTCTCTTTCAGATTGAAGCAACTTGGTTACTGGGATTCCTGTCCATTTTGCAATCACTTCTGAAATGTTTTCAGCGGTTACCTCTTCCTTGATGAGCTCATTCTGATGATTTTGCATTTCGAGTTCTAATTTTTTTAAATCTTCCTCTTTTTCTCTAAGTTTACCGTATTGTATTTCTGCAACTTTTGCGTAATCACCAATTCTAGAAGCTCTTTCTGCTTCTAATTTCAGAGACTCTATTTCTTTTTTAATGGCGGTTAAATCTTCAGATTTTTGTTTTTCTCCAAGCCATTTTGCATGAATTTCGTTTCTTTGTTCCTGAATTTTCGCAATATCTTCTTTCAGGTGATTGATTTTCAATTCATTTTTTTCTCTGGAAATTGCGGCGAGTTCTATTTCTAATTGCATTAATTTTCTGTCAAGAACATCTAATTCTTCAGGTTTAGAATTGATTTCCATTCTTAATTTTGCTGAAGCCTCATCGATTAAATCGATGGCTTTATCTGGTAAAAATCTGTCTGAAATATATCTTTGAGACATTTCTACGGCAGCAATGATGGCTTCATCTTTTATTCTTACTTTATGGTGCGCTTCGTACTTGTCTTTAATTCCTCTCAAGATAGAAATTGCTGATTCTGTGTCTGGTTCTTCTACCATTACTTTTTGGAAACGTCTTTCTAAAGCTTTATCTTTTTCAAAATATTTTTGATATTCATTTAAAGTAGTTGCACCTACTGCTCTTAATTCACCTCTTGCTAAAGCTGGTTTCAGAATATTTGCAGCATCCATCGCACCTTCGCCACCACCAGCTCCTACTAAAGTGTGAATTTCATCGATGAAGAGAATGATTTGGCCGTCACTTTTGATGACTTCATTTACTACAGATTTCAAACGCTCCTCGAATTCACCTTTGTATTTCGCACCAGCAATTAATGCGCCCATGTCTAGTGAATAAATGGTTTTGTCCATCAGGTTTTCAGGAACGTCTCCTGAAATTATTCTGTGAGCAATTCCTTCTGCGATAGCGGTTTTACCTACACCAGGTTCACCAATTAGAATCGGGTTGTTTTTGGTTCTTCTTGATAAAATTTGTAAAACTCTTCTTATTTCTTCGTCTCTACCAATTACAGGGTCTAGTTTTCCTTCTGCAGCGAGTTCGTTGAAGTTTTTAGCATATTTATTTAAACTTTGATAAGTTTCTTCTGAACTTGCCGAAGTTGCTTTACTTCCTTTTCTCAATTCTTTGATGGCTGCTTCTAATGAATTTTTAGTCACTCCAAAATCTTTTAAAATTTTAGAAACTTCAGAATTTACCTCTAAAAGTGAAAGCCAAAGATGCTCAATGGTTACATATTCATCGCCCATTTTTTTGGCAATATTCGGTGCGTCTAAAAGAATTTTATTGGCGTTTTGAGAAAGATAAATGTTTCCACCTTCTACTTTTGGAAGTTTTTCTAAGGCTTCACGGTTTTTTTCTCTAATAAGATTAAGGTCTGCTTCTGATTTTTTCATCAGGAAGGCAGAAATATTTTCATCTACTTGAAGAATTCCTTCTAATAAATGTTGAGGTTCAATGCTTTGATGGCCAAAATCCAGCGCAATTTGTTGTGCTTTTTGAATGGCTTCTTGTGATTTTGTGGTATATTGGTTTAAGTTCATATTAATGGTTTTGATTGGTATGCTTCAAAATGTATTCTAAAGTAATTTTTAGGTCAAAATTTCCTGATTTTGATAATTTCTTAAAACTTTTAAAGACAAAATTTCTGAATTTTATATATTATTGATTTTGGATGTTGACATTGTTTCTGGTTTATGTTTGGGCGTTTGATAAATAAAATTCATAATTTTTATTTGTTTTATTATATAATGTTATTTTTTTTAGTAAATTTATATTGTATATTTGTTGAAAACACAAATACCAATGAAGAATCTCACTCCGAGACAACAAGAAATACTAAATGTAGCTCTTGAATTGTTCTATAAAAGAGGTTTTGCAGATACCTCTATGAGAGACATAGCAGAAGTGATGAATGTAAAAGCTGCATCACTTTATGCACACATTAAATCTAAAGAAGAAATTATGGAGTGGATTAGTAATGATGTGTCAAATAGATTTATGCAGAGAAATGATGATCTCAAAAATCCTAGCCTATCTGCTTTTGAAAAAGTTAGAATCTTAGTCATCAATCATCTTACCGCAATGTATAATAATGTAAAGATGTTCGATGTTTTTTTTACCAATATTTATAGATTAAAAGTAGATTTTAAAGAACAACATAAATATTTTCAAAAGATTAATGATTATAAAGACCTTGCAGAAGAAGTCATCAAAGAATATTTGCTTTCTTTGGGTTTAGCAGATGACGAAAATTTAATGTTGACCACCAAGTTTTCCCTCAATGTACTGAATAACGTTTACCGATACATTCCCGAAGAAAATTTTGATTTAGAAAAACATATGTATTTTCTTCAAAATGTTTTACTCTATGGCGTGATTGGTAAAAAATAAATTTATCTTTTATTTTTCGCATAAAATATTATATTTGTTGAGATCGGGTTACTTCCGAAGAAATGAATTGATATGAACCATTTTTATATATTAAAAGTAGCTAAAATTCAGAAGGTTACAGATGAAGCAGTGAGAATCACCTTCGAAATACCTTCTTCTATACAAGATAAATTTAAATTTAAACAAGGGCAATATCTTAACCTCAAGTTTAATTTCGGGGAAGAAGAGTTTCGCCGTTCGTATTCTATCATAGATGCACCTTCAGAAAATTCTCAAACGCTTTCCATTTTAGTTAAACAGATGGAAAATGGTACTATTTCTACCTATCTTAACCAAAATCTTAAAGAAAATGATGAGGTAGAAGTGCAACAACCTATGGGAAATTTCTGTACCAATTACCACGCATCTAATCAAAAAAATTATATAGGAATAGCAGCAGGAAGCGGTATTTCTCCGGTTTTGTCTAATCTCAAAGAAGCATTGTTTCAAGAACCAAATGCTAAAGTTTTATTGTTTTTTGGCAATAAAAATTCTCAAAATATTTTGCTCAAAGAAGAATTAGATGCTTTGAAAGAGAGATTTCCAGAGCGATTTCAGGTAACACATGTTTTGAGTAGAGAACCACAAGAAGATGCTCTTTTTGAAGGAAGAATCACTACTGAAAAGTTAGGACAACTTTTAGATAAAAATTCCGAAATAAAACCAGAAGATTCTACGTTTTTTATTTGTGGACCTACTGAAATGATTAAGTCCACTTCGGATTTTCTGAAAAAAGAAAGAAAATTTCCTGCATTGCAGGTATTATATGAATATTTCTCCGCTCCAGATGATGAAGATAATGCAGAAATGAGCGAAGAATTCAAGAAAATACCCAACTTAGAAAGTTTTGTGACGTTAATTATAGATGATGATGAATATTCTATTCATCTCAATTCTAAAAAAGAAAGTATTTTAGATAAAGCATTGAAAGAAAACTTACCGGTTCCGTTTGCTTGTAAAGGCGGTGTTTGTTGCACCTGCAAAGCTCAAGTGATGGAAGGTGAGGTTTTTATGGAAAAAAACTTTGCGCTTACCGAAGACGAAGTCGCAAGAGGTTTTGTGTTAACTTGTCAGTGTCACCCTACTACCAATATCGTGATGCTGAATTATGATGTATAATTCATTCTAAAAATTTAAAAAAATGGTCAATTGGAAATTCGCAAAAGCCATCGATGAAAACGAAGAGTTTAAAATAAATGGCACAAACATTTGGAACCATTATTGGCATTGTGTCAACAAAAAAGTAGAAGTAAAAGGACCTTATGAAGGGCAAGTTTACTTTTTCAAAGAGTATGAAATTACCAACGGAGACCAAAAAATAAACTTCGTGGCAGGAGAATTTGTAAATTCTAAAGTAGGGATTTATATAAAAGACGATTTAAGCGACGGAAAATTATGATTTTATCGCTGTCTGCTCTCTGCAATCAGCTGAAAAGAGCTCATAATCAATAAAATATTGTATTAAAAAATTTAAAAAATGCTGAAAGCATATTGCCGAAAGCTGAAAGTAAAAATATGGATACAGAAAAATTTTTACAATACGTTCAAGCCGAAAATAAGGTAGAACCCAAAGATATGATGCCAGAAGATTACAGAAAACTTCTGGTAAGACAGATTTCGCAACATGCTCATTCTGAAGTAGTGGGAATGTTGCCAGAAGCCAATTGGATTACCAGAGCGCCAAGTTTGAGAAGAAAAATGGCACTTTTAGCAAAAATTCAGGACGAAGCAGGTCACGGTTTGTATTTATATGCCGCTACAGAAACTTTGAACAACGGAGAAATAGCAGCAGACAGAGATTCTACCTATAATGACATGCTTTCTGGAAAGGCCAAATATTCTAGTATTTTTAATTATCCCGCGTTAAGTTGGGCAGATATTGGAGCGATTGGTTGGTTGGTAGATGGAGCTGCCATTATGAATCAAGTAATGTTGATGGGAAATTCTTACGGCCCTTATTCCAGAGCGATGCTCAGAATTTGTAAAGAAGAATCTTTTCATCAAAGACAAGGCTACGAAATCCTGATGACGCTTTGCCGTGGGACCAAAGAACAGAAACAGTTGGCTCAAGATGCATTAGACAGATTTTGGTGGCCAGCTTTGATGATGTTCGGTCCGAATGATGACGCTTCTCCTAATTCTCAAAAATCAATGAATTACCGAGTAAAAAGAGAAAGTAACGATTCACTCCGCCAAAGATTTGTAGATGTTACCGTTCCTCAAGCAGAATTTTTAGGACTGAAAGTTCCAGATAAAAATTTAAAATGGAACGAAGAAACGGGACATTATGATTTTGGTGATTTACCTTGGGATGAATTTATGGAAGTGCTAAAAGGAAACGGACCGTGCAATAAAAAACGCCTCGAAACCAAAAGAAAAGCACAAGCAGAAAACGCTTGGGTAAAAGAAGCTGCGATTGCGTATGCTACAAAACAGGAAAATTTGAAAGTGAGTTAATTTGAAAATTTGATAATGTTTAAAGGAAGATTTGGAGATTTTTATTTAATTAAAGTTTGGATTTTTATTCTAGTAATAGGTTCAATAATATTTCCTTTTCTACATTTTAAATTAAAAAGTGAATCAAAACTTATGATTGGTATAATTGAATTTATATTTTTTGAAATATTTCTTGGTTTTTTCATTTCAATTCCATCATTATTAATTTCAAATATATTTTATATTATCATGAGTAAACAAAAATTTTCTGATAAAAAAGTATTTGTAATTACATTCTTGATTTCATTTATAACAACATTATCAACATACATTTATTTATTTAATCTAAATTTTTCTAATTATAAGACGAATAATGGAGGATTAATTTTTTGTATTTTATTTTCATTATTACTACTTATTGGATTAGTTATTTTTAAAAATTCTGACAACCATCAACTAACAACAGACAACCAAAATATATGAGCAATTTAGATATGTGGGAAGTTTTTATCCAAACCAAACCCGGACTTTCTCATAAACACGCAGGAACGGTACAAGCGCCAACTGCAGAACTGGCACTTCAAAACGCTAGAGACGTTTATACAAGACGCGGAGAAGGAACTTCTATTTGGGTAGTTCCTAGCAAATATGTGGTAACAAGCGAAGGAATAGACAAAGAAGCTTTCTTTGATCCTGCAGATGATAAACTCTATCGTCATCCTACTTTTTACCAAATTCCTAATGATGTGAAAAACATGTAAAAATTGGTAATTAGACTTTTGGTAATTAGTATTTGGTACTAATTACCAAATACCAAAATACCAACTACCAAAAGTTATGAAAAACTACCTCCTAAAACTCGCAGATGATTCCCTAATTATGGGGCAAAGATTGGCAGAATGGTGCGGAAAAGGTCCGTACTTGGAAGAAGATATTGCAATAATTAACATTGCTCTTGATCAATTGGGTCAAGCCAATAATTTCTACAATTTAGCGGCAAATTTATTTAATGACGGCAGAACAGCAGATGATTTTGCCATGCTTCGTGTGGAAAAAGAATACCTCAATGCACAATTGGTAGAATTACCAAATGGAGATTATGCCAATACCATTATGAAGGCTTATTTCTTTGCGGTTTACCAAAATTTATTGTACGAAAATTTAAGCAATTCTGCAGATGAAGAACTGAGAGCCATTGCTCAAAAATCTCTGAAAGAAGTAAAATATCACTATACTCATACCGAAACTTGGATGCGTATTTTTGCTCAAGGAACTGAAGAAAGCCGAAAAAGAATAGAAGCGGCTCTCGAAAATCTTTGGGAATACACAGGCGGACTTTTTGATGAAGTAGAAGAAGAGGAAAATTTAGTAGCACTGAATTTAATTCCTGCTTCCAAGCAACTTCATGAAGAATGGAAAGCTAAAATTGCAGAAGATTTTGCCAAATTTGGTTTAGAAATTCCTGCCTCAGAATTTATGCAAAAAGGCAGCAGAAAAGGAATTCATACAGAATATTTTGGGTATATTTTGTGTGAATTACAGTATATGCAAAGAACGTATCCTAATTGTGTTTGGTAGAAAGTTGGAAGTTTGAAGTCAGAAGCTGGAAGTTTTTTAACATACTGTCATTCTGAATGAAACGAAGTAAAATGAAGAATCTATTTTTATTTTTGATTGCCTTATTGTCAATTTTTTCTTGCCAAAAGAAAGAATTAAATAATGTTTATGAAATTCCAGATAATAAAAGTCTTGAAGAACTTTTTAGTTTAAAAAATTATAAGACACAGAGAAAACAAAAAATTAACGATTCTATTTTACATATTTCAGGAACAAATGGAGCTTTTTTTCTAGAAGGTGATTTTAATACTAAACTTTCTGAAAAAACAGGTTTTTGGACTTTAATCAATAAGAATGACTCGAAAAAAATTGAAATTGATTATTTAGTTTTTGAGAAAAATAATGTTCACAGAAATCAAGTAATCTTTTCAGATAAAGGAATAATTGATACCCTCAAAAGTAAATTTTACCATATAGAATGGAAAGTAGAAAAAGGAGTTAAAATTATGAAATTGAATTTTTATTCTCCTAGAAACAAAGAAGAAAAATTTATGAGAGCTGATTTAAATTACTTCATTTCCAATAATGGTAAGAAAATTAAGAAGTCTTTGATGGAAAATAATAACGGGAAATATGAAATAAAAATTCCTTTGGAATATAAAAAAGGTGATGAAATTATTGGATATTTTTCTGAATATATCAGCCAAAGCGTCAAAAAAGAGGACTCAGTTTATTTAGCTAATAACACAATTTATTTTTATAAAAAAGTTGAATAATCTTTTAGAAATACTCACTCAGATTCCAGACCCTGAAATTCCAGTGATTAACATTGTGGAACTCGGGATTGTTCGTGATGCAAAAATGATTTCTGAAACAGAAGCAGAAATCATCATTACGCCTACTTATTCTGCGTGTCCCGCTATGTTTAATATCGAAGAAGATATTATCAAACTATTTAAAGAAAAAGGGATTTCCGCAAAAGTAGTTACCAAAATGTTTCCAATTTGGACTACCGATTGGATGACTGATGAAGCCAGAGAAAAACTGAGAGCTTACGGAATTGTTCCACCAGAAAAAGGCGCAGACGAAAATCATCTTCACATTCCCAAAAAATGTCCGAGATGTGGCAGTGAAAACACTACGCAAATTAGCAGATTCGGGTCTACACTTTGCAAAGCCAGTTATCAGTGCCAAGATTGTTTAGAACCCTTTGATTATTTTAAATGTCATTAACGTAAAATTGTAGAACTGTAAAGTTGCAAAATCGCAGAACCAAAAAAAATCACATAAAAACATTAGATTTGTAAAAACGACTTTACGATTTTACAAATTAACAATTCTAAAGAAAATGTACACTCAGATAGAAATAGAAACTCATTTCGAGGGTAAGTTGAAAATCGCTTATCTCAATCAGCCCGAAACCTATAATTCACTCAATAAAATTTTACTCCAAGAGTTGAAAAACTTTATTGTAGCATGCAATGAAGATGAAAACGTGCGTTGCGTAGCACTTTCTGGCAGAGGAAAAGCTTTTTGTTCGGGGCAAAATTTGAAAGAAGCACTTTCACTCGGAAATGTAGAGGAAGAAAGAGTGATTCAGAAAATGGTGGTGGATTATTACAATCCTTTGGTTGAAGAAATTGCACATTGCAGAAAACCAGTCGTTTCTTTGGTGAATGGTCCTGCAGTTGGAGCTGGAGCAATGTTGGCGCTGATTTGTGATATTTGTTTGGCTACAGAAAATTCCTATTTTTCTCAAGCTTTTGTAAATATTGGCTTAATTCCAGATACAGGCGGAACGTATTGGTTGCCTAAATTATTAGGACGTCAACAAGCGAATTATCTTGCTTTTACAGGAAAAAAACTCTCGGCAAATGATGCATTGAAACTGGGGTTAATTGCAGATGTTTTCGGTGATGCAGAATTTTCTACAAAATCTATGGAAGTGCTGGAAACGCTTTCTAATTTGCCTACAAAAGCAATTGCGTTAACCAAAAAAGCATTCAATTACTCTTATGAAAACGATTTAAAAGAGCAATTGGATTTAGAAGGAATTTATCAACAAGACGCAGCAGAAACCCAAGATTTCAAAGAAGGCGTTACTGCATTTTTAGAAAAAAGAAAACCCAATTATACAGGAAAATAACAAAGATGCAAGAATCAAGAATCAAGAACCAAGAGTCTAGAGTCTCGAATCTGGAATCTGGAATCTCAAAAATAGGAATAATCGGCTCTGGAACAATGGGAATTGGCATTGCGCAAGTGGCTGCAACTGCACATTGCAAGGTTTTTTTGTACGATGCCAACTTCTCACAAACCGAAAAATCTCTAAAAAATTTAAAAACCACATTAGATAAATTAGCAGAAAAAGGAAAAATTTCTGCAGAAAAATCCTTAGAAATTTTCAATCAAATTAAGCCTTGCGAAGAAATCAAGGAATTAAAAGATTGTGATTTGGTCATAGAAGCCATCATCGAAAATAAAGAAATCAAGCAAAATGTTTTCGCGGAGTTAGAAACTTATGTTTCAGAAAAATGTGTTTTGGGTTCTAATACTTCGTCTATTTCCATTACTTCGCTTCAGTCAGAACTTAAAAATCCTGATCGTTTTATCGGGATTCATTTTTTCAATCCAGCGCCATTAATGCCTTTGGTTGAGGTAATTCCAGGATTATTGACTGAGAATAATTTGGCTCAGGAAATCGTAGATTTAATGAAATCTTGGGGCAAATCTCCTATCATTGCTAAAGATGTTCCCGGTTTTATTGTCAACAGAATTGCAAGACCTTTTTATGGTGAAGCATTGAGAATTGTAGAAGAAAATTTGGCAACACCAGAACAAGTAGATGATGCGATGAAATCTCTTGGGAATTTCAAAATGGGGCCATTTGAATTGATGGATTTAATAGGAATTGATGTGAATTTTTCGGTAACGAAAACGGTTTATCAGGATTATTTTTTCGATCCCAAATATAAACCTTCCTTGCTTCAACAAAGAATGAGCGAAGCCAAATTACTTGGCAGAAAAACAGGAAAAGGCTTTTATGATTATTCCGAACAGAGCCAAGAATCAAGAACCGAGAACCAATATTTAAAAACCGAGAACCAACAACTGATAACCGATAACCAAATCTTTATGAGAATTATTTCTATGCTCATCAATGAAGCGGTAGAAGCAAAAAGATTAGGAATTGCCAATGATGAAGACATAGAAACAGCGATGCAAAAAGGCGTAAATTATCCGAAAGGATTATTGAATTGGGGAAAAGAAATTGGCTTTTCAAAAATTTCGGAAGTCTTAAAAAATCTCTACGAAGAATACCAAGAAGAACGCTACAGACAAAGTCCTTTGCTTAGAAAATTGAATTAAAAAATGGAACATGTTTTTTCATCAAATCATATTAATCTCTTTAAGCAAAATGATTTCTTAGAGTTGATAATTGATGATTACGAACTTTTTGATTACATAGATGATTTATTACATGAATATAATTTGAGTGAGGAAGACCAAGAATATTCTTTTGAAGAAGATAATCATATTATTTTTAAAGAAATTCAAAATCAAGAAAAAATCATTTCATTTTTAAAAGATTTGAATTCTGATGAAATCGAAAGAATTTACAAACTGAATAATAAATAATGATGAAAAAAGCATTGATAAAAAGTCTAATCCAATCCGTAACCTTTGTTTTAATTTATTCTGTTCTGGGATATTTTTCAATAAAATTGATGTCTCAATAATAGAATATTTTAAAGGCGAACTAAATAAGAACTTGTTTATTTTAGGGCTTATGTTTTTACTTTTTTTCATTGGAAATTACATCAATAGAAATAAATAAATCACTTGGGAAACTATATTTAAAAAACAAAAAAGAGAATGAATCCAAAACTAATTATTGCAATCATAAACGCTATTGTATCTTTCGTAATTATTGTTCCGATGATTTTTTTAATGAATAAATTCATCAACAATTCTGAGGATACTTTTTTACAGTTTTTCCAAGATAAATGGTTGATTTTAACAGTATTTGTTTTAATTTTCACCATATACAATAGCTTTTTAAAAGGCAGAAAACTTAAATAAATCAACTACACAATTTTACAAATTAACGACTTTACAATTTTATAATAAATGACACCATTAGAAACCGCACAATATATGCTCAATCAAGATTTTTTCTCTCAATGGATGGAGATAAAACTGGTTGAGGTTCGCGAACATTACTGTTTGATTGAAATGCCCATCAAAAAAGAGATGATTAATGGCTTAAAAACGGTTCATGGCGGAGTAACTTTTGCGTTTGCGGATTCTGCATTGGCGTTTTCTTCTAACAATATGGGAGATGCAGCAGTTGCGCTCAATTGTATGATTAATTTTACCAAAGCAGTACGTTTTGGAGACACGCTTTTTGCCGAAAGTATTCTCATGGCAGATACCAGAAAAACGGCAGTTTATGATATTACGATTACCAATCAGCATAAAGTGGTGGTCGCAAGTTTCAGAGGAACTGTTTATAAAATTGATAAAAAAGTAGTTGATTTATAGATGTGTTAGTGTGAAAATTTGCTGATTTTTTTAATTATCACATTACCACATCATCTAATTATCTCATTAAAAATATGAAACAAATATACATTATAGATTACATCAGAACACCGATTGCTAAATTTCAAGGAGGCTTGTCAGAAGTAAGAGCAGATGATTTAGCAGCCATCGTTTTGAAGGAAATTGTAAAGAGAAATCCACAAATTCCCGCCGAAGAAATAGAAGATGTGATTTTAGGTTGTGCCAATCAAGCTGGCGAAGATAACCGAAATGTCGCAAGAATGGCTTCACTTTTGGCAGAACTTCCTATAAAAATTGGTGGAGAAACTGTGAACAGATTATGCGCTTCTGGAATGGCAGCAATTGCCAATGCGTACAGAGCGATTGCAATTGGCGAAGGCGATTTTTACATTGCAGGAGGAGTAGAACAGATGACTAGAGCGCCTTATGTTTTGAGTAAATCAGCTCAACCTTTTGGCAGAGATGTAGAGTTGTTTGATAGCAGTTTCGGATGGAGGTTTATTAATCCCAAAATGAAAGAACTCTACGGAGTTGACGGAATGGGAGAAACCGCGGAAAATCTAGCTGAAATCTATAAAATTTCCAGAGAAGCGCAAGATGAATTCGCTTTACATTCTCAACAAAAAGCTACTTCTGCTCAAAATTCAGGAAGATTAGCTCAAGAAATTGTAAACTTAGAAATTCCACAGAAAAAAGGGGAGCCAAAAATCTTTTCAGAAGACGAATTTGTAAAACCAGATACTACTTTAGATAAATTAGCGAAGCTAAGACCTGCTTTCAAAAAAGAAGGCGGAAGTGTTACTGCAGGAAATTCTTCTGGCTTAAATGACGGAGCTGCTGCCATGATTTTGGCAAGTGAAGACGCCGTTAAAAAATATAATTTGAAGCCATTGGCAAAAATTATTTCAAGCGCAGTGGTTGGTGTAGAGCCTAGAATTATGGGAATAGGTCCGGTAGAAGCGACCAAAAAAGCACTTTCTAGAGCCAATCTTTCGTTGGAAGATATGGATATTATTGAGCTCAACGAAGCTTTTGCAGCTCAAGCATTATCTGTTTTACAAGAATTAGGAATTGATGCAAAAGACGAACGATTAAATCCAAATGGTGGCGCGATTGCAGTAGGTCATCCTCTCGGAATGTCAGGAACTAGAATTGTAGGAACTGCTGCTTTAGAATTACAGAAAAAAAATAAAAAATATGCACTTTGTACGCTCTGCATCGGAGTTGGACAAGGCTACGCAATGATCATTGAAAACGTAAATCTGTAAAAATGAACATTTATTCATACCACGGTATAAAACCCATCATCAAAAAGTCTGCATACATTCATACTCAAGCGGTAATTATTGGGAATGTAGAAATTGGCGAAGAAGTATACATCGGGCCTAATGCTGTTTTGCGAGGAGATTGGGGCAAAATCATTATCAAAGACGGCGCAAACGTTCAAGAAAACTGTACACTTCACGTTTTTCCGGGAATTCCCACTGTTTTAGAAGAATCGGCGCATATTGGACATGGTGCGATTATTCATTCGGCGCACATTGGCAAAAATTGTTTGGTTGGGATGAACGCGGTAGTGATGGACAATGCCAAAATCGGAGACGAATGCATTATCGGCGCGTTGAGTTTCGTTCCCACAGGTTTTATTTCGGAAAATAGAAAATTGATAGTTGGTAGTCCTGCGAAAATTATTCGCGAAATTTCAGACGAAATGATTGCTTGGAAAACCAAAGGAACCGCCATATATCAAGAATTGGCAAGAGAAGGAAAAACCGCTATTTTACCATGCGAACCTTTTACAGAATTTGTAGAACAAACGCCTACCAAAATTGTAGATTACTCTGTTTGGACGAAATAATGGCGCCAAATTTCCGCCTGCCGTTCCCGCTTTTTTATTTTAAAAAATAAAAAGAGCTCCACTCAAGTCGGGGCGCAATTTCGTTGCAATTTCACCATTTTTCCAAAATTTAAAATTTGAGTATCTTAACCACGAAAAGTAAATTCAATAGAAACGGGCTTTAGCCAGTTTTTAAAAAATAAAAAAGCAATTGGCTTTAGCCAAATTCATGATGGATAAAAATATTTTATTGGATAAGTTTTCTAAAATTTTCAAAATAGACAAAGAAAATATGAGCGTTTATTTCTCAGAAAACAAGTGGGACAATTTCGAAGAAATTTCCTCTGAATTCGAAGAAATTAGAAACGAAGTGTATTCATTTTTATGGGACGCATCGGAAAAAGAGACACTTTCACAAGATGAGATAGAACAACGCTCCAAAGAATTTTTAATGAACAAATACACTTGGCTGAATGAAGTAGGTTTTGATGCACTAAAAAATTACATCTTTTGGATTTCTTGGCATGATGGAATAATGAAGAATTAAACATATTAAAAATTGGCACATTTGTTATACTATTAAATTGTTACATAAAATTATGAAACTAAAAAACTATATATCAGGACAATGGATTGAAGGAAACGGTCACGAAATTCCTCTTTACAATGCTGTAAACGGAGAACTGGTTGCCATTTCAGATACTTCGGGACTAGATTTTGAAGAAGCATTACATTTTGGTAGAACCATAGGTTATAAAAACTTGTCTTCTATGACTTTTTACGACCGTGGAGAAATGCTCAAAAAAATTGCATTGTATCTTTTAGAAAGAAAGAAAAAATACTATGAAATTTCTTATAAAACAGGTGCCACTCATGTTGATTCTTGGGTAGATATAGAAGGTGGTTTTGGTACTTTTTTCACCTATTCTGGTTTGGCAAAAAGAATGCTTCCCAATACACCATTTTGGGTAGATGGAGACACTCAGAAAATTTCTGCCAACGGAACGCATCTCGGAACGCATATTCTCACACCAAGTGAAGGGGTTTCTGTACAAATCAACGCCTATAATTTTCCGGTTTGGGGTATGTTAGAAAAATTGTCAACATCGCTTTTGGCAGGAGTTCCAGCCGTTGTAAAACCTTCGCCGTACAGTTCTTATCTTACGAATGAGGTTTTCAAAGATATGATAGAAAGCGGTTATCTTCCAGAAGGTGCGGTTCAGTTGGTTTGTGGCGAACCAGGCAATATTTTAGATTTTGTAAAAGACGGAGATTCTGTGCTTTTCACAGGTTCTGCAAATACTGGTAGAAAATTGAAAGCGCTACCTTCAATTTCTGGAAATGCAGTTCGTTTTAATATGGAAGCCGATTCTTTGAACTGTTCTATTCTTGGGTTAGATGCCAAACCGGGAACTCCAGAATTTGATTTGTTCATCAAAGAAGTTAAAAATGAAATGACCACCAAAGCTGGACAAAAATGTACAGCAATTCGTAGAATTATTGTTCCTGAAAATTTAGTTGGTGATGTTCAAAATGCGTTATCAAAAGCTCTTGACCAAACAAAAATTGGAAATCCATTAAGCAGAGAAACCAAAATGGGCTCTATTGTTGGAAAAGAACAAATGCAGATTTTAGAAGAAAAAGTAAATCTTTTAAAAGCTGAAACAGAACTCATCTACGATGGAAAGCATGATTTGGTAGAAGCAAATTATGAAAACGGAGCTTTCTTTACACCTAAAGTTTTCTATAATGATAAACCTTTTGAAAAAAATATATCTCACGAACTAGAAGCATTTGGCCCAGTTTCTACGATTATGCCATACAAAGATGCAGAAGAAGCAGCTGCTCTTGCAAAACGAGGAAAAGGAAGTTTGGTAGGTTCTATTGTTTCTCATGATGAGAAATTTGTGGCAGAAACTTCTTGGAAAATGACGAGTTCTCATGGAAGAATTTTTGTTTTGAATAGAGATAATGCCAAAGAAAGTACAGGTCATGGTTCACCGCTTCCTACATTGATGCATGGTGGTCCTGGAAGAGCTGGAGGTGGCGAAGAAATGGGAGGTTTAAACGGACTTCATTTCTTTTTACAAAAGACTGCAATTCAAGGTTCGCCAGATGTTTTGACGGCGATTACAAAAGTCTACACGCAAGGAGCTGAAAAGAAATTTAGCGATAAACATCCTTTCCAAAAATATTTTGAAGAAGTAGAAGTTGGAGATTCTCTAGAAACCGCAGGAAGAACAGTTATGGAAGCAGATATTGTGAATTTTTCTAATGTTTCATGGGATCATTTTTATGCGCATACAGACTCAACAAGCTTAAACGGAACTATTTTTGACAAAACCGTTGCACACGGATATTTCATTCTTTCTGCAGCTGCTGGTTTATTCGTTTCAGGGAAAAAAGGGCCTGTAATTGCCAATTATGGATTAGAAAATGCAAGTTTCTTTAAGCCAGTTTATGCTGGTGATACTATTACCGTTTATTTGACTGCAAAAGAAAAAATCAACAGAGGAGTAAAAGGAAGAAATATTCCAAGTGGAGTAGTAAAATGGTTGGTTGAGGTAGTGAATCAAAGAGAAGAAGTGGTTTGTGTCGCTACCATTTTGACTTTGGTTGCCAAAAAATCTCCTTTCATTGAGTTGAATAGAAGAAATATTCAAAAATTATTGAATAGTTTAACTGAAAATACGAAGCCGAACTGGGGAAAAATGACAGCTCAGCAAATGTTGGAACATCTTGAAACGACTTTGCTATATAGCTTAGGTGAACCAGAAGCTGAGAACTGCTTCACTCCAGAAGAGCATTTAGAAAAGTATCAAGATTCTCTATACAATCACCGAAAAATGCCAAAAGATTTTCCTGCGCCGTTCCTTCCAGAAGATGGCACTTTACCAGAGTTGAAGTATAAAAATCTGGAGCAAGCCAAAGAGAAATTTTTAGAAAATCTTCAGAAATATCAGATTTATTACAGAGAAAATCCAGAAGCGGAGCATTTACATTTTGTCTTTGGAAAGCTCAATAAAGAAATGATGGAGTTGATGCACAGAAAACATTTTACGCATCATTTTGAACAATTTGGATTATTGTAAAACTGATAAAATTTAGCTGAAAATATCAATAGCGAAAGCCACAGTAATGTAAATTTGCTTAAAATTTAAAAAAATGAAAAAAATAACAAAAATTTTTCTGGTGTTTTTAACTTTGGTTAGCTTATCGATGTTTTCTCAAGCTAAAAAAACTAAGTTTGTATACATAGATGGTCCGAATCTGTATACGCCAAACCATGAAAAATTCTTTATCAAAGGAACTAATCTTGGAAATTGGCTTAATCCAGAAGGCTATATGTTTTTCTTCGAAGGAAATGCATCTAGTTATAGATTGATCAATCAGGCTTTTTGCGAAATGGTGGGAGAAGATTTTACAGCAAAATTTTGGAAGGAGTTTAAGAAAAATTACATCACCAAAGAAGATATTTTCTATATAAAATCTACTGGAATGAATACTTTGAGAATTCCATTTCATTATAAATTATTTACCGATGAAGATTTTATGGGAGAAACCAAAAATCAAAATGGTTTTGAAATTTTAGATGAGGTGATCGGTTGGTGTAAAGAAGCTGGGATTTACGTAATTCTTGATATGCATGATGCTCCTGGTGGACAAACTGGCGATAATATAGATGATAGTTACGCGTATCCTTGGTTAATGGAAAATGCTGAAAATCAGAAACAATTTATAGAAATTTGGACTAGAATCGCTAAAAAATATGAAAATAATACTACCGTTTTAGGTTACGATTTGCTTAACGAACCGATTGCGCATTATTTCAAAGATGACTTGCCAAGACTTAATCAAAATCTAGAAAAATTATACAAAGAATGTACTTTGGCAATTAGAAAAGTAGATAAAAACCACATCATTATGTTAGGCGGTGCGCAGTGGAACGGTAATTTTTCTTTTTTTACGGATTGGAAATATGATGACAAAATTATGTTTACTTGTCACCGTTATTGGAGCGGAACAGACAAACAAAGTATTCAGGATTTTATAGATTTCAGAGACAAAGTAAATCTGCCAATGTACATGGGTGAAACAGGTGAAAATACCGATGAATGGGTTGAAAAATTTAGAATTACTTTAGAAGAAAACAACATTGGTTGGACGTATTGGCCTTACAAAAAAATGGTTCAAAAAAGCGGAATGATGTATATTCCAAAACCAGAAAATTGGGATTTAATTGTAGAATACACCAAAAAAGATAGAAGTGATTTAGGAAAAGTGCGAGATGCAAGACCTAATCAAGAATTGGTAAAAAAAGCGATGCTTGATTTACTGGAAAATATGAAATTTAAAAACTGTGTAAAAATTGAAGGCTATACCAAAGCTTTGGGAATGAAGCCTTAATTTTTTAAAGAAAATTTGAACTTTTGTAAAATTGCAGCCCGGCTTGAGCGGAAATCCTTTTTTTTTGCATTGGGAAAAGTTTGGGAAAAAAGATTGGGAGCGGAAGACGGAAATGTCTGCCAAAATAAATAAAAATGGAAAAAGGATTTGTAACATCAGAAATTAAAAATAATATCTCCGAAATCACTTTCGGGACGCCAAAAAGCAACTCATTGCCCGGAGAAATTTTAGAAAAATTAGCAAAAACCATTTTAGACGAAGCGGCTAAAGAAGAAGTGAAAGCCATTTTACTAAAATCTGAAGGCGAAAAAGCGTTTTGTGCAGGAGCAAGTTTTGATGAATTGTTAGCAATAAACGATTTAGAAACGTCAAAAGCTTTCTTTGGAGGTTTTGCTAAAGTGCTCAATGCCATGAGAACTTGCCGAAAAATTGTAGTGGTAAGAGTTCAAGGAAAAACGACTGGAGGTGGAGTAGGAATTGCTTGTGCTGCAGATTATTGTTTCGCGACAGAGAATGCAAGTTTGGCACTTACCGAAATTAATCTGGGAATCGGTCCGTTTGTGATTGGACCTTATGTTGAAAGAAAAATAGGTAAATCACAATTTACAGCGATGGCAATAGATGCCGATTTCCGAAGCGCAAATTGGGCAGAACAGCATAATATTTACCATTCGGTTTCTCCAACGATTGCAGAAATGGATTCAGAAATAACACAATTTTTAGAAAAATTGGCGAGTAGAAGTTCAGATGCTTTAGCTTTAATCAAAAAAGTTTCTTGGGAAGGAACAGAGCACTTTGCAGAGCTTTCTCCAGAAAGAATTCACATGAGCGCAAGTCTTATTCTAGAAGATACAGCCAAGAAAAATATTGAAAAAATTAAAGAAAATCTTAGAGTTAAATAATATTAGATTCATTTGTCATTCTGAACGAAATGAAATGTAGTGAAAAATCCTTTTTAGATTCTTCATTTCGCTTTGCTACAATCAGAATGACAAAAAGAATAATAGAAATTTATTTTGCAGTTTCAAAATAAATATTAACTTTGTATTTCAAAGTGCTTTATTTATGGAAAATAAAAACTACCAAGAAGACTTGCAGCACATCAGAAAAATGATGGAAAAAAGCTCTCGATTTATTTCTTTGAGCGGAATTTCAGGCGTTTTTGCAGGGTTATTTGCTTTAGCTGGCGCTATTTATGTTTATTTCTTTTTCAAAAAAAATGGAGTAGATTATTTCGAGGGAACGGTAAAATACTATGAAAAAGACTTTATTGTTCACTTGGTTATCGTGGCGATGTTCATAATGGTTTTAGCGATTTCTTCTGGAGCGTATTTTACTATTAAAAAAAGCAAAGCCCATCATCTCCAAATTTGGGATGCTACCACCAAAAAATTGTTGTATAATTTTGCCATTCCATTGGGAATTGGAGGTTTATTTTGTGCAGGATTATTGTATCACGGTTTACATGGTTTACTTTCTCCTGCCACTTTAATTTTCTACGGATTAGCACTTTTTAATGCAGGAAATTACACTTTTTCTGACATAAAATATTTAGGATTGTGCGAAATGGCATTAGGAATTGTATCACTGTTCTTTTTAGGGTATGGTTTATTTTTCTGGGCTATTGGTTTTGGAGTTTTGCATATTGTTTATGGTTTGATAATGCATAAGAAGTATAAGTAAAATCAAAAGTAAATTAGTAAAAGAATTGATTAAATGTTAAAGATTTCTCAACTCAACAAAGAATTTGAAAGTCGCGTCAGATTGGGTATTATGTCCGTTCTGATGGTTAACGATTGGGTTGATTTTAATGAAATGAAGCAACTTTTAGAAGTAACAGACGGAAATTTAGCAAGCCACAGTGCTGCATTAGAAAAATCTAATTACATAGAAATCAAGAAGGAATTTGTAGGCAAAAAACCAAAAACATCTTACCGTGTTACACAAGCAGGAAGAAAAGCTTTCGAAGAACATCTATCAGCTTTAGAAAAATTATTAGGAAAGTAATTTTTAAATCGATAATTGAAAGTGGAGAATTGAAAATTCAAAACAAACAATAATTAGTCAAAAATCAAAAAGGAGCAATCCTTTAATTTTTTCAAAATTAACTTTGTATTTCAAAGTACTTTAAGTAAAATTTAAATTAAAAATTATGATAACAAACAAACAAAGAAGCTTGGTCATATATGGATTGGCAGCTTTACCATTAGTTATTCCGTTTATTGGGATGCAGTTTAGCAAAGAAATTAATTGGTCTGGTTTTGACTTTTTAGTCGCTGGAATTCTTCTTTTTGGAACCGCATTTTGCGTAGATATGGTTCTGAAAATGGAGAAAAAGAATGCGAGAAGAATGTTTTACATCGTCTTAATTCTGTTAGCATTATTTCTTATTTGGGCAGAATTAGCAGTAGGAATTTTCGGAAGTCCAGTTGCGGGAAGTTAATTTTTATAAAAAAAATCTTATGAAAACACATCACTTAATCTTTTTAGTTACAGCAATGTTTGTTGTACTGTTTTATGACCAAGAATCTGGATTAAATATCGGGATTTTAGGAATTTTGGTTGCTGTTCTTACTTATTTTAGCACCGAAAAAAGATTCAAAACCCGAACTTTTTATTCAGTTTTGGCGACCAGCATTTTAAGCAGTATTGCTTTTGCATGGTATGGTGATTTTGCCTCTTTTTTGGCCATTTTCACTTCGCTTTTTTTATTGGGTTTCACTTCCAAAAACAAAGAACTTAAATCCATTCTAGTAATTCCTGTTTTTGCAATTAATTTTGTGACTTTTATTTACCGTGTTTTTCAGTTGGAACAATGGTTGCCACAGAGAAAAACCGAAAGTTTTTGGCAAAAAGTTTTAGCGGTGGTTTTAATCCCAGCTTTTCTGCTGTTGATTTTCTTTGTGATTTATACACACGGAAGTTCACATTTTGCTTCGCTTTTTTCTGATTATGAATTAGATATTAATCTTTGGCAAGTGATTGCGTTAAGTATTTTAGGGTTTTTCTTGGCTTTTAATTATTTCAATTTTTCGATTTATGAATTTTTTATCAAGAACAATCATTATTTGAAAAACGATTTTTTGAATGAAGACAAAAAACTGAAACCTACTTACGATTTTCTAGACCTTCCTTTTGAAAGATTAAGCGGTGTAGTTTCCTTTGTAGCATTGAATATTTTTGTTATTCTTTATCATCACGTTTAATTA
>Ga0209599_10000032_pt1 | contig 105814 bp, 103 predicted proteins | sample Shrwel_input2_FT_FD_187534 | JGI IMG/M metagenome (GOLD analysis project Ga0209599, IMG submission 187534) | Subsurface microbial communities from deep shales in Ohio, USA - Utica-3 well 1 S input2 FT (SPAdes) (version 2) ...
CTCAACAACACCAACCACTCTCGTTTCCGTTCGTCGTTGGCAGGCCGCGCATTCTATAGATTCTTTCAAACATGTCAACACTTGTTTTCAACTTTCGTTTACTCTGCAAATATCAACACTAAAAACCCATTATCCTGCGTAACCAACTGATTCTGCAACAGTTTTTCAACCAATTGCGCGTTTCAGTGGGGCGCATTATAGACCCTTAATCCTGCCTGTCAAACCTAATTTTACTAAACTGAAACGAATGAACGCTTTTTAACCTACCATCGCAAAATCGAATACTTTTAAATCAACTTTGTTCGCTTGCCAAAATTGCGGCACGATGTTGACGACGTTGATAGGCCATTCTGACTCGTTCGCCCAATAAAATAGCTAAAATGAGTGCATAAGGCCAAATAGAAGCTATACCTAGTTTTTTGACCCATGAGAAATGCAACAGTGCCAGTAAACTAATGACATAAATAGTTTTGTGCAAACGTAGCCAGTTTCTACCCAATCGTTTTTGCCAATTTCGCGTTGAGGTAACACCTAATGGTAGCAATAGCAAAAAAGCTAATAAGCCGACAATGATATAGGGGCGTTTGGTGATTTCTTTACCTAATAGCGTCCAATCTGCGCCAAAAAGTAAAAACACATAAATAAGCAGGTGAATGACAACGTAAAATAAGGCGAATAAACCAATCATCCGTCGATAACGAATCCAAACACTGCGCCCCGTCCAATTTTTTAATGGGGTCATGAGTAAGCTAAGTAATAAAATGCGAAATGCCCACAAACCTGTTTCATCAACCAGTCTTTTTGCAGGGTCTGCACCCAGTTGATTTTGATAAGCCATTAGACCTAACCAAATCGTGGGTAATAACAGCAGTAAAAAGATCACTGGCTTGCTATAGGCGACCCAATTGTGTGTATTTTTCATTAAAAATATTGCCGTAAGTCCATATTGCGATAATGAGTGGCAACTTCTTTAGCATAACCATTAAAGGGTAATGTCGGTTGCCAGTTTGGATTGAATAGGCTTGCGGGCAAACGACGCTCTCGCGATTGTGTCCAGCGAGGATGATCAACAGCCGGATTGACGTTGGCGTAGAAGCCATATTCTCGTGGTGCCATTGCTGCCCATGTTGTTTTGGGTTGGGTATTGGTGAAGCGAATACGGACAATCGACTTAATACTTTTAAAACCGTACTTCCAAGGCACAATCAAGCGTAGAGGCGCGCCATTTTGTGGCGGCAAACTGCGACCATAGACTCCGACAGCCATAATCGCTAAAGGATTCATTGCTTCATCTAGACGTAAACCTTCAACATAAGGCCAATCTAAAGACCGTCCGCGTTGATTAGGCATTTGCTCTTTATCCACTAAGGTTGTGAACTCAATATATTTAGCATCAGTTTTGGGTTCAAAACGTTTGATTAAGTCGGCTAATGAGAAACCTAACCAAGGCACAACCATTGACCATGCTTCGACACAACGAAAACGGTAAATACGGTCTTCTAAGGTATGTGGTTTAAGAATATCTTCCAGTGTGTAAGTACCAGCTTTATTACATAGACCGTCAACAGTGACTTTCCAAGGTTCTGTTTTTAGGGTGTGAGCATTTTCGGCTGGCTCGCTTTTGTCTAAGCCAAACTCGTAGAAATTATTATAAGTGCTGACGGAGTCATAGGGGGTAATGCCCTCCCCTGTCATGTTGGCTTGTAGTTTGCGGCTATTGATTTTTTGTTTAAGCCATGCAGGAGCATTCGCGCGCTCTGCTGCTGACTCATAGGGATTAGCGCCAGCAGCATTTGACCAATGAGGTAATAGTAAACTGCCCGCACCAATATAACCCAGACCTTTTAACAGCTCTCGACGACCCGTATAAATAGACTCAGGGGTGATATCGCTACTGAGTGGGGCGTTAGGTTGAGATGTTTTAATTAACATGGCTTTCTCCGTATGCGCCCAACTTTTTAGGACTTAAGCGGTTATCGCGGTGCGATGCTTAAGTCCTGACTTTTTATGAAGATTTGGCTGGGCGCATTTTATGCCAAATTGCAGTAACTGGGGCTGACATTGCATAGACAACTGATACTGCTAATAGACCTATGGGTAAATCATAAGCAACAATACCAATCACCAAGACAACAGGTAACATGACCGCAAACGGAACTCGGCTACGATCTAACTCTTTAAAACTGTAAAACTTAAAATTACTCACCATTAAAAAGCCGCTGAATACCGTAATGATAGAAGCAGCAATTGCAAACTCTGTCAGCTTATTCGGCAGTTGATTATCAAAACCCGCCCATACCATACTGGCAATAATGGCCGCCGCTAGAGGACTTGCTAGGCCAATAAAATAGCGTTTATCAACACTCCCTATTTGCACATTAAATCGTGCTAAACGGAAAGCTGCGCAGACGGTGTAAATAAAAGCACAAATCCAACCTATCTTACCCAGCGTTTGCAAACTCCAGCTAAAAACCAAAATTGCGGGAGCGACACCAAAAGAGACTAAATCGGATAACGAGTCGTATTGCTCACCAAAAGCACTTTGGGTGTTGGTCATACGAGCAACTCGACCATCCATGCCGTCAAATAATGCTGCAAAAAAGATAGCAATGGCGGCAGGTTCAAAACGTCCTTGCATTGAGGCAATAATGGCGTAAAAACCTGAAAACAATGCCGCTGTCGTAAACAAGTTGGGCAATAAATAAATACCTGTGTTGCGTACTTTTTTGCCGTTTTCACTGGTTTCTTCGACAACTTCAAAGGTGATGCCATCATGGTCATCATCTTGTTCATCATTATGGTGTTGCATACACAATTAACCTTAGCCAAAAACAGCGATAATAAACAGCATTTGGCGTTGGTGCTATGGCTTTGTTGTTTAGATGTGCGGGATAGTGGTTTTGTTACAGGGAAGATTCGTTATTTTTACGGGATTTTTGGCGAAAGAGTAAATAGTGTGAAAGATAGAAGTCCAAATTAGAAAATTATCTCTAGGTTGTTTTGCCGCTGCCTGCCGCATGCCTTACTTTTGTTTAGGCAAAAGTAAGCAAAACCATTTGTGATGCAAAACTCGCCATCCATGGCTCAAACAGTTGCATCACCGCATCCCTGCAAACACATTGAGAATCTACTCAAAAAAGACTTAGGCTCCGCTCAGCCAGCGCAAAGAATCTCTCTGAGCAGAGTCGAAGGGTTAGTTTAAGCAAATATCAACAGACACTAATCCGCCTTCCCGTCCATTGCGATAGGTTTTTGCTCTAGTGCATGTTGATGACGTTCGGCCTCATCATGGATTTCTTTGGCGGTACGTTTTTCGGATAAACGTTTATCCACAATCCATTTAAAAAACGTGGGAACAAAGAAGATAGCCAAGAACGTAGCAGCCATCATCCCACCCATTACGCCTGTACCCACAGACTGCCTTGCGCCAGCACCTGCACCATGACTAATCGCTAACGGTAATACACCTAAAATAAACGCTAAAGAGGTCATTAAAATGGGGCGAAAACGTAGCCGAGCCGCTTCAACCGCAGAAGCGGCTGTTGATAAGCCCTCGCCTTTTTTCATAACGGCATATTCAACAATCAAAATCGCGTTTTTGGCGGCTAGACCAAGTAAAGTCACTAAACCAATTTGAAAATAAACATCATTGGTAAAGCCACGTAACCAAACCGCAGATAACGCACCAAAAATACCAAATGGTAACGCTAATAATACCGATATTGGTAACGACCATTGGCCATACAAGGCCGCCAGAATCAAAAACACCATGACTGCGCCCATGCCTAAAGCTAAGCCTGAAGAGCCACTGGCACGTTTTTCTTGGTAAGAAGCACCACCCCAATCGTAACTAAAGTCGGCAGGTAAAACTTCTTTTGCCAGCTTTTCTACTGCGGCAATGGTTTGCCCTGAACTAACACCCATTGCCCCTTGGCCAAACAGCTTAACGGCAGGAAGATTATTAAAACGGTCTAGCGCGTCGGGCCCTGCGCTATATTGCACGGATGCTAAAGAAGAGACAGGGATCATTTCACCTTTGTCGGAGCGTACCCAAATATTGCCAATATCTTCGGGCTTGGCACGATATTCAGGTTCAGCACTCATTAATACTTGCCATGTACGACCATATTTATTGAAGTCATTGACATAATAGGAGCCTAAAGTAGCCGCCAAAGTATCGTAGAGACTATTGAGATTAACACCCATGGCATGGGCTTTTTCTCTATCAACATCTACGCGTAATTGTGGGCTGTTAGCACGCCACAAGGTTTGTACGCCTCCGAGCATTTTGTCTTTGCTCGCGGCAGCCATAAACTGCCCCATGACTTCGGCTAAACGCGCGGCACCACCTTCACCTCGATTTTGCAAGTACAATTCAAAACCACCTGCTTGACCTAAACCCATAATCGGCGGTGGATTAAACGCCAAGACCAATGCTTCTTTAATATGAGCCGTTTTCATAAACAACTCACCGACTAATTGTTGGCTACTGACTTGACGTTCATCCCACGGTTTTTGGGTCACAAAAATGGTCGCGGCATTGTTACGGAAACCGCCACCTAAAAAGTCAAAACCTGTAAATGCCACCACGTCTTGATTAGCAGGATTGCTTTTCATAATTTGTAGCACTTCTTGCACGACTTTATCGGTACGTTGCAAGGTGGCGCCATCTGGCAAAATCACTGCACTGATGTAATAACCTTGGTCTTCATCAGGTACTAAACTGCTTGGCGTAACTTTCCATAAGCCAACAGTCACCGCCACCATACCAATAAATAACAACGCGGCAATTGCGCCACGACGAATCATCCATGTCACACCCGTGACATAATGTTTCGTGATGCGAGCAAACCAACGATTAAAGGCGGCGAAAAATCCACCTAATGCTTTGTGTTCTTTTTTCAGGATTAACACACATAATGACGGCGTTAATGTTAGTGCGACAATGCCTGAAATTACCACGGCAATGGCAATGGTGACGGCGAATTGGCGATACAACTCACCCGTCAAGCCACCTAAAAAGCCAATCGGCACGAAGACTGCGCACAACACCATCACAATCGCAATAATTGGGCTAGTGACTTCGTGCATGGCTTTGATAGCGGAATCATAAGCAGAAAGATGCTCTTCATGCATGATCCGTTCGACGTTTTCTAAGACAACAATCGCATCATCGACGACAATACCAATCGCCAACACCATACCAAATAGAGTTAAGGTATTGATGGAATAACCTAATAAATACAATCCTGCAAAAGTACCAATTAAAGAAACAGGTACGGCAATCGTTGGAATCAGCGTGGCGCGCCAATTTTGCAAAAACAAGAAGACAACTAAAAACACTAAGACCATTGCTTCCGCTAAAGTTTTTAAGACTTCACGAATGGAAACTTCAACAAAGCGCGTGGTGTCGTATGCAATCGAATAGGTCATGCCTTCGGGAAAACGTGCGCCCATTTGTTTGAGCGTCGCTTTGACGTTATCACCCACTTCTAAAGCATTAGCGCTCGGTTGTAAGAAAATCCCCACCAAAGTTGCAGGCTTACCGTTTATTCGACCAATAAAGTCGTAATCTTTTGCCCCTAACTGCACTCTCGCTACGTCTTTTAAACGTAAGGCTGAACCATCGGCATTAGAGCGAATGATGATATTTTCAAACTCACTGGCTTCAGACAAACGACCTTTAGTGGTAATGGTATAGACTAATTCTTGTGCGGCATTGGTGGGTTGTTGACCAATTTTACCTGCGGCAAATTGGCCATTTTGCTCATTAATCGCAGCGACGATTTCTTGAGTGGTGAGTTTTAATTGCGCTAAACGGTCTGGACGCAACCAAATACGCATGGCGTAATCTTTAGCACCAAAAATTTGGACATTAGTTGTACCCGGAACTCGTTTCAAGCCATCTAAAACATTGAGTGTGACATAATTACTGGTGTAAACGTCGTCATAACGGCCATCAGGCGAATAGAAGGCAACCACTTGTAAGAAGCTAGACGAGCCTTTGGTGACGGTAACACCCTGACGACGCACTTCTTGTGGCAAACGCGCTTCCGCTTGTTTTACTAAGTTATTGACGTTTTGAGCTGCTTGGTCTGGGTCTGTACCAATATCAAAGGTCACACTAATGGTGACAACACCTTGCGAGGTCGACGTTGACCCCATGTATAACATATTGTCAACGCCGTTAATTTGATTTTCTAACGGTGCAGCAACAGTTTGCTCTAACACTTCGGCAGATGCGCCTGGGTAAATAGCCGTCACTTGAATGACAGGTGGTGCAATTTCAGGATATTGAGCAATCGGTAAATTACGCATCGCGGCTAAACCAGCGAGCATAATGAAGATAGATAATACCGCCGCAAATACGGGTCGGTTAATAAAAAAGCGAGCTAACACTATGTTTCTCCCTATCCTTAATGAGTGGCAGGCGGAGCATTAGCCGCAGCAGGAGCTTTAGCCGCTAAGGTTGCTGCATCGACAGGTTTGACTGGCATTCCCGGTTGGATTTTAAACAATCCATCAACCATCACACGTTCACCTGCTTGTAAGCCTTGGTCAATCACCCATGCCTCACTTCCGTTCACAGTTGCCCATTCGCCGACTTTGACGGGACGAGGTTCGACTTTATCTTCTTTGCCAATCACCATCACCATTTTGCCCATTGGCCCTTCGATAACGGCACGTTGTGGTACGGTAATGGCATTAATACGTTCTGCGCCATCCAATAACACACGAACAAATTGACCTGGACGCAATTGTCCTTGAGGATTAGCTAATTCGGCACGCGCTTCGGTTGTACCCGTTGTTGGATTAACACTGACATCGGTAAAAGCAACACGCCCTGTTTGAGCATATAACGAACCATCGGCCATTTTGACTTTGGCAATATAGTTACCGTTAGCGGGAAGTTTGAACGTGCCATTGGCACTGAGGGTACGAATTTTTTGCTGCTCTGCATCAGGCAGGCCAAAATACACATGAGCTGGTTCGATTTGGGTAATCGTTGCTAATAAAACGTCTGTTCCCGAAACCAATGTACCTTCGGTTTTTTGGGCACGCCCAACAATGCCCGAAATCGGTGCATCTACATGGGTATAACTTAAATTTAATCGTGCTTGGCGAACTTGCGCTTGTGCAGTTTTAATATCTGCTTGCGCGATTTGTTGAGCTGAAACCGCATCATCATAGTCACGTTGAGCGATGATTTTGTCTGCCCATAAGGGTTTAATCCGCGCCAAATTACGGTCAGCTTGACTTAGACGTGCTTGTGCACTGGCTAATTGTGCTTCGGCACTGGCAACAGCTACTTCATAAGGTGCGGAGTCTAGCGTAAATAAGGTTTGCCCAGCAGTCACATGTTGACCATCGGCATAGTTACGTTTGAGCAAAATACCTGTTACCCGCGCACGAATTTCAGCCTCCCGCGAACCTGCTACTTGTGCCGAATACTCAAAATGGACAGGCACAATGTGTGGCTGCACGGTAACAATCGCTACTTCAGGCGGTGGCATGGCGGGCATACCTTGCGGTGCGCCACCTTCAGGAGCTTTGTTACAGGCAGAAAGCAATAAAGCAGTCATCAACAGCGAAATCTGACCACCGATAACGACACGTTGCATTGGCAAGTTCATGGAGGCTCCTTGTCAGCCAAAATTCGGACAATAATTCAAGAGTTACGCATCGCACCGCGATTAGCGCGTTTTGCGAACATGAAGCCGCCTAAAGCGGCTGAAATGTGAGTAAATAAGCGATAACCGCGTAAGTCATAAAATTCCAGATGCTACAAGGAGTTGAGACTTGCCGCTATAGTATATTTGGCAATACCGTGTTCTTAGAATGGAAACAGTGAATTAAACGACTATTTATGTCGCCACTTCCCACTTAAAGCGTTTTTCTATTTTTGTCGCTTTTTTACCAACCGCTTGTAACGTGATTTCAATGCTATCTGCTTGAAAACCAACAGGCAACGTCACACTCCCTGTCACACTTTTAAAATACTGAAAACGAAAATCAACAGGGATAGCCGTAATCACCTGATTTTTTGTCATACCTAAAATTCGGACAGTCGCTTTACCACTAACATCGGTTTGATTGTTAGTGACTTGGGTGAGTAACAGCCGATATTGATATTGATTATCGGCTGTTTTTTTAATGGTGACATTTTCGATGGATAATGCATTCGTCGTGCCTTTCGCTCCTAACAGACGTTGGAACAACATGATTTGTTCCTGCATATCCGCAACGCTGGCCAATTGATTTTTATTATCTTGTTGGAGTTTTTGTGCCGTTTGAATCGCAATATCTCGGTCTTGTTTGAGCGTCAGCAAATCCGTATTTAATTGGGTGATCGCTTTTTGCTGTTGTTGATTGGCAAGGCGTAATTGTTTTACCTCGCCAGCACTCGCCCCTACCGATTGTAAGCCGTGATCATAGCCAAAATAAAAAGCAACACCTGCACTCAACCCCAAGCTCAAAACAGCGGCTAAACTCCACGCCACGAGATGTGCAGAGATGGGTGCTCCCATGTAACTTTTCAGTTTTTGTCTACGACCACTGTGCCACATGCGCTTTATCCTTTCACCGATACAGTCAACAGTCAACAGTCAACAGTCAACAGTCAACAGTCAACAGAATCATAACTGATAACTGATAACTGATAATCCTACGGTAATAATGCAATCTGACTTAAGCCCGTACTTTCATCCAAGCCAAACATAATATTCATGTTTTGCACGGCTTGTCCTGCTGCACCTTTCACTAAGTTATCAATCACAGATAGAATGACAACCGTGTTGGCACCTTGAGGGCGATGAACCGCAATACGACACATATTCGCACCACGGACTGAACGTGTTTCAGGGTGACTGCCTGCGGGCATGACATCAACAAATGCCTCGTGTTGATAAGCTTGTTCATATAATGCTTGAATATCGGCAACATCTGTTGTTAAACGAGCATATAACGTGGCGTGAATACCGCGAATCAACGGCAATAAATGAGGAACAAACGTCAAACCTACGGGCTGGCCATAAATACTGGTTAAACCTTGTTTAATTTCAGGTAAATGACGATGACCCGCAACACCATAGGCTTTGAAGCTATCACCTGCTTCGGCAAACAAAGTCGCCACTTCAGCTTTACGGCCTGCACCTGACACACCCGATTTGGCATCCGCGATTAACGTTTGGCTATCAATTAAACCTGCCTTTAATAATGGCAAAAAGCCTAATTGTACTGCGGTAGGATAACAACCGGGGTTGGCAACTAGACGTGCAGTTTTAATCGCTTCACGATTGACTTCGGGTAAGCCATAAACAGCTTCGGCTAATAAGTTTTCGCTAGCGTGTGCCATGCCATACCATTGTTGCCATTCAGCAGGATTTTTTAAGCGAAAATCGGCTGCCAAGTCGATAATTTTAACGCCTTTGTCTAATAACTCGGGTACTTGCTTCATCGCCACACCATTCGGTGTCGCAAAAAAAACAACATCACAGGCGCTTAAATTTTCAACCGTTGGCTCGCTAAAGGCGACATCGACACGACCACGCAAATTGGGGAACATCTGAGAAACGGCAATGCCTGACTCGGTACGGGAAGTAATCGCTTGTAAATGAACGTCTGGATGCTGTGCCAATAACCGTAACAACTCTACGCCGGTATAACCTGTTCCACCGACAATACCCACTTTAATCATGAAAAATCTCCCCAATGAGTTAGCAATTAGAGAGATTATAACCAAGCAACATGAAGAAATAGCGGATGTTTTGTTAATTACGGGCTAACGTTTAAGCGTTCTTGGCAAGAAATGGCATTAACATCATAAGTCTCTGCCAATTTAGAAATAGCGCCACCTTTAGCCGACAGGGTTGTAAGCTGTTGCTGAATCTTACTGAGTAGCACATTCGCACCAACAACGTGTTTGGCAATACCTATGTGATACGTCTTAGCCGTACCATCCAAGCGAATGCAACCCACGGGAGGAACTTGATAAGAGTTCATTCGTTGGCCATACCGCATCACCACACCCTCAGCAATAAAGCCATCGCAGGACTTATCTTTCAATTCAAATATTGCATCTTTGACATTTGGAAATAATTTCATTTTTAAATGCTTGGTTAAAGCACCATAGTCGTAGCCCGTAATACCACACATTTTTAATTTATTGAGATCTGCTAAAGACTTTACGCCCATGCCAGTCATATAACGCTCCCAACTGTACATGAGATCATAATTTAATTGGTAAATCGGTGGCGTTAGCCATAAGAACGCCTCTTGATCTGAACTTTTACTGACATCTAAAACAATATCACAGCCCGATTTTGGGTCTGGACTTTGAATTTTTTTCTGAATATCGGCAGTAGTTAGTGACTTAACATCAAAGCTACTACCCACTCCCGTTAATAATTGCTTAATTAAATCAAGAGAGTAACCCCGTAACTGCCCTGCACCATTAATTTTTTCGGAATACACAAAAGGAGGAAGTGGGTTTTTATCGACACAGACATGTAATGAATCGGCTAAAGCTGCCTCTGCCGAGGTACTCAAAGCCACAAATAATGCAACGTGACGCATAGTTAACATAAAGCTTTCTCCAACGATCAAGTTATAGTGGTCACGGTGACGTTTTTGAGCTTAATATCATCATACTTATTAGAATGTCATTAACATTGACGCTGTAACATTGACGCTGACACAGTGCTTTTTAACTGCATCCATGCTTGAGGATTTCTGCCTCTTATTGTCCTTCCATAATACCCCATATAAATAACCAGACACATCATGCGTTTGTTTATTTTTATTCGCTGACTTGACAAAACATCAATCCCCCTCTAAATTAGTGTACATATGTACACTTAAATGAGTAACAACATGACCAAGCTGCCTGCAACACCCTTGATTGAAAAGCCTGCTTCTAGTACGACTGCTCATGCGGCGGGTGCTATTCTTCATTTAGCCATGCGAAGTGCACAAGAGTTAACTCATTTAGTGGCAGAAATGCATAGCACCATTACCTATTTACCGTCACCATTAAATAAAGAACATCAAGCTAATGCTCGTCATGCACCTTTTCCGTATCGTATTGTCGCAGGCAGCTTTGCCTTGATTGCCAAGTTCAGCAAAATGTTTACTGCTCACCGTACTGAATTTAATCAATCCTTAGCGATTCGTACCCAAGCCGCACTCAATGGTGTATGTGGCGACAAACTCGAAAGTTGGGACAGTCCACTGGCAACGCCGATCAGTCTGCGTAGTGAAAATGGTGAAGCCTTAGACATGGCAACGTGGGCGCAAGAACCCGCCAAAGCACACGTACTTTTTTTACATGGCTTATGTCATAGCGACCTTGAATGGCAACAATCTGCCAATCACAACCAGTTTTATAATGAACTGGCTCAATTAGGTTATAAAGTAGCGTGGCTGCGCTATAACACAGGTCGGGCGATTCATCAGAATGGTGAAGATTTTGCTGACCTACTACAACTGCATTTTGCTAACAAAGGTACACCATTAATCTTGATTGGCCATAGCATGGGTGGCTTATTGATTCGTAGTGCCAGTCATTGGGCGGAAGTGCAACATCACACATGGTTGGCACGTTTAAGCCATGCCGCTTATTTAGGCTCGCCACACATGGGCGCGCCGTGGGAAAGAGTGGGCAATAAGGCCAATAACTTATTGAACTTTACCCCGTATACTCGGCCACTGATGCGTTTAGGTAATATTCGTAGTCGTGGCATTAAAGACTTACGCTATGCGCGTTTGACGGCTGACAATATCTTGCCGCATTTACCTGAATCAGTGAATCATTTGCTGTTGGCCAGTGCGTGGAGTGAAAAGCATGCTGAAAACTGGATTGGTGATGGCATTGTTCCTGTTGCCAGTGCTTTGGCTCAAGATGAACAAGGCGATGTGTTAAGTGCGCCGTTGTTAAAACGTGTCATGCTCAAGGATATTAACCATCTGGCGTTGTTAGATGATGAACGGGTTTATCAAGAGCTACGGACATGGCTAGGTCTTAATAAGCTACTGATTACGCACTAATTTTATCGGCACTCCCTGCTATCGAACTTATCCAGCGATCAGGGAGTTGCGACTTAACTACTGGATATTTTTCTTGTTATGAATACTGCTGATCTTGTTGCTTTTATTGAAGTTGCGCGTTTTGAATCTTTTTCCTTAGCAGCAGAAAAATTACACTTTACCCAACCTGCTATTAGTAAACGGGTCAGTAATCTAGAAGAAATGCTCGGCGTTAATTTATTTGATCGAGTCGGCCGAAGAGTACAACTCACCGAAGCAGGACGCGCTCTTTTTCCGCGCGCTCGCCAATGGTTACTCGATTTTGACGATATTAAAAAAAGTGTGGCTGATGTCGAAGGTGAAGTATCGGGCATCCTTAAAATAGGCACGTCTCATCATATTGGTTTACACCGTTTACCGCCGACCTTACGCGCTTTTTCCCAACAACATCCGCAAGTTCAATTAGATATTCAGTTTATTGACTCCGAAGCCGCTTATGAAGCGGTATTAAGTGGCGATTTAGAATTAGGCATCGTGACATTGCCACCGATTGCCGATAACCGTTTAGTCGCCGAAGAAATATGGGATGACCCGTTGGCATTTGTCGCGGGCAAAGACCATGTTCTTGCACAAAAAGCCTATATTCACTTATCCGATTTAACCGCTCATCCTGCTATTTTACCGTCCTTAAATACGTTTACTCGCCAAATTGCAGCGGAACTATTTCAAAAGGCAGGTTTAAATCTCAATGTCACGATGACGACGAATTATTTAGAAACGATTCGCATGATGGTGTCGATTGGTTTAGGTTGGAGTGTTTTGCCTGCCAGCATGGCCAATGAAGAAATGGTCATCCTGCCGTTACATCGTGTTGATATGCACCGAACACTCGGCGTGGTGTATCATCCTCGACGAACCTTGTCACGGGCGGCTGTGGCGATGTTGGCGATTTTGCATGGTCAAATGAGTGAGAGTGATAAGTTATGAGACGAATGTTGGCAACGCTGTTACTGGTCAGTAGTTTAACTGCTTGTCAACATCAGGCACTTCAACCGATGACTCCGCCTGTTTCCGCAACACTGACAGCACAAAAACTGTTGAACATCAGCCAACTTCGTACGCCCCTACTCTATTTAGAAGCCCCCATTTACGACAGTGAAGTGCAAGAATGGATTCCTAAACGCTTTTTGGAAAAGGTGCAAAACAGCATTCAGGAAACAGTCAATAATCCGTATATCGACGCACAACTCCAACTCTCGTTGGCGCAACATCTCAGCACTGACGATATGCAAGCGGTAATCGACTTTTATCAATCGCCTACGGGACAAGCAGTATTAACCGCAGAAACGGATTTTCGTAAAACTATTAATCAACCCGAAAATTCGACGCAACCTGAAACCATGAAACAATTACGAGAAGCAACGCAACTTAGTGCAACTCTCAACAGCGTGTTTTTGGCCAGTGCCAACGCGTTAATTGAACGTTTAGATAGTTATAATTGTTTGGCGTTGATGCAAATTCCGGGTTCAAATATTGGTTTAAATATTGCTAAACGCAATAAAGTGGAGTTTATGAATCAGCAAGTACAACGGTCGTTAGCCAATTTGTACTCGCCGTTAACGCCTGAGCAATTACAGACGTATTTACTGTTTGCTACTAGCCCAGCAGGACAACATTTTTTTACTGCCAGAACAAAAGCTCTGACGGCGTTGGGCAATGATTTTGGTTTACGACTGGCCGAAAACATTGCACCCGGTTTGCCGAGTTGTGTGGGTAGTATTCGCGTGAGTCCATCACCATAGACGCTTACAGCCAACGTAACGGCGGTTCATCCATTAAACGGCATTGTTGCTCAAGTTCAGCAACGTGCTGTTGCCAATAACTGTCGGTGTTAAACCACGGAAAATACTTGGGAAATGCGGGATCATTCCAACGCATCGCCAACCAACCGGCATAATGAATCATCCTTAAACTGCGTAAGCCCTCAATTAAACGCAATTCACGGGCATCAAAATCACAAAACATGGTGTAACCATCGAGCAACTCAGAAAGCTGGCTTTCTTGCTCGTGTCGCGAACCTGTTAACAACATCCATAAATCTTGAATCGCGGGCGCGGATTGGCAATCATCAAAATCAACCAGCCAAGGGCCATCATCACGCGTCCATAAAATATTACCTAAATGACAGTCACCGTGCGTGCGAATAAACACCGATTGATTGAGTTGTAATGCCGCAATTTTTTCACTTAATAAGGTAATGACAGCATCATAACGCGCCAATAACGACGACGGCATAAAGCCTTCTCTGACACATTGATAAGGTACATGGAGAAAACGCTCAACGGTTAACCGAGGTCTGGCGATAAAATCGTGTTGTTTGCCAATCGCATGAACTCGGCCTAGCAACATACCAAGACGATGGATTTGCTCTAAATCGCCTGCTTCGGGAGCTTGTCCGCCTTTACGTTGAAAGAGCGCAAAACGATAACCTTCAAACTCAAATAAGGTCTGCCGAGACTCGTCAACTAAAGGCGCAACAATCGGTAACTCTGCCGCTACTAAGTCTTGGCAAAAGTAATGCTCTTCGACAATTTCTGCCGTCTGCCAACGAGCTGGACGATAGAATTTAGCAATAATTGGCTTTTCGTCTTCAATGCCAATTTGATACACGCGGTTTTCATAACTATTTAAAGCCATGACCCGTGCATCACTCATTCGCCCTGTACTTTCGACAGCACGAATCACTAAATCAGGAGAAAGTTGTGAGTAGTCGTCGATAGTCATGTCGGCATTGCTCACGTAAAAAAGTAGGACTTACGCATCGCACCTCGATTAACGCGTTTTGCGAACATGAAATGTGAGCAAATAAGCGATAACCGCGTAAGTCAAAAAAAAGTTAGGCAATGATGACACAATAAAACCGTCAGACGGTTAAGCTCTAGGTTTCAGTTTGTTACGCATAACGCGTGAGCAGTGCTTTGACTTCAGCCATACGTTCCGCGACAGGTTTTGTTTCTGCTTCTTCGACGACATTGGCTTCAATAACACAAGCCAACATATCAAAAAAGGCTTTATCTAAGGCGCGTCGAGCGGCTGTCATTTGTTGGAGGATTTTTTCACAATCGGACTCAGCAACAATCAATTTTTGAATGCCCCGAATTTGGCCTTCGACGCGGGCTAAGCGTTTAATGACTTCGGCTTGATGATTGGCTTGCGGCGTATTCATGGCTATAGGCTCTTGAGTTTTACATACCCCCCATCGTATATTTATTTGCGTAAAAATCAATATTGTTTTTGCTGTGCTTGATAACCCAATCTCAACACCATCACCGCCACCCAACAAGAAAGCGCGGCAAAACAGAAAATACCTGTTGCGCCCAAGGGTAGCCACACCATGCCAGCCAACCAAGAACCAATTGCAACACCTAAGCCCCATAACGCGCTATAAATCGCTTGCCCCTGTCCTTGTTGACCTTGCGAAAACTCACGGTAAATAAAACTCATAGCGGCGGCATGAAAAATAGCAAAACTAAAGGCATGTAATACTTGCACCATCCACAGCAATGCAGGTATATCAACCGCAAAGGCAATCACCAGCCAACGTAAACTCGCTAATAACAAACAACTTAATACTAATTGATATTCGGTAAATTTTTGTAGTAAACGATGCGATTGGGTAAAAGCGACAACCTCGGCCAATACACCCAACGCCCACAACAAACCAATGACACCGCGACTATAACCATGACTTTCTAAATAAACGCTATAAAAACTGTAATACGGGGCGTGAGAAAACTGCAATAAAAAATGAACGACAAAAAAGCTCAATACCCAAGGCTTTTTCAGCGTATGCCAAATGGAATGTATTTCTGTGGTCTTTTTTTCTTGGGCAGGACGTGGCACCGAAAAACTAAACACAGCGGCAATCACCGCGCACGCCAACAATAGAACAGGCAAATAATGAATGGAAATGACATCAAATAAATAGCCAAAACCTGCAACAGTAGCAATAAATCCGACAGACCCCCATAAACGAATTTTGCCGTATAACGCTCGGTCTTGTCCCAAATGCGCAATTGTCACCGCTTCAAACTGAGCCAAAATTGCATTTTGAAAAAAACTGTAAGCAAACAGCACTAAGGCCATGAGATAAAAGCTATGACCGACAAAAAAAATGCCGAGCCAAAAAACGCTAATCATCACCGCACCAAAACGCACTAGTTCAATCCGTTTGCCTGTGGTATCGGCTAAATAGCCCCAAAAATTGGGTGCGACAATACGTGTTAACATGCCAATAGCAAGTAACTGACCAATAGCTTGCTCGTCAAAATGGAGATTTTGGAGATATAAGCTCCAATACGGCATAAAGCCGCCTAAGACCGCAAAATAGAAGAAATAAAAGAAAGAAAGTCGCCAAAAAGGTAAAGATGTCGTGGGCATACGCTAAAAGTCAGGGTGACTGAATATGCCCACATTCTATCTATGCTTCGTGCCAATAGCACATACAGAACGATTTAAGTGCTGTGTTTTAAGCTCATCGTGATATGAGCAGTAAACACCAAGATATTATTGTTATCCCTCACCTCAACAGGAACGATCACCTCTTTGGCATGTTGCCAATCAAGCCCATCCCCTTTCGCCTCGGCCACTAAATCTGTTTTGGCTTTTTTAAGATATTTCACCGTCATTCCAACGGGAATCCATTGACTTCCTTTAGGTATAGAAACTTCCGTCATCAAACCACCTGCCAGTTCTGCCATATTACACATAGCAATCGCGTGAACTGTTTTTAAGTGGTTTTGTACCGAACGCCTTTTTTTCAGTGAAACGCGAACATAATTCGGTTGAAGTTGTTCAACATGAGCATGAATTGAGCTGAAATAAGGAGCCACTTGACTCAATGCCCAACTAAAAAATCGCGTACCCACGACAGGTATTTTTTCAGCCAGACGAAAAATCTTTAAACTATTCATGATATTCACCTCACGTAAACAGAGTTAATCAACTTAGAAATTAATTCTAGAATGAAGTTCTAATTAGAGCAATGACCGAAATGACCGCCAACACTGACCGTATAGTCATATAGCGCAACTTTTTTTGAATAGTAGCCGCTTGGAAGAGATCACGCTGTGCGGATTGAGTTTGTACTAAGAAGGTGATGTAACCCTCTCCATGAAGAAGAGGGTTGGCTAGATGTCTATTAAATTACGGCGCAATCGGCGATAACGGCATGACAACATCGGCATTTTGTGCGCGATGACGTAAAAAGTGATCCATTAACACAATCGCTAACATCGCTTCCGCAATCGGCGTTGCCCGCACACCGACACAGGGGTCATGACGACCTTTAGTGAGCATTTCAATGGCATTCCCGTCCATATCAATACTACGGCCCGCGGTGGTAATACTAGATGTTGGTTTTAAAGCAATCGACACAACAATTTGCTGGCCACTCGAAATACCCCCCATCACGCCACCCGAATGATTGGCAGTAAACCCTTGCGGTGTTAACTCATCACGCGACTCATGGCCAAACTGACCAGCAACGGCAAAACCGTCACCAATTTCCACGCCTTTTACCGCGTTAATGCTCATCATGGCGTGGGCAATATCGGCATCAAGACGGTCAAAGACAGGCTCGCCCCAACCGACAGGCACATTATCAGCAACCACTTGTAAACGTGCGCCGCAGCTTGTGCCCTTTTCGCGCAAGCTGGTGACTAAGGCAGCAAAACGGGGAATCGCTTCGGCATCACCACAGAAGAAGGGATTTTGGTTGACAATCGACCAGTCCAATTGCTGCGCCATTTCATTGCCGATTTGGGTAACATGACCACGAATTAAAATACCAAATTTCTCAAATAAATACTTTTTCGCAATCGCACCTGCGGCAACACGCATCGCCGTTTCGCGCGCAGATGAACGACCGCCACCGCGATAATCGCGAAAACCGTATTTTTGCGTATAGGTGTAATCGGCATGACCCGGCCTAAAAGTAGTGGCTATGTTGCCGTAATCTTTCGATTTTTGGTCGGTGTTTTCGATTAACAAACCAATCGGCGTACCTGTTGTTTTACCCTCAAAGACACCTGAGAGAATTTTCACTTGATCATCTTCACGACGTTGAGTAGCAAACTGTGATGTCCCCGGCTTACGACGGTCTAAATCGAGTTGAATATCCGCTTCGGTTAATTCAAGACTTGGCGGCACACCATCGACAATCGCGCCTAATGCTAATCCGTGAGACTCACCAAAGGTTGTTACTCGAAAGAGTTGGCCTATGCTATTACCTGCCATTTAAACGGCCTCCCGAAACATTTGCTGATAAAAACGGCATTGTTGCGCCGTTAACACAAACACGCCTGAACCACCGCGCTTAAACTCGACCCAATCAAATTCGACTTCGGGGAAAGATTGCGCTAATGCCCACTCAGAATTTCCCACTTCTACCACTAACAAACCGTCTTCCGTTAAACAGTCAGCCGCTTCCGCGAGTATTTTACGAACAATATCTAAGCCATCAACCCCTGCCGCTAAAGCCAATTCAGGCTCACGTTGATACTCTTCGGGCAAATCGGCCATGTCTTCAGCATCAACATACGGTGGATTACTGACGATTAAGTCATAACGCAGATTGGGTAATTTGCTAAATAAATCGGACTCTATCAAATTGACGTTTTCTGCCGCTACTTGATGATGTTCAACATTGACCGCAGCAACCGATAAAGCATCTAAAGAAATATCAGCCGCATCAATAATCGCATCGGGATACACATAAGCCAACGCAATGGCAATACAACCTGAACCTGTGCATAAATCCAAAATACGTTGCGGTTCATTTTCTAGCCACGGGTCAAAACGGTCTTCAATGAGTTCAGCAATCGGTGAGCGTGGAATTAACACGCGCTCATCGACATAAAACGGATGACCACAGAAATAAGACAGATTTAATAAATAACCTAAGGGTGTACGCTCGTTGATCCGTTTATCAATCAAGTCAACAATCGCTTGTTTTTCGCTGCGTAATAATTTGGCATCTAAAATTTCGGCATCGGCTGACCATTGCAACGATAATGACTGCATAATTAACGCGGTTGCTTCGGCAAAATGGTCTTCTGTGCCATGACCCACATGAACATCGGCACTACGCAAACAAGACACGGTAAAACGTATAAAATCGCGAATGGTGACTAACTCAGCAACAGCATCTGCCAACGTGGTTTTTGTGATTAACGCGGAAGCTTCCACATTCACATCCTCAAACTAAAAAAATAATAGCGAATTGTAACAGTGTTTAAGACTTGCGCGGTAATCGCTTATTTGCTCACATTACAGGATAATAGCGACATTCTTTTTCATGGCCCTATTCATCACTTCATCATGAACAAAAAATTATTATCCGACCTAAAAAAAACCTTAGTTGCAGCACAAGTTGCCCCTATCGTTGTTAAACCGAAAATCGTCATCCCGAAAAATCCAGACGACGATTTAGACGATGCCAGCTTATTTGCTAAAGCGACCAAAGGCGTTCAGCGTTTAGTGATTGAAGAAACAGTCAGCGTCAAAACCAATTTACGCGCCAAATGGGATGAAAACACCGTTGCCCGTCGTGCTGCTGCAGAAGGTGCAGCCGACATGGCTCACGAAGCCCTATCTGATACCGTCGCTTTGTTAAACCCTGTCAGTAACGAAGCGATTTTGAGTTTTCGCCGTACAGGGATTCAACAAGGGGTCTTTAAAAAGCTCAAAGATGGTCAATTGATGTGGAAAGCAGCCGTTGACTTACATGGCTGTACGGTTGAACAAGCACGACAAGCGGTACTCGATATTATTTTTGAAGCACAAAACGAAGGCATTACCATTATTAAAATTGTCCACGGCAAAGGCTATCGTAAAGACGATGATACCCAAGCAGGACTATTAAAAACCTGTGTTAATGGTTGGTTACAACAACATCGCAGCGTTTTAGCCTTTCACAGTGCGCTGCCTAAGGATGGTGGAAATGGCGCAGTCATGGTATTACTCAAAAAACAACAACCGCCGAAAAGCGCAGAAGAAAAACGATGAGCAAACAGGCTATTCGGTTCGACATTTTATCAATAGGGATAGTGTGCTTGCTTTGCTGTTTTTTCTCGTGCGTCAGTTATGCGAATGTACAAATAGACGAACAATTTACCGAACAACGGCTTGCCCCTGAAATCAGCTATATCTGTGATGATATTGATGGCAAAACATTAAATGAAGTCAAACAGTTACATTTTGAGCCACTGAATAACCCAGAAATTTCTTTTGGCTTTCGCGAGTCTGCTTGTTGGTTTCGCTTTCAAGCCGCTAATATCACTGACCAGCCGTTACAACTCGTCTTATCTAGCGATTTTAATATTTTTGACAAAATAGAATTCTATGAGCCACAAGCAGATAAAACGATCAGAAAATCCGTTGGCGATGCTCTTCCCTATAATGCCCGTGAGCTTAAAATTCGTACATTGGCAATACCATTTATTATTCCAGCCAAACAAACATATTACTATTATATTTATGCTGAAACCACAGATACCTTTTATCTACCATTACGTTTAAGCCAATACAATTATTTTAGCAGCCAAAATAACCGTCACGACTCGTTAATCAGTCTGACTTATGGTGTTGTTATTGGTTTATTTTTATATCACTTCTTATTGTTTTTCCTGACTAGAGAGAAAGTACAACTACTTTACTTTTATTATGTATTTTCGACTTTATTGTTTTTTGCCTCGTCTCAAGGATCACTGTTTCAATTTTGGCCTAACTCGCCACAACTCAATAATAAAATGGTTGATACCTTTTCTTTTCTAACCATGGGTTCAGCCTGTTTATTTGCACGTAACTATTTGCATACTAAAGCGAATAACACATTGCATCGTTTCTTAAAAACATGCGCAATAGTTTTTTCACTTTGCGCCATTATTCATATTGTTATTCCTACTTATATCATCGCACCGCTCAATACTTTATTAAGCCTAATCACCGTTTTTTTATTATTTTTTGTTGGTATTAAACGCTGGCTTGAAGGCTTAAATGAAGCACGTTTATTTATTATTTCATGGGGATTACTAATTGTTGTTGGTGCTTATTTTATTCTATTATTAATTTTTGGTGGTAATGAAATCAGCAACGCACTTTTTTATACACAACTCGCCTTTGCCGCGCAGCAAATATTATTATCGATTGGCCTTGCTCAACGTTTGAAAGCATTACAAAAAGAAAAAGAAGCCAAAGAACAAGAAATGCTGGTTGCACAAGCCGAAAGTGCCGCCAAAACTGACTTTTTAGCACGCATGAGCCACGAAATTAGAACCCCCATGAATGCAGTCATTGGTGTAACGCAACTCTTAGAAGCAACAACACTCACAGAATCTCAACACCATTATTTGAGCTTACTGCAAAACTCAGGGCAATTATTACTGAGTATTATTGATGATATTTTAGATTATTCAAAAATCACTTCAGGCAATATCAACTTAGAGTCAACACCGTTTGACATTCAAAAACTCATTCATAACATCTATCAAATATTATCTGCCAACCAAGAAGAAAAACCTGTCGAACTTTTGCTCAATATGGCCGATGACTTTCCTCAATGGGTCGAAGGTGATCCAACACGTTTACGGCAAATTTTATTTAACTTATTAAATAATGCGTTAAAGTTTACCACTGAAGGACATGTTTCTTTACATGCTCAGCGCGTAGTGCAAATTAACAAAGATAAAGTTCAAATACAATTAACGATTACCGACACAGGTATTGGTTTATCTCAAGAACAAATCGCGCATTTATTTACCGCTTTTCATCAAGCTGATGCCTCTATCACCCGAAAATATGGTGGAACGGGTTTAGGTTTAGCCATTAGTAAACAGTTAATTGAATTAATGGGTGGCAGCCTTCATGTCAGTAGTAAACTAGGACACGGTTCTTCGTTTGTTATTTTATTACCATTAGTTTTAACTGACGAATTAATTACCATTACCAATCCCAAAATGCACGCGATTCCTTGGGCTGATGGGTGCTTATCTAAACTACGCATCTTATTGACGGAAGATAATGCCGTCAATCAACTGATTATCAGTTCATTAGTTAGACAATTAGGCATCGAAGTTCAACTTGCTAAAAATGGTGAAGAGGCATTTAGTATTATCAGTAAACAGCATGATGATTTTGATGTTATTTTAATGGATTGTGAAATGCCCATTTTAGATGGTTTGCAAGCAACCCGAAAAATCAGGCATTGGGAAAGCGAGCAACAGAAGTCACCCATCACCATTATTGCGCTGACCGCCCACGCCCTGCCCGAATATCAAATCCGCTGCCGTGATGCAGGCATGAATGACTACATGACCAAACCTTTATTGTTAAACGAGCTAGCGCAAAAGTTACAACTGCTCATACAAGATTAAATCAGCAAGTCGTGATGCTGTAGGCTTTACCCGTTGAAGACTTTCGGCTAAGGTGCGCGATTATTTCGTATTTGCAGAGAATTGATCATGGAACAAGCCTATGCCAGTTTAATTACCGCGATTGGCGAAGACCTGAATCGTGCTGGTTTAGCCGACACCCCGAAACGTGCCGCCAAAGCCTTTCAATATTTATGCAAAGGCTACGATGAAGATTTAGATACTATCGTGAATAATGCCATTTTTCCGTCTGACAACGACCAAATGGTGATTGTCCGTGACATTGAATTGTATTCGTTGTGCGAACATCATTTATTACCGTTCATTGGCAAATGTCATGTTGCCTATTTACCGTCTGGCAAAGTACTCGGCTTGTCAAAAGTCGCCCGTATTGTTGATATGTTTGCCCGTCGGTTGCAAATTCAAGAAAACCTCACAAAACAAATTGCTGAAGCCGTCATGCAAGTGACTGATGCCAAAGGTGTAGGCGTCATCGTCGAAGCCAAACACATGTGTATGATGATGCGTGGCGTAGAAAAGCAAAACTCGGTGATGACTAGCTCAGTGATGTTGGGACGTTTTCGCGATAACGCCCAGACTCGCAATGAGTTTTTGAGTTTGATTAAATAAATCCCGTGTCCACTGTAGGGGCAAATAATTATTTGCCCTTTTCATTATGGCGATAATTGGGCAAATAATTATTTGCCCCTACGACAAACCTAACAACAGTTTCTTCACTAAATCTGCCGTTGCTAGTGGTTTTTCCAAAGGGAACATGTGTCCCCCATCGGTATACACCAATTTAACAGGTTGATGACGCGCCAAACGCTCTGGGCAACCCGTTGTTGCAAAATGACTATCTTTACCCACGACAATAGCCGCTGGCACTGTGAGTTGTCGCCAATAACGCCACGGATTACTTGGCACGGTTCTAAAAATAGCCACTTCAGTTGCGACAGGAATAGTTAGCTTTACGCCGCCCTCATAATCCGTTAAGCCATACTGGATATAATCGGCAAAACAATCGGCATCAAATGCCTTAAACAATGTTTTTGGACGTAGGCTCACAGCGGCCTCGGTACGACTCTCCCAAAACTCACGTCGTGTTTTACTTTTGCCCGCAGGAGTCAAGTTTTCATCTCGTCCCAGTAGTTTAGCGAGTTGTAGCGCATAGGCGGCAAACCCATTTTGTAAAGGTGGATCAAGCATCACCAACGACTTAAACAATTCAGGATAATGATGCGCGGCCATATAACTGGTTAATGCTCCTAAAGAGTGCCCAACCACCGCCACAGGCTCGCCACCACTTTGCCGCCGAATCGAATCTACCACTTGCTCCATTAATGACTGCCAATGATTATCCACAGGAAAACGGGAATCCGTTCCTATTTGGGGAATGGTGACGACTTGATAATCCTGTGATAACTCATTCAATAACTTACGATAACAAGCCGAAGGCACACCATTGGCATGAGCAAAATGTAAAATAGGTTTCGTCATAAAATACTTACAGTAAATACACTTGGGTTAATGACCTGACTCTAGCATAATCAGAGCGAATATTGCGCTCTTACTCACCAATGGAAACTGTGATGAAATCTATTAGCTTTTTACTATTCGCCCTATTAATTGCATCCTGCTCACAAGAGCAACAAAATAAAATCAGTCGCAGCGTCCAAAACTGGACAGGCACAGATGGTGTTTTAGAAGTCTATGCAGGCGAAAAACTAGTCAGACGTTTTATTAAAATTGATAAAATGACCACCGCAACAGGTACAGACGATAGCAACATTCGTCCTTATCGTTATGGCTATGGCGTACTAGATGAAAATCTCAACATGATTGCTGATGCAGGCGAAAAGAAAGTCTATTTTGAAGTCAGTGATTACAGTACGCCTTATGTCTTCTTTGAATCACCGCGTTAATCCGTAGGGGCGGTTCGCGAACCGCCCCTAATAATAAATTTAAAATATTTCACACTTGTCACAAAAAATCCGCTACAATTCGCGCCGCGTTGAAAGACACGCGAAAAGCCTCGCCTCCGATCTATATTCACGTCTATGCAGGTTTCATCCTGTGCTGACGGGCTGATTGAATAGCCCCCTCGCGAATCCCGCTCGACCGTTATCATACGTCGAACGGTCTGATTGATTGGCGTCGAAGCCTTAGTGGCTAACACTTTATTGGGACTTACACTGGTATTTTGTCACTCCAACACAGTTTGCACTGTGATGAGTTATTGTCTGCTTTTATTTATGCAGAATCTCGACAGAATTAAAAAGCCATTCTGAGTCTGTCCTAGTTCCTAGGTTAGCATTTCGCCCGACATATCGGGCCACCCCAAATATAGAAGTTTATACATGACCACTGCTGATCATGCTGGATTGCCTTTGTCTGCATCCATCCCAACACTTGCTGTTTCCGAAATTATTGTTGAAAACGAATTTGCAGCCTTAGGCTTGCAAGCGGCTATTGTTAAAGCCTTAGATGATTTAGATTATAAAAAACCAACGCCTGTGCAAGCACAAGCGATTCCTGCATTCTTGGCTGGTCGTGACTTATTAGTCTCCAGTCAAACAGGTTCAGGCAAAACAGCGGCCTTTATTTTGCCCGCTTTGCAATTGATTTCGCAAAAGCCATTACCTGAGCCAGAAGATAACTCTCAGCGTGTTAAAGGTCGTCGTCCACGTCCTCAACCTGCCCGTCCACATTTAGTGGTGTTAACACCAACACGTGAATTGGCACAACAAGTCACTTCCGCAACAACACAATTCGACAAATACCTCAAGCGCACTATTTGTGCCAGTATTGTTGGCGGTATGCCTTATCCAAAACAATTGGATATGTTGGCCAAAATGCCCGATATTTTGATTGCAACACCGGGTCGTTTATTAGATCACATGAACTCAGGTCGTATCGATTTGAGCGAATTGTCGATGTTGGTATTTGACGAAGCTGACCGTATGTTAGATATGGGCTTTGCTGATGATATTGACGCGATTGTGGGTCGCACACCCGAAAATCGTCAAACCTTAATGTTCTCGGCAACATTAGCGGGTCGTATTGGTGATTTAGCGGCAGAAATGCTCAACAATCCTGTCCGTATTTCCATTGCCCAAAAACAAATGGAATACGACAAAATTGAACAACGCATTCACTTTGTTGATGACCTCAATCACAAACAACGGATGCTTGAGCATTTGTTGACTAATGAAAATGTCCAACAAGCCATTGTTTTTACTGCAACTAAAGCCGAAGCCGATTTATTGGCGGGTGATTTATGTGACCTTGGCTTCTCCGCCAGTGCATTGCACGGTGATATGAAGCAATCCATGCGTAACCGCACTTTGTCTGACTTACGTCGTGGCGATATTAAAATCCTCGTGGCAACTGACGTAGCTGCACGTGGTATTGATATTCCAAGCATTTCTCACGTTGTAAACTACGATTTGCCTAAGCATAGCGAAGATTACATTCACCGTATTGGTCGTACAGGTCGTGCTGGCCGTACAGGTACTGCGATTAACTTAGTACAACACGGTGAACGTTTCAAATGGCAACGTATTGAACGTTTGTTGCCAATTCGTGTTGAAGTGACCGAGATTGCTGGTTTAGAGCCACAACGCGCACCAAAACCACGTACTGGCGCAGACACTAGCCGTTCAAAAGATCGTTGGAGCAATGATCGTAAAGAACGTACTAACAGCCGTCCTGCTCCTCGTCGTGATGCCCGTATTGATGATCGTGGCTTCCGTGGCGAAAGCCGCCCAGCCGTACCACGTTTTGACGACCGCGCACCACGTACATTTAACGATGCACCGCGTTCAGAACCGACTCAACCGCGTTTTGACAATGCAGCACCGCGTGACTTTAATCGTGATGCACCACGTAGCCAAGATTTCCAAGCAGCTCGTGCACAACCACAACCACGCCGCTTTGAGAATGCGCCTTATAGCTTTGAGTCAGACCGCGCTCGCCGCCCTGCTCGTGCTGAAGGGACTGATCGTCCAGCGCGTGACTTTGGTAATCGTGACGCTGCACCTCGTGGTGAACAAGCTCCTCGTCGCTTTGCTGATGAAGGTGCAAAACGCCCGTTTCCAGCGCGTGATGACCGTGGCTTTGGCGACAAACCACAACGTAGCAGCGAAAGCCAATTTGAAAAGCCACGTCGCGCTCCACAAGAGTGGACACGTCGCTAATCCCGCCGTGTAAATGATGTGCATTGATCACAATCGGTTTAAAATCGATTGTCATCTAAAAAGACGAACTTCGGTTCGTCTTTTTTTATGGCGAGTATTTTGCCTAAGTACACTCAATATCGTATGCTCAAACACTTCACAGGCTTTAATACTGCGAGGCGAATGAATTCGCCCCTACGAGGAACTTGAACTAATGACGATAACGACACTTTCATCCCATAATAATGACTTACTGTTAGCGTTAGCATTAGTGATCGTCTTAGTAGTTTTAGCGTTTAAGTTGCTCGCCAAATCTCAAGTCACCCACACATCAAAACCCACATTAGTCAGTAACGCTCCCACCGAACGCCCTGCTTTTTTTGAAAATATCGTCATTCGTGCTGGTTTTACGCCCGATGTCGTGTTGCATGTTGCCGCGAGTGTTGGCCAAGCCTGCGAGCATCGTTTAGCGAAAGCCATTGTGACCGAAGCACAAAAACGTAAACTCCCAATAAATGCGGTACAAGATTTTAAGTTACACACAGGCTATGGCATGACGGGCAATGTTGACGGGCGAATTATTGCCGTTGGCAGTTACGCCTTGATGCAGGAGTTGGGCATTAATACTTTATTAAGCCCTGAAAAAGCCAACGAACTACAAAAAGAAGGTACAAGCGTTATTTATATTAGTATTAACAGTTATTTAGCTGGCATTATCACTGTCATTCAGCAGCTTCCTTTATCGTAAAAAGAAGGGCGAAAGATATTTCGCCCAGACGCATTCATTACCAATTAGAAGACACTGCCGCATTTTTCTCACGCCATGCCTTTGGTGTTGAACCTGTCCAACGCTTAAACGCATGATTAAAGGCACTTTGCTCAGCATAACCGAGTAAGAGTGCAATTTCGCTTAACGACGTATTACTTTTACTTAAATAACGCTTCGCTAACTGCAAACGCGCATCATCCAACAGCACTTGAAACTTCAAGCTGCGCTCATCCAAACGCCGTTGCAAGGTTCTAGGTGAACAATGCATCCGCATGGCAACTACGTCTAAATTCGGTGTTGCCGCATGAATCGCCGCATGAATTGCATGACGCAAAGCATCGACAAATTCATCATTTGCAGGTAATTGCTGAAGTAGATTTTCGGCTTGACGATCCAAAATATCGCGTAACACAGGGTCTGGTTTCGCAACAGGCTTCGCTAACCATAACGCAGGAAATGCCAAGGTTGTATAACTCGCTTCAAAGCGAACAGGACAACGAAAGAAATCCTCATACGGCTTTACTTCACTCGGCGTAGGATTAATAAAACTCATATAAGATGGCGTAAATTCAGGCTCAATAATATAGCGAATATAACTGACCAACGCCGCTTGCACTGTTTGATCGGCTAATTCACCCGTTACGCCGAGTTCTGCGCCCCACTGCAACAACACTAAGTCACCGTCAAAACTCACTTTTAAGTCATTGACGGCATAGACTAAATCTTCAAACCGTTGCAGACGCAGTAGTGCTTCACCTAAGGTATTACAGGAGTAAGAAACATAACCCAATATTCCCAAATGACGCGGAGTAATACGGCTACCGACCTGCAAGCCAAAAAAAGGGTCTTGGGTTAATTGCGACACGCGTTCGAGCATCTCTCGCCACTCTTGAAATGGCACGCGAATACGTTCATCTAAATCAGGACGAGGACGTTGTAGAACCGTCTCTGCATCCAAGCCACGCTCATTGAGCCATTCAAATAATAAGCACACATACGTGCCAGAAACATGGCCTTGCATAGTTATTCTCTCTTTTTTAGTTATGTCGAGATGCTCCACTACCTTTGAATCAGTGTCAATATATTAGTATTAACGCTTACCCATTGAACGCCGTGTACCATGAGGCGGACGATTAGGTGTTTTATGATGATTAGGTTTATTTTGCTGTTGAAAGCCCGTGGCTTTCTGTTCTTTTTTCGCCCGTAAGGCATCAGCAAAAATTGCAGATAAGGTGAGAGGCTCACTGTTATCTATTTCTATATTCTCTGTCGGCAGCTTCTCTGCATCAACTGTCGCCACGGGTTCTGTCGCCATTATAAAAAACTCTTCTTCAAACATAGCGAGTGCTATTTGGGATAATTATACCTCAAATTCACCAGCTTAGATTAGAACTCAAACAGTGACCACTGCGTTGCCAACCGAAAAAAATACATCTTAGTGAGTAAATCATTCTACATCTTATTGCTTATGAAGTATCATCCTACTAAACTTCCAGTAATTTCTGGAAATTCAGTAAATCATGCAAATCAACTCTCCGTTAGCCGCGCGTTTTATCCTTCATTTTGGTGAGATGGGTAGCCGTTGGGGCGTTAATCGCACCGTTGGCCAAATTTACGCCTTACTTTTTATCTCCAATCGCCCCATGCACGCCGACGAAATTGTCGAAACGCTCTGTATGTCGCGCTCCAATGTAGGTTTAGGCTTAAAAGAACTACAAGCGTGGAAACTGACGAAACTACAACACTTATCAGGTGACCGCAGGGACTACTATGTTGCTCCCAAAGACGTATGGGAAATTTTTGCTACCTTAGTCGAAGAACGTCGACAACGCGAAATTGAACCGACTTTATCGTTATTGCGCGATGCCTTACAAGAACATGTTGAAGGTGAAGCCGATATCGTCGCACAACAACGCATGAACGAAATGTACGAAATGATTCAAATGCTTATGGACTGGCTAGATGACATTCAAAAACTGTCTCCCGACACCTTACGACGCTTGCTGAAACTCGGCTCGAAAGTCGTCAAACTCCTTGATTTTGTAGATAAACTTAGCTTTTCGGAGAGCAAGAAGGATATTGCTAACAACTCTAATGAACAAGCGTAGTCACAACCGTCTCGCCCTCGAAATCACCGTGATTCTTGCCGTCAAATGCTGCCTGCTATGGCTGATTTGGCTGCAATGGTTTTCTCATCCTGTCGCGCTGCACATGAAAGTAGATGACAACCGTATTCAACAGCAATTTTTCTCACCTTCCCTTCCTCCCTCTTCCTCACCTAAGGAGTTAAAACCATGAATGAAGTGGTTGAACTGTCGCGAATGCAATTCGGGGCAACCGCTCTGTTTCATTTTCTCTTTGTGCCGTTAACATTGGGTTTATCGTGGATTTTGTTTATTTGTGAAGCGACCTACGTCATGACAGGTCAACAAATTTACAAAGATATGACCCAGTTTTGGGGCAAATTATTTGGTATCAACTTTGCAATGGGCGTAACGACAGGTTTAACGCTCGAATTTCAATTTGGCACTAACTGGGCGTATTACTCACATTATGTCGGCGATATTTTTGGTGTGCCATTAGCGATTGAAGGCTTGATGGCGTTCTTTTTAGAATCCACGTTTGTCGGTTTATTTTTCTTTGGTTGGGACAGACTATCAAAAGTCCAGCATTTAACAACGACGTTTTTAGTAGCTGTTGGTTCTAATTTATCAGCATTATGGATTTTAGTCGCTAATGGTTGGATGCAAAATCCTGTTGGTGCTGATTTTAATTACGTCACCATGCGTATGGAACTTACAAGCATGGTCGATGTTTTTTTTAATCCTGTCGCGCAAGTGAAATTCATTCATACCGTTGCCGCAGGTTACGTCACAGCGTCGATGTTTGTCTTAGGTATATCAGCACTTTATTTACTCAGAGCGCGTGATGTCGGTTTTGCATTACGGTCGTTTGCCATTGCCGCCAGTTTTGGTTTAGCGTCTGTGTTATCGGTGATTGTGTTGGGTGATGAGTCGGGTTATACCGTCGGTGAAGTGCAAAAAGTCAAAATTGCAGCCATTGAATCCGAATGGGAAACGCAAAAAGCCCCTGCGGCTTTCACTCTTTTTGGCATTCCCAACCAAGAGGAAGAACGCACCGATTCTGCGGTAAAAATTCCCTATGCCTTAGGCTTAATTGCCACGCGCTCGCTTGATAAAGAAGTGATTGGCTTAAAAGACCTCAAGATTGAGCATGAAGCCAAAATTCGAGATGGCATGATTGCTTACGGGGTTTTACTGAAACTCAAAGCAGGTGAAAACACGCCTGAAATTCGTGCCGCTTTTGAGCAACACAAAGCCAATTTGGGTTATGGTTTATTGTTAAAAAAATATACCGCTAACGTCACTGATGCCACCGAAGAACAAATCAAACAAGCGGCAAACGATACTATTCCTAAAGTTACACCCTTGTTTTGGTCATTTCGGATTATGGTGGGTTTAGGCTTTCTGTTTTTGTTTATTTTCGCCGCTGCTTTTTGGTTTTTATCAACCAAGAATCTTGCCCCCCAACGCTGGTTATTATGGCTATGTGTTTATGCGATTCCTTTACCGTGGGTGGCTGCGGAAATGGGCTGGATTGTTGCCGAATATGGCCGTCAACCGTGGACCATTAGTGGCATTTTGCCTACCCATTTATCCGTATCGCAGTTAGATAAAAGCCAAATTTATTTCAGCATGATAGGCTTACTGACGATTTATAGTTTCTTGTTCGTCATTGAAATGTATTTGATGATTAAGTACATCCGTTTAGGCCCTGCGAGTTTACATACAGGCCGTTATGATGGCGAAGAAAACGTCGCTTTAGCCCATCAAGGAGCTAACCATGTTTGATTATGAAACGCTTAAATTTGTCTGGTGGTTATTGATTGGCGTACTGTTTATTGGCTTTATTGTCATGGATGGTTTTGATTTAGGGGTCGCGTCTCTACTACCTTTTATCGCTAAAACCGATGAAGAACGCCGTGTTGCTCTCAATACTGTTGGTGCAACGTGGGAAGGCAATCAAGTGTGGTTAGTGACCGCAGCTGGAGCGCTATTTGCCGCTTGGCCATTAGTCTATGCCGCCTCATTTTCGGTGTTATATATTCCCTTGATGTTGGTGTTATTTGCGCTATTTTTTCGTCCTGTCGGTTTTGACTATCGCAGCAAATTAGACAACACCAAATGGCGTAATGCGTGGGATTATGCCTTGTGTTTTTCGGGGGTATTACCGTCCATTTTATTTGGTGTCGCTGTCGGGAACTTATTTGTCGGCCTGCCTTTTCAATTTAACACGGCCATGCAAGTCAGTTATGGCGGCAGTTTTTTTGATTTACTGAAACCCTTTCCTTTATTTTGTGGTGTCGTTTCTTTAGTGATGATTGCTACACATGGGGCAACTTATCTACAACTGCGCAGTGTCGGTAAAGTCGCGGAACGAGCACGATTAGTGGCGATTGGCGGAGGCATTGCAACAGCCGCATTATTTGCCATAGGTGGACTCATTGTCAGCCACGTTGCAGGTTTTACCGTGGTTGATCAAGGCGATACCAATGGCGTGTTAACCCCCTTTATGAAACACGTTGTTGTCACTGAAGGTGGCTGGCTACACTTTTTATCGGTCTATCCGATACTCTGGTTAGTACCAATAACAGGTATAGTCGCTGCGTTACTCAGTAGTTTTGCTTCATGGAAAAACTGGCATTGGGTCGCTTTTATCAGTAGTGCCAAAACCTGTGGTGCGATTGTTGCCACGGCAGGCATTGCCTTATTTCCCTTCGTATTACCGTCGTCGATTGATGCCAACAGTAGCTTGACACTATGGGATGCAACGTCTAGCCATTTAACCTTGCAAATCATGTTGGGTGTAGTCGTAGTGTTTTTACCGATTGTTTTACTGTACACCGCTTGGGTTTATCGGGTGATGCGCGGCTCGGTTAGCGTTGAAAGCGTGCGTGAAAACAGTCATAGCCTGTATTAAGAGAGGTGACAGTATGTGGTATTTTAGTTGGGTTTTAGGCTTAGGTTTGGCTCTGTGTTTTAGTATTTTAAATGCGATGTATTTAGAGTCGAACTATGCCTTCGGTCGTCGTAATGAAGAAACGTCAAAACAACGATTTGAAGAGTACAAAAACAAGTAGGGGCGAATTTATTCGCCATTGGCGGTTAAACCCGCCCCTACAAGCATAAAAAAAAGCGTACCGAGGTACGCTTTTTTTATTTTAAAACTAAATTAGTTCTTAGTTTTATCGACGATTTGATTGGCTTTAATCCAAGGCATCATCGCGCGTAATTTCTCACCCGTGACTTCAATTGGATGCTCAGCATTTAAACGTCTTTTTGCGGTCATTTCAGGATAGTTAGTCATACCTTCTAAAATGAAACGCTTCGCATATTCGCCAGTTTGAATGTTTTTCAACGCTTGACGCATCGCGGCACGACTTTCTTCGTTAATGACTTTAGGGCCAGTGACGTATTCGCCATATTCCGCATTGTTGGAAATGGAGTAATTCATGTTGGCAATGCCGCCTTCGTACATCAAATCAACAATCAATTTCAATTCGTGCAAGCACTCGAAATAAGCCATTTCCGCAGGGTAGCCCGCTTCGGTCAAGGTTTCAAAACCCATTTTCACGAGTTCAACCGCGCCACCACACAACACGGCTTGTTCGCCGAATAAATCAGTTTCGCACTCGTCACGGAAAGTTGTTTCGATAATACCTGAACGACCGCCACCAATTGCGGAAGCATAGGACAAACAAATTTCTTTCGCTGTGCCTGACGCATCTTGATGCACTGCGATTAAGTCTGGAACACCGCCACCGCGCACGAATTCAGAACGTACAGTGTGACCGGGCGCTTTTGGCGCAATCATAACTACGTCCAAATCTTTTCTTGGCACAACTTGATTGAAAAGAACAGAGAAACCGTGAGCAAAAGCTAACACCGCACCTTGTTTAATGTTCGGTTCGATTTCATCTTTGTACAATGCTGCTTGAAATTCATCTGGCGTTAAAATCATCACCACGTCAGCACTAGCAACGGCTTCCGCAACTTCTTTCACAACCAAACCTGAATTTTGTGCTTTAATCACCGAAGTCGAATTGCCGCGTAAACCAACAACAACATCAACACCTGAATCTTTTAAATTGTTGGCATGAGCATGGCCTTGTGAGCCATAACCAATAATGGCAACTTTTTTGCCACGGATGATGTCTAAATTAGCATCTTTGTCGTAATAAACTTTCATGAAAAATTCCTCTGCAAAAACTAAGAAAGTGACAGCAAATACACTTTCTGGTTGGGGTAACTATAACCCTCTCTCTAACTCTCTCCCTCGGGGAGAGAGGACTTATACCCCCTCTCCCTTAGGGAGAGGGTTGGGGGAGAGGGAGACCATTTAAATACTTAAGGTTTTCTCACCACGGGCAATACCCGAGACACCACTACGCACCACTTCTAAAATCGTGGTTTCGGAAAGTGCTTCAATAAACGCATCCAATTTATCAGACGCACCTGCTAATTGAATGACATAAGTAGTCGGTGTGACATCGACGATTTGACCACGAAAGATATCGGCAGTACGTTTAATTTCTGCCCGTACTGCACCCATTGCTTTCACTTTAATGAGCATGAGTTCACGCTCAATATGGTCACCTTCACTCAAATCAACAACTTTCACGACCTCAATCAACTTATTGAGCTGTTTGGTAATTTGCTCAATTTTATGGTCATCGCCCGACGTCGTTAACGTCAAACGCGACAAAGTGACATCATCGGTTGGCGCAACCGTCAAGGTTTCAATGTTGTAACCCCGTTGCGAGAACAAACCCACCAACCGCGACAACGCACCCGATTCATTTTCGATTAACACAGAAATAATACGACGCATGATTAAGTACGCTCCGTTTTCGATAGCCACATATCACGTAGAGAGTTATTGGCAATCAGCATAGGGTAAACATGCTCAAACTGGTCAACATACACATCCATAAACACCAAACGGTCAGTCATCGCCATCGCTTCGCGCATTTTGCTTTCGAGTTCGTTGACATCGGTAATTTTCATACCGACATGGCCGTAAGCCTCAACTAACTTGACAAAATCAGGCAACGATTCCATGTAGGAATTGGAATGACGGCTTTCATACATCATATCCTGCCATTGTTTCACCATACCTAAGGCACGGTTATTCAAGTTCAGAATTTTGACCGGCAGGCCGTATTGCAAACAGGTCGAAAGCTCTTGAATATTCATTTGAATAGACGCTTCACCGGTAATACAAACGACGGTTTGGTCTGGATGTGCCATTAAGCAACCCATCGCCGCAGGCAAACCAAAGCCCATTGTGCCTAAGCCACCAGAGTTAATCCATTGGCGTGGACGATCATACTTGTAATACAAGGCGGCAAACATTTGATGCTGGCCAACGTCAGAGGTAATAATTGCTTTACCTTCAGTGACTTTATAAAGCATTTCAACAACTTGTTGAGGCTTCATTTCACCATCAGGTAGCGCAGGCTCATAACGTAACCCGTGATGTGCACGCCATTGGTTGATTTGCTGCCACCACATCGCTAAAGCATCAGGATTTGGCTTGTTAACGCCCATTTGTTTGAGTTGCGCTAACATCTCAACCAGCACTGGCTCAACCGCACCCACAATTGGGATATGCGCCATGATAGTTTTAGAAATCGCCGCAGGGTCAATATCAATATGAATGACTTTCGCTTGTGGACAAAATTTCTTCGGGTTATTGGTCACACGATCATCAAAACGCGCACCAATGGCTAAAATGACGTCTGCATGGTGCATCGTCATATTGGCTTCATAAGTGCCATGCATCCCCAACATACCCACAAACTGCTTATCTGTCCCTGGAAAGCCACCTAAGCCCATTAAAGTATTGGTGACGGGATAATTCAGCAAATGCGCTAACTCTGTTAACAACGCCGACGCATTACCTTGAATAACACCGCCACCCGTATAGATAATCGGACGTTTGGCTTGAATTAACTCATCAATCGCTTTTTTGATTTGCCCTGCATGACCACGCGCAGGTGGATTGTACGAACGTAATTTCACCTTATCAGGATATTCATAAGGGAATTTATCAATCGGATTAGTGCAATCTTTAGGCACATCAATAACGACAGGGCCGGGACGACCTGAAGCAGCCAAATAAAATGCCTTTTTAACCACCATGGGGATTTCAGAGGCGTGACGAATTTGGAAGCTGTGTTTCACGATCGGACGGGACACACCCACCATATCTGTTTCTTGGAACGCATCTTCACCAATCAGATGTGACGGTACTTGTCCCGAGATAACGACCATCGGGATGGAGTCCATATAGGCCGTCGCAATCGCCGTCACCGTATTGGTTGCACCCGGCCCAGAGGTCACGAGCACAACACCCGTTTTGCCAGTCGAACGCGAATAACCGTCCGCCATGTGGCCAGCGGCTTGTTCGTGGCGCACTAAAATATGCTTGACGCGATCTTGTTGAAAAATTGCATCATAAATATGGAGTACCGCGCCACCGGGGTATCCAAACAAAAACTCTACGCCTTCATCCGCGAGCGCGCGAATGAGCATTTCACCACCAGATAAAAGTTCCACGACTATCACCCTTTCAGATTGCAAACGACAGGTCTGCAAAGATATTGCTACGATAAACTAGAGGGGGCGTTGCCTGACTTGTTGCCGATATTGGGGTCAATATCTTGCGTTTTAGGGCTAGGTTTGCCACTAAAAATAAGACAAGTTTGAGGCTCAGGGTGCGTTCAGCACACCTAAACGAGCGTCGCCATGATTGCGCTCAACAAGAGGGTGACTTGTGGGGCGGCAACCTCGCCACTAAAAAGGGAAACATTTTTAATTTTCATAGACTATCTGTCAAGACTTAATCGACTAGACAGCCGAAAAACAGCATTTTATTTTGTGATTATGTCTGAAAAAATGACATCCTCACCATGATGGCAAAGTAAATTGCCTGTAATCAGCGAATGCCATGATCTTTTTTACGATTTTGCTAGCCAAGTGGTGTTTTAGACACACAGTTTTACTTATCAATTCTGGGTAAAGCGGCTATATTTAGGCCATTGATTTTTTGCCCATGATGGGAGCAACTAGGTACATGAACAAACAACTCATAACAATCGTACTATTAACCACGTTTTCACTCAGTGCGCATGCCAAAGAAAATTTTTATAAATGGGTTGATGATAAAGGCGTCACTCATTACTCCCAAAGTCCACCTGATGATAACAGTAAAATAAAAACCAAAGCGGAAACCGTGAGTGTGAGCACTCATCAACCGATGGGCAGCGATGCGGCCATTTCCAATTTAGAACAAAAACGTACTGATGCGATAAAAGCAAAAACTGAAAATGAAAGTAAAGAGGGTGTCAAAAAAACAGGCGCGAAGCAAACGGCTGATGCGAGTAAAACGCCAAACCAATACAAAGAGAAATGTGCAACACTCAGACAAAATGCCCAACAATTAGCCGAAAAAGGCAACAGTATCAGTATGGCAGATGCTAAAGGAGTGGTACGCAAACTAACAACCGAAGAAGTCGCTAAACAAGCTGATGAAACAAGACGTGAAATTAAAGCGTACTGTGAAAAATAAATCGTTTGATTTGGGTGTAATACACTACACCCTACTCTATCGGCAAAATATCGGCAAAATGATGGATAGCGGGAAATAATAAACCCGTCCGCGCCGCAACTTGGCTATCAGGTTGCTGAATGGATAAAATATGACCGATACCAAACGCATGCGCTGTGGTTAAGACCGCCTCACTATCATCAATAAATAAACAGCGTTTGGGATCAAAGTGTAGAAATTGTTGTAACGCCTGCCAGAACTCAATATGTTCTTTAGGTTTACCAAATTGATGCGAATTGAGGATATGATCAAAGTACGGCGCAATTTGGGTTGACTGTAATTTGAGCTTTAGCGCGTCAGGATGGGCATTAGTCACCATCCACACGCTTTTATTGCTATCCGCTAAAGCCTGCAAAAAAGTCATCGCATCCACTCGTGGACGGATCAAATGTTGCAACTCGTGTTTTAATGCGACAATATCTAAGGCTAAATCACGCGTCCAATGGTCTAAACAATACCAATTCAGTGTGCCTGATTGCGCATGAAAACGAGGATAGAGAGCCGTTTGGCTTTCTATTAAGCTGAGTCCGTGTTTTTGCGCGTATTTCTGTGGTACAAACACTTGCCAAAAATAGTTATCAAAATGCAAATCGAGTAATGTGCCGTCCATATCTAAAAGCACAGTGTCGATGGAAGACCAATCAATCATGTTAAATCTACCCGAATTATTACCATCTATTATTGCCATCAGTGAGCAAGCTGGCCAAGCTATTATGGCGATTTATAATCAGCCCGAACGTTGGGAGCTACAACAAAAAGCCGATAACTCCCCTCTTACCGCCGCAGATTTAGCCGCACACCACTTAATTGAACAGGCATTACAACAACTTACGCCATCTATTTCAGTCCTATCGGAAGAGTCTGACGATGTCAGTCAACGGCATACATGGTCACGCTTATGGTTAGTTGACCCTTTAGATGGTACAAAAGAGTTTGTCGCTCGCACCAATGATTTTACCGTTAATATTGCGTTAATTGTCGATAACAAACCTGTGTTAGGTGTATTACACGCGCCTGTCTATGGTGTCACCTACTATGCGGCTGAAGGCTTAGGCGCATGGATGATTGACCAAGACAAACAACTTCGACGTTTAGTCAGCGCGGAATTGCCTATTATTCCGCGTATTTTACTGAGCCGCCATCATCAAGGACATGAAGAAGCAGACACTCTCACCAACATCGCCATGAAGTTTGGCGATTATACGGTACTGCACGTCGGCAGTGCCTTTAAGATGTGTCGTATTGCCGAAGGTGCAGCGGATTTTTATCCTCGTTTTGGAGCAACGATGGAATGGGATACCGCCGCAGCGCAAATTTTACTAACAGAAGCGGGTGGCTTATTAGTCAACCAACACGGACAGCCATTACGTTATAACTGCCGCGACACCCTGACGAATGACGCTTTTTTTGTGATTGGTGAGAAGAAACGCCTAGACGATTGGCTTGCCTGTTTAAAGCAACCGTCTTCTCAATCATCGCTCAGTACGGTCTAAACGTTAATCCCGTCGAAACCATCCTGCAATGCTATAACGAGAGCGATTAGCGGCTAACACTTCATGCGGCATATCAGCACTCATAAATACCACTAACGTGCCGCCTTGCGGTGGCAATGTGACTAATAATTCGTTGTTTGCACTCCACAGCTTGAGCTCACCACCTGCTTCTGTTGGCCAATCTTGATTCAGATAACAAACGGCTGAAACGACGCGAGCATCATTATCACGGTGTCGATCAACATGACGCTGATAGTAACTACCCGCTTGATAATGGGCATAATGGCATTCAAAGGAATTCAAACCTAAAAAAAATGCTTGGTTTAACTGTTGGCGGAACGCATCCATCACCTGTAAATACTGCCCACCTGCCGCAAAATCCGTTTCTAGCCAACAAATACTATCGCCTCGAATATCCACATTTCGTGCTTGCTGAATACCGCGACCAATCCCTGCCTCATGAAAAAAGCCCATTTCTTGTTGATGTAATAGCTCGTTATGTAAAGCTTGTTGCATATTAGCTGAAAGAAAGTTGGGAATTACGGCATAATGCGCGCTTGCTAAAGCATCAATGGCCGCGTCCATGTTAATGACAGGCCATTCTATTTTTGATTGAGAAGTTTGCATGAATTATCGTCACCATTATCACGCGGGCAATTTCGCCGACGTGATGAAACACATTTTATTAGTGGGATTATTACAAGCCTTACATAAGAAGGACAGTCCCTTTTGTTATATTGATACTCATGCTGGGCGTGGTTGGTATGATTTGGCCGCCGCCCCTTCTCAAAAAACGGGCGAGTATTTAGAAGGCATTCGGAAGATCACACCAACGAAACAGCCGCCATCCACATGGATTACCGATTACTTCAAGTCGATTGACCTCCTGAAAACAGACTTAGGTAAAGCCTACTATGGTGGTTCACCGTGGTTTGCCTTGCAGTTATTACGGCCTCAAGACCGTATGGTGTTAATGGAATGGCATCCTGTTGATGTCGAAAAACTGAAACAGAATTTTTATCGTAGCCCACAAACCTTCGTTCATCACCGTGACGCCTATGAAGGTTTAACGGCAGTTGTGCCGCCAAAAGAAAAACGCGGCGTCGTGCTCATTGATCCTCCGTACGAAGAAGAGCGTCACGACTACCCACAAGTGGTCGAATTGTTGGCGAAGGCTTACGACAAATGGCCAACAGGCACTTATGCTGTCTGGTATCCGATTAAAGACCGTGCGCCGATTGATCGTTTTGAACGTAAATTGGTTAAAACTGGCATTCGTAAACAGTTAATTTGCGAACTCTGTGTCATGCCTGACGACAACGCATTAGGCTTAAATGGCTGTGGTTTATTAATTGTCAATCCGCCGTATCAATTTGCTGAAGAAGCAGACAATGTCTTGCAATGGTTGTTACCACAACTCAGTCAGCATGTGTTGGCGAAGGCCTCTGTGCGTTGGTTGGTGGCTGAATAGGCTGTTTCTGCTTTTGGCAATGTTTATCAGTACATTGTTAGACAATCTAAATTGACAAGTGCAGATATGGCTCTGACAATTCACGACTGATGCAATGTTGTATCAGTCTGATTTATATAAGGTGTCGCCATGTCTGCCTCTGTGTTGTTAACTCAACTCCCCGATGAACTTTTTCAACGTTTGCAGGAAGCAGCCTCTCTCCATCAACACAGCATTGAAGAAGAAGCGTTGTTGTGTTTACACAAAGTATTAATGCCGATTGCAACCACCGAAGAAATGGTGGCGCGTACCCATGAATTACGTCAACAATTTGTTTGTGATGAAGGCCGTTTAGCCGATGCAATAAAGCGCTTGGAAGAAGGCGATCCGTGCTTGTTGTAAGCTAAATCTATCGTAGGAACAATTTCGATTCGCGACTGGCCAGCAAGTATCGCCATTTAAATTGCTCCTACGAAACTCCATTAGCATCACGCTAAGTCATTCATAAATTTAGAATAATTACTCTATTTACTCGTTAAAACTTTGTCACCATCTCTACAAACACTGTCACCATTTATCAAAATCACAAAAATATAATCTGTATACTGCGTCACATATTAAGTCACCCTTAATTCACTTTTTACATAGACGTAATTATCACATCCCGATAATTAGCATTGAGTCTATATTACTGACTGGAGCTATACTGATGCGTTTAACCAAACCTTCCTTCCGTGTTGTTGCCTTATCCACTGTAGTCACTGGCTTAGTTGCCTGTGCAGCCGTCCAAATGACACCAACATGGGAAGCATGGTCTTCGTCCATCAATCCAGCTACTAGCTACGAAACACTTCAAGAAGTCATTTATGACCCAGCAGGCGCAGTCATTAGCGCAGGTCATGCCTCTTTAATCGGCAGCGGTCAAGATACTTTAGTGGTGATGAAACACACAACTAACGGCGCACCCATTTGGCGTACGGTCGTGGATTTGGGCGCAGGCACTTATAACCGTCCGTGGGCAAGTACGTTGGGTACAGATGGCAGTATTTATTTGGTCACGGAAACGACACTCATTAAGTTCACCAGCAATGGCACAGAAAGCTGGCGTAGAAACATCAGTACATTAATTAATGGCGATGCTGCTTTGCGTGATGTGGAAATCAGTGGCAATCGTTTATATGTCGCTGGTCGTGATTTATATGTCTTTGATTTGAATGGTGCATTAACTAATACCGTCGCGCAAATTGCGCCTTTGTGGGATGTTGCCATTACCACCAACGGTATTTATGCCGCAGGAACAGGTCAAGTTCATCGCTACACAACCAACCTTGTTCCTGTTTGGAACTACGCCCTACCTGTGGTGCAAAATCCACCTGCGGATATGGCAATTACCAATGACGGCACTGTGTATGTCGCTACGTTTAATAGTACACCTCAAGACAGTGCTTATTTAACGCGTATCAATAGCAATGGCACTCAAGTTTGGTCAAAGTTTTTTGCTGATCCCGATGCTAATTCGTACCAGTTATCGGGTATTCCCAATGTTGAGTTGTTACCCGATGGCAATGTTGTCTTTGGTGTTTCGCAACAACCAACCCGTATTATCAATATCATTAATGCCAGCAATGGCACGGTAAAAACCAGTAACAAACAAACGACTGGCCTGATTGACGAAATGGTCGTTGATAGCAAAAGCGGTATTTATGTGGTTGGTAATAACAAACCACAAAAGTTTGATAACACCGCGACATTATTAGCCAATGGCACAATGCCAAGCGGCGCAGATATTTCAAGCGGCGGTTTAGCAGTGACGGCAGATAGTATTTATGTTGGTGCCGGCTTATTTAAAAATAACGACATGAAGATGTATGTGTCGCGTTATGCGAATCAATAGTTAGACAATACTTAACCGCCATGTTTTGGCGAATAAATTCGCCCCTACAGGCTAATCCGCAAAAAAGACTCTCGTTTTCGAGGGTCTTTTTTGTTTAATGACTCAATATGACAACAAAAAACAACGTCCCTGCATTTGAGCAACAGTGACTTATCGCGTAAGCTCAAAAACATACCTAATTCTAATTACTTGTCATCATGCTTTTACGCAGTTTATTCTTTTTTTTTCTAATCTTACATCTTGTTGGCTGTACAACGAGCAGCGTCTTTACGCCCTACCCCATGCGCGCAGAAGCGTATAAACAATCCTTAAATACTGGGATGATTCAACCGGCATTAGAGCAAACCAAAAAACAATTGACCAGTCGTGATCGTTTACTGGCATTGTTAGAGCAAGGCCGTTTAGCACAACTCGCCGAAGACTACAGTCAAAGTAAACAAAGTTTTGAAGCCGCCATTAATCTACTGGATAAAATCGACGAACGAGCCACCATTTCACTCAGTAATACCGCCAATCAAGGCACATCTCTCGTCAGTAACGACAATGTTATTCCCTACGAAAGTAATGTTTACGAACAAATCTTTCTTCATCACTTTCAAGCCATTAACTATTTAGCCTTGGGTGATAAAGAAGGTGCGCAAGTGGAAATGCGTCGCGCTCAACGCTTACATGATAAAAGCCCTAACGCACCAGAGGACAACAGCACCCTATCGACCGCTGCCGTCACTGAATATCAATCCCGTTTTGACACCATGAATAACTTGGCGCAACGAGTCACGTCTAGCACGCAAAATGCTTATAGTTTTTATTTGTCTGGCCTGTTGTATGAGTCGCAAAATAAACTGGATGATGCATTTATTGATTACAAACATGCTTTAGCGATTGCGCCTGACAATAGCTTTTTACAACAAGATGTTTTGAGACTAGCAACTAAACTCAAACGTGATGATGAACTCAAAGGCTTAAAACCATCTCTCAAAACAACACTCAGCAAGCCCAATGACGGTACGGTGGTAGTACTTTATGAAGAGGGTTTTGTCCCTGCCAAAAAAGAGATTTTTTTACCATTTCCGTGGCCTGAAAGTTGGTATGTCTTAGCTTTTCCTTATTATGGTGATAGCTGGCAAAGCCCAGAACCGTTGTCGATTAATAACGGACTCTTGGCAACGGCAGTCAATACACAGGTTGTTACTGATAGCCAAGCACTGGCTGCTCGTGCCTTAAAAGATAACTTAGTACCTATGTTGGTGCGACAAACCTTACGCGCACAAACCAAACATAAAATGCAGCAACAAGCGAACGATCAAGGTGGCGCAATTTTGGGTTTGTTAGTTGGCGCATATAATATTATCAGTGAAAATGCCGATTTACGCAGTTGGCTAACCCTTCCCCGTTTTGCTCATATTGCTCGTTTTAACTTAGCGGAAGGTGAGCAAAACCTGATGCTCAATGGCTTTAAGCCGATTAAAGTTTCTGTCCAACGTAACAAAATCACTCTACTACGCATCGTCAAAGTAGATAATCATTTTTATGTGGCAAGCTGGCCACTGTAGGAGAAATAACATGAACACGAATAAATTTGTCCCTGTGCTGGCCATTATTGCTGTCGGTTTGAGCGGTTGTGCCAGTGTTAAATACGGTGATGCCACCGCGCAAGAAACCGTTAACGAGCGTTTTGGCTCAACCGACTTACAAATGACCGCCAAAAGCATGACTGAATCGTTACTCGCCTCGCCCGTGATTGGTGAAGCCACCGCTGCAAGCAAACGCCCTGTCATGTTTGTGGAGCGTATCGCCAATAAAACCGATGAGCATATTGATACTGAATCAGTACTCGACAGCATGACCACCAAATTATTGCAGTCGGGTAAAGTGCGTTTAGTGGATATGTCGCGGGTGGAATCGGCACGTAGCCAACTCAACTTCCAAAACAAAGACGACATGGTTGACCCAAAAACAGCGATTCGTTTTGGTCAAATGATTGGCGCAGAATATATGTTTTATGGCAATTTAAGCAGTATTTACAAAGAAGCAGGCGGCACTGGCAGTATTACCTCGAAGTTCACCAAAACTCGCTCGGTTTATTATAAATTCACGCTGAAACTAATGAACCTAAAAACAGGTTTGGTTGAATGGCAAGACGAGCAAGAAATTCGCAAAACAGGCAAAACAGGATTATTGGGGATGTAAGTAAAGAAGCATCTCCCCCGCCTTTGCAGGGATGCTGTGGCGCATCTGTTTGAGGCATGGATGCCGAGTTATGCGACACAAATGGTTTTGCTTACTTTTGTCGTAACAAAAGTAAGGACTGCGGTAGGCAACGGCAAAACGAACTAGAACCTGTCAAAGATAGCACTTCGACAGGCTCACCACGAACGGTGAAACTTCCATGTAAATACTTATTTAGTAAGTCTTGCGGTTAATTAACCCCCACCACACTATCTGTTTTTACTTCAAAATCATATATGCCAAAATAGGTTTTCCCTGCAATATCCGTCCGATCAAATGCCACTTGAATATTACCTTTACTATCTTTAGCAATCACCTTTAAGTAATAAACGCCATTAGCGAGCTTTGGCATAATAATCTCCGTTGCCTGAGTGGTCTCATTTTTCACAAACGCCTTAAAGTCTGGCGTGGTAGATACTTGCACGGTATAAGTCACACTATCACCCTGTAAATCTACCGCCGTATCCCATCCCAAACGCATTTCATTGGCGGCCAATAACTCCGCCGCCAAATAAAATGGCATCGGTGTTTCTAAAGCCGTCAAAAATGTCTCTTGATTGCTTTTCACAATCGTCGCTATCCGTTGATATTCCTCATCCCACTCTTTGTGTTTATCTGTGGAAATAGTAGGCAAGCCATCTTTATCGGGGCTGCTATCAATAAATGGCGATACTAAGGCTTTATAACCATCCAACTTCGCTTTCAATTTTGCTTCAGTGAGATACTTGGTTTGAATTTCCTCAACGGCCAGTTTTAGCTCCGCAAGATGTTTAGGGTCTTGTAAAAAATGACGATGCAATGGCACATCCCACCAATTACTCGCCGATAACTGCCATTGACTATATAAATTATTCGCTGCTTTAATATCGGGTTGTCCTTCAAAACCTAAAGCACCGTCATAATCCCACGGTAAGAAATAAAACTTATCGCTGCCTTCAGGCTGATAAAGCGCAAAATTTTGATTCACAGTATCGCGATTACCCATCAAAATACTGGTTGACAACCATGTTAAATAATTGCTTTTATCAAAGTATTTCGCAAAAAAGACATCAAAATTGGTTGCTGGATTATTTAAAGCAGTCAGCATTTCAACCAATTTTTTATGATTTTTGCTGTCTTCTTCTATGGTCAACACCTTTTCAAATTCAACTTTATTGATCGGTGCGCCTTTATCATCCAACTTCAACGCATCATTTAAGCGAAATTCAAAGTTTTCTACTTTATACAGATTACTGCCTGTCGCTAAATTCCGCTTTTTGAGATAGTGCGTACCCAATTTTTCGACATGGGTAAATAATCCATAATCTGCTGACGCATATTGAGCACCATTTTTATCCTTATTTGTGATGCTGATTTGCATAAACTGTGTACGTAGGCTCGGAATATGCGGAATATCTCTAAATAAATCAAACGCCAATTTATTGCGGACGCGTGTTAAATCAAAGGGATGTTTGTTTAACTGTAACGTGCCTTCACTACGCCATGCAGGCATATCTTTAAGTAATTTTACCCGATAAGATTTTTGTGAAGCAAGGCGAGAGCTTTTACCACGTAGGCGCAACGTCGCATTATTTGCTTTGCCATCATTGGGATAACTGCCAGCCACCTCTAAATGAGCGTCAATTTCAGGTGCAACTAATGCTGTACCATCATCCGCATTAACATCGGCAAAGCTGTACGCACCGTCGGTAGTGACAATACTGGCTTTAATGACTTTATTTTCTTCAACTGCATAAACCGCAGGGTTATCTTTTACTGCGACAGCCTCTTCACTAGCAAAAACTGAGTTTGATGGCACAATTGGCGTGACAGGAATGACTGGAGCTGGTGCAGGTGTTGTACTCGTTGTTGCAGTATCACCACCGCCACCACCACAAGCAGCCAATGACAGTGCAATACTGGCGACCATTAAAGTTTTTCGCGTCAAACGTTGCTTCATTGAACTCATCTCGAACAGGTAAATTTTGCCAAATGTATCACACTATTTACGACGCTATAATGACATACCACTGACAAAATTTTTAATCCTCAGTCAACTGGCATAGTTATCGCTTCTAGGTGATAATTCACCATCGTTTTTTATATCCCGTTGTGGAGCTTCCATGTCTGCCCCTACTCTTAGCCAATATCTATTAAATAAACAATGTCATCACACCGTTATCACGCCGCAACTTGAACAACTCATCATGCAAGTCAGCATTGCCTGTAAAGCCATTGGCATTACCATTGCTAAAGGCGCGTTAGCAGGTGTATTGGGTCAAGCGGGCTCAGAAAACATTCAAGGTGAAGAACAAAAGAAACTCGACATTATTACTAACGATATTATGTTGGCTGCCACGTCAAAAGGCGGCTGCGTGGCAGGATTAGCCTCCGAAGAAATGGATGATATTTACCCATTACCCGAAGGTGCAAGACTAGGTGATTATTTGATGTTGTTTGATCCCTTAGATGGCTCTTCCAATATTGATGTTAACGTCTCGGTGGGTACTATTTTTTCGATTTTGCATAAGCCTGAAGGTAAAAACGACATTACCACAGAAGATTTTTTACAAGCAGGAACCAAACAAGTGTGCGCCGGTTATGTGGTTTATGGCCCATCGACATTATTGGTGTTAACGATTGGTCATGGTGTGGACTGCTTTACCTTAGACCGTGAACTCGGTGAGTTTATTTTGACCGAAACAGGCATGACTATTCCTGAAGACACTAAAGAATTTGCCATTAATATGTCGAATATGCGCTTTTGGGAACAACCCGTATTACGTTATGTTGAAGAACTCTTAGCAGGAAAAACCCACGTTCGCGGCAAAGATTTTAATATGCGTTGGGTTGCGTCGATGGTCGCTGACGTGCATCGTATTTTGACCCGTGGCGGCGTGTTTATGTACCCTTACGATGTCAAAGATGCCAGCAAAGAAGGTAAATTACGTTTGATGTATGAAGCCAACCCAATGAGTTTTATCGTTGAACAAGCAGGCGGTGCATCAACAACGGGTCGTGTTCGTATTTTAGAGATTCAACCAACTGGCTTGCATCAACGTGTGCCTGTTATTTTAGGCTCTAAAAACGAAGTGGAATTAGTGACGGGTTATCACAACTAAACCCATCACCAAGGTTGACCCTCTCCTATTAAGAGAGGGTCTTTTTTTTAGGCAAATGGATCACTTAAACTACGCTTTGCACCTTTCGGTAATGAAGCCAATAGCGTCAGTGTTGTACCAAAACGAATGTTGATTTTAGCGTGGCTATTCACCGCCCAACCATTAGCATCCAAGATCGGTGACAATTGACGTTGACGTAACTTAAACCATGCCATAATCATGGATGGTGCAGAAATCAGCAACATCACACCTACAATCGCAATCGGCATTTGCCACCACGTTAATGCTAAGAAGCCCGCAATCATTGAGCTAATCACCGTAGCAATTGCACCTATTGCCAAGCCAATCGCCGCAAATATCCCTGCAAATCTAGCCACATCAAATGGCGCTGGTGGTGTTTTCGGTGCATCTTTTGGCGCGTTAGCGGCTTCTTGAATTTTAGCTGTTCCCGTAAGAACATGCTCTGCCGATTTTGACTCAATGGCTTTATCGCGTTCAGCCGCCATTTTTTGCAACTGACTACTCACCATACGCCCCATTCGACGATAAGGTGTCCAAAAAGCTTCCTGAACACTGATCGCATTTTCAATCACTTTAACCACTGTTGCATCCCAATCACGGCCTGCACGATCATAAAATACGCCATTACGGCCAACCATTAAATTCCCCGCATCACCTGCGGTAACCGCCGCCACAATGGTCATTTTGCCTGCGTAATCTTTACGGGTGCAATCACAATACAACAGATAGATATTACTTAGTCCTGCTATTGACGAATGTTTAGCCATGTCATTGACGTGTATCGTTAAATCACAACTACGCTCATCAATAAATAGCGTTCCTGCTTGAAAAATAGCCTTATCTTTACGGGTATAAAAATGGCTCAATGAGACAAAGTTATTAATCAGGGTCAATAAATTAGCTTGATAGCGGACTAATTTATCCACATCGACCAAGGCATTCGCTTCGTCAGCAACACTTAAATCTTTCTCGACTAATGCCAACAAGTCGTGCTGTATCGTCAAGTCTTGTAATGCCAATAAACGTTCGCTCGACAAACCAGAAACAGCATTCATCGGCTTGGCCGCTAACCATGCACGATAGGCACTAAACGTTGTTTTAATGGTTAACCATTGTGCTGCGCTCAACTCTTCAATATGCCCTAATAACGGCACAACAGTTTGCGCGATAAACGTCTGAACTTTAGCCTGCCACGCGGGATTAATCCCCTGCACAAAAGACAGTTGCGAACTGGCAGTAATTTTTGCTAGAGGCAATGATTGCGTATCTGCATGATCCGTTGTTAACAACTGCGCGCCTAATGCGCTAAATTGCGCATCGCTGCTATTCATGGCGACCAATGCCCGCTCATCAAACGTCGAGAGTTGTACGCGCACAAAATAATCATCAATTTTTGCTTCCACCGCAGATAATGCTGCGACGGCATCAGCGGTTGCTGCGCCCAACGGTAACAATGCACTATCTGTTCCTTGCTGTGCTTGCCACGTCTGCATGGCAACAACATCGGCAAAAAACTGATTGATTTGATCGGCCGAAACAGCAAGCTCGCCACTACGATCAACAACGTTGCCTACCGTCGCAATAATATCGTGAATGGCCAATGCCAGAGACTCTTTCGGTGCTAAAGCCGCAGGAATAAAGCCATCACCATTTGCTTGCATCGGTGGAAACATCAAACTTAAATCTGCCGTATCGCTCACAGAAACGCTATCCGCTTCTGCTTTACCTAAACGGAGTAACAACTCTTTAGCCGATGCCAAAATTTTTCGCCCTTCTACACTATTATCATCAATAGCAGATAAAGGTAATTGCCCACCTGAAAGCAAGACATCTTTGTTTTTCAACTGATTTAACGCCCAACGGACAGCATTTAATAATTCTGGTACGCGAATACGGCCATCACCATCGGTATCGATATAAGTCAGTGTCCGTTCGTCAAACTCCAAACCTTTGGTTGGGCATGCCAACGTCACCCATAGCTTTTTGTCCAAGCTTTCTAATGCCTCTAGGTCTTCGACACTGTCAATCATGACTTGATCAAAACCGCCAATCCGAAAAAAACGCCACGTATGCGCCATGCTTCTATCTCTCATTTGAAGTTATTTAAACAATTTCTATCGGCTTTATAACTAAAGCCAAGCCTTAAACCAACAAAAAACACATTATGTGCTTTAAGTTTATAAATTTATTGCTATACTAACGCCCCACGCGCCAGTGGCGAAATTGGTAGACGCGCTGGATTTAGGTTCCAGTCCGAAAGGGTGCGGGTTCGAGTCCCTCCTGGCGCACCAAATATATGTCCTGAAAGCCTCAATTCCCTAGGGATTGGGGCTTTTTTGTGTCCGATGTAATCCATCCATGAACAACTACAACATAACTAAGCCTTCAAAAATTCACTCAACAAATGATCTATTGGCGCACGAATATCATCACGCTCATTGGCCAATTGATGAGAGGCGCTCTTTAATAACAGCATTTGCACCATCTTCAAGTTTTTTCGGATGAAACGTACATTATAACCGCCGTTTACCGTTCGATCTTGCCCACCTTGCACTACCCATACAGGAATAGAGCACGCAGGTAAGCGATGAATATAGGCAGCCCACTCTTTTAACGCCAACAACCACGACAACGGTAACCAACGCGCTTGCAAAGGGTCTTCTTCACGCATAAATCGCCAAAACTCAAGGTTGCTGGTGTTTTGACGAAACGCCCTCGGCAAACCACTGCGAAGTGATTTAAACACCCAAAATACCGTCTGCATTTGTAGCCACTGCATCCGCGCAGGATAAACTAACGGAGCTAATAAAAATAAACGCTCAAATGCAGGCTTCTGATGCTGAGCGCAAGACGACAACGCATAATCCATTAAAATCGCACCGCCCGTACTTTGCCCTAAACCCAACCACGGCGTAGGGAGTTCGTTTTGAAAAGAGTGCAACAAATGACGAAGAATGACCTGATATTCCGCAAAACTACCAATACTTGCCCGAACACCTGACGACAAACCATGTCCCGGTAAATCATAAATAAGCACTGCAAAACCTTGTCGAAAAAGTTGCGGCAAAATATGGCGATATAAACCACTGTGTTCTAAATAACCATGTACTACCCAAACCGTACCTTTAGCCGCTAGTGGAATAAACGCATGAGTCAACACCTGATATCCTGCAACATCAACATAACCACAGGCATGATGCAAACCATAAAATTCATGCTCAAAATCAAGATGATAGTACCGACAATAATCGGCCACTGCCCCCTCCTCTGGAATGGTCTGAGTTAAATCAAAAGACTTGAGTGCTTGGCGTGTTGCTTCAGGATGAAAAACCATCATCGTCTCACAAGGTTATTTTCTATAGAATCAGGACTTACGCATCGCACCGCGATTAGCGCGTTTTGTGAACATAAAGCCGCCCAAAGCGGCTGAAATGTGAAAAAATAAGCGATAACAGCGTAAGTCCTAAGAATGTATAACACGTTCTAAAAGACTAAAAAATGACATCAAATGTCAAGTATGATATTTCTTAACCTCTAGAATAAAAATTAGCACGATAGTACTTATATAATTACACGCGGGGTAATCACGATGATCGGTATTCCTATTGCCTTACTTGCAGCTAATGGTGTTGAATGGTATTTGCACAAGTATGCCTTACATGGCGTACCCAAAGAAGGTGGTGGGCGTAAAGCCTTGTCCGAACCCTTTATGAAACGTCATTGGGCGCATCACCGCCGTGTAAGATTAACCAAATATCGTGATGATGAATTGTATGGCCACTTTAGCGAAAGCCCCGATGCCATCGCCGAAGCAAAAGCCTTATTAAAAATTTGTGCCGTCACCAGTCTCGCAATGCCTGTTGCGCCTTTCTTTACGCTGACGACTTATTACTGTGCATGGAATTATTGGCATGTTCACAGTCAGTCACACTTAGACCCTGAATGGGGCAAGAAAAAAATCCCTTGGCATTATGACCATCATATGAATACCAACCAAGATGCCAACTGGGGTGTCACTAAGCCGTGGTTTGATTACATTATGGGTACGCGGGTCATTTCTTCGGCTGATTTACAAGAATCTAATCCGATTGGTATTAAGTTGCCGTTGGTGATTGAAAACAAACTCAATGCCTTAGCACGCCGTTATGCACCGCGAGCCTTTGAAAAACTCGATGCTAATGCTCGTGAAGAAGCTCAAAAACGCGCTCAAGGCTTAGAAAATGTCATGCCAGAGTTCCAAGCCGCAACTTAACACTTGAATTAACGACCGACTGTGTAGCGCGTAGGGACACGCGCTTTTTTCAATCATCAAAAACAATTTTATCTTTGTTCTTTTCGATAATACCCGCACCAATACCTTTGACTTCATCTAAATCATCCAGTGAAGAAAATTTGCCATTAGTTTCTCGCCATTCAATAATAGCCGCTGCCTTTGCTTTACCCACACCTTTAAGTTGAGAGGAAAGCTGTTCTGAGGTTGCGGTATTAATATTAACGACAGGAGTAATAGGAGAGAGAGCAGGCTTATTAGTAGCAACAACAGACTCACATTGTTGTGAATCCGCAAAAGTCAAAGGTGAAGTCAGAGAAAAACATAAAAATAGTATAAAAAAACAAACACGCAACATCATCGCCTCCTTGCAAGCATTTTATCGTGAATGCCTATTGTACAAAAATGCCAACAATATCCCAAGAGAATAACAACAACTCTTTGCCGCTATGCCACTTTTGATTTATATTCCAAACTCTTAGCGATCCTTTTTAAGTAAACGCTATAATTAACAGGCAGCGATTTTCTGTTATCATCTATATGACGATGATAAAAACACGTATCTATCCATATCAAAGCAAAAACAACAGCGGAATGACGACATGGCAACTCCATCACCCAATACCACATCTTTTGGCGGTTTAGCAAAACGCCTCGTAAATGAGGGTTTGGTTGATACCACAGTGATGCAAAAAGCACTCATTGAGTCCCAGCGTGAACAGATATCACTCATAAGTTATTTGGTCAAAAATAAAATCGCTAAATCCGCCCAAGTCGCGTGGCTAATGGCCGATGAATTTGGCGATCCTTTATTCGATTTAGACGCACTAGATTTAGAGCTGATTCCTAAAGAGCAAATCGACGAAAAAATTGTCAAGCAATATAATGCGCTCCCTATTTTCAAACGTGGCAAACGTTTATTCGTCGCTATGGGTGACCCTACCCGCCTTGATGCCATTGATGCCATTCGTTTTAATACAGGACTCAATGTTGAAACAGTCATCGTCGATGAAGACCGCTTGGTCAAACTGATTGAAAAAGTATTAGAAGGTAGTAGCAACAAGATGATGGAAGGTCTTGATGACGACCTTGAAAATCTTGATATTACAGGCGGAGAAGAAGACGCTAATAAAAAAGACTCAGGCACATCAACCTCATCCGAAGACGATGCACCTATTGTCAAATACATTAATAAAATTTTATTAGACGCCATTAAAATGGGCGCATCCGACTTACACTTTGAGCCTTACGAAAAAGCCTACCGTATTCGCTTCCGTGTCGATGGTGTTTTACGTGAACACACACGCCCTCCCGTACAACTGGCAGGAAAAATGGCGGCACGCTTAAAAGTCATGTCACAAATGGACATTTCCGAGCGGCGGCTCCCTCAAGATGGTCGTATTAAATTAAAACTGTCAAAAACGCGCGCTATTGACTTCCGTGTTAACTCTTTGCCTACGCTGTTTGGCGAAAAGTTGTGTTTGCGGATTCTTGATCCCTCTAGTGCGATGTTGGGTATTGACGCGTTGGGTTATGAACCCGATCAAAAAGCCCTATTTATGGCGGCGCTTGAAAAACCACAAGGCATGTTGTTAATTACAGGGCCTACAGGCTCGGGGAAAACCGTATCACTTTATACAGGTTTGAACATTCTTAACAATGAAGAGACCAATATTTCTACGGCGGAAGACCCTGTTGAAATTAACCTTGAAGGCATTAACCAAGTTAACGTCAATGCGCGTGTGGGTTTAACTTTTGCGGCCGCACTAAAAGCTTTCTTACGGCAAGATCCTGAAATCATCATGCTTGGTGAGATTCGAGACTTAGAAACCGCCGAGATTGCTGTCAAAGCAGCACAAACAGGCCACATGGTTATGTCAACACTACATACCAACAGTGCGCCTGAAACATTGACTCGTCTGCGTAATATGGGTATTCCCTCGTTTAACATTGCTACTTCTGTTAACCTCGTTATTGCCCAACGTTTAGGACGCCGACTGTGTAGTGCCTGTAAAAAGCCCATGGATGTGCCGAGCAAAAGCTTATTAGAAATGGGCTTCACTGAAGAAGATTTAGCAAAAGGCTTTACCATTTATCAAGCTGTTGGTTGTGATCAATGTCGTGATGGCTATAAAGGTCGGGTTGGTATTTATGAAGTGATGAAAATCACTCCAAAGCTTGCCAGAATTATTATGGAAGATGGCAATTCTCTTGAAATTGCAGATGCCTCGCGAGCGGAAGGCTTTCCTGATCTACGTCGTTCAGGTTTAGTTAAAGTCATGGCAGGCGTGACTAGCTTGCAAGAAATGGATCGCATCACGGGTGTTGATGCATCCCACTAACAGCTAAACGCCCCAATTTGTGCTAACGTTTCTTAGATAATATGGGTAAAACCCAACAAAACGAGTATGACGGATTATGGCCACCAAAAAACCAGAACCAATACTAAACTTTGCTTATGAAGGTTTAGATCGTAAAGGCAAAAAAACAAAAGGTGAAATGCCTGGTAAGAACATTGCTCTTGTCAAAGCACAGCTTCGTAAACAAGGCATTAACGTCAATAAGATTCATAAAAAAACCACCAATCCCTTAGCCAACTTTAGTAAAGCTAAAATTACGCCAATGGACGTGGCTATTTTCACTCGTCAGTTAGCCACCATGATGAAAGCAGGTGTACCGTTGGTACAGTCATTTGAAATTGTTGCCGAAGGTTTAGACAACCTAACAATGCGCGAAGTCGTCATGGGTATCAAAAATGAAGTTGAAGGAGGCAATACGTTTGCAGGCGCAATCCGAAAATATCCACTTTATTTTGATGACCTGTTTTGTAGCCTTGTGGAGTCAGGTGAGCAGTCTGGTGCGCTAGAAACCATGCTTGATCGTGTCGCTCAGTACAAAGAAAAGAGCGAACTATTAAAACAAAAAATCAGAAAAGCGATGAAATATCCCATCAGCGTTCTGTTCGTTGCTCTGATTGTTAGCTGTATTTTGTTGTTAAAAGTTGTTCCTGTTTTCCAAGGTCTGTTTGCTGGCTTTGGCGCAGAGTTACCTGCATTTACCATGATGGTTATCAACATGTCTGCATGGTTACAAAAGTGGTGGTTTGCTGTTTTGGTCATCACTCTTGGTGCTGGTGGGGCATTTACTGAAGCCAAAAAACGCAGCTCTGCTTTTAATAATATGTTAGACCGTATGGCATTAAAAGCCCCTATCGTCGGCGATTTAGTCTATAAATCAACGGTTGCGCGTTTCGCACGAACCCTATCAACCACGTTCTCTGCTGGTGTCCCTTTGGTTGATGCACTCGTTTCGTGTGCGGGGGCAACAGGTAATGTTGTTTATAAAGATGCCGTCTTAAAAATTCGTGATGAAGTAGCAACTGGTCAACAACTCGGCTTTGCTATGCGCCAAGCAGGTATTTTCCCGTCAATGGCACTACAAATGGTTGCTATTGGTGAAGAGTCTGGTGCGCTAGATTCCATGTTAGATAAAGTTGCCACTTACTTTGAAAACGAAGTTGACAATGCGGTTGATGGTTTAACTAGCATGATGGAACCGCTCATTATGGCGGTATTAGGCGTACTCATTGGTGGTCTCGTGATTGCGATGTATCTGCCAATTTTCCAAATGGGTTCGGTGGTTTAATCACTCTTATGCTAGAACTTTACTTAGATACTCCCCTGCTCGCAGGGGGAATGATTTTCATGTTAGGCCTATGCATTGGCAGCTTTCTCAATGTGGTCATTTATCGCCTGCCTGTGATGATGGAGCGTAAATGGAATGCCGAATGCTGCGAGTTACTCCATCAACCCAATACCATAACCGATAAATTTAATCTTTCCACTCCCGCTTCTCGTTGCCCTAAATGTGGACATAAAATTAGAGCATGGGAAAATATTCCCGTTTTTAGTTGGTTATTCCTAAAAGGCAAATGTAGCAACTGTAAAACACCCATTTCGCTACGTTACCCTTTAGTAGAGTTAGCAACAGGCTTATTGTCGTTGGCTGTATTTTTGATTTTTGGCCCTACTGCGAAAATGTTGAGTGCCTTAATGCTAACGTGGGCAGTCATTGCATTAACGATGATTGACTTTGATACACAACTACTTCCCGATGATATTACCTTACCATTAGTATGGGCAGGCCTACTCGTTAACATGAAAGGGTTATGGGTTCCGCTTGACCAAGCTGTCTTAGGTGCGGCTTTTGGTTATTTGTCGTTATGGAGTATTTACTGGCTCTTTAAACTCGTGACAGGCAAAGAAGGCATGGGCTATGGCGACTTTAAGTTACTTGCAGCCTTGGGCGCGTGGCTTGGCCCTAGCCAACTCCCTTTAATTATTTTGCTTTCGTCTTGTGTGGGTGCCGTGATTGGTGGTGTCTATGCCGCTATTCGCAAAGAAAGCGCCCCTTTCGCCTTCGGTCCTTATCTAGCGATTGCAGGCTTAATCGCCATGTTTTCAGGGCCTGAAATAGTCAGTTGGTATTTGGGCACTTGGAAACACTAATATGTATGTCGTTGGTTTAACAGGTGGCATTGGCAGTGGTAAAACAGCTGCTAGTGATTACCTTGCCTCTCTTGGCATTGGTGTCGTTGATGCCGATGTCGTTGCCCGCGACATCGTTGCCATTGGTCAGCCCGCATTAAATCAAATAGCTCAACATTTTGGCTCAGATATTTTACAAGCTGACGGCAGTCTCAACCGTAGTGCATTGCGTGCCATCGTCTTTAATCAGCCGTCTGAACGTAAAGTATTAGAGTCCATCACCCACCCCGCTATTCGCCAACGGATTCAACAACAACTTACCAGCAGCACCTCACCCTACACGTTACTGGTTTCTCCGTTGTTGTTTGAAAGTGGTCAGGTTCAATTTGCCAATCGCTCGTTAGTGATTGATGCGAGTGAAGATTTACAACGTCAACGAGCTTCACTGCGCGACGGGGTCAGCAGCGAGCAAATTGCCAGTATTATGGCTGCGCAGTTAACCCGAGCCGAACGTCTGCAAAAAGCAGATGATGTTGTCATTAATCATGGCGATTTGGATGAGTTATATCAACAACTCGATCTTGTCCATCAACGTTACTTACAGTTAAGTCAAGCATGCTAGTATGATGAACGAAGAAAACACACCACCAAACACAATCACAACTCCCATCACTTTAGCCTGTCGTCGTTGTGGCAAAATAACCACATGGCAAGGGAACGAGTTTCGACCATTTTGTAGTGACCGCTGTAAACAAATTGACTTAGGGGCATGGGCAAATGAGGATTATACAATCCCCACTACGCCTTCTTTTGAGGATGAGTTGTAATTCTTTTAGGGGACGTTCATGTATCTGAACATTCCCCTATGTACTATTTACTGGCCGTCGTTGTCGCTACTTCCAACCCTAATTTGCCTTCAATCACCACAAACGCTTTAATCTCACTCGGTGTAAAAAAGACACCTTGAGGCCGAACACGGGTAATTTGTGCTTTTAATGTCGCTCCGTAACCTAAATTTTGACGATAATCCTTAAAATCTTTCAGTGTTTCTGTTAAATCTTTATCAAAACTAAAACGTGCTTTTTCTGCGATGGTATCTTTAAACGTGCTGTGTAACATCCAATTGGCTGATTTTGCTAACAGACTACTGGTTGCTAACGCAAAATCCACATTTTCAAGATGCAGTTCATTCTTTTCAATATTTAGTACAGGCTTGGCCAATAAAAAAATCTCTGCATCAATGGGTTTTTGCAAGCGTAACGCCAATACAGCATTGTCACCGCTGCCGTACAATTTCAAACTATTAATTAAAACCTGACGACCACCCGCATCAAAGGGTTTATTGGCAAGCTTTTCATTTAACAAGCGATTAGCGACATCCAAACCTATATCACCACGCAATGCCAAATAAAAACCATCTTTAGTGGTCGTTAACCGTTGCGGCTTAGGCATAATCGGTAAAGGAATTTGTGGCTTATCCCCCGTGACGATATGTGGATGAGCCGTCACACTGACACTGGTTTTGACGTAACGACCGAGACCAACAATATCGGATAAACCAATCTGCTCAGGCTGCAATAACAACCAAATATTTTTTTCGAGTTGTTGCGGCGCGTTAACTTGTGGCCATGTTTTGGTCAATAATGCTTTTAAGCCTACGTCTTTTAACGAGTCTTTAATAGTGTCATTCACCACTGACTGAACTTTATTGCGAATCAATGGCAAGTTTAAGAGCTTCTCAACGTTAAACTTAAAGGCCGTAATATTACAGGGTTTAAGCCACTTTAATTGCCATTGTCCTGCTTGCACGGCTAAATCACCATCGGCAGTCCAATACAACTTACCTGGTAGGGTGAATTCTATTTTCGGTAATTCTTCGCCAATACCACAACTAACACCTCCTACGCGCATAAATGATGCTCTCATGCGCGTATCAACCGAAAAATCTAATTGCGTGGTGGCAACAAAATCTTGGCCTGTCACACTCAAGCGTAGATCACGTAAATTCACAACATGAATCAGATCAGACTCAATGGGTAATGGCGTATTGGCAATGACTAGCATTTGCGTTGTTGTTCCTGCCGATAACGGTTTAGGCACGTTTTTTAAGGCTTCGCTACGCACCACTTCTAAATCAATATCAATAGGAATATTAATGACCGAGCTCTCGACCGCTGGTAAGACTATCGGGTTGGGATTATTCACAGGTGCGAGCAATGGCTGTGGCGACTGACAACCACTCAACAATACCGTCCCAATCACTAATGTACTCGATACACGTAACATCATAGCTCCCCTTACTTTGATAAACCACTAAGCCCAACAACACACACCTTTTGCATAACCACGTCAAAGGTGGGCAGACTAAAAGACAATTTTCATCCTGAAACAGCCGATCATTGTCGCATATTTATTGCGCATTTAATGCGAGCACGTCGGACAAAACTTCAAACATTGAGTGTGATAATCCGTTATTATGCGAATCATCTTGACGATTATCCCATAGCTCTTTATGTGATAAAAAAGATAGGAACACCTTGATGGAACAACTCTTCGCTCTCAAACGCAAACTGATCGTCGCTTTAAGCATTACGATAGGTCTTGGTTTTTTTATTGCTTTGTTTGTCAGTTATAGCGTTGCAAAAATCTCTCTTCATCACACTCTTGTTAATCAACAATTACCCTTAACCGCTAATTCTTTTTACTCAGACCTCATCAATGATGATTTAGGCTTATTTATCACCCCTAGACCAACAGCCTACCAAAATAATTATAATGACTATGTTAATTACGGATTAAATATAGAAAAAATAAACACACTCATTAATCTATATAAAAAAGAATACAATCAAAATATTTACCTAGCCAACTTAAAAGGCGAGATTATTATTTCAACTCGTGATGATGACTTTAGAACACAAGCCAACCTACATAAAATAGATAGTTTCGCTAATATCACCGAAAACATGCTGAATCAAAAAAAAGGCTCTTATCAATATCAACTAGATGGTCATAATTACCTTCTCAATGTTCGTTATCTCCCTGATTTTAAGTGGCTATTGTTAGTTGATACCAATGAAGATGAAGCTATCGCTAATATTCGTCACTCGCTATACATTAATATATTCATTGCTATTTTTTGCATATTAACAATTATTTGGCTCATTAACACCTTAATGATTAGTTACCAATGGAAACTAAAAAAAATATTTAATGAAATTGCCACCTCAGACAAATTAACAGGATTGGCAAATAAACGCACTTTTGACATTATGATTAATCATGTTTTGGCTAATTCGCTACGTAATCAAACACCTGTCACGTTGATTATTATGCAAATTGACGCGCTCAAAGACATTCATTATAAATATGGCATTTTTGCGGTTGAAAATATTATTCAACAAATTGGTGGATTAATCAAAAGCTCTATTCGGGCATCGGATGTGGGTTGTCGTTGGAGTGATGAGCAATTTTTAATTACACTCAATCAATGTCAGGCGGATAAAGCGCAAATTATTGCCGATGCTTTACGAATCAATATTGAAAATGCTGTAATTACGCATAATAATCAAACAGTTAACATGACAATTAGCGTCGGATTAAGCCAATATCATGTGAATGATACCGTCGCTAGTCTGATTGAGCGCATTCATTGTGCGTTAACTCAGGCAAAAACAATGGGTGGCAATAAAGTTGTGGTTCTTAAACCACCCTATAGCATTCCTGAGACTGTTGCCCGTCAGTCGCTTGCGCGCTTTAACACACTGTCCGTACAAATGCCGGTTTAACGATCGTTAATATTTGTGTCGCCAACGCATCTGCATGGGTGCAGGGTTCTAAATTTTGTCTTTTCATGGCATGGGCAAAATTGCCTTCTAACCACAAATTGGCAAAGCCATGAACAATGCTCCATGCCAGCAAACTATAGGTTAAAACCGTATCCGTATCGCTTTTTGGAATAATGGATGCCACGACATTCACTAAAACCTGAAAGCCACTATCACCAGCTTCTTTGAGTTCTTCATGCTCTTGATGCAATGCCTCACAACGAAACACCAAACGAAATGCACCCGGCCGTGCAATTGCAAAACGAATATACGCCAAACCTACACCTTTGAGCTTTTCATAAGGGTCATCACCTGCTTCAGCCACATGACTCTTGATACTCAAGGTGATATCTCTAAAGACCGAAGCCGCATAGGCCGATAATAACCCTGCACGATCACCAAAGTGGTGTGCAGGAGCGGCATGTGAGACACCAGCTCGACGTGCACACGATCTTAAGGTAAACGCCTCTAAACCATCAGCCTCAATAATCTCATCCGCAGACTTAAGTAAAGCACGCGCTAAATCACCATGATGATAAGGAGGACGTGGCTCATGCGTCAGTATTGAACGTATTGTCATCTTAATACCCTATCGTTATTACAGAAATGCAGCTTGACAGTGTCAAGTTTAGCGCGCTTTTCAACCGTTTGCATCAAGTGTTATTCGGTGTTTTTGTTACAATCACCCTATGGTTAACGACTAATAACTACCGATTATATAGTGGGTCACGGATTTGATACCCATTTTTCGTGTACGCTTCTCACGATATCTGACTTAATAAGCCAATTATTAGCATCACTATTGCAAAATGGTAGTGAATGCTGACTCGTTTATATACTGTTATTAGTATAGAATAAACACCTAGCTGCCATATTTTATGGTAGCTTACATAGATGGAGATCACATTGTTAATATTTTGTGGTCATAGCTGTGTTATTTAGGGAAACAAACATGATGTTTGCTTAACGTCGTTAGGGTGGACATAAACTCGACGTAGCCATGAATGGCATGGCGTTTTGTATGCGTGGAGAAGTGATATACTCATTTCTCTTATGAATATAAAACTCTTTTTCATGGGACTTACGCCGATTTTGTCTAGCTGCGACATCTCTTACGACTATTAACGACTCGTTATTTGTTCTCTGATGTCTGCCGCGTCTAAAATCTTCTCTGCGTAAGCCCCGATCATACATAAGAGTACTGGTTATGGGTATTTGTCGTATCGACCAGCCATCTAAAAGCAACTACGGCTACTATGTCCGTATTCGATGGCGCGGTGTTATTTATGCTAAATTCTTCTCTGATAAAAAATGTGGTGGCACTGATAAAGCATGGGAAGCCGCGGAAGCGTACTTTCATGAGTTAGATGCATCCATGCCTCCTGATACCAAAGTAGGCAGACTATCATCACGTAATACCAGCGGTGTTGTAGGTGTCAGTCGCGCTGCGGGTGTCAAGCGTGGTTGTTCTTATGCTCACTGGCAAGCTTGGTGGACTGCGGGTGGTAAAACCAAAACTGCTTGTTTTTCGATTCGTAAATATGGCGAAGAGGAATCGAAGCAAATGGCTATTGCTGCACGTAAGAAATGGGAAGAGGAATATTTTGAGGCTCATCCTAACCTTGCTTAACACAAGGTGATGATTTGGGTTTGTTGGGTGTACATTTCTATGTGCCCCAACCCCCTCTATTTTTTCTTCTGCCCACAAAAGGCACACACTCTTTTTTCTGGCTGAGTGCCGAATATTTTACCACTCCAACGTCAACGCCCTCATTTTGTATCTCAACCAAACTTCCCGACAAACGGATTATGCTTCTTTTCTCGACCGATACTAGACATTGGCCCATGCCCTGCAATAAATTGATAATCATCAGGCAAGCTAAATAACTGCTGCTGAATGGAATTTTCTAGAGTTTTAAAATCACCTCGCGGAAAATCGGTGCGACCGACACCATCTTTAAACAACACATCGCCAACAATCGCCAATTTGCTATCGTGATGAATAAAGACAACATGACCCGGTGTATGACCAGGGCAATATCTCACTTCTAAGGTTAAATTTCCGACCGTTACCGTATCGCCCTGCTCTAACCAACGCTGAGGTTCAAAAGCTTGGGCAGGCGCAAAGCGAAACATCATCGCTTGTTGCGGTAACATATCAAGCCAAAATTTCTCTTCTTTTTGTGGGCCTTCAATTTTCACACTAAAATGTTTAGCCAACTCAATTACTGCACCCACATGATCTAAATGTCCGTGCGTTAAGATGAGCTTGGTGATTTTTACACCCGCTTTGGCAACAGCAGCGAGCAATTTTGCTGAATCCCCTCCTGCATCCACCAATGTGCCTTCCATTGTTTCGTCACACCATAACAAGGTGCAGTTTTGCTCAAAGGGTGTCACAGGGATAATTTGATACTGTAAAGCCATAACAGATTCCTAAATCAAGTCCGAAGTCGTTCGTGGCGACAAAACGAAAAGAACTATGATAAAACGAGTTGCTCGCTAAAAGAAAAAAAGATGACAGCTATTACGCTGTCATCTTTAATTTCACCACCTATAGCTAGAGCGTTATTTTACGCCTAAGGCTTTTAAGTTACTGTCAAACTGTGCGCCTACGGCTGAACCTTGCTTGTAAAATGCGGCGGGAGTACCGATAGGAGCGTAAACCCATTGCCAACTGCCTGTTGCGGCATTGACTGATGTTAACCACCACGGCGCACTAGGCGCATTGCTGTTTTTACCGTAGGTATAACCTGTAAAGGCATGAACCCATGTCGTATTGGCTTTGTTCGGGAAGTACACTTTTTTCCAGCCATTGTTGTAGCTGTTTTTGTTGATGACAGGGGCAACTAAAATTTCGCTGCCTAACATCATGTGGTCGCTTAAACCTGCCAATTCTGGCTCATTACTGTATTGCAACATCGGATGACGAACAACAGGCCAGCCTTTGGTTGCGGCTTCTTGAAACAACTGGGTACGATAAAACGCTAAGGCTTTATAGACACGAGCGAAACGGTCAAATTGATTGTAGGTTTGAGTGTTGCTATAAAATTGGGCATTATCTTCAGGCTTTAAACCTTCATGGGTACGATACGCCGAGGTAAACGCGGAAAACTCCATCCAACGCTCTAATAACTCTTGTTCACGGTTATAACCAACACCCGCAATCGAGGCATTGGTATAACCGCCAATATCGCTATGTGTCAGTGATAAACCCGAAAAGCCGCCCGTTAACGTGGCCATAATCGCCGTTTTTAAGCCGTCATATTGATCCCAAGTGACTAATTGGTCGCCCTGCCATAACAAAGTGGAATAAGCTGGTGTACGTGCTGAACCTGAACGATTAAAGAACACGACATCATCACCCAAACCTGCTTCGTTGATCGCTTCACGCGCTACACGCGCCCAATCGACTGGATAACGATTGTGATATTCAGAGGCTTTTGCACCAGACCATAACACCGCATCAAACGGCAAGGCTTCGGCAAAATCGTGCATCCAACCACGGCAACGTCCTTCACCAATCAATTGCGTTTTAATAACCGATTTAATCCATGTCACGGCACTCGGATTGGTTAAATCAACCATTCCTGCGGCAAAGTCGGTATTGGTGACTTGATACGCGCTGCCATCTGCTTTTTTGACTAAATAACTGTTGGCAACCGCTTCGGCGTACAAATTACGACGAACATTACCTTTAGGCGTAGCATCCACTAAAAAGGGATTGATATAACACAACACATGGCCATTACGATTTTCGATACGATTCACCAAACCATCCCAATTAGGATAACGGTCTTTATCTAACTCCCAATTCCACCATAATTGCGAGCCAAAACTGGTTTGACGTTTACCCACCCAATCTTGTAACCACACACCCGCAACAGGCGTACCACGACGTTCTAATTCAGTTAATACCGTCGAGACTTTATCCGTACCACCTTGCATGCCGACGATTGCGCCTTCATTAAACCATGATGGCAATGGACGCATACGGCCTGTATAGTCGGTAAAGCGTTGAATCAACTCCAACATACTATTGCCCGCTAAAATACGACCTGTCATTAAACCGCTAAACAAACGTACGCGGGCACGACTCGGATCACTTAAATCAAAGACTGAATAATCGGTGCTTTCTAAAAACAACGACTTATTAGTATTGGTAATATATTGCGGCACAGCGTAATAGGTGGTGAGTTCGTCACCTGCTGCCCCTTTTGAACCTAGATTCACCGCCGCACTAATCGGTTGATGACCACGACCCACGCCCCCTTCTTGAGAAAGAATGGGTACGCTTTTGCCCTTCATGTTTAAGACAGAAAACTGCTCACCAAAACCATGAAAACGCTCATCGGCACTAGAACTGTAGGCGAGTTCACTGTAGTTGACTGCGGGATTATCAAACGTCACTCTGAACTTTAAATGCCCTGTTAATGGCTGAGTAAACGTCAACACATAGCCTGTTGCACACGCAGCATTGCCTGACAAACGGCCTTTAAAAACAATTTCCGTTGAACTTTGGGTAAATGAGGTGATGGTTTGATCGGTACATTGAGTCACGATATTTTCGGTGGTGGTAAATGACCCCCGTAACTCATGTGCGTCTAATTGCTGCGTGCCTGCACGCAAAAAACTTTCTGCCGCCACGGATTCCCAAATCACCCGCGACCCACTTTTAATTTGCAAACGGTTTCCTGTCCATAAGGCGGTAAAACCGCCCAAACTGCTTGTGGTTGCTGTAGGAGCTGCTAGTACAGCATTGCTCGCAAACGCAGGTTCTACACCTAACAGACTCAGTGTCATCATCAAACTTAACGTGGTTTTTTTCATCATGTGACTCGCCATCGCAACCGCAAAATATTGTCAGACAATCTTGCAATAAAACATTAGGTACATCTTGCGAAAATGCGACAACTTTTTGCGATAAACCTTCACCTTCAACATTGAATGGTGAGTTATCTTTTATTCATCCACGCCTCAAAAATAAGCCAATGACAGACTGAAACTAAAAGCTTCACAATTAGCCCACAGAGTTATCCTCAATAGGCCGCATTTATAGTACTATTCGGCGATTTTGTGACTGGAGTAAACTATGCCTTCTTTTGACGTTGTCTCTGAATTAGAAATGTATGAAGTCAATCATGCCGTGACCAATACCACCAAAGAAATCATGACCCGTTTTGATTTTCGTGGTGCTAATGTCAAAGTAGAGTTGAATGAGAAAAACAAAGAAATCAAACTGACGGGCGAGTCTGATTTTCAAGTAGAGCAAGTCTATGACATGCTCGAAAACCATTGCATGAAACGCAAAGTCGATCCGCAATGTTTAGACCCACAAAAAATCACCGCTTCAGGCAAAGATATGCATCAAATCATCAAGTTAAAAGATGGTTTAGATAGCGATACCGCCAAAAAAATTGCCAAGATTATTAAAGAATCGGGCATTAAAGTCCAAGCCAGTATTCAAGGCGATAAGGTGCGTGTCACCGATAAGAAAAAAGATACCTTGCAAGCTGCAATGAATTTACTCCGCGAGCAGTCGCTCGGCATACCGTTGCAATTCAACAACTTCAAGGATTAACCATGTCTAATCAATTAAAGCGTGTCGTCGATTCATCGAAATGGCTTCCCGCGAATGTTCGCGCCACTGTTGTTTCTAAAATTTTAGGTAAGGTTGTACCTTATGTTGGCACGACGGGTTTATTGTATGAAGAAATCAGCTCTGAACGGGTGATTGTCAGCATTCGCAATCAGCACAAAGTACAAAACCATATTAAAAACGTTCATGCAGCAGCAATGGCGTTGTTGGCGGAAACGGCAACAGGTTTTGTGGTCGGAATTAATTTACCTGACGACAAGCTACCGTTGATTAAAAGCTTGAAGGTCGATTTTTATAAGCGTACTAAGGGTGATATGCGCGCCGTCGCGACATTAACACCTGAGGATGTAGCAAGAATTGCCACTGAACCTAAAGGCGAATTATGGGTTCCTGTGACTGTAACAGATGAAAGCGGCAACGAACCAATTAAGTGTGAAATGTTGTGGGCTTGGGTGCCTAAAGCAAAATAAGCGTATCAAGCTTTGGTATAAGGGCGATTTTTGGATCGCCCCTACCCTTTATTAATGACTCTGCTCTTCCTCGTCCAATGTTTCAATCAACGCAATTTGCAAGCGCGAATGTAGCTTCACAAACCGTCCCCATAACAACGGTACTAACACAGCAAATAAACCCAGCACCGCTAATAACAAATTCACTGGCGGCAAAATACTGGCACTTAATGCCGACACCAACAGCAACATCACCAAAATAGCAACAATCGGAATGACTTCCGAAATCACTTTCCGTGTTTGCATCGAGTAATTTCCTGCGCTCATTTCCGCCAATAACATACTCAAGGCTTTTAACTTGCGATAAGCAGCAATTAAAAACGGTAATGCCAGCAATAACGCCCCACTCCATACCACCGTTTTTTCTAAACCTTCATGAATAATCAATATCGGCAAGTGCTGCTCTAACACATCGACAAAATAAGCACTCATGAGAAAAATAGCGATAACCACCGCAAAATTAACCAATACATGAATCACAATCCGCCGAATAATTTTAGCGATGACAACGCTATCTCCTTGCGGCTGAATACTTTGCAGCCATAGGGTATAGGCATTCGCCACCTCACTAATCGACTGGGGAATCACTCTCGCGACCTGTTTAGAAACACCATCGGCTGACTTCATGAAAAAGGGCGTGGTTAATGCCGTTACCGCCGCCACCGCCACCGCAATGGGGTATAAAAAATCACTCGTCACTTTTAAGCTAATGCCCAACGAGGCGATAATAAAAGAGAACTCGCCAATCTGCGCCAAACCCATGCCCACGCGCAGCGAAGTCCGACCATCTTGCCCCGAAATAAATGCCCCAATGCTACAACTGACTATTTTGCCAATAATCACCGCACTGGCAATCACGACAATCGGAAAGGTATGCTCAACCAAGACACTCGGATTAAATAACAAACCAATCGCCACGAAAAAAATAGCACTAAACATATCGCGCAGAGGTTCAATCAAACGCTCAATTTTTTTAACTTGTCGTGACTCGGCAATAATTGCACCAATCACAAACGCACCTAACGCCATACTGTATTGCAGCTTGACTACCAACAAACAAAAGCCAAATAACAACCCGAGCACGGTCACCAGTAACATTTCTTGACTACGAAATTTATCGACAAAATTAAGCAAACGCGGAATGGTTAGAATACCCACCAATAACGACACCACCATAAATAAAACCAATTTACTCAAGGTGGTAAAGACATCACCCGCACTCAACGAACCGCTGGTCGCAATACCTGACAATAAGGCAATAATGGCAATGGCGATGACATCTTCAACCAATAAAATACCAAAAATTAACTGAGCAAAACGGTGATTTTTGAGATTTAACTCATCTAAGGCTTTCACAATAATAGTGGTTGAAGAAATCGCCATCATTGCGCCTAAAAACAACGCATCCATCGGCTGCCATTGAAAAAACCGACCGATGCTATAACCAACAAACATCATCAAGGTGATTTCAATAAAACCTGCTACCAAAGCTGACGCACCGACCTTGCCCAGTTTTTTCAGATTAAATTCTAGTCCCAAGGAAAACAGCAAAAACATTAAGCCTAATTCAGCTAGGGTATGAATGGTATTTTGGTCATGGATTAAGGCAAAAGGCGGCGTATGCGGGCCAATAATCACGCCCGCCAAAATATAACCCAACACGACAGGCAGCTTAAATCGATGAAATAATAGCGTCACCATGCCAGCAACCAACATAATCACCGCTAAATCTTGAATAAAGGCTTCTGCGTGCATTAAGACATCCTATGTTTTATATAAATTGCACCTCCCTTTAATACAGGAAGGTTGGGAAGGATTTACTTAGTAATGCGGCGGCGGTGCTTCTTCATTGGCAGAGGCAATATCCGACGGCTGTAACGATTTTAATTGTTGATACAATAATCGTACCTGCCCTTGCAATAACTCTAGTTCACGCTGTTGCGCCGTCACCACTTGATTTAACGAGTCCACTAAATCTTCCTGAAACGCCAGTTTTATCTCTAAATCGGTCAATCTATCGCTATTCATAACCCGTCTTCTAATCAGTTAAAGCCTTTACTACACAAATTCTGTCAATTGAAAGACAAAAATCTGCATAACTAGGAGTGATGTTTGTTACCATTCACGCCGAATATTTATTAGGTCGTGTTTTACCATGTCTTTGCTCTCTTTACGTGCGGTTACTTTAGGCTTTGGCGGCCCTTCTTTGTTGAATAAAGCCGATTTTAGCGTCGAACAAGGAGAGCGAGTCTGTATTTTAGGCCGAAATGGTGAAGGAAAATCGAGTTTATTAAAACTCATTATGGGTGAAAACCTACCTGATAGCGGTGAAGTGACCCGCCAACAAAAATTAGTCATGGCCTCGCTGACACAAGAAGTCCCTAGTACCTTAACTGGTGACGTATTTGATGTTGTCGCTTCAGGTGTGGGTGAGTCCGCTGCCCTACTGCAAAAATACCATCATTTTAGTCATGCGTGTGAGTTAGGTGATGACGAAGCGTGTATGGAAATGGCGCATTTACAAAGCGATATGGATGCCCAAAATTGCTGGTCATTACAACATCGTGTTGACCAAATCCTTAGCCGTATGGAATTAGACGGCAACGCCCAGTTACAAGAACTCTCAGGTGGCCGTAAACGCCGCGTGATGTTAGCGCGCGCACTGGTGCAAGAGCCTGATATTTTATTACTCGACGAACCGACCAACCATTTGGATGTTAACAGCATTCAATGGCTAGAAAACTTTTTGTTTTCCTATAATGGCACAGTTATTTTCATTAGCCATGACCGCGCATTTATCGACCGTGTTGCCACCCGTGTTGTTGAATTGGATCGTGGTATTTTGCGCAGTTTTGTTGGTAGTTATAGCCAATATTTAATCGAAAAACCTGCATTATTAGATGCAGAAGCCAAACAAAATGCTGTTTTTGATAAAAAACTCGCGGAAGAAGAAGTGTGGATTCGCCAAGGCATTAAAGCCCGCCGTGTCCGTAACGAAGGCCGTGTTCGTGCCTTAGAAGCTTTACGTCGTGAACGCTCTGAACGCCGTGAAAAAATTGGCACTGCGCAAGTTAGCGTGCAAGAAGCAGAAAAATCAGGTCGTTTAGTGTTTGATATTCAACATTTAAGCGTCAAAGCAGGCGACAATATTCTTGTTCGTGACTTCTCCACCAGTGTGGTTCGTGGCGATAAAATTGGTTTATTGGGCGATAACGGGATTGGTAAAACCAGTTTGATTCGTGTGATTTTGGGCGAAGATAGCGCCGAAAGCGGCATTGTTCATTTGGGCACTAAAGTTGAAGTCGCTTATTTTGACCAATTGCGTAATCAATTAGATGAAGAAAAAAGCGTTCTAGAAAACATTGCTTACGGTTCTGACTTTTTAGAAATCAATGGCGAACGTAAACACGCGCTCAGTTATTTACAAGACTTTTTGTTCTCGCCGCAACGTGCGCGTACGCCTGTCAAAGCCTTATCGGGTGGCGAACGTAATCGCGTATTATTAGCGCGTTTATTCAGTAAACCGTCTAATGTTTTAGTGATGGACGAACCCACCAACGATTTAGACATCGAAACCTTAGAATTACTCGAAGAACGTTTAGCCAATTATCAAGGCACATTGCTCTTAATTAGCCATGATCGGGCGTTTTTGGATAATGTTGTCACCAGTACATGGGCGTTTATGGGCAACGCGGTCGTGGAAGAGTTTGTCGGTGGTTATCAAGATTGGCTTCGTCAAACTATTGACCGCCCTTCTACCGCCACCACACGTACATCCACCAACAACCCAAAAGCTGAGCCTGTTGTGGTGACTATTACGCAAAACAAAGAAAAAGCCACAAATCCAAAACGCAAACTCAGTTACAATGAGCAGCGCGAATTGGAGTCGCTACCAAAAAAAATTGCGGCATTAGAGCAAGAACAAAGTACACTCCAAGCCAAACTTGACGATGCCACGTTTCATAGCAAACAAGCCGCTCAAGCCTTGCTCGCCAGTCAACGATTAGCCGTTATTGACGAAGAACTGTTAGAATTATTAGATAGATGGACTGTTTTAGAGTCTTAAACTTTGATAGAACTTACCACTACAATGTAAGTTCTACTATTTTCCTGTTTAGGGTACGACGTTAAGTAGATTTGAGGAGAGAAGAATGAAACGTGGAAGGCTCAGTTTGGCATTATTGGCCAGTATTACCTTTGCAGGTTGCGCTCATACACCGCCACCGCAAACCCAAGCGTTTTATCATGCTCCCTCTAATGCCTACTCGTTGAGCTTAGGTAGTCAAGCCTTACAAGGCAGCGTATCCATGACCGAACAATGCGAACCTTATGGTGGTAGCATTAACATTTGGGACGCTAAAAACCGTTTTTTTCGTGTTGATTATTTAAACTTTATCGAACATCCAACAGTTCACTCGCCCTCTTTCGCCAATGACCGCACACTCAATGAATTGGTAATGAACTACTACCAAAATGATGTTGTGCCTGCGCAAAAAAACATTATTAGCAATAAAGTCCTCTTCCACGACACCGTTAACAGTACCGCTGGCGAAGGTTTGTTGTCGATTCTTAGTTTAGAAATGAACAAAAACTCTGTGCCTAAAGATGCACTTGATAACACGGTATATTACGGCTTCTTTGTGTTTCGTCGTGGTGACTTCGCGTATATCGTCCAACATCGGCAAGAGATTTATCAGCCTGAACGGATGAAGGCGATGCTAGTCACATTGGCACAAGACATGACGATTCCCGGTAAAAACTACTATGCCAATAATATTGGTAATTTAGGCGTTATTGACCAAGTCTTTGGTTCACAAAATGAAATCAACGCATGGAAAAAAGCCACTCAATGTGACAATAGAAAATAATAAGTACATAAACGAAAGTTTGTTTGTACTTTCCGTTCACCCTGAGCTTGTCGAACCACCCTTCGACAAGCTCAGGGCGAACGGTGAAACTTTTTATCTGTTCGCGGCGTTTACGGCTGTAAACGCTTTCACTTCTTTACTCTAATCTTCAACACGCACTTATGAAAATCTTGCACCTTTCAACACCAGATGTCACATTGGCTGTTCGTATCTGGGGAAATGAAAATACGCTTGCTCCCACGCTAGTCATGGTACATGGCTTTCCAGATAACAGTTTAGTATGGCAAACCATCGCCGAACAATTAAGTAAGGTGTTTCGTGTTGTTGCTTATGATGTTCGTGGTGCAGGTGATTCAAGTATTCCTAAAGCGACATCGGCTTATAAGATTCGTTACTTGGTTGAAGATTTAGCCGCTGTGATTGATGCTGTTAGCCCTTCTCAGGCGGTGCATCTGATTGGTCATGATTGGGGCGCGATTCAATGTTGGGAAGCCGTTACAACACCTCGCCTAGCAGGACGAATAGCCTCATTTACCTCGATTTCAGGCCCTAGTTTAGATCATGCCGCCTATTGGATGCGCCAAGGTTTAAGTCATGGCTCGATGGAAGATAGACGCAAAATATTTAATCAATTGATGCATTCTTGGTATATTGCGGCGTTTCATTTTCCCTTAGCAAGTCAGCTAACATGGCGTGTAGCTTTTAACAAATGGCCAAAAGTATTTTCGCCTATTCAAGCGTTAAACCTCGAAGATTTTCCAAGCCAAGCAAGTGATGGTCATCACGGGGTTAAACTGTATCGCGCGAATTTTCTTGAGCGGTTATTTAAGCCACAACAACGTCACACTGATGTTCCTATTCAGTTAGTTATTCCCACCCGTGATAAATTTGTCACCCCTGCGCTATTTGACTATTTAGATCAATGGGCAAGTAATGTCTGGCGACGCGAAATCGATGCAGAACACTGGGTACAATTGTCCCATCCTGCCGAAGTGACGGCATATATCCGCGAGTTTGTGGACTTTATTGAAGCCAAAAACGACTAATTATCTGACAAAAAAACGTAGCGAGATACCACGCTACGTTTTTTTACGACCACGGCCATTAACGTAACGCACCTGTGTAATGGTGAGCAACCTCTTCTTCTATCTCTACTTGTGTTGTGGGATGATGTGCTGGCATAGCAGGCAATGTTGGCTGTTTAGCGGGCAAGATAGGAGGTAGTGTGGCATTAAAATTGGTGACTCGCTCCAACAACGAAGGTTTGGCCGAGGCTGACTTAGTCGGAGGAATCGTCGCATTCGGATTAAACTCTGCCGCTTTTTCCTGTGCGAGTGTTGGCATGGCAACAATAGCCGCATGCGTCAACGTCGGTAAAGGCTTCGCCTTTTCTGCTTCACGAGCAAATAACGCTTCAAAACGCGCCACAATATCCAAAATGTCAGCATCCGTTTCCCTTGCCGCAATGCGTAGAATTTCATGCGCATACTCAGTGTTCTGCGCCATATAAACAGCATCTACGACTCTTCCTGAGCGACGCATCCGTACATAAAGTTGTGAAGCCAAGGTGAATACTTCAGGGTTAATTAACACTTCGTTCATGATGTATGTTCTCCGTCATGGTGAAGGGGAAAATGTGAAACTATTGAATAATACATGGCTTGTATGACCGCAAGTATGAACAGTATATTGCAAAACGTAGGGGCGGTTTGCTACCCGCCCGCACTCGTCAACACCTACACCTCTCAACTAAGGCACAAGGATTAAGCATTTCAAGGAACTTGTTCTCCATGTTGCGATAGGTCAAGACCTAATTGCTCTTGATCTTGGTCAACACGTAGGCCAATCGTCCAATCAATGACTGATAAAATAATCCACGACACTAATCCGCTATAAATCAAGGTGCTAAACGCGCCTATTGCTTGAGTAAGAAGGCTGGCATCCACACCAGACAATTGTTTAGAGGCAAAGACACCCGTTAACAACGCACCAACTATACCGCCTATACCGTGAATACCGAAGACATCTAAGGAGTCATCTGCACCTAATAAACGCTTTAAGCCTGTTGCTCCCCAGTAACAGCAAACGCCTGCTATTGCACCAATAATGAGCGCGGCTTTAACATCAACAAAACCTGACGCGGGCGTAATCGCAACTAAACCAGCCACTGCACCTGAACACGCACCCAATAAAGAAACGCGGCCTCTTAAGATAAACTCAACTAATAACCAACCCAATGTGCCTGTGGCCGCTGCGACTTGAGTCACCAACATGGCCATGCCAGCACGACCATCCGCTGCGAGTGCTGAGCCTGCATTAAAGCCAAACCAACCCACCCACAACAACGATGCCCCCATTAAGGTGTACATCAAATTATTAGGAAAAAATGGCTCACGGCCATAACCTTGGCGTTTCCCCAACATAAAAGCACACACTAAACCTGCTGCCCCTGCATTGATATGCACCACTGTACCACCTGCAAAATCTAATGCGCCCATTGCTGCCAACCAGCCCGTTGGCTCCCACACCCAATGCGCAACAGGTGCATATACCAATACCGACCACAACACCATAAAAACAGCCAAGGCACTAAAACGCATCCGTTCAGCGAATGCTCCTGTAATCAGGGCAGGCGTAATAATGGCAAACGTCAATTGAAACATCACCATCACAGATTCAGGAATAGTCGGTGCAATATGACTAACGCTGATTAAACCTTGCACTTTATCAAAGGTCATTCCATCCAACCACAGACGGCTTAAACTACCAATATACGGACTGACACTCGGCGTAAAAGCCAAGCTGTAACCAATGATGACCCAAACGACAGAGACTAATGCGCAAATCACAAAACTTTGTAAAGCGGTCGCTAATACGTTCTTTTTACGCACCATGCCGCTATAAAATAGAGCAAGGCCGGGAATGGTCATTAGTAAGACTAACGCCGTTGATGTGAGCATCCATGCGGTATCTCCTGCGCTGATTTTATCGACAGTCGTCACGTAAGGTGCTGTTTCAGCACAGACAAAAGACGATACAGACAACAAACTGGCAAGGCCAAGCCATTTTAACAAGGCCACAGGCTTTTTCATGACTCACGACTCCAAGTAGCTATTACTTGGTTATCCTGCAAAAAAAAGGCCAACTTTATAAAAATATATCGCACTAGAAGCGTGCAAATGATGCCATTTTGGGGCGAGAGGTAAAAAACAGCAGGGATTTGTGACGCACTTGGCAAATTTAAGGTAAAACACCCTGACATGCTACAGGGTGTTTTCCTGAACAGACTATCTGATTATTGATGATACTTCGCACTTAATTCATGCACTGCGTCAATAAACGCACCTGCATGTTCAGGATTGGTGAATTGGTCGATACCATGCCCTAAATTCATCACATGGCCTTCACCGTGACCAAAGCTAGCCAAGATATTGGCTACTTCTTCACGAATACGGGTAGGACTACCGTATAACACCGATGGATCCATATTGCCTTGCAGCGCTACTTTTGAACCCACACGGCTACGCGCTGCACCAATATCAATCGTCCAATCTAAACCTAATGCCGCCACGCCTGTTGCAGCCATCGATTCCAACCACAAACCACCGCCTTTGGTAAAGAGAATGACAGGCACTTGTCGGCCGTCATGTTCTTTAATCAAACCATCAACAATTTTTTGCATATAAGCTAAAGAAAATTCTTGATAGGCCGCAGCAGATAATGCCCCACCCCAACTATCAAAAATCTGTACCGCTTGTGCACCTGCACGAATTTGAGCATTGAGATAGTCAATAATCGACAACGCTAATTTATCTAATAATTGATGTAAAACCTGCGGTTGCTGATACATCATATTTTTAGCGGCGCGAAAATCACGGCTTGAGCCACCTTCAATCATATAGGTCGCTAATGTCCACGGACTACCTGAAAAACCAATTAACGGAACACGGCCATTTAATGCTCCACGAATCGTTTTCACAGCATTCATGACATAGCCTAAATCACTATCCGCGTTAGGAATCGGTAAAGCTTGAACATCGGCCTCGGTACGAACGGTCTTTTTAAAACGTGGACCTTCACCTGTTTCAAAATATAAACCCAAACCCATCGCATCGGGAATGGTCAAAATATCCGAGAATAAAATCGCGGCATCTAAGGGATAACGCTCTAAAGGCTGCAAGGTGACTTCGCAAGCTAGGTCATGATTTTTGCACAACGCCATAAAATCGCCAGCTTGTTGACGAGTGGTGCGATACTCTGGCAAATAACGCCCGGCCTGACGCATCATCCATACTGGAGTAACATCCACAGGTTGACGCAATAAAGCACGCAAAAACCGATCATTTTTTAGAGGAGACATAAGCAACCTTTGAACAAGAGAAAAATAAGGTGATTAGGCTGATTATCTCACATTCTCATGACCATAAGGACAATGCCGACAACCATTACCACAACAAGAACCGCGCTTACGGTGATACCATTCCGAAAATACTAAATTGCCATTTTCGATATAATAATCAACATCTTGAATTAACTCTTTACTATGATATTGTTGAGGAATAGCCATTTTTACGGGATTATTTTGCAAAAAATCAGTCACTTTTTCTTGAATAACGGCATTTAAACACACAGGACAATAGCAATCCTGACCATCGGTCATTGGCATAATGGCGGGTAATAGACTACACCAACAGGGCTGACTATTATTACTTCCGCAAGCAAATGCCTCACCACACAACGAACATTTTTTTGCTGTCATCGCTAATTACTTTGGTCAGGGGTTGACGTTAATATGAAATGCTACTCGCTATAACCCAGAATACTAAAAGGGATCAACCTCTGGTTTTATTTCTGGCAACGCACTATTTGTGCCATTTTCAGGGCTAAGTGGTGGTACTTCAGTTGAAGGGCTGACAACTTCACTTTCAGGATTGTTATTTTCGGCTGGAATAATCGGTACAGCACCGTATTTTGCAGGCGGTGGTTGGTCTATGGCGGGTTGAATCAACGGCACATGCGGAACATACGTCATAAACTTTTCTGGCCCTGCTCTTATCCCTTCAGGCAAACTAAAATCGGTGGTATCGGCCACACCAAGAGCTAACTCCATCGTCACAAAATTCCCATAAATGACGATATATTCTGTTTTCTCACCTTCTTTATACATAAAATAGGCAAATTGCTCTTTATCTTCACGCTTGGCTAAATAAGATTTAGCGACTTCCTCATCCTCAACTGCCATGACTTGCAGTGTCCACGCCAATGAACCCTGTGCTTTTAACCAGTCAGCAGTGCGGTATTGAGGACCATGATTTTCGGGTTCAGTCGCCACATAATCGGTTGGAGGCACAACAGAACGCAATTGACCTAAATCATCAGAAAACTCATGGGTTTCACCTTGAAAAACATCTTGAATCGAAGGTGCTTTCTCGGCATTACGTCCCTTGATGGCCACAACAGTCATATCCACAATTAACATGGCCAAGCTTACCCCCATCACGGGTAACCACCAACGAGACTGAAAATTAATCATACAGTTGACCCAATTGTGTGCCTGCCGCTAAGGTTTTCTCTAAGGTAGCCAACGGAAAATCAGCGGTCACGATCGCATGACCTAATGATGTCAGTAAAACGAGACGCAATTTTCCCGCTAAAACTTTTTTATCAACCGCCATTAAATTTAAAAACTCTGCGGATGAAATACTCTCAGGAGGAACAACAGGCAAATTCGCAGCCATCAACAGTCGCTTGACGCGTTCGACATCAGCAGCCGATAAATAACCTAAACGCCATGACAAATCGGCCGCCATTAACATGCCTGTTGCCACAGCCTCGCCATGCAACCATACGCCATAGCCCATCGCGGTCTCAATAGCATGACCAAAAGTATGGCCTAGATTTAATAATGCGCGTAAATCGTTTGCCTCAAGTTCATCAGCGGCAACAACATCTGCTTTATTTTGACAGGAACGTGCAATGGCTTCTGCCAACAATACTTTGTCTCGGGCAACCAATCCTTGCATGTTATTTTCTAGCCAGACCAAAAATGGTACATCCCGAATTAAGCCGTATTTAATCACTTCTGCGAGACCAGCGGCATACTCACGATCATTCAAAGTATCGAGTACCGAAGTATCTGCTAAGACGGCGACAGGTTGCTTAAACGCACCGATCATGTTTTTGCCTAAAGGATGATTAACGCCTGTTTTGCCACCCACCGAAGAATCAACTTGCGCCAATAATGTCGTGGGTATTTGTAAAAATGAGACACCACGTTGATAACAAGCAGCAGCAAAACCTGTCATATCACCAACAACACCTCCACCCAAGGCAATCAAGGCACAATCACGATTAAACCGTTTTTCAAGTAATGACGTAAAAATTCCTTCGACATGCGCGATGTCTTTATATTGCTCACCATCAGGTAAAATGTGCGTTTCGACTAAATAGCCCTGTGCGCTTAGCGTTGCTTGTACGTCTGCTAAATATAGAGGAGCGACCGTCGTATTACTGACAATTAATATTTGCTTGGCCGTTAGATAAGGCTTAAAGCAATTCTCTTGTGTTAATAAATGCTCACCAATAAAAATAGGATAACTGCGTTCATTGAGCGCGACGGTTAAAGTTTGCATGGATTTAAGAACTAGGATTCAAAAGATACGTTAATTTTAACGGAGTTGTGAATAAAACGTGACGCTAAAACACAACTTATTAGAAATTTCTTGCAAAATCGGTCATTACAACCACATCAAAAAACGTTTTACAAAGCAGATAACGAGAATAGAATTCGTTGAGCGAGATCACGCGCACAACCATCCGTCGTCGGAATGACCAAATGAGCCGTTTCACGATACAAAGGATCACGAACGCGAAGCAACTCAATAAGACGTTGCTCTGGATTCGGAGTTTGCAACAATGGTCTGTTACGATCCATTGCCGTACGTTCTAACTGCATAGACACGGGTGTATCTAAATAAATGACCGTACCACGCTGATGTAAATTTTGACGATTACTTTGACGAAGTATTGCCCCACCACCCGTTGCTAACACGATATGACGCAAACGGGTTAGCTCAGCAATCATCGACTCTTCACGCCGACGAAAGCCCTCTTCACCTTCCTTATCGAAAATCCAAGGAATACTAGCACCAGTACGCGCTTCAATCTCGTGATCACTGTCTAAAAAGTGCCAATGCAACATTTCAGCCAAATAACGACCAATGGTGGTTTTACCCGCCCCCATTGGTCCGACTAAGAAGATATTACGACAGGTTACCAATCTTTTTTACCTATCGCTTATTTACTAGCAATCGAATCTGTTAACAAACGTGGTGTCACGAAAATCAACAACTCTTGTTTATCATTACGCGTGACATCTTGACGGAACAAACGCCCTAAGTAAGGAATATCGCCTAATAATGGGGTTTTAGTGACGCCTTTGCTGGTTTCATTACTGAATATGCCACCAAGTACGACTGTTTGGCCATCATCAACCAAAACCGTTGTTGCAATACGGTTCGTATTAATCGTTAATGCACCATTAGCCAATGACTCGCCTGCACTATCTTTATTGATAAACAACTCCATATTAATACGACCATCTGGCGTAATACTTGGAGTCACTTCTAAACGTAGCTCTGCATTAATAAACTTGATAGCTGACGCACCACTAGAACTTGCTTCATTGTAAGGAATTTGCTTACCTGATGCGATAAGTGCTTTTTGCTTATCTGCTGTTAATACTTTTGGTGTCGCAACAACTTCACCATGACCATCTGATTGCAACGCAGACAATTCTAAATCCAGCACAATATTATCTGAGTTCATGATACCAACCGCAATTGAACTAGCACCGATTTTATCAATACCCAAATCTACAGCTAAATCGGAAGGGCTTTTAATATCGTAAGTACGAATCCCCGTTGTTGTATCAAGCTTTGAAGAGCTAATATCGTTAAGGGTCTGCCTTGTACCACCCGCCATAAACCGTTTACTATTGCCAATATTATCGTGGGCTACACCCCACTTCACGCCCAAATCTTTAGCAAAGTTTGTGGTAGCAACAACAATACGAGCCTCAATCATCACTTGCTTAACAGGGACATCCAACTTAGCAATGAGCTCTCTGATTTCCTCAATTTTCTTTGGCGTATCTTGAACAATCAACGTATTTGTACGTGCATCAATTGAGACACTCCCCCTACTGCTTAATAACGTAGTATTGCCACCCTGTCCCTGATTTGAACCCGCATTGATACCCGAGGTAATCATTGTTTGCAAATCGGCAGCTTTTGCATAACTGACTTGAATATATTCCGAGCGCAAAGTGGCCAGTTGCTCACTCTGATTGGCGGCTTCTAACTCTAAGCGTTCACGAGCAGCAATCTCATCTGCTGGAGCAACTAACATCACATTGCCAACAGTACGCTTATCTAAGCCCTTCGTTTTTAAAATTAACTCTAATGCTTGATCCCATGGTACATTCTGTAATCGCAAGGTAATACGCCCTGAGACGGTATCACTAGCAACCAAATTTAACGAGGTAAAATCAGCAATCAACTGAAGCACTGATCGCACTTCAATATCTTGGAAATTCAACGACAGCTTTTCGCCTGTATAGGTAAACTCTTTCTTACGCTTTGGACCATCAGCTAAAATAGGTTTAACACTAATCGTCAGTTTGTTATCTGCTTGATAAGCTAAATATTCAAACTCACCCTGAGGCTGAATAACCATCACCCCATTAGCACCCTCGTTATACGCATCAATACTCTTCACGGGAGTGGCAAAATCACTGACATCTAATCGACGGCGCAGTTTTTCGGGCAGCTTCGCACCTAAGAAACGTGCAATAATTTTATTACCTTGTTGCTGAACATCAACAGGAATTGAAGACTGGGATAAATCAATTAATATCTGCCCATCACCTTGACCACCACGATGGAAATTAATATCACTAATTTGCTGAGCAACTGCCTTGGCAACCCTAGTGACTTTTGTCGTAGGCACACTCGGTGCAGACTGAGATGCTGTCATGGTTGTTGCTGTAGGCGAAGTAGCTACGGCTGCAACAGCAGCAGCCAGTTCTTGCTTACCTATTTTTAAGATTAGCGCATTACCTTCAACTCTAGTTGCGTAACCACTTAACTCGCCTAGATTCACGACAACGCGCGTACGTTCTTGATTGTCAACAACCGTTAAGCTGCGTGCATTACCATTACCTAAATTAAGATAACGCGAAGCCAAGGCGTTCTTCGTATTTGGCAAGTCGAATACCAAACGCGCAGGCTTCTCGATTTGATACGATTGTAATTGCGGTGGGGTATCATCAAAACCCAGCTTCACCTCAATTTCGTCTCCTGGCAACGTTACAAAATCAACCTGTTTCAATATTAGTCGTTCAGCCGCACCTGCTATCTGCAAAACCGACATTAGGCCGAGACCCAAAACCATACGATGGATTGACATGCTTTTTTTCCCAGCAAGCTTGTTATTGTTCATTGTGATCCGATTGATCATTTGTATTCTCCAAACCTTGACTTACTTGTCGGCCATTACTACGCTGCGCGGGCGTTCAACCCAGCCATCACGCCCATCGGGGACCACTTCAATAAGATTAATTTGGCCTTGTGTAATTTCGACAATTTTGCCATGATTTTTACCCATATAATTGCCAATCTTAATGCGCTGAACGCCGCCATCCGCATCCTCTACCAAGCCATATAATGTACTGCCTGGTTTCATGATTGTTCCGCGCATCCTCAATGCCTCTAAGCCATACTTTTCCAAATACTCTTGTGGTCTTGAGAAGTCTGGGGCGACTTTTTTATTAGGATCGGTGGCCAGTAACTCCTCCAATGCTACAGGAGGTACAAACGGACTGCGTAACTGGTGAGCCGCATAGGTAAAAGTTGGCATAGGCGTAAACTCTGGCGGTGGTTCAATTCGACCGCGAGGTTTGGCACGAATAGCATCCATCTGCGCTTTCATCGTATCAAAATTGGATGAACAACCTGATAAACCTGCTAAAGTTAAAATCACCACGCTTACGCTCAATACCTTGTAGGATAGTGACTTAGACATAATTAAGCCCCTCCTTTCTTATCTTTATTATCGGATTTCTTCGCGTCACCCGAAGATGCGTCATTATAGCGATACGTTTTAGCCTGTATTTCCATACTTAAAACAGGAGCACCACTATCAGCAAATTTATTTTGCAGTGGGGCGATCTTTAGATCATGTAAGGTAACAATACGAGGCAATGCCGAAACACCACTCACAAAAGCACCAAATGCATGAAAATCACCATGAACTTTAATACTGATTGGCAGTTCTGCATAAAACTCTTTAGAAACCTCTGTTCCTAAATTAATACCATCAAACTCCAAGCCGCTACCTAACCCTGTATGGGTAACATCTTCGAGTAACTCAGGCACTTCGGTATCTTTAGGCAACTGCTTTAACAAAGAACCAAAAGAGGTTTCCATATCAGTTAGTTGCTTCTGATAGACATCTAAATTGTTAGCTTTGAATACTTTCTGCTCAAAATCTTGCAGCAATGTCTCTTGCGCTTGCTCACCAGAAGCATATGTTTCTCTCATTGCAGAAATATCAAACAGATAACCCAGCACGAGCACCAAGATAAAAACAATAACGTAAACTAATACTTTAACGGGAAGAGGCCAAGACCCGATATTTTGAGGGTCTAAGGTATTTAGTGTATTCATGAAGTCTTGAAGATCAAACTTCTTGGCTTCTTGTACATCTCCACCTTTTGTGAGTTTTAATTTCACTTGGTTTCCTCCTTATTAGTTTTTTTCACACCTGTTTTCTCATCCTCTGGTGGTGGCTCTGGAGATTCCAATTCAACTTTAAGTGAAAAACGATTGGTTTTCTTTGCATCGTTGGCAGCAACCGCTTTAGAACCTTTAACTTCTTTTTTGGCTACATCATCTGCCGTTACATTAGATAAGGCAGGATTTTTAAACCACGTAGATGCGTTCAAATTTCTTAAAAATGAAGATACTTGCGTGTTACTTTCCGCATACCCTTCAATAGAAAATGTGTCACCTGCTCGCTGAAAGGACGACAAATAAACTTTATCAGGTACGGTACGCGCTAACTCATCAAAGACTCTCACGATGACAGGACGACGACCTTGCAAATCTTGAATCACTTTCATACGCGCAAGCAACTCTTCTTTGCGAGCTTGTAAATCATCAATTTGTTTTATTTGCCCATCAAGAGTCGCTATTTCAGACTGAATAAATGCTTTTCTTTCTTCTTGATCACTTAACTGACCACTGACTATGATGTGAACAAACATCACAATCGCAGCGGCGGTTAGAGCTACGGCAACATTAATTGTCAAAAACTCTTGCTGACGCTGCTTCTTAAGCTCTTGTCGCCATGGCAATAGGTTGATTTTAGCCATTAATCAAAACTCCTTAATGCCAAGCCGCAAGCAATCATTAACGCAGGAGCATCATTACTGATAGCAGCTGCATTGATTTGGGGAGCAAATGACATATGAACAAAAGGATTCGCAATGCTCACTGCCGTACCTAGCTTTTCTTGCACAATGTCAGCCAAACCAACAATGGAGGCCGTTCCACCTGCCAGTAAAATATGATCTACGTCATTATATTGACTAGAAGAAAAGAAAAACTGTAGCGAACGCGTGACTTGTTGAACCACAGCTTCTTTGAACGGACGTAACACTTCAGGCTCATAATCATCAGGTAGGCCACCCTCTTTTTTGAGACGACCCGCCTCTTCAAAAGAAAGTCCATAACGACGTTGAATTTCTTCTGTGAGCTGCCGACCGCCAAAGAGCTGCTCTCTGGTGTAAATAATTTTGCCATCATTGACCACATTTAATGTCGTCATCGTTGCGCCAATATCAATAACCGCAACCGTGCCATCAGCACCACAAGGCAAACTATCAACAATCAAGCCAAATGCTCTTTCCATCGCATAAGCTTCAACATCAACGACTCGCGCTGTCATATTGGCAATAATAAGCGCATCAGCACGCAACTCAATATTTTCCGTCCGTGATGCCGCAAGCAAAACGCTCACACGCTCCGGATTTGTCGCTGAAGGACCAATGACTTCAAAATCCAAATTGATTTCTTCAAGTGGATAGGGAATATACTGATCTGCTTCTAGTCGAATTTGAGACTCACGCTCGTCATCCGACAGATCTGCATCCATCTCAATGACTTTGGTAATCACTGCTGAACCTGCAACTGCAACCGCCGCATTTTTGGTACGCGGTTTAGCTTTTGCATACAAACGTGCAATAGCCTCCCCTACGCCCTCAACATCAGCGATATTTTTTTCTACCACAGCATTTTGTGGTAACGGTTCAACCCCATAGCTTTCGACACGATAACGATCCCCTTGCAAACTTAATTCCAAGAGCTTGACCGATGTGGAGCTAATATCTAAGCCTAATAGGCTTGAATTTTTTTTACCTAGAAAGGGCAGCACGGCATTTGTTCCCTTTTATTTTTGTAATTAGAATGTGTAGTTACAACACATTCATACCAAATAGCATTAAATGCTAGTCTTAACACGACTGCAAGTACCGCACAAGTGATTATTGCAGTTATAATCCACTATCGCTTCACAGTTGTCACTTAGTTTGTTATTACACCCTGGTCTCCAATGAAAAAATATACGTCTAACTCAGAGCGCATTCATCCCTTTATTGCAGCAGGGCTAACGGGTCTCTTTAGCCTGCTCTTAATGGGTAGCGGTATATACTTATACCTCAATCCACAGTTACCAAACGTTGATCAACTCCGCGAAATTAAACTTGAAACCCCACTACAAATCTATAGCCGTGATGGCAAGCTGATTAGTGAGTTTGGAGAGAAGCATAGTCGCCCGTTGCATTATGACGAAATCCCCCCCCTATTCGTCAAAGCTTTTTTAGCGGCTGAAGACGATAATTTTTTTAATCACAAAGGAATTAGTCTAAAAGGACTAGGACGCGCCTTTGTTGATATTGCACAAACAGGGTCAATACAGTCTGGTGGCTCCACAATTACCATGCAAGTCGCCAAAAACTACTTTTTAACATCGCAGCGCACATTTAGTCGTAAGTTCACCGAGATATTATTAGCCCGCAATATCGAACAGGCACTTTCGAAGAAAGAAATACTCGAACTTTATGTCAATAAGATTTACTTAGGCCAACGCGCTTACGGTATCGGCGCCGCTGCCGAAGTGTACTACAGCAAAAATGTTAATCAACTATCTTTAGCAGAAATGGCAATGATAGCTGGATTACCTAAAGCTCCTTCAAAATACAATCCTGTTGTTAACCCCAAACGAGCCATTGAACGACGAGATTGGATTCTAGGACGAATGTTGTCGCTTGGCTATATTAAACGAGCCGATTATGAACAAGCAATCACTATGGATACAGGGATTCGCTTTCATACGGTTGTTGATGAAGTCACCGCTCCTTTTTTAGCAGAAATGGTGCGAGCAGCTCTTACCGCACGATTTGGTGACAAAGTCTTAGGCGCAGGCTATCGTGTTTTTACGACCGTACAATCAGACATTCAAAATGCCGCAGTTAAAGCCGTCAATGAAGGTTTATTAGCCTACGATTTGCGTCATGGTTGGCGCGGTGCAGAAAAAACAAAAAATACGCTGGCTCAGTTATCTGTTGCAGGTGGCTTATGGCCTGCACAAGTCACTAAAGTTAATCGGAATTCCATCGAGGCAACATTACAAGATGGAAGAAGCGTTACTGTGAATTGGTCAGGCATGAGTTGGGCACGCCCCTATAAATCTGTTAACAGTTTGGGGGGCTATCCCAGTAAAGCGAGCCAAATTGTTAAAGAAGGTGACATTATCCGTCTGAAACCCGTCGGCAATACATGGCTACTGCGACAAATTCCTAATGTTCAAGGTCAATTAGTGGCATTACATCCTGAAACGGGATCTATTGAGGCATTAGTCGGTGGTTTTGATTTTGGTGTCAGCCAATTCAACCACAGTATTCAAGGTTGGCGGCAAGCGGGTTCAACCATGAAGCCATTTATCTATGCGTTGGCATTGGAAAGAGGATTTAATCCCTACAGTACAGTCAATGACTCACCATTAACCGTGGGAAATTGGTCACCTAGCAATTCTGATGGTCGCTTCATGGGACCTATCACGCTCAGACGAGCATTGTATTTATCACGTAATTTAGTGTCAGTGCGTTTATTACAGGCCGTGGGTGTGGAACGGGCGCGAACGTATTTAGATCGTTTTGGCTTTATTGATAAAGAGCTACCTAAAAATCTCACCTTGGCATTAGGAACAGCTCAAGTTGTACCACTACAAATGGCAACAGGTTATGCTGCGTTTGCCAACGGTGGTTATCGCGTTAATCCTTACTTTATAGAGCGCATTGAAGATGTCAGCGGCAAAGTTCTCTTTCAGGCTAAGCCAGAGCAAGTGTGTAAGCCGTGTGATAACCCTGCGCTTGCCAATGAAATGATCACGACTGCACCTCCGCCATCTTCCGAAGTCACGGGTACAGGTGAACAAATATCGGTTATTGACCCGCCATCACCTGTAACACCACCTGTCTATCTACCCGAATATCCTGTTGCCAAACGCATCATGAGCGAGAAAGCATCCAAGCAAATGGCCAATATTTTACGTGATGTGATTTTACATGGTACAGCACGTAGTGCCTTAAAGCTTGGACGTAGTGATATTGCAGGAAAAACAGGCACAACAAATGATGCCAAAGATGCGTGGTTTGCGGGGTTTAGTCCTAAAATGGTAGCTATTAGCTGGGTAGGCTTTGACCGTCCGTCATCATTAGGGCGAGTAGAATACGGTGGCTTTGCTGCGTTACCCTTATGGACTACATTTATGGAGCACGCTTTAGCGGGCACTGCTGATGAATGGATTGACGGCTCTAATGGCGACAATAATGCACCGTCAGCGTCCAATCAAAGCTCATCTGCTACTCATACTGCAACACCTGTTGATACGCCTCCTGAAGCAAGTGCCACAGAAACCACTCCACAAGCTGCACCAGAGGATATTTTTTAAGTACGTTCAAATTTGATAAAAAAAGGCGACACAATGGTCGCCTTTTTTTCACTCAATAACCAGCAATTAACGATTGCGGGCAACGAGTTTTTCTTTAATACGTGCAGATTTACCTGTGCGATCACGAAGATAATACAGTTTAGCGCGACGTACCGCACCACGACGTTTGACTTCAATCGACGCAACAACAGGCGAATGTGTTTGGAAAACACGTTCTACGCCCACGCCATTAGAGATTTTACGGACGGTGAATGCAGAGTTCAGGCCGCGATTTTTCTTGGCAATAACAACGCCTTCATAAGCCTGTAAACGCTCACGCTCGCCTTCTTTAACCTTAACTTGCACAATCACGGTGTCACCGGGAGCAAATGCAGGAATATTTTGTTTCAATTGTGCCTGTTCAATACTTTGAACGAGGGGATGCTTACCACTCATGGTAGGACTCCTATAATGCGAACTCGCGCGTCAAATAAGCGAGAATTCTATAGTTACAGAGGCTATGAGCAGTTGCTCGGCGCATATAACCGTGATAGTCACAGCCTAAGAATTAGACTGACCTAAATCACCGCTTGCTTGCTCTTTTTTAAGTTGAGCTAACAAACGGCGTTGCTCTGCATTTAAAGGCGCAGAGTCTAATAAATCGGGACGACGCAACAACGTCCGTTTCAAACTTTCACGCCATCGCCAGCGTTGAATATCGGCATGATGACCAGACAACAACACCGCAGGCACTGAATCACCGTCATACACTTCAGGACGCGTATAATGGGGACAATCGAGCAAACCCGTCGCAAAAGAATCTTGCTCTGCCGATTGCTGATGCCCTAAAACACCGTCAATACGCCGACTAATCGCATCGATCATGACCATTGCAGGCAGTTCCCCACCCGATAAGACATAATCGCCAATCGACCATTCGGCATCCACTAAACGTTGAATCAGACGTTCATCAATACCTTCATAGCGGCCACACAAGAAAATCAAACCTTGTTGCTTGACCAACTCAGTCGTTGCTACTTCGTCAAAACGTTGGCCTTGAGGCGATAAATACACCACAGGTGCATCATCAATACCTAAACTGGCAGCACGCGCTTTAGCGGCGGCAATGGCTTGCGCTAATGGCTCAATGAGCATGACCATGCCCGGCCCACCACCGTATGGCCGCTCATCAACACGGCGATAGTTATCGGTAGTGAAATCACGAGGATTCCATGTTTCTAGCTGAATCAAGCCTTGATTAATGGCTCGCCCTGTCATACCTACGTCGCGAATCGCGGCAAACATATCAGGAAATAAGCTAATAACACCAAACCACATGGCTACACTCAACAGACTTTAGTAGCCACAAGATGACAACCCATAAGTCATCATCAAAAATCAATATCCCAATCAACGGTTAAACGCCGATTAGCAACATCAACAGCAGTAACTACTTGATCGGGCAACCAAGGAATCAATCGCTCAGTTTTATCAATGCTACCTGCAACAGGTTTAACGACTAAGACATCGTTAGCACCCGTTTCCATCATGCTGTCAACTTTACCCAACAACTGACCATCTATCGTCCAGACTGACATATCAAGCAAGTCAGACCAATAATAATCACCGTCAGTTAACGCAGGCAAATTAGTCTTCGCTGTCCAAATGACTGCCCCCTGTAACGCCTCAGCAGCATTACGATCGTGACAATCAGGAAAACGCAACACTAAACCTTTACCTTGCTCTCGCCATTCCGCAACCTTGACTTCTCGCCACTCATTGCCGACTTGCAAATACCATGGGGTATAGGCAAAGATATTGGTGGTGGGTGCGGTATTAGAATACAACCAAACCCAACCTTTAATGCCATACGCTGTCTGTACCCGCCCAATCGACAATAGCTGATCGGACGAAGGGATACTTGCCATACTAATACGCTCTATCGTAGTGCGAATTAAACAGCAACAGATGCTTTAGCGATTTGAGCAACACGCTCAGACGGTTGCGCGCCTTGGCTGATCCAGTAGTTATAACGATCAGCATTAATACGCACAGCCTCAGCAGCACCTTTAGCAACTGGGTTGAAAAAGCCTACGCGCTCAATAAAACGACCATCACGGGCATTGCGGCTGTCAGTCACCACAACTTGGTAAAAAGGACGCTTTTTGGCACCGCCACGAGCTAAACGAATAACGACCATAATGTGTATTCCAGAAAAACAAGGTTAAGGCCAATAGCCTTCAAAGGGCGAGCATTGTACGGGAATTTGTGCAGGGATAAAAGATACTAGCTAACAAAAGCTGTAAACTTGTGGTATATAGCGAGCAATATACTGATTTTTTGCGTTTATAATGCTATGTTGACACTCTCTTTACAGTCTTTTGCCGTTCGTCTTCCCCTTCTCGCTTTAGGTTTATCGTTTGCGGTGTGGGCAGGAATAACAGGTATTGCGGGGCTTAATAACTTTCAAGCCAACGCCTATTTGGAGCTTTGGAACCAACAGTTATTTAAAAACAGTGCCTATCAATCCATAGATAGCGACTATGAAACCGCATTACGTGCCAGTCAACGGTCGATAGAACTCACACCGTATAATGCAGACTATCAGACATTGGCCGCCAATATACAAATGTGGCAATTACTGAACAACAAAACACTGTCTTCGACACAGCGAGACTCACTAAAAAAAGAAATATTAAATTATTATCGTAGCGCATTAAAACAGCGACCGTCTTGGCCTTATACCTATGCCGATTTTGCCGCCACGAAAGTACGTTTTGGCGAAGTGGATGCCGAAATGCAACACGCCTTACAAACAGCTAATAAATGGGGGGCGCGAGAAGTTGAGATATTGCATATCACACTCGAACTCGGATTACCCCTGTGGAATCAACTGAATACAGAGACGCGTCTAACTGTTGCAGGCGCGGTTGAACGGTCTTTAACATGGCAACTGGGTGACAGGTTAAATAAAAGGGAACTAGTTTTTGCTTTGAGTCTTGTGGGGGCTTACGAACGACAAGCCGATATTTGCCCACTACTGACACCCGAAAGTAAAAAAATCTCAAATATGTGTGGAAACTAAGCCGTCATAAAAAAGCTAAACTTAACCACGGCACATACGTAATAATTAACACCGCTACCATCAACACATATAAAAATGGCAAAGTTGTTTGATACAGCTCTGCCATCGGACGTTTAAAGCGAAAACTGGCAATCATTAAATTCATGCCTACAGGCGGCGTACAATACCCTAACTCCATATTCGCCAAAAAGATAATCCCTAAATGAACAGGATTAATCCCATAACCTACCGCCATTGGTAGTAATAACGGCACCATAATGACTAAAGCTGAGAAAATATCTAAAAAACAACCTAACACTAATAAAAAGATATTTAATAACAGCAAAAATGTCCATTTGCTTTCAATGTACTGCTTAACCAACTCAAATAGCGTGGTGGGAATTTCCGCCTCAACCAACCAATTAGTAAACGCCATTGCCACGCCAAGAATCAACAAAATAGCCCCGACCATCACCATTGCTTCACGCATGATACGAACAAGTTGGGATAACGAAATCTCCCGATAAATCAGCACTGACATAACGGTGACATATAAAGCGGTGACAGCCGCCGCTTCTGACACTGCAAAAAAACCGCCATAAATTCCCCCTAGTACAAAGATAGGTAAGGGCAATTCCCATTTTGCTTCTGCCGCTGCAGCACGTAATTCTGACCACGAAAACGCATATAAAGGGATAGGATTTTTACGCGTCACGTAATAACCATACAAACACAACATAGAAACCATTAACAAAGCAGGTAATAAACCCGCCTTAAAAATCGCCTCAATACTGACCCCCGCGCCTTGCGGTAACTGTTGTGCAATAATCGCATAAAGAATTAACGGTAACGAAGGGGGCAACAACAAGCCTAATGAGCCTGATGTTGTCACCAAACCTAATGCAAATTTATCGGGATAACCTGCTTGCTTTAAGGCGGGATACAACAATGCTCCTAAAGCCACAATCGTTGCGCCACTTGCCCCTGTAAATGCAGTAAAAAATGCACAGGTACAAAAGGCAACAATGGCTAATCCACCGGGTAGCCACCCTAATAACGCACGGGTTAACCGAACTAAACGGTGCGATGTTTTGCCTTCACCTAGCACATAGCCGGCATAAGTAAACAATGGCAACGCTAAAAGAATGGGTGTATCCACTAACCGATATAATTCAACACCCAATACTGCCAATGGCGTTTCGTTATTGGTGAAACCTAACATAGCTGCGCCCGCTAGGACGGCAAACAAGGGCGCACCTAACAAAGCAATGACAATCAAGGCAAGGGAAAGAAGCTCTATCACACGGAGGATTCCACAGGTGAACCCATAATTGCCATCTGCACACTATGGATAAAATAACGAATAGCCATTAGCGTAAAGGCTATCGGCATAATACTTTCACACGCCCATGTAGGCACTTGTGCAAAGGCAGGGCTTGGCGACTCATACTCCATTTTGACAAACTCAAAGGAATAATATGCCAAAGCCAAACAAATCAACATGGTAAACAGCGTACTGACAACACCAGCCACTCTCTTACCCAGCGGCGGTAAAAATCGCGAGATTAAATCAATATTAATATGGCGCTGGTCTCGACTGGCAACCAATGCACCAATCAAGGCAATCCACAACACCATAATACGCAACAGCGAGTCTGCCCACACAATTCCACCATCAAAGCCATTACGCAGCACAATTTGCGTAAAGGCAATGCTAATCATGCTCAGCAGTAAGCCCACAAGTAACAGATCTTCTAAGCGATGAATACACCACAAGCTTCGAGTCAATACTTGCTTCACGATTTTTGATTCGTTCTAAATGTTTTTAAATGACCATCTAACACTTGCAGCATCGCAGGGCTAATTAATCCCGCTTTTTGAATACGTTCTGTCGCCATGCCACCCGCCTTTTGCCACTCTAACAACTCTTGTGGATTAGGCTTTATGGGTTTAATACCTTGCTTCAATAGTGAGTCATACGCTGCCAAGTTGTCTTGGCGGTTTTGTTTGTCGATATCTTTGAATACCCGCAACATCACTTCTCGTACCACGGCTTGATCGGGAGCGTCCATTTTATTGAATGCTTTTTGATCTATCGCTAAAACACCAACAATATAACTTAACGGTAACTCAGTAATGTATTTGACCTGCGTATGCCATTGCAACGCTAACGTTCCAATAGGAGAGGATGCAACCGTATCAATAATGCCTGTTTGCAAACTTGGCAATACATCACCCAAAGATAAAGGAATAGGTGTCACTTGAAAGACCTTTAATGTTTCAGCCGCTTCAGGATCATTTTCAGGAATCCACACCTTGCGCTTACGCAATTCAACAACAGAAGGGATAGGAGCTGTTTTTGACATCACATAAGCAAAACCTGCCTCAGCAAAACCAAAATTAACCATTCCTCCCTGCTCTAAACTTTTCGATAACGAAGCATCCATTTTGCTACGCACATAGTCCACTTCGGCAAAATTCTTAAAACGCAAAGGCAACGTGTAAACTTGTGCATCCTGATAAACATCAGCCAAACTGCCTGCTGTAACCGCCCCACCCTGTAATTGACCAATTTTAATTTTATTTAATACTGCCTTATCATTACCCATTGTGCCGCCCGTATAAAACTTAAACGCCACTCTTTTTTGCGTACGTGTTTCAATTTCTGACGCACCTGCACGCATTTTTACCATCCAAGCAGAGCCATCGGGTGATAATGTCGCCACTTTTAAGGTTAAAGCATGAGTTTGTGTCATTAACAGCAATAAACAAGTAGCCAGTAGGGAGCGTTTCATCAATATGCGCCTTTCACAATGTAAAAATAAAACAGGATTTTCAGCCTAAAAATAGTCGTCCGCAGATTGCAGGAGTTCTTTTGCCTGCTGTTGCGCCATAATATTACTCAAGGTTAAATCAGGGGCTTGAGGGTCAGCCGCAATCACTTCTTGTAGTAGTTTATCATGTAGCTCTCGGTCAAAAATTCCACGTGCATAATTTTTTGCGTAATACAACTTTGCCATGAGATTTTGCCCTTTTGATAATGTCACAGCACGGTCAAAATGCTGCTTACCCACTTCGGGTCGGCCACCCAATGCAGGGGTTAAAACAGTTGCTAACACGCCTAGATATAAGTGTGCTGCACCTTGTTGATACCGTTCATCTAAGGCTAAAACGCGTTGCATCACCACCTCGACACGCGGCATATCGGCAACTGCATTCCAATCGTCACTATTCGCTTGAATCCAGCTCGCCCACACACTGCCCGCGACATATAATGTTGACAGCGATTTTCCATCAAGCTGCTTCAAAATAACAGTTAAGTCATCAACAGCTAAATCCCGAGGATGACACAAACGCTTGTCACGCTGACACAACGCGGTAAACGCATACTGCAAGGCTTTATTATTGACCTTTTTAACACGCCCAGCATCTTTAATAAAATTACCTGCATAGGCACTATTCAAACTCGCTGCAGCTTGCCACAAGGCTGTTTGCTCTGGATTATTTTTCACCAACGCATCAAGCAACAACAAATAAGAAGGAATCCCCTGCTCAATCATCACAGGATCATTGCTTTCTAATATGGCCGACGAAAAGCTGTTCGCAAAATGCTGGCTTTTTTTCTCTAAGATCGAACTGCATCCTGATAGACAGAAAATAGCGATCAAAACAGATAAACTGTTAAATGTTTTTTTGACTGACATAACCCATAAACTGTATTGTAGTTATCACAAGGCCAATGTTATCAGAAGCCCCCGAAAAATAGTCCATTCTAACAAAAAACATCCCCTTGCAAATTGTCCTACAAAAAGAATGCATTTTACAAATTTAAGTGGTATTATTTTCGCGCCGCTTAGTGAGATGCTAATAACCTACACACAACCTGTGTAAGCGTTCAAAAAGCGGGATCGTAATCAGCATTATCCATGCAACTTGAGAGAGACATTATGCAAATCAAGAATATCGCCTTAACTGCTGCTATCGTTGCCGCTTTAGCTTTCGCTGGCTGTGCAAAGAAAGAAGAAGCGCCTGCTGTTGAAGCCCCAGCTGCTGAAGCTGCTGCTCCAGCACCTGCACCAGAAGCTACTGCACCTGCTGCTGACGCTGCTGCTGCTCCAGCACCTGCTGCTGATGCTGCTCCAGCACCTGCTGCTGACGCTGCTGCTCCAGCACCTGCTGCTGATGCTGCTGCTCCAGCTCCAGAAGCTGCACCTAAGTAATTTATTACTTAGCGAAAAAGGAGAGCTTATGCTCTCCTTTTTTATTGCCACACCATATTAAAGCCTCCCTCATTCTTCTCACACTAAAAATCAAAACTACCATTTTTTATAGACTTTCTTTTATTAACGCTTATTTTAATCTAGGCTCTGTTGATATTTTGATGTTTAGATTGTTTTTTGCTGAAAAATCTAAACTCAATCATCTCAAAAGAGGCTTCGACTCCGCTCAGCCAGCGTAAAAATGCTCCCTGAGCGGAGTCGAAGAGTTGGTTTAAGCAATATTAACAAAACCCAACCCATTAAAAAAAATTGAGAATGCTAATGACTAACAACACTTCGACGCAACTACAAGCCAAAACCAGTGCCGCTTCTCGCATCGACAATCAAGTGTATAAAATATTCCCTAATGACTTAAATGCTAAAAAAACGGTATTTGGTGGTTTAATTATGAGCATGGCCGATAGACTAGCCGTAGTAGTTGCCGAGCGACATAGTGGCGAAACCTGCGTCACTGCTTCTGTGGATTCGTGGCATTTTGTTGCGCCTGCCAAAGAAAACGACACATTGTTATTTAGTGTCTCGGTCAATAAAGCATGGGGCTCGTCAATGGAAATTGGCGTACGCGTCGATGCAGAAAATAGTTATGCGGGAACTAAACGTCATATTGTTTCGGCATACTTTACTTTTGTTGCACTAGATGATGACGGCAAAACCGTCAGTGTACCTGAGTTTTTACCTGAAACAGAACGCGAAAGACAACGCTTTGCATCCGCAGAAATTAGAAGACAAGCTCGTTTAGCGGTACGAGAGCAGTTGAAACAATACAAATAAAAAAGTCGGCGTTGAAAGCCGACTTTTTATGTGCAGCGCAATTACTTACCGTAACGGCTCGCCATTTTCTCTAAAGAAATGGGGTTAATTTTGCTAGCATTACCTGCCGTACCAAAGGCTTCATAACGGTCAATACAGACATCACGCATTGCGGATACTGTCTTCGCCAAATATTTACGTGGGTCAAATTCAGCAGGATTTTTTGCCATAAACTGACGAATTGCACCTGTTGAGGCCAAACGTAAATCAGTGTCGATATTGACTTTACGCACGCCATGCTTAATCGCTTCCACGATTTGTTCCACAGGCACACCATAGGTTTCTTTAATATCGCCACCAAACTCGTTGATAATCGCCAACCAATCTTGTGGTACAGAGCTTGAACCATGCATAACCAAATGGGTATTGGGAATCTTGGCGTGAATTTCTTTAATACGGTCAATGGCTAAAATATCGCCTGTCGGTGGACGGGTAAACTTATATGCACCGTGAGACGTACCAATGGCAATGGCCAACGCATCTACACCTGTATCCGCCACAAAACTCGCCGCTTCCTCAACGCTGGTCAGTAATTGAGAGTGGTCTAAAACGCCTTCTGCGCCCACACCATCTTCTTCGCCAGCCATACCCGTTTCTAAAGAACCTAAACAGCCGATTTCACCTTCAACCGAAACACCGCAAGCATGAGCTAAAGCAACAACATTACGCGTAACGCTGACGTTATAGTCGTAGCTGGTTGGTGTTTTACCATCTTCGGCTAAAGAACCGTCCATCATCACTGAGCTAAAACCCAATTGAATCGAGCGTTGGCAAATAGCAGGACTGGTGCCGTGATCTTGGTGCATAACCACAGGAATATGCGGAAACTCTTCAATTGCCGCTAAAATCAAATGACGTAAAAACGGCGCACCTGCATATTTACGAGCACCTGCGGAGGCCTGCACGATAACGGGTGAATTGGTTTTGTCTGCCGCTTCCATAATCGCGCGCATTTGTTCTAAGTTATTGACGTTAAATGCAGGAATACCATAACCATACTCAGCAGCATGATCCAACATTTGACGTAACGAAATTAAAGCCACTTGTATTCTCCTTCCTATAAGTTAAATCGACTTTCTCAGTTGCGTTCATGTCGCAACGGAAAGGACATAAAAAATTAAGCGCGTTTTGCCGCTTCTTCTAATGCTTCTACCGCAGGTAATTTTTTACCTTCGACAAATTCGAGGAATGCACCGCCACCCGTAGAAATATAAGAAATCTGACCCGCTACGCCATATTTATCAATAGCTGCTAAGGTATCACCACCGCCCGCAATGGAAAAGCCTTTGCTGCCAGCAATCGCTAATGCTAAGGTTTTTGTGCCTTCGCCAAATTGGTCAAATTCAAAAACACCCACAGGGCCATTCCATAAAATCGTTTTTGAGGATTTGATTAAATTGGCAAAACGCGCTGCGGTTAATGGGCCAATATCTAAAATCATGTCGTCATCTTCGACTTCTTTAACCGATTTAACCGTAGCAACGGCATGTTCAGAAAACTCTTTGGCAACGACAACATCTTCAGGTAAAGGGACGCTCACACTACGGGCAATTTCTTTCGCTGTTTCGAGCATATCCGCTTCGTAGAGTGATTTACCGACGTTATAACCCGCAGCAGCCAAGAAAGTATTGGCAATACCACCACCAACAATTAATTGATCACAGGTTTCGGCCAGTGATTTTAATACATCCAATTTTGTTGATACTTTAGAACCCGCAACTACCGCCACCATTGGGCTAGCGGGGTTGTCTAAAGCCAATGCTAAAGCTTCTAACTCAGCGGCTAATAAAGGGCCTGCACAAGCGATGGGAGCAAATTTAGCAACTCCATGAGTTGAGGCTTCAGCGCGATGAGCGGTACCAAAGGCATCCATGACAAAAACATCACATAACGCCGCATATTTTTTCGCTAATTCGTCACTGTTTTTCTTTTCGCCTTTGTTAAAACGGACGTTTTCAAACAACACGACTTCGCCCGCAGGAACGACATAACCATCAACATAGTTTTCAATAAGGGCGACAGGGCGACCTAATGCATTGCTCAAATAAGCGGCGACTGGCAATAACGAATTTTCGACAGACGATTCACCTTCAGTCGGACGGCCTAAATGTGAACACACCATCACCGATGCGCCTTTCGCTAAGGCTAATTGAATGGTGGGCAATGACGCAAGAATACGGGCATCACTGGTAATTTTCCCCTCTTTGATGGGAACATTCAAATCTTCACGAATTAATACACGTTTGCCGTTCAAATCTAAATCGGCCATTTTCAAAACAGACATTCTGGACTCCTACTGCGGTAAATCAGCTCTAGAATTAATGAAGATTATTGGGCGTTATTTCATCACGATTTGCAGCACAAACCTATGACGAAATCGCGATTTTTAGCGCATTTTTGCTAAAACCAAACACAAATCTAATAAACGGTTGGCATAACCCCATTCGTTGTCATACCACGCCAACACTTTTGCTTGCTGCCCCACAATCTTGGTTTCAGTGGCATCAAAAATTAATGAATACGGTGAATGATTAAAATCACTAGAAACTAACCATTCATCACAATAACTTAAAATTTCGTGATATTCGTGAATGGACTTTTCTTGAAACAAGGCATTAATTGCATCAATGGTCATGGGCTTTTCAGCCACAAAACTTAAATCGATTGCCGCAACATTTAAAGTCGGGACACGAATTGAATAGCCTGCAATTTTATCCGCTAAATGTGGCAACACCCGCTTAAGTGCGCCAATACTGCTCGATGTGGTGGGGATAATGTTATGCCCTGCCGCTCTACTGCGCCGTAAGTCTCGGTGGGTGTGATCTAATAAGACTTGGTCTGAGGTCACGGCATGAATTTCAGTCATTAACGCGGACTGTATGCCAAAGGCTTCATCCAAAATTTTCATCATTGGTACGAGTGCATGAGTGGTACACGATACACTAGAGATGATTTTTTGCTCATGCGTCAATTGCAGATGATTAACACCATAAACAATCGTTGCATCGACTTCGTCAAAGGGTGCAGCACCAATAATGACTTTATCTGCACCCGCTTGTAAGTGCCGAGCAGCTTCTTTTTTTGCCCGAAAAAATCCTGTGCACTCTAACACCACATCAACCTGTAATGCCTGCCAAGGCAATAACTCAGGCTTTGCTTGCTGCAATAAAGGAATACGGTAACTCGTTGCGCCTTCTGCGGCTTTAATCACTAAATCTCTATGGTCTAAATCCGCTTTACCAGTAAATCTGCCATGGGTGCTGTCATAACGGGTTAGATGAACCAATGCTTCAGGCTCACCCAAATCATTAATCGCAGCAAATTCTAATTGTGATGGACAACCACGCTCAACCCATGCCCGTAACACATTGCGGCCAATACGTCCATAACCATTGATAGCAATACGAAGCGGTGACTCACTCATAAAACTATCGTATTCCTATTGATAAACAACTGAGTCGTGATAAAGGAGCACGCTTAAAAACCTGCTCCAATCTCGATCTACTGAGAAACGGCATTCACCGCTGCCACTACCGCCTCAACGGTAATACCAAAATGCTGATACAAGTCTTTAATCGGTGCAGACTCACCAAAGGTAGTCATACCAATCACTTTGCCGTCTAAACCGACAAATTTATACCAATAATCAGCATGAGAGGCTTCAACAGCAACCCGCGCACGCACTTCTGGCGGTAACACTTTATCGCGATATGCCGCATCTTGCGCCATAAAGACATCCACCGCAGGCATAGAAACGACACGTACGCCTTTGCCTTGTGCGGTTAATTCTAATTGCGCTTTTACCGCCAATTCAATTTCTGAACCTGTCGCAATAATAATCGCTTCAAGAACACCGGTTTCTTGCACCAAAGTATAAGCACCACGACTGATGTTATCTAACTGCAAGGCATTACGTTCTAAATGCGGTAAATTTTGACGGGAGAAAATCAACGAGGTCGGGCCGTTGTTTTTTTGCAAAGCAGCTAACCAAGCCACTGCTGATTCAACAGCATCAGCAGGTCGCCAGACCGACATATTCGGTGTACCACGTAAGCTGGCTAATTGTTCAACGGGTTGATGCGTAGGACCATCTTCACCTAAACCAATCGAGTCATGGGTAAAGACGTAAATCACTCGTTGTTTCATCAACGCGCTCATACGAACGGCATTACGGGCATATTCCATGAAGATTAAGAACGTTGCGCCATAAGGAATAAAACCACCATGCAAGGCCATACCATTCATCATGGCACTCATGCCAAACTCACGAACACCATAAAATACATAGTTGCCTGCGGGATTTTCTTGTACACCATGACAACCTTTCCACAAGGTCAAATTTGAGCCTGCCAAGTCTGCCGAGCCACCTAATAACTCAGGCAACAAGGGGCCAAAGGCATTTAAGGCATTTTGCGAGGCTTTACGACTGGCGATGGTTTCACCTTTAGTCGCCACTTCTTCGATATAGGCTTTGGCTTGTAAAGCAAACGATGCAGGCAATTCACCTTTCAAACGACGATTTAATTCAGCCGCTAATTCTGGATGTGCTTTTTGATAAGCGTCAAAATTAGCCGCCCAATTTTTTTCTAAAACCTCGCCTTTAGCGGTGCAGTCCCATGCTTCGTAAATATCGGCAGGGATTTCAAAGGCGGGATATTCCCAACCCATCGCTTCACGCGCACCTGCAATTTCTGCCGCGCCTAACGGTGCGCCATGACAATCTTCTTTACCTTGTTTAGTCGGAGCACCACAACCAATCACCGTTTTACAGATAATTAAGGTCGGGCGTGAAGTATCTGCATGAGCGGCAATAATTGCCTCTCGAATGGCTGCACTATCATGACCATCAATTTGGCCCAACACCTGCCAACCATAGGAAGCAAAACGTTGAGCTGTATTATCGGTAAACCAGCCTTCCACTTCACCATCAATGGAAATGCCATTATCATCATAAAAAGCAATTAATTTGCCGAGTTTGAGTGTGCCAGCCAATGAAGAGACTTCATGAGAAATACCTTCCATTAAGCAACCATCACCCAAGAAACAATAGGTATGATGATTGACGATATCAAAACCATCACGATTAAATTGTGCCGCTAAAGTTTTTTCTGCGAGTGCCATACCCACGGCATTGGCCAAACCTTGACCGAGTGGCCCTGTCGTTGTTTCGACACCTGCGGTATAACCATACTCAGGATGGCCAGGGGTGCGGCTATGCATTTGACGGAATTGCTTTAAGTCTTCAATTCCTAAGTCATAACCCGTTAAGTGCAATAACGCATATTGCAACATTGAACCATGACCATTGGACAACACAAAACGGTCGCGATTTGGCCATTGCGGATTTTTAGGATTATGACGCAATACGCCACGCCATAACACTTCGGCAATATCGGCCATGCCCATTGGCGCACCTGGATGGCCAGAGTTAGCTTTTTGAACAGCATCCATAGCAAGGGCACGAATAGCATTGGCAAAGCGGCGTTCAGGTAAGGCAACGGCGGTCATAAAGCGACTCCAAAAACGGGCAACGACTAAAATTCAGAATCAAGTGGCGGCTGATTAATTCAGCACAGTCACTGATGAGGGCGCAATTGTCGCTGAATTGCGCTAAAGGGGCAAATGCTATTGCGATTTGTGTCCAGACAATTCGCACTTTTGCGACGATAAATAAGATGAATGCAAATAGAAATGCGCTAATAACAAGCACTTGCACAGACTGGCAATATAAGTGAATATCTATTCGCATTTTGCGTTATTAGGAATACAGTCAATGTCAAAATCATCACGACTCATCAATACTAACAACCTATTGACGATTTTTTTAGGTCATTCATTATGCTGGTAGCCACCGCTTATCTACGGCTATTGCTTCGTGCTTTAGCCTTAGACGAACAACAAGTACAAACATTGCTTGCAGACAGCGGCATCAATCACCACGACTTATTTCAACTGAATGGCTATTTGCCTTTAGACCAACACGTCACCTTACTCAGCAAAGCATTGTCGATAAGTAATAATCCCGCCTTTGGTTTGTATATTGGTAGTCAACTGCAAATTGCCACGCATGGCGCGATTGGCGTGGCGGCTTATACCAGTAGCACCTTAGGCGAAGCGATTTCAACGATTGCCCGTTATTACAGTATTCGTGGACAATTTATTGATATTCAGCTTGATAGTACTGCCGATGACATCATCATTAAGCTCTTGTTACGCACCGAATGTAATGACGTAGGGATGTTTTTATTAGAGGCTTTTCTTGCCAGCGCACAAACGGCTATTGAGTTTATAACAGGCATTCCTTTACAACAGGCACGTTTACAATTGGCCTATGCCCCGCCCGCTCATGCCGAACAGTATGACCATTACTTTCACATGCCTCTTGAGTTTAACCAAGCCCAAACGGCGTTGATTTTACCAATTCAATTATTGCGTTTACCGTCATTATTTGCTGATCCTGTTGCTAAATTACAAGCAGAGCAACAGTGCGAACAGCAGTTTCGAGACTTGCAATATCAACCGTCGATTGCCGCGCAAGTGACTGCTTTATTACGCACGCATACTGGCCGATTGTGGACATTACCCGAAGTGGCAAACGCTTTACATTTATCGGAGCGTACCTTGATGCGTCGTTTAAAAGACGAAGGGTTACGTTATCAAACCTTGCATGATGCCGAATTGCATCGACAAACGGTGATTTATCTTAATGATAAACGTCATACTTCGGAATCGTTGGCTGCGGCGTTGGGTTATAGCGATACGTCTGGGTTTAGACGGGCTTTTCAACGGTGGTTTGGCATGTCTTTGGGGGAGTATTTGCGGCGGGAATCCTAATTTTTAGTTGAATAGTCACGTAGAGTGCGCATTGCGCAAAGCTATTTTGAGATGATGGTGCGTGGTACACACCCTACCAAACTATAGTGCCTCCAATATGATGGCCGTTATTCGACACCTTGTGCTCAATCTGCTTAAAACTGAAAAAACTTCAAAGTGGGCATTAAAAATAAACTATTCAGAGCAGGCTGGGATGAAAATTATTTATTACAAGTGCTGACAGGTAGCTCCGTAATTACTTTATTTTGTAACTGCATTGAATTTATTGATTACTTTAATGCGACTGCTCTAGTATGACAATTGCTTTTATTTATTTTTTTGATATTTTCTAATCCTACCACAAATTAAATGGCCATTAATCATGATGAAACAAGTTGTTGCTGCCTTATGTGTTTTGTTTAGCTCATACAACTATGCTGCCAATGAAGATCTAGATGCGCTTCGTGCGTCTTCAATTCCTCAAAATGAATGGCGTTTAATCAAATATGATAAAAGTCGTAATATTAAAGCTTATGATAAACGTGATGAAGGCAAAAGTTTACGCTCTTTTAAAGTGGAATATGAAGTTGAAGAAAGTTTCGAGACTCTAGCTAAAGTTTATTTTGACTTTGAGAATTATAAAGAATGGTATTACGAAGTTATTGAAGCTAAATTAGTTAAAAAAATTTCTCCTACAGAGTTTTATTATTATATCGTTCATAACGCTCCTCCCACACTTGCTGATCGTGATGCCGTTTTACATGCAGTCATTGAACCGTATAATACTGAACGTGGTTATGCTCTATATAAAATCAACTCTGTACCCAAATATTTACCTGCCAAACCTCCTTATTTGCGTATTGACGGCTATAGCATCACGATTAAACTCACTCCAATTGGTAATAACAAAATCCGTGGTACAGTTGAAGGTTATGTCGATTCTGGTGCTGCCTTTCCAAGCTGGGCAATTAACTATGTCCAACGTCGAGCACCATACGAAGGCGTATTAGGATTTTTACGTGTATTGAAAACACGTGAAATTACGGGTAAATATCAGGATAAACCTCCTTTCTACTTTACTGAATCTTAATGGTTCTATAAAAATAACACCTTAAATAACTGACATTTTGATGCAAATGGTTACTTGACTATACAGAGTTAGGGTGCGCACTGCGCACCCTACAAAAATGTATCCGCCGATACCCCAAAGCGCTTGCACAATGCCCGAATATGATGAGTATTGAATTGGCGTTTATCGTTTAACAGGTCTGAGATAATAGATTGCTGTGCTACGTCTGCTAAGTCCGATTGTGTCAACCCATGTTGCTCCATTAAAAACGCCAACACCTGACGTGGCGCTGCTTTTGGCATAGGGTAATGCGCCTCATCATAAGCAGCGATGACATTGCCGACTTGCTCGATTAAACCCGACAACGGATGACTCTCATCATCACCTGCTATATCCAACAACTCATCTAACGTGGCCACCAACGCTTTATATTCCATATCAGAACACGGTGCGGTCAATATAGGGGCAACATATTGCCAGTGCTCAATCGCTTGTTTCGCCATTGTGTTCATGTCATTAGCCCTCTTTCCAGTCGCCTTTGTCATATTCTTGATGTGACAAAATAGCGCGGATATACAATTTTTTGCCCTGAAACTTCACGACAGCAATCAGGCGGATTTTATTACCACCAATATCAAACACACAAAACTTCCCCACTTTATCAACCGCAGGAAACAACCGCTTGAGGTCGGCAAAATCTGACGGCTCGTAGCCTTTCATCGCCCGATACCAAGCATCCAGCGCATTAGCCGCTTGTGGCCACTTTTCGCGTGCTTCAATAATTCGTGCTTGAGTGATGATGTGCATATTAATATCGCATATTGCTATAAAGCACTGTAGCACAATCACTAAAAATAGCAATATGCGATAAAGTGCTGTAACTCGTGTGAAGTACACGATTGGCAGCATTATCCCACCAACTGGCAGCGTTAACCCTTTCATAAACAGCCCTACTGCGCAATAGTCAAACTACCCAGTTATCTATCGCGTGTGTCTTGCTATGAACCAGACCCCAACCTTCACCACCACCGATGACAACCCAGAACTATTAAAACGTCTGCACATCAAGCCCAAGATTTCGTGGCCTGTCGTTGCTATTTTAGCCGTCACCTTACCATTGGCGTTATTTTTAATTGTTGCGGTGACATGCGAATGGATTAACCCCGTATTAGCCGCCATTCCCGGTGCAATTATTGGCTATTATCTATTTACGCCTATCCATGAAGCGGTGCATCGCTCGGCATCTAATGACGAAAAAATTAACGATTTATTGGCGATGTTAACCATTAACTTATTATTGCCCTATATTTCGCCTAAAGCCTTACGCTGGGGACACATGCAACACCACCGCTTTACCAATGAAGTCGGTAAAGACCCCGATGCCTCGTTGACACATCGTTGGTATAGCTATTTTCTATGGCCTTTTTTTGAATTATCGTATTTGCCTGCTTACTTTCGTGTTGCTAAACAACGGCCAAAAAGTGAAGTGCGGCAAATCATCTTACAACTTCCATTAGGCGTGGCGGCATTAGCGATATTGTTTTGGTTTTGTGGTTGGCAATTGTTTGTGTTTTGGTTTTTGGCTTCGCGTATGGGTTTGGCGTTGATTGTGCTGGTGTTTGTTTATTTACCGCATCATCCACATACCATTTTGCAAAAAGATGATTTTTATGGCGCGACAATGTTGCGTGACGGTTGGGAATGGTTATTGACACCGTTAATGATGGGACAAAACTGGCATTTAGTGCATCATTTGTATCCGACGATTCCGTTTTATCGGTTGAAAAAAGCGTGGTATGCGCGGGAAGCATTTCATGAGTCAAATAATCCCGCACGGGTAGATGCGTTTAGTTTACAGGCGAAAGAGCCGCGTTAACATCCAGAACACTACCCAGAAAAAGGCTTGGTTTCGACTCCGCTCAGCCAGCGGCAAATGCTCCCTGAGCGGAGTCGAAGGGGCAACTAACCATCGTAAAAGTCCACTCTGTTCTTAGACAACCACCACTTGATAATCTGCGGGCTCAAAGGTCTGCATTTGCCGCTTAAATTGCGTGGCAAAACCAGGATACATGGTTGAATTATAACCATCTTCGGTTAAATACCAACTTTTGCAGCCTGTATTCCAATTGGTTTTAGTTAGTCGTTTTTGAATGCTGGCATTGTAACGGGTCTGCACATCGGCACGAACATCAATAAACTTCACTTGCGCCTGTAAAACGGTTTGAATGCCTTTCACTAGGTAATCAATCTGTGACTCCATATACACCAATGCCGAATTGTGACCCGGCCCTGAGTTTGGGCCAAAGGTTAAAAACAAGTTCGGATAACCCTCGACACTCACACTTTTATAGGCTTTTGCACCGCCAGCCCATTCATCATTGAGTTGCCGACCGTTTAAGCCAGTAATTGGAAATGGCGCACCCGATTTTGCTATTTCAAAGCCTGTGGCAAAAACAATACAGTCCACTTGATGCTCTAAACCTTCAGCCGTGCGAATGCCGTCGGGTGCAATTTTGACAATCGGCCATGTAATCAATTGGCAGTTTTTTTGCTGGAGCGCAGGATAATAGTCATTAGAAACAAGAATACGTTTACACCCTAAACGATAATCGGGCATTAACTGACGGCGCATCCAGCTATCTTTGACTTGATGGCGTAAATAACGACGACCAATCCCTTCAAAAACCGCAGTCAACGGAGAATTCCAAACCACACCGAGCGCCATAGATTCGTGCATTAAATAGAGGGCTTTACGAAAGATATTCTGGGCAGCGGGAATTTTGGTGAATAGTGCTTTATTCCAATCAGGCGTAGCGTAATCTGGACGCGGCATCACCCATGATGCGGTGCGCTGAAAAACTTTTAATACACTCACTTCTTTGACTAACTCGGGGATAATTTGAATCGCGCTTGCGCCTGTACCAATCACGGCAACACGCTTACCTCTAAAGTCATAACTGTGATCCCATTGCGCGCTATGAATTTTTTTACCTTTAAAGTAATCAATACCGTCAATTTTAGGAAAGCTGGCGTTGGATAACGGCCCTTGCGCCATAACCACCGTCCGCGCACGAAGCGTTTGACCATCCATTGTACTTACCTGCCAAGTACCTTGAGCTTCATCAAAAACCAAATCAGTAACCGTGTGATTAAAACGAATAAAACGCGCTAATTGAAAACGTTCAACCAAATAATGAATGTAGCCGAGAATTTCTTTACTGCCCGAAAAACCACGCGACCATGCAGGATTTTGAGCAAAAGAATAGGAGTATAAATTCGATGGAATATCACAAGCCGCACCCGGGTAAGAGTTGTCACGCCAAGTGCCGCCGACTTCGGTGCTGCGCTCTAAAATAACAATATCTTTTACACCTGCCTCTAATAAACGAATCGCTGTACCTAGACCAGCAAAGCCTGCACCAATGATGAGGACAGAAATAGGCGGCTGTTGAGCTTCTACGATAGAGGAAGCTGAGGCTTTTTCGTCGTTACTGGACTTGATTTTAGTCATGATGTGCTTACTCGAAAAGAAGTTTTCCCTAGCTGGCAAGGATTGCGGAGAAACAGGGGGAAAACAGCGATTTTTTGTGGCTCGTGCTATTTATTCCCCCGTTCTCAACGGGCTACAACTTTTGTCAGACGTGCTAAATGAGTCGCCCAACCTAGGCAGTTGACTTCCATGTCAACTGCTTAACCCACGTTGGCACAGGAGGTAACATACGATGCGGTATGTAATTAGATAGTTTGACCAAGGCATCTATAGTTAAAGAACTTTAAAGCTGTTACATATCCACATAAAATAAAAGAACAAAGAGTTAATACAATCAAGTCGCCACTCCTTACGCTTTTGCTTAACCCAAGCCCATGTTTGCTCAATCAGATTAA
>Ga0209599_10000033_pt1 | contig 104535 bp, 96 predicted proteins | sample Shrwel_input2_FT_FD_187534 | JGI IMG/M metagenome (GOLD analysis project Ga0209599, IMG submission 187534) | Subsurface microbial communities from deep shales in Ohio, USA - Utica-3 well 1 S input2 FT (SPAdes) (version 2) ...
CAACCGCCCCGCGCGGCGCGGTTGCCCCCCCCTGACCCGGCTGATGATGTTATCCTTATCGCCTATCTTGAACCTTAACAAGTCAGGCAGACAGGGTTACACTGCCCGCATGTGTCATTCCCGAGCGCATGATGCCGTCTGATCCATCCATTGAAATTGCCCGCCAGGCCCTAAAACGGCTCAGCGCACGCAAACTGCTGCCCACCCCGGAGAACTACGAGCGTTTATACGCTGAAGTGGCCGGACAGCTGTTGCCTGCCGCCAGCCGCCCCATGCATCCGCTGGTGGCCGCCCTGTCGCAGGCGCTGGAGGATTTGCAGGCCAATAGCGACACCGCCGGGCAGATACGCATCAACCGCGTGCGTCAGGCCATTTTCGATCAGGACTGGGCCACTGTCCCGCCCCTGCTGCAACAACACCTGTCCCAGCATGTCGAGCAACAAATGGTTGGCCAGCGCTGGGGCGAGCTGGTGCTGAACCTGGTCAGGCAATGGGATTTGCGCCAGCCCGGCCTGTCCAGCGCCATGAAAAAAGAAGCACTGGAACGGGTGGTGTCCAATTACGGCTACCAGCCCACCCTGCTCTACGAAAAGCTGTGCAATCTGCTGACCAACTGGGGGTCGCCACTGGCAGCCACCCAGGCCAACACCACCTCGCTGGGCAATGGTTTTCAGTTTGATGAAGTGGCTCCGCTGCCAGCGGGGGCCAGCGCCCCGGCCACAGTAACCGGGGCCAATGGCCAGGCCCAGCCCGCTGCCCCCGCTCCGCCACCGATGAGCAAGCTGGACGAAGCGCTGTGGCGGCACTGGAAGCATGTACTCGACGAAGCCCTGCGCTACGGCGTTGCCCCCTGGCTGACCCCCTACCCGGAGCTGCAGGAAGCACTCGAACAGCCGTTGCTGGCCTTGCCCGGCATCGAAAACGAACAGTCGCTGGAAGTGTTTTCCCGTCAGCTGAAAAAATGCTGGATCAAGACCGACCTGCAACTGCAGCACGATGGCCGCATCGTCAATGGCCTGGCCTCGCTGCTCAGCCTGCTGCTGCACAATCTGCGCGAGCTGTCCGGCCAGGATCAATCCCTGATCGGGCAGATCAGCGCCATCGAAACCGTGCTGTCGCACCAGCCGCTGAATGTGCGCGACATCTACGCGGTGGAAGCCAGCCTGAAAGAAGTGATCTACAAACAGGGCGTGATCAAGCACAGCCTGGATGCCGCCACCCAGGCCATGCGCGAGATGGTGAACACCTTTGTCAGCCGCCTGTCGGTGATGGCGGACGACACCAACCAGTTCCAGCAGAAAATTGGCGGCTACGCCGAAAAAATCCAGGCTGCCGACAATGTCATCGCCCTGTCCGAAGTGATCGACACGCTGATGGCCGACACCAAGTCGGTGCAAACCAGCCTGGCCAATAGCCGGGGCGAACTGGAAGCCGCCCGCGAAGAAGTGGACGCCGCCACCCAGCGCATCCGCGAGCTGGAAGCCGCGCTGGACGAAGCCAGCACCCAGGTGAAGGAAGACCAGCTGACCGGTGCCTACAACCGGCGCGGGCTGGACGAGATGTTTGCCCGCGAGAAAGACCGCTCGACCCAAACCGGCCAGCCGCTGTCGATGGTGCTGCTCGATGTGGACAACTTCAAGCAGCTCAACGACCACTACGGCCATCTGACCGGTGACCAGGTGCTCAAGCATCTGGTTGACACCATCTCGGCCAATCTGCGCCCCAACGACATCGTTGCCCGTCTGGGGGGTGAAGAATTTGTGCTGCTGCTCCCGGCCACCCCGGCAGAGGCAGCCGCCCAGCTGACCGAACGCCTGCAGCGCCAGCTGACCCGCGCCTACTTCATGGCCGACCATGACCGTCTGGTCATCACCTTCAGCGCCGGGGTCACGGTGTGGAAGCAGGGTGAGGATGAAGTGGACACCATCGAACGCTCCGACCAGGCCATGTACCGCGCCAAGCTGGCCGGCAAAAATCGGGTAGAAGTGGCCTGATCTGAGCCGCTGGCGTGGCGTGCTCGACAGCACACCCCGCCACGCACAAAACCACACCGCCGGCAACTGACCGGCAGGCGGGCTCAGGGTGATTATCCCGCCTCGCCGCCGCCCTTGCGCATCACCTTGCCTTCTGCGGCCCGACGGCGGCGCACCTCTTTCGGATCGGCCAGCAGCGGACGGTAAATTTCCACCCGGTCGTGCTCGCGCAGCACGGTATCCAGTGCGGCCACTTTGGCAAACACCCCCACCTTGTGCTGGCTTAAATCAAGCTCGGGATGGCGCGTCAGCAGGCCGCTCTGCTCAATGGCCTGCGCCACCGTGCTGCCAGCCGGCAGCTTGACCGTCAGCAGGGTTTGCTGCTCGGGCAAGGCGTACACCACTTCGATGGTGAGCAGCTCAGTCGTCGCCATACAGTTTGTCTGCCTCGCGAATGAAACAATCCACCAGCGTGCCGGAAATATGGCTGAACACCGGGCCGATGACTTTTTCCAGAATCTTGCTGGAAAACGCATAACTGAGCCGAAACTCAATCTTGCAGCCCAGTTCTCCCAGCGGAATAAAGCGCCAGCGCCCAGTCAGGTGCTCAAATGGGCCGTCCACCAGCGTCATGTCGATGCTGTAGTCGTCGTGGTTGTAATTGCGCGTGGTGAAGTGCTGACGAATTTTCAGGTAATCAATATGCAGACTGGCCACCAGTTCAGGCCCCTGGCGCGAGATCACCTCGCCCTGGCCACACCAGGGCAGGAATTTTGGATAACGTTCAACATCGTCCACCAGGTGGAACATCTGGGCCGGGCTATGCGTGACCAGCACGTTTTTTTCTACGACAGGCATAAATTGGGCAGGCCGAAAGGGTCAGACACAGGCAGTTGCCAGGCGGCAGCCGCCAACACACCGGATTGTACCGCCACGCCAGCAGACCAGCCCATGAATTTCAGGGCCGGTTCAGGGCTGGGCCAGCCAGCAGCAAGGCTCCAGCCTGAGTGGCAGCCCCGTCACCCACGCAAAAACTGCTCACGTCCACTCAGCCAGCGCTGCAGATGCGCCTGCACCGCCTCGGGTTGTTCGGCCAGCAGGCGCGGGGCCCAGTCGCGGGCGGCGTCCAGCAAGGGCTGGTCGGCGTCCAGGTCGGCAAAGCGCAGCATCGGTGTGCCGCTTTGTTTTGCCCCGAGAAACTCACCGGGGCCGCGCAGGCGCAAATCCTGCCGGGCAATTTCAAAGCCGTCGGTGCTGTCGTACATCACCTTCAGCCGTGCCTTGGCCAGCTCGGATAGCGGTGCTTCAAACAGCAGCACGCAGCGACTTTCTGCCGCACCCCGGCCCACCCGGCCACGCAGCTGGTGCAGCTGGGCCAGCCCCATGCGCTCGGCGTGTTCGATCACCATCAGGCTGGCGTTGGCCACGTCCACGCCCACTTCAATCACCGTGGTGGCCACCAGCAGCTGGATTTCATTGCGCTGAAACGCCGCCATCACCGTGGCCTTGTCACTGCTTTTCATCCGGCCATGCACCAGCCCCACCTGAATGCCCGGCAGGGCAGCGCTGAGTTCGGCGTGAGTGTCCACGGCGGTTTGCAGCTGCAGGGTTTCGCTTTCTTCAATCAGCGGACACACCCAGTACGCCTGCTGGCCTTTGGCCACCGCGCCAGCCACCGCGCCCATCACCTCGCTGCGGCGAGCGGCGTTGATCAGCTTGGTCACAATCGGCGTGCGCCCCGGCGGCAATTCATCAATCACCGACACATCCAGATCGGCGTAATAACTCATGGCCAGCGTGCGTGGAATCGGCGTGGCGCTCATCATCAGCTGGTGTGGCTCGCCACCCTTGCCGCTCAGCGCCAGGCGCTGGCCGACGCCAAAGCGGTGCTGCTCATCGACAATCACCAAGCCCAGACGGGCAAAACCGATATCGTCCTGAAACAGCGCGTGGGTGCCGATGGTCAGGTGGGCGTCGCCGCTGGCCATGGCGGCCCGTGCGGCGCTGCGAGCGGTTTTTTTCTGGCTGCCGGACACCCAGGCCACGTTCAACCCCAGTGGCGTCAGCCAGTCGCGCAGTTTCAGATAATGCTGTTCGGCCAGAATCTCGGTGGGAGCCATCAGCGCGGCCTGGTAGCCCGCTTCGATGGCGGTCAGCGCCGCCAGCGCTGCCACCACGGTTTTGCCGCTGCCCACGTCGCCTTGCAGCAGCCGGCGCATCGGGTGCGGGCTGCCCAGGTCGGCGTCGATTTCCGCCAGTACGCGCAGTTGGGCGGCGGTCAGCGCAAACGGCAGGAGTGTCAGCAGCGCCTGGCGCAACTGGCCATCGCCGTGCAGCACGGGAGCACCGCCGTGGCGACGCTGGCGGTATAAAATCCGCATGGCCAGCTGCTGGGCCAGCAGTTCGTCAAATTTCAGCCGCTGCCAGGCCGGCAGCTGACGCAGGGCCAGCGCCTGCTGGGCGCAGTCGGGCGGCGGGTGATGCAGGGTGTGCACCGCGTCGGCAAAGTCGGGCAGGGCCAGCGCCTGGCGCAGCGCTTCTGGCAGGGTGTCGCGCAGGTCTTCCACTTCCAGCGCCTTGGCAATCAGCCGGCGCAATACCGGCTGGGTCAGCCCCTGTACGGTGGGGTACACCGGGGTCATTGCCTCGGGCAGGGCCAGGTCGGCCTTGACGCTGTGTACCTTGGGATGAACCATTTCATCGCCATGAAAACCGCTGCGCAGTTCCCCCACCACGCGCAGTCGCTGGCCCACCGCACAGAGTTTTTGCTGGCTGGGATAAAAATGCAAAAAGCGCAGCCAGATGGCACCGCTGGCGTCGGCCAGCTGGGCCAGCAGCTGCTTGCGTGGCTGGTATTGCACTTCGCACTGGCGTACCTCGCCTTCCACCTGCACACTTTGTCCATAGGGCGCATCGGCAATCGGGGTGATGCGGGTTTCGTCTTCATAGCGCAGCGGCAGGTGCAGCACCAGATCCATGGGCAGTTGAATGCCCAGACGGGCAAGTTTTTGGGCCGTTGCTGGCGGCACTTTCAGGCGTGATGCAGTCATCTGGCTATTGTACCTGCCAGGCACAAAAAAAACGGCGCGCCGACTGCTGTCGGCTACGCCGTCTCAACCCCACTGACTGCGCGACATGACGGAGAGAATGTCATGCCGCGCTTGGCTGGAACCCCGGATGGAACGCGGCTCACCGCATTGGGTGAAACCGGCCACAGGCCAATGCTGCCCCCATCGCGCCTATGGCCTGCCCGCGTTTACTGGCGTTCCCACACCTGGGTACGGCCCAACAAGGCCACACCCATGAACCCGCGCACTTCCAGCTTGCTGCCGCCCTCGGTCAGCTTGGCCTTGCTGCTGTAAACCTGGCCTTTTTTCGGGTCGAGAATCTTGCCGCCTTCCCAACTGTCCCCGCTTTTTTTCAGGTCCCACAAAATGGTCATGCCCTGCACCGGCTTGTCCTTGCGCTCGCCGTCGCACTTGTCACACTTGGCGTCCGGGTTGGCAAACAGTTTGACGATCTTGCCACTGAGCACACCGCCGCTCTCGCTGATCTGCACCAGCGCCTTGGCCTGCTTGGTTTCATCGTCGATGGTTTTCCAGGTGCCCACCGGCGAGTCGTCGCTGGCCTGAGCCAGTGACGACAGCAAAACGGCAGCAGCAAGGCCCAATACTCGCATTGCAGGTTTCATGCACAGTCTCCTCGTGTTGATTTTATTTCAAACGTTGGTTTGAATTGTGCGGCAAGCATGCCGCAGCGTCTGGCCATCCGTCAAGCACGCCAAAACAAGTAAATTTGGGTTCAATACGGGTTTTCCCGAATAGGGCCAGCCCTAATTTCGCTTTCCAACAAATCCGCGCATTATCGCCCCGGTAAACCGTCTTCCCCCTTGTCGCCGCCACGCTGCTTTCTGGCCTGGCTGGCGGGTTTTTTTGCCCGACCGGAGTCTGCCCCATGACACCTCGCAAACCCCTTTATCGTTCGCTGTATTTTCAGGTGATTGTCGCCATTGTGCTGGGCGTGCTGCTCGGCCATTTCTGGCCGCAAACCGGTGCCTCGCTCAAGCCGCTGGGCGATGGCTTCATCAAGCTGGTGAAGATGATGATTGCGCCAATCATCTTCTGTACCGTGGTCACCGGCATTGCCGGCATGGAAGACATGAAAAAGGTTGGTCGGGTGGGCGGCAAGGCGCTGCTGTACTTTGAAGTGGTCACCACGCTGGCGCTGGCCATCGGCCTGATTGTGGTCAATCTGGTCAAGCCCGGTGCCGGCATGAATGTTGACCCGGCCACGCTGGACGCCAGCTCGGTGGCCAAATACACCAGCAAGGCCGGCGAGCAGTCCACGGTGGACTTCATCATGCACATCATCCCCAATAGCGTGGTGGGCGCCTTTGCTGAAGGCGAGATTTTGCAGGTGCTGCTGTTCTCGGTGCTGTTCGGTTTTGCCCTGTCGGCGCTGGGCCAACGCGCCCGCCCGGTGGTGAATCTGCTGGAGCAAATTTCGCATGGCCTGTTTGTGGTGATTGGCTTCATCATGAAACTTGCCCCGATTGGTGCTTTTGGCGCAATGGCCTTCACCATTGGCAAGTATGGCGTGCAAAGCCTGTCCTCGCTGGCCGCCTTGATGGGCACGTTTTACTTCACCTGCGTGGTGTTTGTGTTTGGCGTGCTGGGCAGCATTGCCCTGGCCAACGGATTTTCGATTTGGAAACTGATCAAGTACATTCGCGAAGAATTGCTGATTGTGCTGGGCACCAGCTCCAGCGAATCGGCCCTGCCGCGACTGATGGCAAAACTGCAACAACTGGGCTGCGACAAGACCGTGGTTGGTCTGGTGGTGCCCACGGGCTACTCGTTTAACCTGGACGGCACGTCGATTTACCTGACCATGGCGGCGATTTTCATCGCCCAGGCCTGCGGCATCGACCTGACGCTGACGCAAGAGCTGACCATCCTCGGCGTACTGCTGTTGACCAGCAAGGGTGCGGCAGGTGTCACCGGCTCCGGCTTCATCACCCTGGCAGCCACCCTGGCCACCGTGCCCACCATTCCGGTGGCCGGCCTGGCGCTGATTCTGGGCATCGACCGCTTTATGTCGGAAGCCCGCGCACTGACCAATCTGATTGGCAACGCGGTGGCCACTGTGGTGGTGGCGCGCTGGGAAAACTCACTGGACAAGGCCACCCTGGCCCGTGAGCTGGACGACCCGACCCCGCTGGTGGAACTGCACCAGCAGGATAGCAGCGCACCAGTCAGTACCCGCCCGGCAGAACAACAGGCCTGAGATAGCTCGCCTGCCCCCTTTTACCCCGGAAAGTGACTGACAACGGTCTGCGTTGGCCAGTCACCACGTTGAACAGCGATGGTTGCCGCCATCGCTGTTTTTTATGGCAGGAATGGCGGAGACGCTTAGCCCGCTTGCGGCGGAATCCACGAGGCGGCCTTGCACCGGCAGTGAGCCAGGTGACCTCCTGAGGCTTATACCTGCAAAATGCCCTGCCCCAGCCAGATCACCTCCCCGGCCACGGCAATTTCCCCGCTGGCGCTGACCTGCAGATGCAGCACATTGGGCCGCTTCAGCGCGTGGCCCTGTTCCACCCGCAGGGTGAGCGGGTGCTTGCCGGCCAGCAGCAGCCAGCCGCCCAGATTGGCGCAGGCCGAGCCGGTACCAGGGTCTTCCACCAGCTGGCCGTGGTGGGTAAAAAACAGCCGCACGGTGGCCACACCCTGCTCGATATGCCAGACATACGCCATGGCCACGCCCTGACGGTTGCGGCAGTAGGCGTCCAGCAGGCGGGCATCGGGGCGGCAGTTCAGCACGGCGTCACGGCAGCACACTTCCACCAGCAATTGTTCAGTGCCACAGTCGATCAGCCGGGCCGCCCGCACTTCATTCGGGGCAATCCCCAGTGCGCCGGCCAGGCGGTGGGTGTTGGTCATCAGTGGCTGCGCCACCGGGGGCTTGGCCGACAATTGCCAGCAATCGCCCTCAGCCACTACCGGAAACACCCCGGCGGCCATCGACAAATGCACCTGGTCGCCGCCCCGGCCCAGCCGGCGTACAATCGCTGCGCTGCCCAGCGTGGGGTGGCCGGCAAACGGCAGTTCGTAACCGGGGGTGAAAATGCGCACATGGGCGTCGGTGTCGGCCTTGTGCGGCGGAAACAGAAACACACTCTCCGACAGGTTCATCTGTGCAGCCACCGCCTGCAGGGTGGCGTCGTCCAGATCGCGGCCATCTTCAAAGACCGCCAGCGGGTTACCGCCAAAGCGGGTTTCGGCAAACACATTCACCAAGTGGTAAGCAAGGGTTTTCATCGGGGTCAGCGTCTTTCTGCGCGTGCTACCGTGTGTCTATTGTAAGAAGTTGCGCCCTGTCTGTCTTGGCCCATTCGGTGGTGGTGTCAGCAGAAGGGGGGATTGTCATCGGAGTGGCCATGTCTGCGCATGTTTTGCGGATTGAGTTGCGTCATTTACGCTATTTTCTGGCGCTGGCCGACACCCTGCATTTTGGCCGGGCGGCAGAGCGGCTGTGCATCTCCCAGCCGCCCTTGTCCAACGCCATCCAGCAGCTGGAAGCCGCGCTGGGCGAAACGCTGTTTACCCGGCACAGCCGCAAGGTGGTGCTCACCCCGGCGGGGCGGGCGCTGATTCCGCATGCCCAGCAGGTGCTGGCCGGGCTGGATCAGGCGGTCAGCGCAGTGCAGGCAGCGGCACGCGGCGAAAGCGGGCTGTTGCGGGTGGGTTATGTCGGTTCGGCGGTGTTTTCTGTGTTGCCGGCGATTGTCGCCCGTTTTCACGCGGCGTTTCCGGAAGTGACGCTGGCGCTGCAGGAACGCCCGCCCGATGCGCAACTGGTGGCGCTGCGGAGTGGTCAGCAGGATGTCGGCCTGGTGCGTCCCGGCCTGCATCAGCCGGGCTTGCGCTGCGACGTGCTGCTGGATGAGCCCACCTGGGTGGCACTGCCCAGCCGCCATCCGCTGGCGCAGCGTGAATCGCTCAGTCTGGCCAGGCTGTCTGACGCGCCTTTTATCACCATCGACGCCGCCGATGGCGGTGGCCATGTGCTGGAGCTGTACCGCAGCCGTGAGTTTCAGCCCCGGATTGTCCAGCATGTGCGCGACTTGCACGCGGCGTTTGCCCTGGTGGCGGCGGGCCTGGGCCTGCTGCTGATTCCGGCCTCAGCCAGCCGTCAGCCCCGTCCGGGGGTGAGCTACTGCCGCACCGATGCCGGCACGCCGCAGCTGGATTTGTGCCTGCTCACCCCAGAGCCGGCCAGTACGCCAATTGCCCGGCATTTTTGCCGGCTGGCACGGGAAGTGGTGGCACAGGAAGCGGAATAATATCGGGCGGAATAATATCGGAAGGAAAGCAGAAAGCGCCACGCGCCCCGAGTGGCAGGCACTGGGGGCGCGTGGGGGGAACAGCCAGAAAATACATACGCCGGACAAAGCCCAGCGCATATTCGGGTAGTGCCAGTCTGCGGTGTTCACTGCCGGGACAGCACGGGCCACGAATGCAAACATCCGTGGCCCGTATCGGCCCAACAGCGGGACTGCGTTCCCTGCAGGACAGGGCGCGTAGGCTCAGGGTTCGATTGCGTCCACGCGTTCGCGCAATTCCTTGCCGGCCTTGAAGTGCGGAACATATTTTTCCGGCACTTCAACACTGCTGCCCGACTTGGGGTTGCGCCCAACGCGCGGCGGACGGTAGTTCAAATCAAAACTGCCGAAACCGCGAATCTCGATCCGTTGCCCACGAGACAGACTTGTCGCCATCGCGTCAAGAATGGTCTTGACTGCGAGTTCTGTGTCCTTGGCGACAAGCTGTGGATAACGCTCCGCGAGCCTGGCGATGAGCTCAGATTTGGTCATCGCCCACCTAACTTACTCGTTGCTACCGGAAAGCTTGGCTTTCAGCAGCGCGCCCAGGTTGGTGGTGCCAGCCGTGGCGCTCACGTCAGACGATTGCAGCTTGCTCATGGCACCGGCTTCTTCAGCAGCATCCTTGGCCTTGATCGACAGCTGGATCGAGCGGCCCTTGCGGTCCACATTGATGATCAGCGTTTCAACTTCGTCGCCTTCCTTCAGGTGGGTGCGGATGTCTTCCACACGGTCACGCGACACTTCGGAAGCACGCAGGTAGCCTTCAACGTCGGCTTCCAGCTGAATCACGGCACCCTTGGCATCCAGCGACTTGACCACGCCCTTGACCAGGCTGTTCTTGTCGTTCATGGCCACGAAGTTGTTGAACGGATCGCCTTCCAGTTGCTTGATGCCCATGGAGATGCGTTCGCGCTCGACGTCGATGGACAGCACCACGGCTTCCACTTCGTCACCCTTCTTGAAGTTGCGCACAGCTTCTTCGCCGGTGGCGTGCCAGGACAGGTCGGACAGGTGAACCAGGCCATCGATGCCGCCCGGCAGACCGATGAACACGCCAAAGTCGGTGATCGACTTGATGGTGCCACGGATCTTGTCGCCCTTCTTGTAGTTGGCGGCAAAATCGTCCCACGGGTTGGACTGGCACTGCTTCATGCCCAGGGAGATACGACGACGGTCTTCGTCGATTTCCAGGATCATGACTTCCACTTCGTCGCCCAGGGCAACGACCTTGGACGGATGGACGTTCTTGTTGGTCCAGTCCATTTCCGACACGTGCACCAGACCTTCGATGCCCTGTTCGATTTCCACAAATGCGCCGTAGTCGGTCAGGTTGGTCACGCGACCGAACAGACGGGTGCCTTGCGGATAGCGACGGGACAGGCCCACCCACGGATCTTCGCCCAGCTGCTTCAGGCCCAGGGACACGCGGTTCTTCTCTTGATCGAACTTCAGCACCTTGGCTTCGACTTCGTCGCCCACAGCCAGCACTTCGGACGGGTGCTTCACACGACGCCATGCCAGGTCGGTGATGTGCAGCAGGCCATCGATGCCGCCCAGATCGACAAATGCGCCGTAGTCGGTGATGTTCTTGACGATACCCTTGACCACTGCGCCTTCGCTCAGGCTTTCCAGCAGGGCCTTGCGTTCTTCACCCAGGGTTTCTTCCAGCACGGCGCGGCGGCTCACCACCACGTTGTTGCGCTTGCGATCCAGCTTGATGACCTTGAATTCGACTTGCTTGCCTTCAAACGGGGTGGTGTCCTTGACCGGACGGGTATCAACCAGCGAACCCGGCAGGAAGGCGCGGATGCTGTTGACCATGACAGTCAGGCCACCCTTGACCTTGCCGCTGATCACGCCGGACAGGATCTTGCCGGTTTCCAGCGCTTCTTCCAGCTCGATCCAGGCGGCCATGCGCTTGGCTTTTTCGCGGGACAGCTTGGTTTCGCCGTAGCCGTTTTCCAGCGAGTCGATGGCGACGGTGACGAAGTCGCCGATCTTGACGTCAACTTCGCCCTTGTCGTTCTTGAACTCGTCAACCGAGATCAGCGACTCGGACTTCAGGCCGGCGTTCACGGTGACAAAGTTCTGGTCAACGTTCACCACTTCGGCGGTGATCACTTCACCAGCGCGCATTTCCTGAAGGGCGAGGCTTTCCTCGAACAGCGCGGCAAAGCTTTCTTGGGTGGAGGTAGTCATTAATAAGGAACTCTTGCATGCACACCTTGCGGTGTGCGGGGTGGGTTAAACACAACTGCGCCCGGGTTGCCCGAGCGCAGCGCGAATACAATTCAAATCAGGGTCAGCCCGGCTGGCTGGCCACTGCGGCATACCAGGCCAGCACCTGCTCGACCGCCTGGTCGATGCTCAGTGACGTGGTATCCAGCAGATGGGCGTCTGCCTCGGCTTTCAGCGGTGCCACGGCGCGGGCGGCGTCTCGCGCATCCCGCTCCTCGATATCCTGCTGAATCTGCTCGATATTAGCAGCTTCCCCCTTGTCGATCAACTGCTTATGGCGTCGCCGCGCGCGTTCGGCGGCGCTGGCGGTCAGAAACACCTTCAAGCGGGCGTCGGGAAACACCACCGAGCCCATGTCGCGGCCATCGGTCACCAGCCCCGGTGCCAGACGAAAATCGCGCTGACGTTGCAATAAAGCAGCGCGCAAGGCCGGCAGTACCGCCACTTTTGATGCGCCAATACCGATGGCCTCGGCACGAATCGCCTCGCTGACGTCTTCGCCTTCCAGCTCAACCACGCCCTCGGCAAAGGTGGCCGGCAGACGCACCGCCGCCATGGCCAGCCGGGCTTCCTGGTCAAATCCGATGCCGTGGCGCGTGGCGTATAGCGCCATCAACCGGTACAGCGCGCCAGAATCCAGATAATGAAAGCCCAGACGGGCGGCAATGCGGGCGGCAACCGTGCCCTTGCCGGAGGCCGACGGGCCGTCCAGGGTGATGACGGGGATCGTCATGGTGTTTGTCCAAATCACGCAAAGCGGGCATTTTACCGGGGCCGGCGCATGGCGGATAGCGGGGGCAGGGGGCACCATCAGCAAACTTGAGTACACTGTGCGCAGGACAAACACGCACACGGGATGCGTCCATGAGTGAATATCAATATTATGAATTTGCGGCGGTCGATCAACCATTGACGGCCAAGCAGCAAGCCGAGCTGCGCCACTACTCCAGCCGGGCCACCATTACCGCCAGCAGCTTCAGCAACGAATACCACTGGGGCAGCTTCAAGGGTGACGCCAAAGCATGGATGCAACACTATTTTGATGCCCATGTCTATTCGGCCAGTTGGGGCAGTTGCTGTCTGCTGTTACGGGCACCAGCCAACGCGCTGGATCTGTCGATGCTGGAGGCCTGCCAGCCATGCGACAACCGTGAGTGGCAGGACGATCAGGATGCATTCAACCGCAGCCGCTACGGCGACAATTATCTGCTGGCATGGCATTTTAGCGATGAGTCTGGCGAGAACGAGCGCTTCTGGAACGAGGACGACGGCCCCGACTGGATGGTCCGCTTGCTGCCTTTGCGTACCGAGCTGCTGCGCGGTGACGCTCGCCCGCTTTATCTGGGCTGGCTGGCGCGGCTGAGCGCCGGACAACTGGACGATGATGCGGTGGAGCCGCCGGTACCGGCAGGGCTGGCTGAACTCACGCCGGCGCAACAGGCACTGACGGAGTTTCTGGCGCTTGACCCCGACCTGCTGGCCGCCGCCGCCAGTGCCAGCCCGGTGCTTGAGTCAGTTTCCGACGCTGATTACGACAGCTGGCTGAGTGCTCAGTCTGCACACGTGCTGCAGGCCAGCGTGCGCTTGCTGCTGGAAGGCCGCGCGCCAGAAGCCGAACGCAGCGTACGCCAGCGCTTCCGGGCCTGGCAGGCGGCCCAGCACCCTGAGCAAGCCCCTGCTCCGCGTCGTCTGGTGGCTGAGATCCTGCATCGCGCACAACAGATTAGCCAGCAGAGGCAGCAGGCCGAACGCCAGGTGGCCGCCGAGGCGCACGCCCGACAACAAGCCGAGCACGCCATCCGGCTGACGGCATTGGCCGCAGAATCGGCGCGGGTGTGGGCAGAAATCGACACCCAGCTGAGCCGTGGCGTGGCCTCCGGCTACGATCAGGCGCTACAGCTGACGCTCACGCTGGCCGAAGCGATGCAGCATGTTGATCGCCGCGCCGAATTCCAGCGCGACCTGGACACGCTGTTGACCGTACATGGCAAGCGCCGGGCCTGGATGACGCGGCTGGCAAAAACCACATTGCTGGCGCGCTGAACCACTGCCCCGGTCTGCGTGGCGTTCTGAGCGCGCATGGCGATCGCGTTTAATCTGCGCCGCCCCCTGCCAAGCGGCGCACTTTGTGGTAGCGTGCTGGCTGCATCCGCCTGTCCTGAAATGTCGCCACCTGAGTGGCCCGGCCTGGCGGTGTGCGCCGACCCTTTGACCTTGCCGGATAGTGTATGGAATACCTCGACCTCGCCCCGATTGCCCGCACCGAAGGCAGCATTGTGCTGCCTGGCTCGAAAAGCATTTCCAACCGTACCTTGCTGCTGGCCGCGCTGGCCCAGGGGGTGACCGACGTGCTGGGCCTGCTGGATTCTGACGATGTGACGGTGATGCTGGCCGCGCTGGACCAGCTGGGCGTGCGCGTCCAGCGCCATGGCGACAGCCGCGACTTTACCGTCAGCGGCGTGGCTGGGCCGTTTCCGGTGAAAGCCGGCAATTTCTTTCTGGGCAACGCCGGCACCGCATTTCGCCCGCTGACCGCTGCGCTGGCGCTGTCGGGTGGCGACTATCAGTTATCCGGCGTGCCGCGCATGCACGAACGCCCGATTGGCGACCTGATTGACGCGCTGCGCGGGCTGGGCGCGCAGGTGACTTACACCGGCAACCCCGGCTACCCCCCCCTGACGCTGGCCCCCACCGCCGCCAATGGCGCTGACCGGGTGGCAGTACGTGGCGATGTGTCCAGCCAGTTTCTCACCGCGCTGCTGATGGCCCTGCCGCTGACTGGCCGGCGCGTTACCGTGGAAGTGATTGGCGAATTGATCTCCAAGCCGTATATCGACATCACCCTGAACCTGATGGCGCGCTTTGGCGTGCGGGTCGAGCGCGACGGCTGGGCGGCGTTCACCGTGGATGGCAGCCAGCGCTACCACAGCCCCGGCGCAATTCATGTGGAAGGCGACGCCTCCAGCGCCTCGTATTTTCTGGCCGCCGGCGCGCTCGGGCGTGGCCCGGTGCGGGTGGAAGGCGTGGGCAGCAGCAGCATTCAGGGCGATGTACGCTTTGCCGACGCGCTGGCTGCCATTGGTGCCGACATCCGCTGGGGCGACAACTGGATTGAAGCGCGTGGCACGGGCCGGGTGAAAGCCTTTGACGCCGATTTCAACCACATCCCCGACGCCGCGATGACCCTGGCGGTGGCCGCGCTGGCCGCCGATGGCCGCTCGGTGCTGCGCAATATCGGCAGCTGGCGGGTGAAGGAAACCGACCGCATCGCCGCCATGGCCACCGAGCTGCGCAAGGTTGGCGCGCTGGTGGAAGAAGGCGAAGACTGGCTGGCCATCACTCCGCCGGCGCAGCTGACGCCGAATGCCGCCATCGACACCTACGACGACCACCGCATGGCCATGTGCTTTTCGCTGGTGGCGCTGCTGGGCGTACCGGTGCGTATCAACGACCCGAAATGTGTGGGCAAGACTTTCCCTGGCTATTTTCAGGCGTTTGCCGGCATCTGCCAGCCGGCCTGAGCCGGCAGCGCTTGCAAAGACACCTGCGTTGCTTAGGTGTTACATCCCATACCATGGGATGGTATGGGATGCCCTCACACACATGCAAGCAAGCGGGCGTCCTACTCCTCTTCCCGCTCGCGCAGCCCCGGCGGCAGGGAAAAGCGCACATGTTCTTCCACCCCGTCCAGCTCCTGCACGCTGCTGGCACCAAGTTCGCCAATGCGGGCAATCACCGAGCGCACCAATACATCCGGGGCGGAGGCACCGGCGGTAACGCCCACCTGGCGGGCGTGGGCAAACCAGTCGGGGTTCAGTTCGGCGGCGTTGTCCACCATGTACGCGGTCACCCCGCGCAGCGCCGCCACTTCGCGCAGGCGATTGGAGTTGGAGCTGTTGGGCGAGCCGACCACAATCACCAGGTCACACTGCTCGGTCAGCGCCTTGACCGCGTCCTGGCGGTTTTGCGTGGCGTAGCAGATATCGTCCTTTTTCGGGCCATGGATGGCCGGAAAGCGCTCGCGCAGCGCGGCAATGATGTCGCGGGTTTCGTCCACCGATAGCGTGGTTTGCGACACATAGGCCAGCGCGTCGGGGTTGCGCACGCTCAGGCGGTCAACGTCGGCCACGGTTTCCACCAGATGCATGCCGTCAGGCGACTGGCCCATGGTGCCTTCCACCTCGGGGTGGCCGGCGTGGCCAATCATGACGATTTCCTGGCCGGCCTCACGCATCTTGCGCACTTCCACATGCACCTTGGTCACCAGCGGACAGGTGGCGTCGAACACGCGCAGGCCACGGCTTTCTGCTTCGGCACGCACCGACAGCGGCACGCCGTGGGCAGAGTAGATCAGCGTGCTGCCTGGCGGCACATCGCTCAGTTCCTCGATAAAGATCGCGCCCTGCTCACGCAGATTGTTTACCACAAATTTGTTGTGTACCACTTCGTGGCGCACGTAAATCGGCGCGCCAAACTGGGCCAGCGCGCGTTCGACGATGGCAATCGCCCGATCCACTCCGGCGCAAAAACCACGCGGGTTGGCGAGCAATACTTGAATGGGCTGGCTCATGCCGGTTTCCTTGAGGCAGGTTGACGAAAGCTGTCCAGCACCATCAGCGCCGCGCCGGCACAGATGGCGCTGTCGGCAATATTGAATGCCGGCCAGTAGTACGCCTGGTAATACACCTGGATGAAGTCGATCACATGACCGTGGATCAGCCGGTCGATCACATTGCCCAGCGCGCCGCCGATGATCAGCGCGCTGGCCAGGTTCATCAGCCCGCTTTGCGCACCACGCACCATCTGCCAGCCCAGCCAGCCAGAGACAGCAAACGCCAGGCCGGTGAAGAAAAACTTCTGCCAGCCGCCGGCGTCGGCCAGAAAACTGAACGCCGCGCCGGGGTTGTAGGCCAGCACAAAGTTGAGCAGGCCGGGGATCACCTCGCGGATTTCCTCGTACTGGTAAGCGCTGTTGAAGTAGGTTTTGCTCCATTGGTCGAGCACGATGACCAGCGCCGACAGGGCAAACCAGCGCGCCACCTTATGCATGAACCCGCGCCTCACCATCGCCAAACAGATTGCTCACGCAGCGACCACACAGGGTGGGATGTTCGGCGTGGCTGCCCACGTCATCACGCCAGTGCCAGCAGCGCTCGCACTTGTGCGCGCTGGCCGGGGTGACGGTGATGCTGGTCTGCTCGCCAGCGCTCAGCGTGACCTTGGACACAATCAGCACAAATTTCAGGTCATCCCCCAGCGCGGTCAACAGCGGGTACAGGGCGGCGTCGGCCACGATGCTGACTTCCGCCTGCAGCGACGAGCCGAGCGCATTGGCCACCCGCTGGTCTTCAATCAGCTTGTTGACGTTGGCGCGCAGGGTGCGCAGGGTATCCCAGCGCGCCAGCAGCGCATCTTGCCCGGCCACGTCCGGCAGGGTGTGCCAGGTGTGGAACAGCGCGCTGTCGTCCGCGTTGCCGGTGAACACTGCCCAGGCTTCGTCGCTGGTGAAGCACAGCATCGGCTGCAGCCACAGCAGCAGGGCGCGGGTGATATGCCACAACGCGGTCTGTGCCGAGCGGCGCGCCAGCGAATCAGCTGCCGTGGTGTACAGCCGATCTTTCAGGATATCCAGGTAGAACGCGCCCAGATCATCCGAGCAGTAGGTGACGATTTCCTGCACCGCGTGGTGAAAGGCGTAGCGCGGGTAGAGGTCGCCCGTCAGCCGCTGCTGCAGCTGCTGGGCCTGGGCCAGCGCGTAGCGGTCGATGTCCACCATCTGTTCGACCACCACGCCGTCGCGGGCCAGGTCGAAGTCGGTCAGGTTGGCCAGCAAGAAGCGCAAGGTGTTGCGCAGGCGGCGATAGCTTTCGGTCACCCCCTTGAGGATGGTGTCGGAGATCGCCAGCTCGCCAGAATAATCGGTGGCCGCCACCCACAGGCGCAGGATATCCGCGCCCAGGGTGTCGTTGATCTTTTGCGGGGCAATCACATTGCCCACCGACTTGGACATCTTGCGGCCCTGGCCATCCACCACAAAGCCGTGGGTCAGCAGTTGGTCGTACGGCGCGCGGCCCGTGGTGGCGCAGCCGGTGAGCAGCGAGCTCTGGAACCAGCCGCGATGCTGATCCGAGCCTTCCAGGTACAAATCCGCCGGCCATTTCAGCTCGTCGCGCTGACGCAGCACGGCGTAATGGGTGGAGCCGGAGTCAAACCACACGTCCAGGGTGTCGGTCAGCTTGCGGTACTGGCTGGCTTCGTCGCCCAGCAGTTCGGCGGCGTCGAGCTGGAACCAGGCTTCGATGCCTTCCTGCTCGATGCGCAGCGCCACTTGCTCCAGCAGTTCTGCCGAACGCGGATGCATGGCACCGGTTTCCTTGTGGACAAAGAAGGTCATCGGCACGCCCCAGTTGCGCTGGCGCGACACGCACCAGTCTGGGCGGTTGCCAATCATCGCTTCCAGCCGGGCGCGGCCCCAGGTCGGGAAAAACTGGGTGTGGTCAACGGCGCGCATGGCGTTGGCGCGCAGGGTGATGCCATCCTGGCCAACGCTGTCCATGCCGATGAACCACTGGCTGGTGGCGCGGAAGATGATGGGGGTTTTATGCCGCCAGCAGTGCGGGTAGCTGTGCTTGAGCTTTTCGCTGGCCATCAGCGCGTGCTGGCTGCTCAGGGTGTCGATCACCTGCGGGTTGGCTTCCCACACCGACAAACCGGCAAACAGCGGCGTGCCGGAGATAAAGCGGCCATCGTCGCCCACCGGGTTGTCCACCGCCAGGCCGTACTTCAGCCCGGCATGGAAGTCTTCCAGACCATGCGCCGGCGCGGTATGCACCAGGCCAGTACCGGCGTCGGCACCGACGTGGTCGCCCAGAATCACCGGCACCTGGCGCGGCTGGAAGGGATGGTGCAGCGCCAGCAAGTCCAGCGCTTCGCCCTTGGCCTGGCCCAGCAATTGGGCACCATCGGCCAGTTCGTAGCGCTTGAGCGCACCTTCAGCCAGCTCGGCAGCCAGAATCAGCGCGCCACGGGCGGTGGCCCACAGTTGGTAGTCCAGATTCGGGTGTACCGCCACCGCCTGGTTGGCCGGCAGCGTCCATGGTGTGGTGGTCCAGATCACCGCGCGCGCGTCGCCCTCCAGCGCGGTCAGGCCAAAAGCCGCGGCCAGGCGGGCGGTGTCGGCCACCAGAAAGCCCACGTCAATCGCCGGCGAGGTTTTGTCCTCGTATTCCACTTCGGCTTCGGCCAGCGCCGAGCCGCAGTCGATACACCAGTGCACCGGCTTCTTGCCCTGTACCAGATAGCCGTTCTGGTGGATCTTGCCCAGCGTGCGCACAATGTCCGCTTCGGTGCGGTAGTTCATGGTCAGATAGGGATTGTCCCAGTCGCCCAGCACGCCCAGACGGATAAAGTCGGCTTTCTGTCGTTCGATCTGCACTTTGGCGTAGGAGCGGCACAGCTTGCGGGTCACCGACGCCGGCAGGCGGGTTTCTTTCGGGTCCAGGCCATTTTCCTGACGATAGGCCACGATCAGTTGGTGAATGCCCGGTGCGGCCTCAATGGCTTTTTTGTCGCCCTTGACCAGTTTTTCGATCTGGTGCTCGATGGGCAGGCCGTGGCAATCCCAGCCCGGCACATAGGGCGCGTCAAAGCCAGCCAGGGTTTTCGAGCGGACAATGATGTCCTTGAGGATTTTGTTGACGGCATGACCGATGTGAATATCGCCATTGGCGTAGGGCGGGCCGTCGTGCAGCACAAACTTGGGCCGGCCAGCGCAACGCTGGCGCAGCGCCTGGTAACGTTGGCCGGCTTGCCACTGCGCCACCCAGCCGGGTTCGCGCTTGGCCAGGTCGCCGCGCATCGGAAAGGCGGTGTCGAGCAGGTTGACGGCGTATTTTTTGGAGTCGGTGGTCATGCGGTAACTCTCTGCAAGGTCGATAGGTGGTGGCGGGCGGCGGCGGCGTCGGCGTCGATTTGCGCGGTCAGCGCGGCCAGCGAGTCAAAGCGTTGTTCATCGCGCAATTTGGCCAGAAAGCGCACCGAGATCAGCTGGCCGTACAGGTCGCCGGCAAAATCAAACAGATGCACTTCCAGCTTGTAGCTGTCGGTGGTGTCCACCGTGGGGTTTTTGCCCAGGCTGGCCACGCCGCCAAAGCGGCCCAGGGCGGTGTCCACTTCCACCACAAAAATTCCCGCCAGCGCCGGCTTGCGGTGTGGCAGGTGCACATTGGCAGTAGGATAGCCCAGGGTGCGACCCAGTTTCTTGCCGTGCATCACCCGGCCAGTCAGCTGGTAATGCCGGCCCAGCAAGGCCTCGGCGTGGGCAAAATCCCCCGCTGCCAGCGCGGTGCGGATGCGCGAGCTGGACGCGCGTTCGCCATGCACGCTGATGGTGGGCATCGCCTCGGTGACAAACGCCGGACAGGCTTGCAAAGTGGAAAAATGGCCCTGGCGGCGCGCGCCAAACTGGAAATCATCGCCAATCAGCACGTAGCGGGCACCCAGCGCCGTCACCAGCACCTGGTCGATGAATGCCTGCGCCGACAAACCGGCAAAGCCACGGGTAAAGCGGTAAACGTAGAGTTGGTCCACCAGGCCGCTTTCCTGCAAATACAGCACTTTGTCGCGCAGGGTGGCCAGCCGGGCCGGCGGATTGTCGCGGGCAAACACTTCGCGCGGGTGGGGCTCGAAGGTGAGCAGGGCGGTGGGTAAACCGCGTGCGTTGGCGCGTTCACGCAGACAGTGCAGCATGGCCTGATGTCCGAGATGAACGCCGTCAAAATTGCCTATGGTCAGCGCACAGGCCGAAGGCCGGGCGGGTGAGGCACCAAAATGAACCTGCATCGCTCGAAATCGCTGGAAAACCTTGGATTCTAGCCGGTATCGTCGGGGAGCACCACCAGCGGCTGTGTGCCGGCAGGCAGAAAAAAACCCCGCGAAATCGCGGGGTTTTTTTGACGCGGGCAGAAATTACTTGGTGGTTTGACCCGTGATTTCCACATCCACGCGACGATCCGGCTCCAGGCAATCCTTCAGCTTGGCGTAGGACAGCTTCTTGGCCTTGCAGGTCTGGGTCATCTTGGTTTCGGTTTCGCCCTTGCCCACAGCGGTCACCTTGTCAGCCGGCACGCCATTGGCCACGAAGTAGGACTTCACGGTGTTGGCACGGCTTTCGGACAACTTCTGGTTGTACTTGTCGGTACCCAGGTAGTCGGTGTGGCCTTCAACCACAACGCCTTGCAGGTTGGTGCCGTGTTGCTTGATCTTGGCGACAACCGGGTCCAGTTCGTTCTTGGCAGCCGAACGCAGGTTGGCCTTGTTGAAATCAAACAGAACCTTGGCGGACAGCGAGATGCGTTCCTTGGTGGTCACCGGAGCAGCAGCCGGCTTGGCAGCCACCGGAGCAGCAGCCACAGCGTCGCCGCATTCGGCCAGGCCATTCTTGGCCTTGTCGAAGTAGGTGGTTTTCCAGCATTCGCCGTAGTTGTTGCGGGTGACTGCGTCGGTGGATTGGTCCACCACATAGCCCGGCTTGGTGGCGTGAGCCTGAGCCGAGAACAGAGCGACGAGCAGCGCGCCAGCCAGACCGCTGAGTTTCAGTTTGTTCATGGTATTCATCCGTGTGCCTCTTTCGTTAGAGAGTGTATTAAGCAGATAGCATGTGTTGTGCGTGCCGCAAGCAACAGGAAACGGTGGCTCGCAGTTACCGGGAATATAGGTTTTTGACTATATATTGTCAATTCGGCCAGCATCCACAAGTGTGGCAAGCAAGCAACATGTGTCTGACTTGCCACAAAGATAACGCTATCGCCGCCATGTTGCAGCAGTGCTGTTACCGGGCATGCCGGAAAAGCGCCTGCTCACGAAGGAAAGTGACCTGGTAACCGGTGCTGAAGTCCTGCAATCCCGCGAGTTCCTGGGCAGGATTGCGGTCTTCTCGCACCGAAAATGCGTTAAAACCCACTTGTTCCATCGCGTACAGCTGGTCACGCAGCACATCGCCCACTGCACGCAGCTCGCCGGCAAAACCGTAGCGTTCGCGCAACAGTCGGCCATTGCTGTAGCTGCGACCATCGACAAACTGCGGAAAATCCAGCGCAATCACTGGCAAATCAGCCATTGCGTCGGCCAGCTCTGCCGGATCGTCAGCCGGGGCTAACCATACGCCGAAATCGGCAGCAGCGCGACTGTCACGCTGCTGTTTCCAGTACGCCAGCGGCACAATCACCGGACCATCGGGCACGCCAGCCTCGACATCGCGCACCAGGGTCCAGCGGTCTTGTTCCAGCTGACGGTTTTTAATGAGCAGCTTGGCCATAAACCTTCTCCTTGAACGGGTCGATGCCGATACGGCGGGCGGTGTCGATAAAGCGCTCGTCGGCGTGGCGCTGGGCGAGATACACCGAGATGATTTTTTCAATCACATCCGGCATGGCGTCCTGGGCAAACGACGGGCCAATCACCTTGCCCAGGCTGGCGTGTTCGCCCTGGCTGCCGCCAATCGACACCTGGTACCACTCGCTACCCTGCTTGTCCACGCCCAGAATGCCGATATGGCCAATATGATGATGACCACAGGCGTTCATGCAGCCCGACATGTTCAGGTCCAGCTCGCCAATGTCGTGCTGATAGTCGAGGTCGTCAAAGCGCTTTTGCACCGCAGCAGCAATCGGAATGGACTTGGCATTGGCCAGCGAGCAGAAATCCCCGCCAGGGCAGCAGATGATGTCGGACAGCAGGCCGATATTCGGCGTGGCAAAGCCGGCAGCACGGGCTTTTTCCCACAGCGCAAACAGATCGGTTTCGCGCACGTCGGCCAGAATCAGGTTTTGCTCATGCGACGCGCGCAGCTCGCCAAAGCTGTAGGCGTCGGCCCAGTCGGCCACCGCGTCCAGCTGGTCTGCCGTGGCGTCGCCCGGCGGCACGCCGGTGGCTTTCAGCGACAGGGTGACAATCCGGTAGCCGGCCACCTTGTGCTCGCGGGTATTGCGCGCCACCCAGCGGGCAAACGCCGGCTCGGCGGCCAGCTGGGCAGTGTAGGCCGGGTCATTGCGGCTGAGGCCGACCTCGTAGGCTGGCGCGGTAAAGAATTTGGCCATATGCTCAAACTCAGCCGCCGGCACGGTAGCCGGGCCATCCTTGAGGTGTGACCATTCTTCTTCCACCTTGGCGGCAAAGCCGGCGGCAGTCATTGCCTTGACCAGAATCTTGATTCGCGCCTTGTACTTGTTGTCGCGGCGGCCAAAGCGGTTGTACACGCGCAGGATGGCATCCAGGTAGGTGAGCAGATGTCTGGCCGGCAGGAAGTCGCGAATCACGCTGCCAATGATCGGCGTGCGACCCAGGCCGCCCCCCACGATCACCCGAAAGCCAATTTCGCCATCGGCAGCACGCACGGCATGCAGGCCGATATCGTGTACCAGCGTGGCGGCGCGGTCTTCACGGGCACCGGACACGGCAATCTTGAACTTGCGCGGCAGGAAGGTGAATTCCGGGTGGAAGGTGCTCCACTGGCGAATGATTTCGCAATACGGGCGCGGGTCAATCAGCTCATCGCCCGCCACCCCGGCAAAGTGGTCAGAGGTGGTGTTGCGGATGCAGTTGCCCGAGGTCTGGATGGCGTGCATTTCCACTTCGGCCAGTTCGGCCAGAATATCGGGCACGGTTTCCAGCGCCGGCCAGTTGAACTGCAGGTTCTGCCGGGTGGTGAAATGGGCATAGCCACGGTCGTAAGTGCGGGCAATATGCGCGAGCTTGCGCAGCTGGCGCGAGGACAGCATGCCGTAGGGCACCGCCACGCGCAGCATCGGCGCATGGCGCTGCACATACAGGCCATTCATCAGCCGCAGCGGGCGGAATTCGTCTTCGGTCAGCTCGCCAGCCAGGTAGCGGCGGGTCTGGTCGCGGAACTGGGCGACCCGTTCGTTGACCAGGCGAAAGTCAACTTCGTCGTAACGATACATGGGGTATCTCGGGTAAGGGTAAAGGAGCGTGTCGGGTCAGCTGCCAGGGCGGCGCAGCGGCGAGGCCTTGATGTGCAGCCCGCATTCTTTGGAGTCCGGGTTTTCCCACCACCAGCGCCCGGCGCGCACATCCTCACCCACCGAAATGGCGCGGGTACAGGGCGCACAGCCGATGGACGGGTAGTGCTGGTCGTGCAGCGCGTTGTACGGCACGTCGTGGGCGCGCAGGTATTCCCACACGTCAGCTTCGGTCCATTCAATCAGCGGATTGAATTTCCACAGGCCGTTATCGGCGTCAAATTCGCCATCGCCCAGGTCCTGGCGGGTGGGCGACTGCTCGCGGCGCAGCCCGGTAATCCACGCCTGGCGGCCCGCCAGCGCCCGCTTGAGCGGCTCGATCTTGCGCACCGCACAGCAGCCCTTGCGCTGCTCCACCGACTGATAAAACCCGTTGATGCCGTGTGCGCGCACATACTGCTCGGTGGCGTCAGTCTGCGGAAAATACACGCTGACCGGATGACTGGGGTAGCGCTCGCCCACCTGTTGCAGCAGCGTGTAGGTTTCTGCCGGCAATCGGCCTGTGTCCAGGCTGAAAATTTCGATGTCCAGGCCCAGCTTGGCAATCAGGTCGGTGAGGACCATGTCCTCCGCGCCCAGACTGTTGGCAAACACCGCCGGGCGGTAGTCACGGGCAATGCGCTCAAGCAGCTGCTCGGTCGCGGGAAGTTTGTCGGCATACGCCATGCGGGAAGCTCCGGAAGACAGGGGTCAACTAAGGGGGCTGGCCGGAGGGGCTCCGGGCTGGCTCAGCCATCACGGCCCACCCGGTTCGGGTCAGCAGACACAAAGGGGATTAGACCGAACCGGCATGTTACCCAAAGCACAAGCGTACGCAAAAGAATAATGTGTTAGGATTTAAGTGCAGCCGGTTATTTGCAAACCCCGTGCGCAAAAGGGGCGACGGCATTCCGCTGGTGCCTGCTGCTTTTCTCTCCATCACGACAGCCTGCCTACCATGAAACTGCAACAGCTCCGCTATCTGGTCGAAGTCGCCAAACAGGGTTTGAATGTTTCCGAAGCCGCCGAAACCCTGCATACCTCACAACCCGGCATCAGCAAGCAAATCCGCCTGCTGGAAGACGAACTGGGCATTCAGGTGTTCATTCGCAATGGCAAGCGCGTGGTGGCGGTGTCCGAGCCAGGCAAGCAGGTGCTGCGCATTGCCGAACGGATTTTGCGCGAAGCCAAAAATCTCAAGCGGGTGGGGGAAGAATTCGCCAGCGAGGCCGAAGGCAGCCTGATCATCGCCACCACCCACACCCAGGCGCGCTACGCGCTGCCGGGTACGGTGAAGGCGTTTCGCGAACATTACCCGAATGTGCGCCTGCAGCTCAAGCAGGGCAACCCCACCCAGATCTGCGATATGGTGGTGGCCGGCGAAGCCGACTTTGCCATCGCCACCGAAGGCATCCTGCTTTATAAGGAACTGGCCGCCCTGCCCTGCCACAGCTGGAACCGCAGCGTGGTGGTGCCCGTTGGCCATCCGCTTGCCCAGCTGGATCGCCCCATCAGCCTGGCCGACATTGGCCAGTATCCGATTGTCACCTACGACACCGCGTTTACCGGGCGCACCCGCATCAACCATGCCTTTGAACAGGCAGGCGTCACCCCCAATCTGGTGCTGACCGCCATTGATACCGACGTGATCAAAACCTACGTCAGCATTGGTCTGGGCGTGGGCATCATTGCCTCGATGGGCTTTGAACCGGAACGCGACAGCGAACTGGTGGCGCTGGACGCCAGCCATCTGTTTGAACCGTCGATTACCAAGATCGGCATCCGCAAGGACGCCTACCTGCGCGGCTTTGCCTATACCTTTATTGAACTGTTTGCCCCGTACCTGACCCGGCACAAAGTGGACGAAGCCATTCTGGCCGGACATCAGGGCTAAACCATCCTGCGCCGCGCCCCCCGGTGCGCAAGCAGCAAGGGGCGCGGCATGGCGGGTGACAATCAGGCAAAGCTGAAGTCAGCCAGGGTCAGCGTGGGCGCGCCGGAAAGCTTGATCGCCAGATTGGAACCCACCCAGGTCGGATCTGCCGTGCTGTCCAGCACCAGATAGGTATCGCCCTGCCAGACAAACTGGCTCAGCGCCGGCATGGTGTAGGTGGAGGTCTGATGGGTGGCGCGCGCCATCAGCGTGGACAGCGTGTCGCCCGCCTGCACCGCCAGGGTGTTGATCTGGCCAGGCAGAGACAAACCGGAACCCATGCTCAGACGAAGTGTGTCCACGCCGTGGGCAAAGTCGCTGATGATCAGCGCATTGCTGCCAGTGGCGTGGTCGCCACGGTAGCCCGCGTCAATCCAGAACACATCATTGCCGCCATTACCGGTCAGCGTGGCACCTTGCTGGTAGTCAATGCCGTTGCTTGGCGCAGCGGTAACGTGCAGCACGTCGTTACCGGCACCCCCTGCCAGTGGGCTGGCAGGGGCTGAGGTGGCAAAGTCGGCCAGGGTGAGGGTTTTGCTGCCGCTGAGCTTGAACGCCAGGTCGGTGCTGGCAAAGCTGCTGGTGGCGCTGCTGTCCAGCACGACATAGGTGTCGCCGTTCCAGACAAACTGGCTCAGCATCTGCGGCTGAACCGCAGTGGCCTGGTTGCTGGCCTGCGCCAGCAGGCTGGCCAGGGTATCGCCCGCCTGTACATTCAGCGTGGTCAGGCTGTTCAACCCGCTGCGCGACAGGTTGATCCAGTCTTGACCCTGGGTGAAGTCGGTGATGGTAATGCTGGCCGCGCCTGCGGTGTGGTCGCCGGCATAGGTGGCGGCAAAACGGAATTCATCACTGCCCGTGCCGCCGGTCAGCGTGGCACCAGTCTGCGCCACGCTGACTTGCAGCACGTCGTTGCCAGCGCCACCATTGAGCACATCCACCCCGCCACCGCCGTCCAGCAAGTTATTGCCACTGTTGCCGGTCAGGGTGTTGTTGTGGCTGTCGCCGTAGCCGTTGATATTCAGTGTGCCGCTCAGTTGCAGGTTTTCGATTTCTGCACTGGCCCAGGAGCTACCCACCTGATCGGGCCCCCGACCCAGACCGAACGATTCGTCCGAGATGATGGTGTCCACACCGCCATAATCAAGCACGATGTTGCTACCACCAGCCAGCACAAACACATCATCACCCACGCCACCCAGCAAAAAGTCGCCGCCGTTGGCGTACAGTGTATTGTTGCCGTTGCCGCCCTCCAGCTGGTCGCGCACGGTGTCCAGCAGGGTGTTGCTGGCATCGCCGGCATACAGCGTGTCGTTGCCATCGCCGCCCACCAGCGTGTCAGCGTCCTGGCCGCCGATCAGGAGGTTGTTGCCGGCATTGCCGATAAAGGTCTGGCTGCCGTAGCCGCCGACACCGGCAAGATTGGCCGAGCCTTGCAGTTCGATGCGTTCAATACCGCCGCTGATGAACGACCACGGCTGGGTGTTGTCCAGCGCAGCGCCCATGGCAATGGATACCGAAGTCTTGACCGTGTCCACACTGCTGTCAGCGCCACTGTCCATGACGAGATTGTTGGCACCGGCCACCCAGAACATGTCTGCACCGCTGCCTCCATTAACCGTGTCATTGCCATCCAGATACAGCACATCGTTGCCGCCGCCGGCATCCAGCCAGTCATTGCCACCCAGGCCGTTGAGCACATTGGCACCCGCATTGCCGGTGATCCGGTTGTTACCGGCATTGCCTGAACCATTGATATTGTCCGTGCCCAGCAAAACCAGATTGTCTTCGCTTGCGCCCAGGGTATAGCTGACGGTGCTGCTGATTGTTGTTGCCATGATTTTTCCTTTCAGTTTGCGGCCATGCAAAGCTCGCCCTGAAAAGTTAATCAAGAAAACACCAGCAGACAAGTGCAAACCCAACTTATGAAAAACGCAATATTAAATGCCAACACATCGATCAAACCAGACCATCAACTCCAAGTAAAATTACTGAGAATATTCTTGCCGCCCCGGGATATCTTCAACAGAAAAACTTGCCACCACCCCAATGATAAAATCAAAAAATAACTCAATAAAACAGTACTTTATAGCAAAATTCCCCATAAAAAAACAGCGGCAATTTTTTCCATGGCAACTTTTTACATGGCTGCACTGGCAATGTTGGCGTTTCACAACAATTACCAAATGGTAACCATATGACCTAAAAAACCCCGAGCAATCCAGACTTGACTTCAGATGCCACTCACACTAAACCCGCCAGAATCACGCCGATAGTTTTTCCCATCAGGCATGAATTGATAAAAACTGACACCTCTTCAATGCTTTACCCTTCCCCCCCAGCCCATGCAACCTGCAAGACATCATGCACCGCTACCACTGCACCAATCACCAGCAGCGCTGGCGGGGTAATGTCGCTCTCGGCAATCACCTGCGCCAGCTGATCCAGCCGGGTGCGCGTCACCCGCTGGCGTGGCGTGGTAGCGTGTTCAATCACCGCCACCGGGGTATCCGCCGCGCGGCCATGGGCCATCAACCCGGCGCTGATGGCCCCCGCTTCGTTCAGCCCCATGTACACCACCACGGTGGATTCGACGTGAGTGTGCCGGGTCCAGGCCAGATGGCTGGCGTCGGCACGGCGATGGCCGGTAACCAGGGTGCAACCCTGCGCGTAATCGCGATGGGTCAGCGGCAGATCGGCCATGGCCGCCGCGCCCAGCGCAGCGCTGATGCCGGGCACCACCTCGTAGTCAATTCCCGCCGCGTGCAACGCCAGCATTTCTTCCCCACCCCGGCCAAACAGCAACGGATCGCCCCCCTTGAGCCGCACCACACGCAGGCCGGCACGAGCGTAGCCAATCAATAACTGATGAATGCCCTCCTGGCTCAAGCTGTGCCGCCCGGCGCGCTTGCCCACGCACACCTGCTGCGCCTGCGCCGCCAGTTGCAGGATGTCGGTGCTGACCAGATGGTCGTAGCACACCACCTCGGCGCGGCGCAGGCGGTCCAGCGCGCGCAGGGTGAGCAGTTCCGGGTCGCCCGGCCCGGCTCCCACCAGGCTGACCCGTGTGGGTGTCGTGCCCGTGGCCGGGCCTGCCGGCAGGCCCGGCAGAGGAAAAAATCCAGCAGGAAAAGGCAGGTTCATGGTGGTCTCCGTCAACAGGCCCCCAGTGTAGGAATTCCCCGAGCTGAAAATCGTTGATTCGAATCAATGCTATCCAGATGGCCAAATCCGTACAGTCCACGCTGAAACCGGCCCATGCCGGTGAAGACAACAGGAGGTCGTGATGAGCGCCAGCTTCACCAAATCAACCGCTCGCAACATCTTTTATGGTGGAGCGGTGTTTTTCTTTTTACTGTTTCTGGCTTTAACCCTGGACACGGTGCAAACGCTGCCCAAACGGGATAACCGCGCCAACCTGACAGAACAGGTGGCACGCGGCAAAAACCTGTGGGAAGTGAACAACTGCATCGGCTGCCACACCCTGCTGGGTGAAGGCGCGTACTTTGCCCCCGAACTGGGCAATGTCTACCAGCGGCGCGGGCCGGAGTTCATCAAGGCCTGGATCAAGTCGCAGCCTACCGGCACGCCGGGCCGCCGGCAGATGCCGAACTTTCATCTGAGCGACGCCGAGCTCGACGACCTGACCGCGTTCCTGAAATACGCCTCTGAAATCAACACCAACCAATGGCCCCCGAATATTGAAGGCTGATTCTGGCTGTTATTCAGGTAACCCTTTACAAGGAGACGTTTGATGTCCACCTCCGCAACGGCCATCCACCACCCCGGCAGGGGCACAGTGGCGGCCAATATGCAAATCAAGTACCGCTCGCAGATGGTCGCCAAGCCGTATTTCATGGCTGCGATTGGCTTGTTTGTCGGCCAGATCATTTTTGGCCTGATCATGGGCCTGCAGTATGTGATCGGGGATTTCCTGTTTCCAGAAATCCCGTTCAATGTAGCCCGCATGGTCCACACCAACCTGCTGATTGTCTGGCTGCTGTTTGGCTTTATGGGCGCGGGCTACTTTCTGATTCCGGAAGAATCCGAACGCGAACTGCACAGCCCAAAGCTGGCGATGATCACCTTCTGGGTGTTCCTGCTTGCCGGCGCACTCACCATTGTCGGCTATCTGGCAGTGCCTTACGCCACACTGGCCAAGATCACCGGCAATGATTTATTGCCCACCATGGGCCGCGAGTTTCTCGAACAACCCACCATCACCAAGATTGGCATCGTGCTGGTGGCACTGTCCTTCCTGTTCAACCTGAGCATGACCGTGCTCAAGGGGCGCAAGACCAGCATCAGCATGGTGATGATGCTCGGCTTGTGGGGGCTGGCGCTGTTCTTCCTGTTCTCATTCTACAACCCGCATAACCTGGTGCTGGACAAGTATTTCTGGTGGTGGGTGGTGCATCTGTGGGTGGAAGGCGTGTGGGAACTGATCATGGGCGCGATGCTGGCCTTTGTGCTGGTCAAGGTGACCGGGATTGACCGCGAAATCATCGAAAAATGGCTGTACGTGATCATCGCCATGACGCTGATTTCCGGCATCATCGGCACTGGCCACCATTATTTCTGGATTGGCACACCCGAATACTGGCAGGTGTGGGGCTCGGTGTTCTCTGCGCTGGAACCGATTCCGTTCTTCATGATGACCCTGTTTGCCTTTAATGTGGTGAACAAGCGCCGTCGCGAACACCCAAACAAAGCCGCCGTGCTGTGGGCGCTGGGCACTGGGGTGATGGCCTTCCTGGGGGCGGGCGTGTGGGGCTTTTTGCACACCCTGGCCCCGGTCAACTACCTGACCCACGGCACGCAAATCACCGCCAGCCACGGTCACATGGCGTTCTATGGCGCTTACGCCATGGTGGTGATGACGATGATCTCCTACAGCATGCCGCTGATGCGTGGCCGCGAAGCCAACAGCAATGCCGCGCAAGTGGTGGAAATGTGGTCATTCTGGCTGATGACGGTGGCGATGGTGTTCATCACCCTGTTCCTCACCGCCGCCGGCATCCTGCAGGTGTGGATGCAGCGCATGGGTGACAACCCGCTGCCCTTCATGGTGGCGCAGGACAAGATTGCCTTCTTCTACTGGCTGCGTGAAGCCGCCGGCGTGGTGTTCCTGATTGGCCTGGTGCTGTACATCGTCAGCTTCTTTGTCAAAGGCGAGCAGCGCACGGCATAAGCCAAACACTCTCCGCTTCACCCCCTGACGCGCCCACCCCAGGGCGCTTTTTTCATCGAGCCCACCATGCCTTGTGCCGCCCGCCTGCCCACGCCCAGCCACCACTTGCCCGGTGATCTGGCCATGTGGCTGTTCATTCTGGCCGAGCTCAGCGTATTTGCGCTGTTCTTTGCCCTGTACGCAGTGGCGCGGCTGCGCCAGCCGGCGCTGTTTGCCGCCGGCCAGGCCCAATTGCCCCTGCTGTCGGCGCTGGTGAACACCCTGCTGCTGATCGGCGGCAGCGCCGGCATGGCCGCTGCAGTGCGCGCCTTTGCCGCTGGCCAGCTTCGCCGGGGAGAACACGGCCTGCTGGCCACCCTGGCCTGTGGCGCGCTGTTTGTGCTGATCAAGGGCGCGGAATTTGCCGATAAATTTGCCGCTGGCCTGACCTTGTCTACCAGCGACTTCTGGATGTTTTATCTGTCACTGACAGTGTTTCATTTTATGCATGTGCTGCTAGGCATGGTGATTGTGGCCGCAGTGTGGTTTCACGCCCGACGCGGCGCGTATGGCGCAGCGAATCAGGCCGGCGTGGAAACCGCTGCGGCCTACTGGCATATGGTGGACCTGGTGTGGGTGGTGTTGTTTGCGCTGGTGTATGTGGCGCGATGAATGCCTACGGTGATGCGGCGTCAGCGTGCGTGCCGTGCCTTGAATCTTATCCGCCATCAAGGCAACACCCGCCCCCACTGCGGCATCATCGGCACATGACTTCTTCTCATTCTCCCGCGATGACCCTGCGCCCAGTATGGCCGGTCTGGCTGTACCTGAGTGCGCTCACCCTGGCGCTGGCCGCCCTGGCCGAATGGCACAGCCATGCCGCCCTGGCAGTGGTGGCGCTGGGCGGTGCCTGGCTTAAGGGCGTGGCCATCATCGAATCCTTCATGGCCTTGTGCGATGCACCGGGCTGGCTGCGCGCCTCGGTGCACGGCTGGCTGGCGCTGCTGTGCGGCGGACTCTCCGCCAGTTTTCTGTCTGGAGGCTGAACATGGTCGAAACCATCATCCCGTTTTACCAAGCCAGCGCTGACGAGTGCGAGGTGTTCGAGCGCGCCTGGCAACACCAGCTGCCCATGCTGATCAAGGGCCCCACTGGCTGTGGCAAAACCCGCTTTGTGGCACATATGGCCGCGCGGCTGGGCTTGCCGCTGTTTACCGTGTCTTGCCACGATGACCTGTCTGCCGCCGATCTGGTGGGCCGCCACCTGATTGCCGGCGGCGACACCCGCTGGTGCGATGGCCCGCTCACCCGCGCGGTGCGCGAAGGCGGCATCTGCTATCTGGACGAAGTGGTTGAGGCACGCAAGGACACCACCGTGGTGCTGCACCCGCTGACCGACGACCGGCGGATTTTACCCATCGAGCGCACTGGCGAGGTGCTGCCTGCGCCCCCCGGCTTTATGCTGGTGGTGTCGTACAACCCCGGCTACCAGCATGTGCTGAAAACCCTGAAACCCTCCACCCGCCAGCGTTTTGTGGCACTGAGCTTTGATTTTCCGCATCCCGACGTGGAATGCGCGGTGGTGTGCCACGAAGGCGGGGTGGACGCTGCGCTGGCCCAGCGGCTGGTGGCGCTGGCCGGACAACTGCGCCGGCTGACCGGCTACGATCTGGACGAAGCCGCCAGCACCCGGCTGCTGGTGTATGCCGCCAAGCTGATGGCCAGCGGCATGGACGCGCGCCGCGCCTGCCGGGTGGCGCTGGTCGAGCCCCTCTCGGACGAACCGGACACCCTGGCGGCGCTGATGGCCGTGGTAGACACCCAGTTCGGAGCCTGACATGGAAGACCTTGTTGGCCGCTGGTGGGACAGGCTGATTCGCCGCAGCGCCTATCGGGGCTATCCTGACGCCGCCGTGACGCTGACCGAACTGGAAAAACAGGCCTCGCTGTTTTTTCGGGCCATGGGTGGCGACCCGGCGCTGACCCTGCGCACAGCCGTCGGTGCCGTCCATGGTGCCCGACGCCGGCTGCTGGAACGCATTGCCGGCACGGGTGAGCAGGTGGAGCTGGCCTGGCGCGACGGCCAGTCACTCTATCTACCCGAACACCTGGACCTCTACCCACGCGCTCCACTCAACCGCGACCTGTATTTCTGGCTGATGGCGCTGGCGGCCCAGCCGCAGCCACCGGCACACGCCGCTGGCGACTGGCTCAGCCGCAACGCCCACGCCAGCGCTGCCTGCCTGCGAGCCATGCCCGGTCTGGCCGCGCTGTACCAGCGGCTGGTGGATGCGCTGCTGCCGCTGCGCGAACTGCCGCGTCAGGCCGACGCACGGGCGCAGGAACTGGCCATTCGTCACGCCCTGCAACACCCGGAACATGCCGCGCCGCTGCCGGCCAGCCGCCAGCCACCGCAACCGGTGCTGCTGTGGTTGCACCCCAACCCGCCCGGCCACCCTAGCGCCCCGACCGGCCACGACGTGGCCCATCCAGATGACGAAGACGCCAGCCGCAGCCGCGATGGCAAAAAACGCCGACGCTACCGCGCCCGGCAAGACACCCCGGACGAGCGGCAAAACGGCATGCTGCTGGTGTTCCGCGCCGAAAGCATTTTTACCTGGGACGAGTATGTGCGGGTCAATCGCCATACCGACGATGATGACATGGACGACAACGGCGCCGCCGCCGAGGACATGAATACCCTGACCGTCAGCCGCGACAGCCGCCGCCGCGCCAGCCGGCTGAAATTCGACCTCGACCTGCCCGCCGCCGCCTACGACGACATCCCGCTGGGCAGCGGCATCCTGTTGCCGGAATGGGACCACAAGCGCCAGCGCCTGGTGGCCGACCATGCCCGCATCCAGCCCATGCTGCCGCGCGACGCCAGCCCGGCGGCGCTGCCCGAACGGCTGTTGCCAATGGCCAGACGCCTGCGCCGCCAGTTTCAGGCGCTGTCGCCCGAACGCACGCGCAAAAGCGGCGAAACCAGCGGCCCGGACATCGACCTGGACCGGCTGATCCGCTTTCTGGCCGAACGCCGCAGCGGTGTGGCGGTAGCCGAGCCGGCGCTGTACCAAGCCTGGCCGCCCGGCGGGCGCAGCATGGCCTGCCTGCTGCTGGCGGATATTTCGCTGTCCACCGAAAGCTGGCTGGGCGAAGCCGGGCCGGTGATCGGGGTGATCCGCGACAGCCTGCTGCTGTTTGCCGAAGCGCTGGCCGCCTGTGGCGATGCGTTTGGCCTGTACGGGTTTTCGTCCATCCGCCGTGATGAAGTGCGCTTTTTGCTGCTGAAAGACTTTGCCGAACGCTACGACGACGCCAGCCGAGGGCGGATTCTGGCCCTGCGCCCCGGCTACTACACCCGGATGGGGGCCGCCATCCGCCAGTCCACCCGCATCCTGCTGGAACAAGCCGCCCAGCGCCGCCTGCTGCTGATTGTGTCGGACGGCAAACCCAACGACCTGGACCACTACGAAGGCCGCTACGGCGTGGAAGACACCCGCCAGGCGGTGCTGGAAGCCCGCCGCGCCGGGCTGATTCCGTTTTGCGTGACGGTAGACCGCGAAGCGGGCGAATACCTGCCCCACCTGTTTGGCCGGCGCGGCTATAGCGTGGTCCACGACGCCCGCCGCCTGCCGCAGGTGCTGACGAGGTTGTATGCGGGGTTGACGGGGTGAAAGAGAGCCAAGTTACGCTATCATAGCGGCAGTGATATTTTTCAAAGATGGTACATCCGCATGCTCATGAATTTTCGCGTGCTATCCCTGCGCCTGCGTAATTTCCGTGGCGTCAGCGAGCTGACCGTGGATTTCACCACACGCACCACGGTGTTTGTTGGCATCAACGGCGCGGGCAAATCCACCGTGCTGGATGCACTGGCGATTGCCCTGTCGCAGCTAAGCTGGCGCATCTGCGGTCAGCCGCGCCGCGCGCGGACCATTCGCCGCGAGGATATTCGCAATGGCGCAGAATTTGCCCGCATTGAAGTCAAGGCGCATTTGCGCGGCGAAGATATTGATTGGGCAATTGCCATCAACCGTAAACAGGGGGTCTATGCCGACCCTGAACGCAAAAGCGAGTTGCTCATACTGAATGAGCACGCCAGGGCGCTTACCGAGGCGTGGAATGTCGGTGAGCTGAATATTTTGCCGTTGGTGGTGTATTACGACGTAAATCGTGCAGTGCTGGATGTGCCGATACGAGTGCGTGAAAAACTCGAACATAGCCCTTATGAGGCATACCAGGATGCGCTGGATCCTGGCGGCGCTGATTTCAAGCGGTTTTTCATCTGGTTTCGCTACCTAGAAGATCAGGAAAACGAACAACGTCGAGACACGCCCGACTATCGAGAGGCGGGATTGGAAGCCGTGCGCGATGCCGTGGCTGCCTTAACGGGTTTTGAAGAGCTGCGCGTGCGCCGCAAACCCTTGCGCATGACCTTGTGCAAGGCCGAGCAAGAATTGAATGTGCAACAGCTGTCTGATGGCGAGCGCACCCTACTGGCGCTGGTAGGTGATATGGCGCGGCGTTTGGCCATACTCAATCCAGCAGGCCAAGTCACTCATGGGCCTGGCGTAGTTTTGATTGACGAAATCGACCTGCACCTGCATCCACGCTGGCAACGCGACGTCGTGGCCAAGCTGGAACAGGCTTTTCCGCAGTGCCAATTCATCCTGACCACCCATTCGCCACAAGTGTTGGGTGAATTGCCGCCAGAGGCGGTCAAGGTGTTGAGCGATGGCCAATTGTACCCAGCCCCCTTTCGCACACTGGGCTTGAGTAGCAGCGAGGTGCTGGAAGAAATCATGGACGCGCCATCGCGCAATACAGTGGTGGCGCAGGAGTTGCGTACGCTAGAACATGCCATAGAAGATGGCAATTATTCCGAGGCCAGCGATCTCTTAGCAGCTTTGCGTAACCGAGTAGGCAATATTCCGGAAGTATTGCAAATGGATGAAAGGCTAAACTGGTGGAGTGGGGATGAAGAATGAAATACATCCAAAAAAAACAACCAGCAGAAGAATTAATTAAATGGAAAAAAGCAAATCACCATGCACCGCAAAACCTCCATTACGATAATTTAGGTAACAAGCAAAGAGAAGCCATGCTTAAGAAGCTGCTTGCCGAGCAGCATGGGCTGTGCGCTTATACCCTGCGGCGCATTGACCTTGACTGCGCGCACATCGAACATGTGTGGCCGCGTTCGCAACACCCAGACAAAACGTTGGACTGGGAGAATTTACTCGCCTGTTTTCCTGGCCCGCAGCAAGGTTGCGCATTTGGTGCCAAACACAAAGACGCCTACGATCCCGCCCGCTCACCTTTTGTCAGCCCCACAGAAAAGAAAGCCGAGCAGTTATTCCGCTATCACAGCACTGGCGAAATAGCCGGCCTGAACGACGACGCAAGGCAGGCTGCATCTGGAGCCGTACTGAATCTGAATCATCCAAGTTTGGTGAATGATCGGCGGGCCAAAATACAAGGCGCACTGCGCCAGCGCCCCTCTGCCGCAGATGCCCGCCGTCGCGCCCAAGCGTTGCGCACGCCAGATGCGGCTGGCCGCCTGGAGCCCTACTGTGTGGCGCTGGCGCAAGTGCTGGAACATTACGCCCAGCAGTTGGAGACGCGCGCGGCGCGCATCAAGCGCGAATCGCGCTGATCTCTTCCCCACCAGACACTTTCCGCCACTCTCCCACACAAAGTTCCCCACCCCGCCCACCGGCCTGAAAACCGTTGATTCGGATCAATGATGGCGGTTTGCCGGCCAGAGGATGATGTCCGCATTCCTTCTTTCGTAGCGTGGTGGAGCAGACAACAATGAGACACACCCTGAACCCCTTGGTCCGCAGTCTGGCATGGGCAATGCCGTTGATGGCGGCGGCGTCGCTGGCGGTGGCGGCGGATGGCAAATCGGTGAGCCAGGCGGACATGGCTTATCAGGCGGGCGGCTCGCCGCTGGCCAAAGAAGCCATGCACCAGAACATCAACCCGAAAGCGCCACCGATGACGGCGGCCGAGTTTGAGCGCGCCAAGCAAATCTACTTTGAGCGCTGCGCCGGCTGTCACGGCGTGCTGCGCAAGGGTGCCACCGGCAAGGCGCTGACCCCGGACATCACCCTGGGCAAGGGCACCGATTACCTGAAGGTGTTCATCGCCTACGGCAGCCCGGCCGGCATGCCCAACTGGCAGACCTCGGGCGAGATGAGCGAGCAGGATGTCGATTTGATGGCCCGCTACATCCAGCAAGAGCCGCCGACCCCGCCGGAATTCTCGCTGGCGGATATTGAAAAAACCCGCAAGATCTACGTGCCGGTGGAAAAACGCCCCACCCGCAAGATGAACAACTACAACCTGGACAATCTGTTCTCGGTCACCCTGCGCGACAGCGGCGAAGTGGCGCTGATTGATGGCGACAGCAAGCAGATCATCAATATTGTCAAAACCGGCTACGCCGTGCATATCTCGCGCCTGTCCAAATCCGGGCGCTATCTGTACGTGATTGGCCGCGATGCACGGCTGAACCTGATTGACCTGTGGCTGCCCACTCCGGACAACGTGGCCGAAGTCAAGGTGGGGCTGGAAGCGCGTTCGGTGGAAACTTCCAAGTACAAGGGCTTTGAAGACAAGATTGCCGTGGCTGGCACCTACTGGCCGCCGCAGTTCGTCATCATGGATGGCGACACGCTCAAGCCGCGCAAGGTGGTGTCCACCCGTGGCATGACGGTGGACAACGAATACCACCCGGAACCGCGCGTGGCCTCGATTGTGGCCAGCCACTACCGCCCGGAATTCGTGATCAACGCCAAGGAAACCGGCAAGATCATGATGGTGGACTACTCCGACCTGAACAACCTGAAAACCACCACCATCGATTCGGCCAAGTTCCTGCACGATGGCGGCTTTGACAGCACCGGGCGTTACTTCCTGGTGGCGGCCAATGCCTCCAACAAGATCGCCGTGGTGGACACCAAGGAAGACAAACTGGCTGCGCTGGTGGACGTGGGCAAGACCCCGCACCCAGGGCGCGGTGCCAATTTTGTCCATCCGAAGTATGGCCCGGTGTGGGCCACCAGCCATCTGGGTGCCGAAGATATCACCCTGATCGGCACCGACCCGGTCAAGCACAAGCAGCAGGCATGGAAAGCCGTGGAAGTGCTCAAGGGCCAGGGCGGCGGCTCGCTGTTTATCAAGACCCACCCGAAATCGAAAAACCTGTGGGTGGACACCCCATTGCACCCGGATGCCAAAATCAGTCAGAGCGTGGCGGTGTTTGACATCAACAACCTGAACACGCCACCGCAGATTGTCGATATCGCCGGCTGCGCCAAGCTGGGCGACGGTGCCAAGCGCGTGGTACAGCCGGAATACAACAAGGCCGGCACCGAAGTGTGGTTCTCGGTGTGGAGCGCCAAGGACAAGGAATCGGCCATTGTGGTGGTGGACGACAAAACCCGCCAGTGCAAGCAAGTAATCAAGGACAAGCGCCTGATTACCCCTACCGGCAAGTTCAACGTGTTCAACACCCAGCACGACGTGTATTGACCTGACTGCACCGCCCGGTTGGGCGGTGCGTCTGACTGGAGATTGTCATGCATATTTTTTCCCTGTCCCTGCTGGCTGCCCTGGCCAGCACCGCCAGCCTGCCGGCCCTGGCCTCGGCTGATCTGGCCAAGCAGCACAACTGCCTGTCCTGCCACAGTGTGGACAAAAAAGTGGTTGGCCCGTCGTATAAAGACATCGCCGCCAAGTACAAGGGCCAATCGGTCGAAGCCGCGTTGATCGACAAGGTCAAGCACGGCAGCAAGGGCGTGTACGGCCCCATCCCGATGCCGGCCAACGCCAATGTGCCGGACGCCGACGTCAAGACCTTGGTGAAATGGATTCTGGCGCAATGAACTGGCGCGCGCTGGCCGTGCTGGGCCTAGCCCTGGCCAGCGCCGCCCACGCCGCCGAGCTGGCCCCGGCGCGCGCGGCGGCGCTTACCCACATGCTGCATCAGGAATGCGGTGCCTGCCACGGCCTGCGCCTGACCGGCGGGCTGGGCAGCCCGCTGACCGCCACCGCGCTGGCCGACAAACCCGCCAACAGCCTGGTGGCCACCATTCTGGACGGTCGCCCCGGCAGCGCCATGCCGCCGTGGCGACCGTTTGTCAGCGCCGACGAAGCGCGCTGGCTGGTTGAACAACTGCAACAAGGACGCCTGCCATGATCGCCCGACTGCTTTCCCTTTTGAGCGCCGCGCTCTGCCTGTGGCTGGCCGCCTGCGCCAGCGCGCCGCTGCGCGGCACCGGGGATCTGGGCGTGGTGATCGAACGCGCGCGCGGCAGCGTGCAGATTGTCGAACAAAGCGCCCGACGCAGCCTGGGCCGGGTGGAGGGCCTGGGCGATTTGTCACACGCCTCGGTGGTGTTCTCGCGCGATGGCCGCTACGCCTATGTGTTTGGCCGCGATGGCGGCTTAAGCCAGGTGGATTTGCTCAGCCAGCGGCTGGTCAAGCGGGTGATGCAGGCCGGCAACAGCATCGGCGGGGCGATTTCCAGCGACGGCCGGATTGTCGCCGCACAAAATTATCAGCCCGGTGGGGTGAAGCTGTTTGACGCCGACACGCTGGAACTGCTGGCCGAGGTGAGCACCGGTGGCTCAAAAGTGGTCGGCCTGGCCGACCTGCCCGGCAACCGCTTTGCCTTCAGCTTATTTGAAGCCGGCGAAATCTGGCTGATCGACGCCCGCCAGCCGCGCACGCCACAGGTCACCCGCTACCCGAACATTGGCCGCCAGCCCTACGACGGCCTGGCCAGCCAGGATGGCCGCCACTATCTGGCCGGCCTGTACGGCGAAGACGGCCTGGCGCTGCTGGACACCTGGCAGCCAGAACGCGGCGTGCGCCGCATTCTGGATGGCTACGGGCGCGGGCAAGCCGCGCTGCCGGTGTACAAAATGCCGCACCTGCGCGGCTGGAGCCTGGCCGGCGACTATGCATTTTTGCCAGCCATCGGCCACCATCAGGTGCTGATCGCCGACCGGCGCAGCTGGCAGGAAGCCACCCGCGTGCCGGTGTACGGCCAGCCGGTGTTTGTCATGGCCGAGCCGGGCGGACGGCGGGTATGGGTGAACTTTGCCTTTCCGCATAACGACACCGTGCAGGTGATCGACGTGCCCAGCCGGCACATCGTCGCCACCCTGAAACCTGGCCGCGCCATCCTGCACATGGAATTCACCGCCCGTGGCGACGCGGTATGGCTGTCCAGCCGCGACGACAACCGCCTGACCGTGATCGACACCGCCACGCTGAACACTGTAGCCGAACTGCACGCCGAGCAACCGTCGGGGATTTTTTTCACCTGGCGCGCGCAACGGATGGGGATGTGATGGGGAGCCACAGCGTGTGCTGGCCGGCACTTCGCCGAGATGCCTGGACGCCCGCCTGTGCAGAAAGGGTGGGGATGGGGGTGACGGGTGTCGGTGCATGGTGGATACCCATGGCACATTTGGTACACACAAGCGCTGAGATTTTTCGGAGTTCGCCATGAACGCACTCGCTTCCCATGCCTTGCCGCTGGCCTTGCTGGATCGCCATCAGCGTGATTTTCCGTTGTGTCCTCGCCCCTACGCCGAGCTGGCCGGGCAATGCGGCGAGCAGGAAAGCGATGTAATGGCGGCGTTATGCCGCGCTCAACAAGCCGGAGTGCTGGCGCGCATTGGCGCGGTGTTTGCCCCCAATACCGTGGCGGCCAGCACGCTGGCGGCGCTGGCCGTGCCACCCGACCGGCTGGCGGCTGTCGCCGCGCAGGTGAGCGCACGGCGCGCGATCAGCCACAACTACCAGCGCAGCCACGCCTACAACCTGTGGTTTGTCGCCAGTGCTGCCGACCGCGCCGCGCTGGACGCGCTACTGGGTGAGATAGCCGCCGACACCGGGCTGGCGGTGCTGGATTTGCCGCTGGAGCGGGAGTACCACATCGACCTGGGCTTTGCCCTGTGCGCCGACGCCACCGCCACATCGCGTCAGCGCGATTACACCCCGCGCACATTGCCGCCGTTGACGCCCGCTCAGCGGGCGCTGCTGGCCGCGCTGGGTGCTGGTCTGCCGTTGACGCCGCGTCCGTATCTGGCGCTGGCCAACGCCTGCGGCCAGTCCGAGTCCTGGGTGCTGGACACCCTCAGCCACTGGCAGGCCAGTGGGGTGATCCGCCGGTTTGGCATGGTACTGCGCCACCACGAACTGGGTTATCGGGCCAACACCATGTGCGTGTGGCAGGTGCCGCTGGCCGAGCGTGACGCCATGGGCCAGCAGCTGGCACAAGACCCGGCAGTCACGCTGTGCTACGCCCGCCCGGCGCGCGGCGCGCACTGGCCGTACACCCTGTTTGCCATGGTACACGGCAAAACCCGCGACGCGGTTGACTGCGACATCGACCGGCTGAACCGCAACTACGCGCTGACCGGCCTGCCACAGCAGCGTTTGTACTCCCTGCAGCGCTACACTCAGCGAGGCCCGCACTATGCTTGACCCCACCGTGCAAACGCTCAATCCACTCGATCAGGCCATCGTCGACCAGTTGCAGGGCGGCTTTCCGCTGCTGCCCGCGGCATTTGACCACGCCGCCGCGCCGCTGGGCATTCGCGGCGAGACGCTGATCGCCCGGCTGGATAGCCTGCTGGCGCGCAAAGTGCTGACCCGGTTTGGCCCGATGTTCCAGATTGAGCGCATGGGCGGCGCCTTTGTGCTGGCGGCGCTGGCGGTGCCTGAGGCGCGTTTTGCCGAAGTGACCGAACAGGTGAACGCCCTGCCGGAAGTGGCGCACAACTACCAGCGCAACCACCGGCTGAACATGTGGTGTGTGCTGGCCACCGCCCAGCCCGATGGCATTGCCCGTGCCTGCGCCCGGATTGAAGCTGATACCGGGCTGGCGGTGCAGGCGTTTCCCAAGCTGCGCGAATACTATGTGGGCATGCGCTTTGGCGTGGGAGGCCATGTCCCGGTGGGCGTGCTCGACCGTGCCCCCGACGCTGACACCAGCCCGCTGACGCTGGACGGCGACGACACCGCGCTGGTGCGCGCCTGCCAGGCTGGCCTGCCGCGTTGCCCGCGCCCGTATCAGGCGCTGGGCGACCTGCTGGGCTGGTCAGAAAGCCAGGTGATTGCCCGGCTGCAGGCCCTGCTGGAGCACGGCGTGATCCGCCGCATCGGTGCGGTGCCCAACCACTACGCCATTGGCTACACCGCCAACGGCATGGCGGTGTTCGACATTGACGACGCTGACATCGACGCCTGTGGCCAGCGTCTGGGCGCGCTGCCCCAAGTCAGCCACTGCTACCAACGCCCCCGCCACCTGCCCGACTGGCCGTACAACCTGTTTGCCATGTGCCACGGTAGCAGCCATCAGTCCGTGCTGGCCGACGTGGCCGAACTGCGCCGCCAGCTGGGGCGCGCCTGCCGGGGCCATGATGTGCTGTTTTCCACCGCCATCCTGAAAAAGACCGGGCTGAGGATTTAGGCCAATCAGAGTGTTCAGTGACTGGTCCCCTCCGAGCGGCGGGTCTTGTTGTACACATTGTATTTGCCAATCGGCTTCATCATCGGCAGCGCTGCCACTTCACGCAGGGTAACCGCGTCCACCACCACCAGTTCGCCCGGGCTGTCCATGATGCTGACCAGTGCGTAGCGACCATCGCGGGTGAATTCCACATGGGCATTGGTCTTGCCCGGACGCAGGCTAAGCTGATGCGCCACCGTCAGCGTGCGCTTGTCAATCAGCGTCAGCGTGTCGCGCCGGGGGCTCATCATCGCATCCACCCAGGCATACGGGGTGCGTTCGTGGCTGCGCAGAAAAAACCCCGGCCCAGGGGTGTCAATCTGGGCCACGCTTTGCCAGTTGCTCATGTCGATCACGCTGACCCGCCCGGCTTTCAGGTTGGGGGTGGCCAGCAGGGGATGGCCGTCGCGGCTGAAGGTGATGCCCGAACCCAGATGCGGCATGCCGTCCAGATTCAGGCTGGTAATTTTGCGACGGATGTCCAGATTGACCACTTGCGCACGGCCATCGCGCGAGGCACCGATCACATGGCTGTAGTCGGGGTCAAAGAAAAAGTCATCCAGCACCGCCTCCAGCGGGGTGCGCCGGGGGGTGAGAAAACCCGGTTTGGCCAGCGCTTCGCCCATGGCGTAGTCGTGAACATAGCCGTCGTACACCGGCTCGGCGTTTGGGCGGTAAGAAATCTCCCAAAGCTCTGGCACGTCCTTGAGCGCCACCACAAAGCTCTGACGCGGTGCGGCGTCATACACCGCGGACACCCGCGATGGCTGGCCCTGCAAGGAAGTCACTGCCAGGGTTTTCACTGGCTTGAGGCCGTGGGCGTCGAGCAGCACCAGGGTTTCCGGCAGGGTATTGCCGGCCAGCACCCAGCGCCCGTCGGCAGAAACAGCAAGATTGCGCGTGTTCAATCCCACGCGAATTTCCGCCACGGTTTGCAGGGTGTGCAAATCATACTGGCTGACCCAGCCGTCGCGGCTGGCAAAGTAGACAAAACGCCCATCCGGGCTGAATTTTGGCCCGCCGTGCAGGGCAAAGCGGCTGGCAAAACGGGCCAGCACGGTAAAGCGGTCGCCATCAACAATCGACACATGGTGGTCGCCGGCTTCCACCACCACAAACAGATTGAGCGGGTCGGCGTGATGCAGCGGCGTGAGCGGCAGGCTGGCCAGCGCCACCGGCTGCACATGGCTGGCGAGCATATCGGCATCGCCCCAACGCGGCGGTGTGTCGGGCGGGGTGCGCAGCCAGTCGGCCAGCGTCTGGATTTCACCCGCCTCCAGCTGGCTGGCAAAGCCGGCCATCTGCGTGGCCGGGCGGCCATCACGGATGGTGGCCAGCACCTCTGCCGGCTTGATCCGCTCCAGACTTTGCGGCAGCAGCGCAGGGGCCATGGCACCCAGCCGTTGTTCACCATGGCAGCTTTGGCAATGCTGCTGATACAGCGCCTGTGGCGGCGCAGCATGGGCGGCCAGGCTCAGCGTCAGGCCGGCCAGCAAAACACCAAGAACGGGCTTCATGCGCTCACCTGCGGCTGGCGCTGCCAGCGGGTCAGTTCAGCCAGCGGATATGCGCCTTCACGCAGGCCCAGTTCGTCATCGCGTAAATAACACGCCGGATCCGCCGCCCAGAAATCTCCGGTCAGCGCCCAGGCGCGCACCCGGGTATTGCCATTGCACACCGGCAGGTAGGCACATGCGCCGCAACGACCGCTGACCGGGCGCGGATGCTGTTTCAGCCCGGCCATCAGCGGGTGGCTGACATCCGGCCAGATGGCCGAAAAGGGCCGCTCGCGGACATTGCCCAGAGAGATGTCCCACCACATGGTGTCGGGGTGAACATTGCCCAGATTGTCGATATTGGCCACGTTCACCCCGCTGGCATTGCCGCCCCAGTGGCGCAGCCGGGTGTGCAGCGCGTCCAGCTGCCCGGGAAAATGCCGGGCGGCCCACTGCAGCAGATACACCGCATCGGCGTCGTTATTGCCGGTGACAAACTCTTTGGGCTGGCCGGCCTGCAGATGGCCCAGGCAGGTTTCAATCAGTTGATCCATCGCCCAGCGCGTGCGCGCGTGGCGGGCGTCGCTGTCACGGTGCTTGTTGCCGCGCCCGGCGTAGTTCAGATGAGAAAAATAGAACTTGTCGATGCCCTCGTTGGCCACCCACTGCAGCAGCGCCGGCAAGTCGTCGGCATTGTCCTCGGTCATGGTATAGCGCACCCCCACTTTCAGTCCGGCGTCACGCGCCAGGCGAATGCCGGCCACTGCCTGGTCAAAGCCGCCGGCCAGCCGGCGAAAGCGATCGTGGGTAGCACCGATGCCATCGAGGCTGACGCCCACATAATCAAACCCCACCTCGGCCATGTGCGCCGCCATCGCCGGATCGATTAACGTGCCATTGCTGGACAAACCCAGATAAAACCCGAGCGCCTTGGCGCGTGCGCCAATGGCAAAAATATCCGGGCGCAACAACGGCTCGCCCCCCGACAGAATCAACACCGGCACACCAAACCCACGCAGGTCATCCATGACGGCAAACACCTCGTCGGTGCTCAGTTCCCCCGGAAAATCCTTGTCAGCAGAAATCGAATAACAGTGCTGGCAGGTCAGGTTGCAGCGGCGCACCAGATTCCAGATCACCACTGGCCCAGGCGGGCGGCGTGGCGGACTGATTGGGCCGGGATGCAGCAGGGTGTGCAGATAAGTGGTCAGGCGCAACATGGCGGCACTCGGGTAGCGGGGAATGCCTGCATCGTCGCCTTCCCGCCGGGGGCAAGGCATTGATATGCATCAAGGCTGGCCACCTGACCGGATCAGACCGGGTGGTGTTGACACAATTACTAACAAATTAGTAATCTAGCCACAAAACCCTCACGAGGAGACACCATGAGGCTGCACCTGAGCATTGGCAAGAAACTGCTGCTCCTGATTGCACTGGCGGTGGGCAGCCTGCTGATTGTCGGCGGCGTGGCGCTGGATCAAATGGGCAAGATGGAGCAAAGCCTGAACCAGACCAACCAGCGCATCATCCCAGCCATCCGCGCCGTGCACCAGCTGCAAAGCGACTTCACCCAGGTGCGCATCACCCTGCTCTACCACATCCTGCTCACCGACCCGGCCAGCATGACCGCCAATGAACAACAGCTGGCCACGCTCCGGCGCTCGCTCGCCCATCAACTGGCGGCTTATCAGCCACTGGTCAGCGATGCCCAGGAACAACGCTACCTGGACCATAGCGCCGCACTGCTCAAGGAGTATTTTTTCATGGCCGATCAAATCATCGCCCTGTCGCAGCGCAATATGGACGATGCCGCCACCGGGCTGGCGCAAGAAAACAAGCCGATGATCGACCAGTTGGCCAGCACCCTTGGCGAACATGTGCGTTACAAGGAAACGCAGGCGCAGCAGCATGGGGCCGCATCGCAGGCAGACCATCACTTTGGCCTGCGCCTGCTGTGGTCGCAAATTGTGCTGGCGGTGCTGTCCACCGTGGCGCTGGGCGTGCTGGTGCATCGCGGCGTAACCCGCTCGTTGCGGCAGATGCTCACCCTGTTCAACACCGTGGAACAGCGGCTGGACTTTACCCTGCGCCTGCCAGTGAGTGGCCGCGACGAAGTGGGCCAGACCAGCCAGGCACTGAATGCGCTGCTGGACAAATTGCAGGCCAGTTTCCGCCATATCCACACCCAGGCCGCCGACCTGGCCGGCAGCGCCAGCACCATGGCGCAGATTGCCGGGCACTTGTCCACAGCCTCGCGCACACAAAGCCAGGCGGCCCGGCAGATTACCGACACGGTGCAGCAGCTGGGTGCATCGGCCAGCCAGGTGGCAGATTCAGCCGATCACGCCCGCCAGTTGTCGGCCACAGCACTGCAGCAGGCGCGCCACAGCGAAAGCATGATGGAACACACTGCCGACGCCATCCACAGCCTGGCCGCCACCGTCAACACCTCGTCGGCGCAGGTGCGCCAGCTGGATGAACGCAGCGCCAGCATCAATAGCGTGCTGACGGTCATTGGTGAGGTGGCGGCACAAACCAATCTGCTGGCGCTCAATGCCGCGATTGAAGCCGCCCGCGCCGGTGAACAAGGGCGCGGCTTTGCCGTGGTGGCCGACGAAGTGCGCAAGCTGGCCGAGCGCACCGCGCTATCCACCGATGAAATCGGCCAGACCCTCAGCGCCATGCGCAGCAGCGCCAGCCAGACCGTCAGCGTGATCGACAGCGCAGTGGACCAAGTGGACAGCAGCGTGGCCGGCGCGCGCCAGGCCAACCAGGCCATGCACCATATTGGCAGCAGCGCCGAGCAGATTGCCAGCGTGGTGGACAATATCGCCCAGGCGGTCAGCGCGCAAAAAACCGCCAACCATGCCATCTCGCGCGATATTGCGCAGATTGCCGATATGTCGCAGCACAACACCGAACTGGCCGCCAGCACGGAAGCCACCGCCGCGCAGCTGGCGCAACTGGCCGATGACATGGCGGCGGTAGTCGGGCAGTATCGGGTGTAGCCGGCAGGCCATGATGGCCCGGCGGCGGGACGGCGGCTCGCTTAGCGTCGCGCTTAACCACCAGACAAGTACACCCATGACCCCACTCCTGTTTGCCTCGCTGCCGCTGGACAGCGCCGACACCCTGGCCAGCCAGGCCATTCACGCCGCCCAGCAAGCCGGCGTGGCCATTTGTGTGGCGGTGGTTGACCACGCCGGCCACACCCTGGTGGCCAAACGCATGCCCGGCGCGCCCTTGCATTCGCTGGACATTGCCCTGGACAAAGCATTTACCGCCGTCAGCTTTGGCTTTCCCACCGGCGACTGGCAGGCCCGGCTGGCCGAGCGCCCGTCGCTATTGCGCCACGGCCTGAACCAGCGCCCACGCTTTATCGGGTTTGGCGGTGGCCTGCCGGTATACCACGACGGCCAGCGGCTGGGGGCCATTGGCGTTTCCGGCGGCAGTGAAGCGCAGGATGTGGCATTTGCCCAGGCCGCGCTGAGTGCGTCCGGGGTGGTGTAAGCCCCATGGTGGTGTTGCCGGGCGTGCATCCCTGCCGAAACGAGCACAGCAGCAGCTTGAGCCCACCCATCCGCCACGCTACACTGCCGTCATGGCACACCTCCACGACAACGGTTATAAATACCTGTTTTCCCACGCCGAACTGGTGCAGGAACTGCTGGAAGCCTTCGCCCCACCGGGGGTGTCCGCCCTGCTCGACTACACCACCCTGCGCTTGGAAAACGGCAACTACGTGACCCCGGCGATGAAGCCGCGCGCGGATGATCTTGTCTGGTCGGTCGAACTACAGGGACGGCGGATTTATTTGTATTTGCTGCTGGAGTTTCAATCCACCCCGGACGACACCATGCCGGCGCGCATGCTGCAATATGTGGCCGCACTTTACGACCACCTGCTGCGCAGCAAGGCGGTCAATACCGCCGAAGGGCTGCCCCCGGTATTGCCCATCGTGCTGTATAACGGCGACGCCCGCTGGCGGCAAAGCAGCGAACTCTACGATCTGATCCGCGTCCATCCGCAGGTACTCAAGCCGTTTCAGCCCCGGCTGAAATTCTGGCTACTCGATCAAGGCGCATTCGCCGCCAGCGATCTGGAAGACATGCACCGCGTGGTGGCGGCCATCTTTTGTTTTGAACACACCCCAGACACCGCCGCCGCCAAACGCGCCATCCGCAACCTGGCTGACGCTGTTGCCCACTCCCCGTTCAAGCAACGCATCGACCGGGTGGTGACGCGCTGGATAAAACACCGGCTGCAACGCAAAATGCCCGGACTGGCCGTGCCCGATGCCGAAGAATTGACGAAAGGGATGGATATGCTGGAAACCAATATTGACCGCTGGGAAGCCCAGGCGATTGCCAGGGGGATGGAGCAGGGCATGCAAAAGGGTATTCAGCAGGGCATGCAGCAGGGCGAAGCCTTGTTGTTGCAACGACTGCTGACCCGCCGTTTCGGTGCGCTGTCGGCCACGCAGCTGGCCAGCATTGCTGCCGCCACGCCCGCCCAGCTGGAAACCTGGGGTGATCGCGTGCTGGAGGCCAAATCGCTGGATGAGGTATTTGGCGACACCCGGCACTGAGCGTGGACTCCCCACAACCCCTTTCTGCCACAATGAGCCGCCAAACAAAAGCGGCGATGAACCGCTCAGGCCGTGATGGCTGACCGGCCAGCGGTGATGCGATAGCCCTGTAAGCCATCCGGCCAAGTGACGTCCCCCGCCTGGCACGCTACCATGCAGCATTGCGCCCAAACCGGGCGCGTGCTGACGGATTAAGCCATGAGCCAGATCGACATCGCCGCCCTGCTGCACCACCAGCCGATGTTCCACCAACTCAGCGATGCCCAGATTCAGGCCTTGCTGCCCGCCACCCGCGAAGTGCGCGGACAAAAAGGCCAGGTGATCTTTCATCGTGGCGACCCGTGCGACGGCCTGTATCTGGTGGTGTATGGCCGGGTCAAGCTGGCCATCACCTCGGCGCAAGGCACCGAGAAAGTGATTGAAATCATCCATCCCGGCCAGAGCTTTGCCGAAGCGGTGATGTTTCTGGGCACCCCCTGCCCGGTGATGGCGCAGTTTCTGGAAGATGGCCTGCTGCTGCAAGTGGACGCCCGCTCGATAGACCAGGCCATGAGCACAGACCCGGCCTTTGCCCGCCGCCTGCTGGCCGGCCTGTCGATGCGCCTGCACAGCCTGATCCGTGATGTTGAACGCTACTCGATTGAAAGCTCCACCCAGCGTGTGCTGGGCTACCTGCTGCAATGCACCGACCCGGAACACGGCCTGCAACAGGTGGTCACCCTGCCGGTGAACAAAAACCTGATTGCCTCACGGCTCAATCTCACCCCGGAAACCTTTTCGCGGGTGCTGCACCAACTGAGCGATGCCGGCCTGCTGACGGTGAATGGTCGCGATATTACCTTGCTGGATCTGGATAAAGTGCGGGGGTTTGGGTGTAGTTGAGTGAATCACCGGCGCAGCTTTTGTGGCCCCTCCTGCGCCGTCTTGATTTCCAGACAAACCGTCTCACTATCGAGACAAATAAAACATTAATAAATCAATCACTTAGCCTAAACCCTCCCACGCCGTCCAGCCTAGCTGACAGCCTGCGCGCCTTTCGCCCGGTTTAGCCGGGCCAAAACCACACCTCCCCCCGTTTTTCAAATAAAAACCCCTTGTAGATCAAGCTACTGGCTGCACATGGCCCCGCCCTTGCAATAGCACGGCGCGCCGTGCAATGCGGCGACAACAAAAAACCACAAGGGAGAAATTACCATGCAAGCCATTTTCCGGCTGGCCGCCATCGCAGCGGCCTGCGCCAGTGTGTCGGCACTGGCCGACACCACCATTTACGGCAAGGTCAACCTGTCACTGGAACATGTGGCTGCCAAGGGTGCAGGCAATGGCCAGGACATTGCGCCGATGCAACGGGTGACCAGCAATCTGTCCTATATCGGCTTCAAGGGCGAAGAAAACCTCGGCAATGGGCTGAAAGCAGTCTGGCAGGTCGAACAGGACATCAACCCGGACAACTGTAGCGGCAGCTGCGGCGGCTTTGCCAACCGCAATTCGTTTGTCGGCCTGAAGGGCGACTGGGGGCGGATGATTGCCGGGCGCTACGATATGTACTGGACCTCGCATATTGCCGGCATGGACAGCCGGATTATCGGCGCGGGCCTGGCCGGGTCGATTTTGTCGGTGTTTGGCACCTTTGGCGGCTACAACCCCACGCCAGGCAACAGCCGCCGCGCCACCGCCGCACTGATGGGGGGCCGGGCGGTGAATGTGCTGCGCTATGACACGCCCAATCTGGATGGCTGGAGCGGCAGCCTGAGCTACGCCACCGGCGAGGTGCGCGGTGCCAGCGGCAGCCCGAGCGCCTGGCAGGTCGAATCCGATTACAAAAAAGGCCCGCTGGTGGCCAATCTGGCCTATCTGCACGCCAATGACAGCAATGGCAGCCTGACCAACACCAGCGGTGCCGCCTACGACGGCATGCGCACCGACGCGGCCAAGCTGGTGGCGGCCTGGCGTTTTGATCAGGGCACCCTGCTGGGCATGGGTGCCGAATACCTGGCCACCCGCTATCCGGAAGGCGGCAAGGTGCGACGCATGGCCTATGCAGCTCACCTGGGGCAGTCGCTCAGCCCGGCGGCGTATGTGGGCATGAGCCTGGGGCGCGCCGGCAAGATTCATAGCTCGCTGGCCGGGTCGGCCAGCACCGAAGACAGCAATGCCCGCTTCATCAGCCTGATTGCCAGTTACCACCTGTCCAAGCGCACCATGGTCTACGCTGAATATGCCCGGCTGTTCAATGCGGCCAACGCCGGCTATTACTTTGTGTCCACGGGCAACCTGAACAACGCCAGCGCCGGGCTGGTGGCCGGCAAGGGCGCTGACCCGCGTTCGCTGATGATTGGCATGAACCACGTATTCTGAACCCGGCCCAGCCGACCCCATTGTGTTTGACCGCCCGTGCGGCCCTGCCGCACGGTGTGCCAAGGAGCTGAACCTATCATGAGTTTGACCATCGCGGCCCACGCCGCTGCCCAGGCCTATGGCTACCCGCTGCTGATCAAGCAGCTGCTGCACACCACGCTGACCCAGGCCAGCAGCCAGGAAATTGTTTACGCTGACCGTTTTCGCTATACCTACGCCGACTTCAACCGGCGCATCCAGCGTCTGGCCAATACCCTGGCCGGGCTGGGGGTGACCATGGGCGACACCGTGGCGGTGATGGACTGGGACAGCCACCGTTATCTGGAAAGCTATTTTGCCGTGCCGATGATGGGCAGCGTGCTGTTCAATGTGAATGTGCGCCTGTCGGAAGACCAGATCGTCTACACCATGAACCACGCCCGACCCAAGGTGCTGCTGCTGAATGCCGAGTTCCTGCCGGTGTTCAACGACATTCGCGCCCAGCTGGAATCGGTTGAGCAGGTGATCCTGCTTAACGACGGCGAGCCGATCGACCCGGCCAGCCTGAACCTGGCCGGCGAATACGAAGCCTTGCTGGCGGCCAGCGCCGACAGTTTTGTCTTTCCGGATTTTGACGAGAACACCCGCGCCACCACCTTTTACACCACCGGCACCACCGGCCTGCCCAAAGGCGTATTTTTCAGCCATCGCCAGCTGGTGCTGCACAGCCTGTCTGCCGCGCTGGGCCTGGCCAGCAGCGCCGAACATGGCCGGCTGCACCGTGAAGATGTGTACATGCCGATTACGCCGATGTTCCATGTGCACGCCTGGGGCATTCCGTATATCGCCACCTTGCTGGGCATCAAGCAGGTGTATCCGGGCCGCTATCTGCCCGACACCCTGCTCAAGCTGATTGAGCAGGAGCAGGTGACCTTCTCGCAATGTGTGCCGACGATTCTGCATATGCTGCTCAATCATCCACGCGCCAAGAGCATGGATCTGACTGGCCTGAAAATGGTGATTGGCGGCTCGGCGCTGACCCTGGGGCTGGGCGAACAGGCGCTGAGCCGTGGCATTGATGTGTTTGTGGGTTATGGCATGTCGGAAACCTGCCCGATCATGAGCCTGTCGCGGCTGACCCATGCCCAGCTGCAATTGTCAGCAGCCGAGCAGATTCCGTTGCGGATCAAGACCGGCCAGGCGATTCCGCTGGTGGACCTGCGCATTGTTGACGACCAGATGGCCGACCTGCCGCACAACGGCAGCCGTACCGGCGAAGTGGTGGTGCGCGCGCCGTGGCTGACCCAGGGCTATCTGCACAATCCGGCGGCGTCGGACGAGCTGTGGGCCGACGGTTATTTGCACACCAACGATATCGGCATGATGGATGAACACGGCGTGCTGCAGATTACCGACCGGCTGAAAGACGTGATCAAGACCGGTGGTGAGTGGATTTCGTCGCTGGAGCTGGAATCACTGCTGACCAGCCACCCGGCAGTCAGCGAATGTGCGGTGATTGCCATCCCCGACGCCAAATGGGGCGAGCGCCCCCTGGCGCTGGTGGTGTTGAAACCGGGTGAAAACGCCAGCGCCGAAGACTTGCGCGCGCATATGCTCGGCTTTGCCGAACAGGGGCATATTTCCCGCTGGGCGGTGCCGGAACATATCCGCTTTATTGATGCGCTGGCGCGCACCAGCGTGGGCAAGCTGAACAAGCGCGCGCTGCGTGAGCAGTTTGTTGACAGCCAGTAAGCTGGCGCACGCCATCGCCGCTTGAGTTTTCCTTGGGTTGGCGGCTTGGCCCGGCCAGCGTGCATCACGCCGGCCAGGCCAAGCCACTGGCCTACAGCCGTCAGGGGGCACACTGGCGGTTGTCTGCCTCCCTTTGCGGGGAGGCTTTTTTACGTGGCAGGCAGCCATCACCACCATTCCCCACATTTCAAGCAGCTATTCGTCAAGCGGGCTCGCTGGCAAGCCCCCACCCTGACTGGATTTCGCCGCTCGATTTTTAAATACCAAAGGTGTTTCGCCTGTTAGACGGCGAAAAGCCGTAATAAAAGCCGAGGACGAAACATAACCAAGCCGATAAGCGGTTTCTTCAACCGAGAGCTTGAGCGCAACCAGGTACTCCTCAGCCAAAGCTAGCCGCACTTCATCCTTAATGGCCGTGAATGAAGCACCTTCATCTTCCAGTTGTCGCCTCAGCGTTCGCGACGTCATGCATAACAACTTGGCCATATCCTCCATGTCTATGGCCAAGTTGCACACAAGCCGCTCCCTGACTTTAGCCGCCAACCCCACGCGCAAGCGATAACGCTCCAGCAGCTGCATGCACTGCTCTTCGCTGAAACGACGCACAAGCTCATTGGCCTGAGGAATAGGGAGGCTCAGCTTGTCCCGATAGAATGCCACACACGCGCAAGACTGGCCAAAATTGGGGGTCAAACCATAGCCACGCTGGTACGGAGCAAGATCACTCGGTGCGCGAAATGGCAGATCAACCCGACTGAGCGCTGCGGCATTTGGCACAAGCTCTTCTTGAATCGTCACCAGTGCAGCGGAATCCCGCTCAATGATGAAATGCCGCACATCGTCGGGAACGCTTGAACTATCCAGCATGACATAGGTTTCTTGTTCTGTATCCACCACAGTAAACCGTGAAAATGCGTAAGTCAGATTGAAGTATCGAAGTCCAACCTCCAGCGCATTTCTTGCGCTCTGGCTCGTCACAAGAGCAAAACCCAACATGCCAAATGCGGTGTAGTGATAGCGCATCCCGGCTTCAACCCCCAAAGCAGGCACATGTGGTAAGTGAACCAACAAATTACGGATCAGCCGTAACTCCTGCCCAGCGCTGATGACGCAATTTGGATCCTCCAGATCCCTCTCGCGAATGCCTGTTCCAAGCAGGCACTGCGGCTTCGTCAGTGCATGCGCGGCACCAAGCTCAACCAGAAGCCGTATGCCGGCAATACTTCGCGCAAAGTTCCAGTCTGCCATGGGATCAGTTGTCCGAAATTGTGAATATTTTGACCGCAGTCACTATACCGCCCATACACAGCGCCGCGCTACTCTCATGCTCCTATGGATGCCAATAAGAAATAGACCAACAGGAGGAAACATTGGTACTTGATATCGATGATGTTGCAGCATTACTGAGCGAAGTGGCGTCCTTTGCACGAGAGCGCATTGTTTGCGTCACCGAGCGCCCAGAAACCCCCATCAGCCACAATACCCTGATTGATCTGAGCACAGAAGCCGCTGAGCTTGGACTCATTCCTAGCGAAGCAGAACCCGAATTTGGCATCTGGGCACACTGTGACCAAGCAGCAGCAATGGCCTTTAATGTGGGATTCCTTCAGCACATTGGCTATGCAAATACAGGAATTGCCTTCGCCTGGCATCGCGCCTCGCTCGCCCGGAAAATTGCTTGTGAACTTGGAATGAACGTTTCCAATCAAGACGTGCTTGATACGAGTTTGGTGACAACAGGTCACTATGGGCTCGCCCAGGCTCAGCTTGGAAAATTCTTATCCGCCAATTCAGAGGAAGCGGATACATCGATTATTACCGACTGGCTGGATCGTGAGCATCATCAAACGACGATGGTTGCCCCTGCCTCATGGGAAACATTGCTATGGCCTGTCTGGCGTAATGATGCTATCTCCTGGGAAATGGTGTCGCGCAAAGAAGCATTAACTACCCTGTGCCGAGCCCAGCATGGATTCGATGAATTGAACAGTTTCCTGGTGTGTCATCATCAAAAAAATAAACCGATTTTTCATGTTACGCCTAAAGACTCTCGCGCATTCTATGAGAGAGCATTGAAGCTTGACATGATTGGTTTATTATCTATTGGCGCAGGTGCAATCAATAGGGCGTGGGATTATGCCTATGAATATGCCAATATTCGCAAGCAGGGTGGGAAGATGATTGCTCACCATGCGGCTGTTCAGCATATGCTCGGAGACATCCGTATGACTCGCCATCATGCTGAAAATGCGCTTCATCAATTAACTTGTCCTGTCAATGATCTCTCTCTGAGTAAAGTGGCGGCATTGCGCGCCGCCATGCATCCTATGTTCTGCCATGCGGCAAACCAAGCTATGCAGGTACATGGGGGCATTGGCTATATGCGTGATGCCGGCTTGGAGAAAATTGTTCGCGACCAAAATATGCTTAAATTATTAGCGGGCGGATTGCGAGAGATTCCTTTGTTACTTGCCGAGTTAAATGAGGGCTAAGCATGAATCACTTTACCCATCTCGAAGGCCATCTTCCCTTCGAACACCCATTATCCCCTCAATTAAAATTTCGCAATCTGCCGCTGATTTCACGCACATTGACTAACAGTACCCTGAATGACTTGTGGGACACCGACTTTTCACGCTTGCCACATAGTCTAAGAGTGTTGCGTCGTAAGGCGCGCCTGTTTGCAGAACAACAGTTGAGCCCTATTTCGGCACATGTGGATCTGGCTCCTCATCTGAAAGCTGGTGCGTGCCATCCAGAAGTCCATCAACTCCTCATTGAAGCAGGCAAAGAGGGATGGCTTAGCTACTTCTTGCCCACACCTTTTGGCAGCCTGTCCTGGGGAGCCGCCATTCATCCGCCTATCTGGGCATGTAGCTTGGTGGTTGAGGAGTTTTCCCGGGCTTGTGGTGGCCTAATGCTGCTGCTTTCCGCCCATCATTTAGGCTGTATGCCACTTTTGTTATCTGGCCACTTATCGACCATTCGCAAATTTCTGCTTCCTGTCTATCGCAGTAATCAGCAAGGCAATCCCCATTTGGTTGCTTTTGCCATTACTGAGCCGCAAGCCGGCTCGGATGTCGAAGAAGGCCATGGCGCAGAGCGGTATCGCCCTGGCGTGATTGCAACACCAGTAGAGGGAGGATTCCTGCTGAATGGGCGTAAATGTTATATCAGCGGGGGAGATTTAGCAAAATCCATGACGGTTTTCGCGGCGTTAAAAGGCGAAGACATGACATCATGGACTTGCTTTTATGTTGATTGCTCCACCAATGGATTTGTCGTCCCACGCACCGAGCTCAAAATGGGCATGCATGCTTCTGGCACGGCAGAAGTGGAATTCAACAATGTATTTGTTCCATCCAGCCATGTGATTGGCGGGCTGCGAAATGGTTGGGTGCTCAACCGCGCCACGCTGAATTCATCGCGAATTCCCGTGGCGTCAATGGGGGTCGGGTTTGCTCGAGCAGCAACAGAGATTGCCATTGAATTTGCTCGCCACTACACCCTGGCAGGAAAGCCATTAATCCACTATCAGGATGTACAACTTCATCTTGCCACCATGGTGGCTGAAACACGCGCCATGCGCAGTCTGGTTTGGCAAGAAGCGCGTCATGCAATGAAGCCCCGCCAGCTACATGCATCATTGTGTAAATTTCATGCCACAGACCGTGCCCAGATGGTATGCGAAATGGCGATGGATCTCCTTGCCGATCATGGTGGACTTCATGAAAACCGCATTGAACAAATTTTCCGCAATGTCCGGTTGACTCGGATTTTTGAAGGCACAAACCAGATCAACCGGCTTTCACTGATTGAAGACTGGCAGGGACAGCTTCTTGACAACACAATGCGCGTGGGAGTCTAAGCATGACGAATTGGGATAATGATCCATTTTTTCAATACCCGAGAAACATTGTTGCTACATCGGAAGGTGATGTGGCAATGCCGATTCTTTATTATGACTCATCACAGATGATGGCCTTTTTCTGGGTGGACAGTGACAAGGCACAAGCACAACTGAATGATGGGCTTGAAGTGGTCCGTTTTGGCAAAAAAGCTCTTGCCGTGCTGGCTTTTTACGAATACCGCAAAACATCCATCGGCGTTTACAACGAGGTAGGAACAGCTATCGCTTGTGTGCCAAAAGGAAAAAAATATTCAAACTGGCCACTGTTGTCACTGTTTCAAAGCATTGATAAGGGCATCATTGGATTCAACGTCATTGATCTACCGGTTACGACCCCTGCGGCCTGTGCTGCAGGGCGTGATATCTGGAATTACCCAAAATTTGTGACGCCCATTCAGTTTTCTTTGCAAGCAGGACAATTTACGGGTGCAGTGCACAATCCGGCAGGAGGTGAGCCTATTTGCACACTGCAAGGGCGTACAGGGTTGGGCGTTTCCGCATCTTTGATCAACCTGATTTTGTATTCAGTGCGCCAGGGCAAGATGCTGCGCACGCTGATTAATATCCGGGCCAAGGGGCGCATGTGCCTGCCGGGTTCCATGCGCCTGCATATCAACCCAAGCGAACACCCAATGGCCAAACGCATGATTGCCATGGGCTGGCAAGACGCCAAGCCGGCCTTTATCGCTCACACCCATGGTTTGCAGCTGCGCTTGAATTCTGGGGCAGTGCTGCCATGAGCGGCCAACGCGTCGCGCTGGTCACCGGGGCAGCCTCCGGCATCGGCAAGGCAACGGTTCACCAGCTGGTCAAGCAGGGCTGGATCGTCGGTGCGCTTGATCTGGATCTGCGTGTGGTGGAGGACGCGACGGCGGGCTTTGGCGGCATTGTCGTGCCACTGGCGGCGAGTGTGGCCGATCATGAAGGGCTCAAGCAGGTGATCGACCGTTTCGTCACACAGATTGACGCGATGCAGCTCGACCTGCTGGTGAATTGTGCTGGGCTTCTTCATACGGGCAACTTTGAAGATCACTCACCATCGCATATGGCTTTGCTGTTATCGGTGAACACCCTCGGCGTGGCGCACTGCTGCCAGGCTGCGTTTCCGTGGCTTGCGCGCAGTGCCCGTTCAGGAGGCAGGCCAGCAGTGATCAACCTCTCTTCCGCTTCGGCGGCAGTGGGTATTCCGAGCATGGCGGTGTATTCCGCCAGCAAGTTCTGGGTCAAGGGCTTTACCGAGGCATTGGCAATTGAGTGGCTCCGCTTCGGCATTGCCGTGCGTGACGTGATGCCGCCGTTCGTGCGCACTCCGATGCTCGAAGGTCGCAAGGAAAACCGATTTATCAAGGTGTTGGGGGTCGGCCTCTCGGCAGAGGATGTTGCCAAGGCCGTGCTCCAGGCAGTCGTGGGTGGGCCGCTGCATCGCCGGCTCACGCTTACGTTCAAGGCGGCTTGCGCTCTGGTGTGGATCTGTCCAGGCATTCTGGTGCGTACCGTTCTTGCCAGGATCGGCGGCTATTCAACGGGGAATACAAAATGCTAGAGGCCGCCTCATTGCAAGGGCAAGTGGCTTTCATCACCGGTGCTGCCAATGGCATTGGCGCAGCTTGCACCCGTCGGCTTCACGATGCCGGGATGAGCGTTGTCCTGGTCGACCTTTCGGTTGACAGCCTTCGCGAAGTTGCCGCAACCCTGCAGCCAGAACGGGTTCTGATCGCGCCGGGAAGCGTGACCGATAAGCAGCGTCTTGATGAAATCGTCGCCGAGACGTGCGCCCGGTTTGGCCGCATCGACTTTGTCTTTGCCAACGCTGGCATTGCCTGCGAACCACCCCGGACCTTGCACACCATTGACGAAGCACAGTTCGACCGCATCGTCGAGGTCAATCTACTGGGCGTTTGGCGAACGATCCGCGCCTGCCTGCCGAGTGTCGTCGAATCCGGTGGATACATTCTGGCGACGGCCTCGATCTATGCCTTTGTCAATGGCGTCGCCAACATTCCCTACGCGGCATCCAAGGCTGGCGTCGAGATGATGATCCGGGGACTTCGCGTTGAACTGGCGGGTACCGGGGCAACCGCAGGCGTCCTGATTCCCGGCTGGGTCAAAACGCAAATTGCCGCCAGCGCGCTAGGCAAGCATCCGACTGCCGGCGCCATGGTCCAACTGGCTTACCCCCGATTCCTGCGCACCCCGATCACACCGGAGACGGTCGCTAATGCCGTGCTGCGCGCAGTACGCCAGCGCTCGCGCAGCGTCTTCGCGCCCAAGCGGTGGGCACCGATATCCCTGATGCGCGGAATCGTCAGCCTGCTGGCCGACCGTGCGCTAGATGCCAATGTCCGATTGCATCACCTACTTCGCAAACTGGAGGGCGAAGCCGACCGGTCCGCCACGGAAAGGAAATAACAGAATGAAAAATCCCGAGATGAATTTCGAGTCCCATAACGAAGTAGGCGCCTGGTTACAGGGTATCTTCTCCGCCCAGCAAGCGGCGTTTAACGCACACCCCTATCCGACGGCCAATGAACGCCGGAATAAGCTACGCGCCCTCAAGAAGCAGGTGAGCCGCTATCAGGATGTGCTGGCCGATGCGATGAGCGCGGATTTCGGCTTTCGTGCGCCAGCCGAATCGAAAATGTTCGACCTGCTCGGCTCAACGCTGGAACTGAACCATCTTATTTCCCATGTTGGCACATGGATGAAGCCATCAAAACGCCGGGCTGAACTGCTGTTTCTGTCCAATCCGCTTAAGGTGATGTACCAGCCGAAGGGGGTGGTCGGGGTTATTGTCCCCTGGAATTTTCCTATTTATCTGGCGCTTGGTCCGCTGGCTGCCGCCCTCGCAGCCGGAAACAGGGTAATGCTGAAAATGCCAGAAGCGGCATCACGGACAGGCGAAGCACTGGCACACATGCTGGGTGAGATTTTCGATGAAACGGAAGTCATGGTGGCATACCAGAAGCTTCCCTCTTACGATCTGTTCACGTCCCTGCCGTTCAATCATATCGTATTCACCGGCTCCCCTTCGGTGGGCAAAACGATCATGCGAGCAGCAGCAGAACACCTGACGCCAGTCACATTGGAGCTGGGCGGGAAGTCACCCGCCATCGTCGGCAGAGGCTACGACATCATGGATGCGGCAAGACGCATCACCCACGGCAAATTAAGTAACAGTGGCCAAATCTGCGTCTGCCCGGATTACGCCATCGTGCCCGAAGAACAGTTGGCGCAATTTGTCTTGGCTGTCACCGACAGTTTTAATCAGCTTGTTGGCGAGAATTATGCCACCAGCCAGGATTATACCTCCATCGTAAATGACAAACAGCATCAGCGCATTCTGAAAATTCTCGGCGATGCCAAGGATCAAGGCGCGACGATCATTCCATGCTCAAACTATGACAGCAAGCGTGATGGCCGGCGTATGCCATTACATATTGTGATCCATCCCACTGCAAAAATGCGGATCATGCGTGAGGAGCTTTTTGGCCCTGTGTTGCCTGTGATTGGCTACAAGACACTTGATGAAGTTGTCTGCCATATTACCTCTGGCCCACGCCCTCTGGCATTGTATTGTTTTTCTCATGACAAAGATGAGCAAAAAACCCTCATGATGAGAACGCATTCTGGTGGCGTGACGATCAATGATTGGGGCTGGCATGTTGTCAACCATGATGCCCCCTTTGGCGGCATCGGTAATTCTGGCATGGGTACTTATCATGGGCAAGAAGGGTTTCATGAGCTCTCTCATGCCAAGACAGTATTCAAGCGCCGCCGTTTTTTCCCTACACAGTTATTTCACCCGCCCTATGGAAATTTTGTACAACGCCTAGTCCTGAGGTTTTTTCTAGGGCCACCTGATTCAGCGCTTAAAAAAACCAAGCCGTGAACCCAACACTTAGCATTGCCCGCAAAACTGAGTGCAGCGGCTCTGGCTAGACTTGCCGACGTAGACAGTACAGGCATGCATAACACCAGGACTGCTGCGCCAAGTTTTGTTAGCCACTCTTAATCGTAAAGCAATGCCTGCCATCGCTTTGCCTATTTAAACGCTAACACTTAGGGGGTATGCCAAATATAAACATAGCAATCGGTCATTGCTTGCTTAAATAGCAGCATTGCCCATTCAGCATCAGCGCCATACAAACACAAATAAAATAGCCGTACTGTGTCTCAGCTGATTCTGAACACTACAATATTATAAGGAGGAGTTAATCATGCAAAAAAATTACTACAGCCTTGTTTCGCTATTGCTCTCTGGCCTATTCTGTGGCCATGCAAATGCAGCAGGCTTTCAACTTTACTCGCCAAATAACTCGGAGCTTGGCACCGCCTACGCAGGCTCTGCTGCATCAGCAGAAAACGCCAGTATTGTCAATTATAACCCGGCTGGCATGAGCGAGTTATCAGGCAGTCACTTCTCTGGTGGCGCAGCTGCCGTGATTTCAGATTGTCAATTTTCTAACCAAGGTTCAACCACAGGTGCCTTGAGTCAGTCGGGAAATGGTGGTAACGCTTGCGAGCTGGGTTTTATTCCCAACCTGAATTTTACCAAGCAGATCAATCATGATTTCAGTATTGGCATCGGCTTCTTCGTTCCCTTCGGCTTAGCCACCAAGTACGATAATCCTTGGGTAGGCGCAGCCAATTCCATTAAATTTGATATCAAAACAGTGAACCTGAGCCCAGCCATTGCTTATCGAGTCAATGATGTGGTGTCACTGGGGCTGGGGATTGACTGGCAGCGATTCCAAGCGAAATACACGCGTTTGGCAGGCACCTATGATGGCCTTCACCCTTTGCTGGCAGCGCCTTTCTCTACAGCGGGTGTGCTGGCAAAAATGAATATTTCTGACAATGCATGGGGATGGAATGCTGGCGCACTCTTCCGGCTATCACCGGCAACGAAACTGGGCATCTCCTATCGTTCTGCCATCAAGTATACCGCCAAGGGAGAGATGAAGCTGAGTGCTGATGGATCCATCGGAAGCAATAATGCATTAGGCGCACTGACTGCGGTCGGGGCAGCAGGGTCAACTTCAGCCAAGCTAAAGTTACCCGACATGTGGATTGCCAGCCTGACCCATCAATTGAATGAGCAGTGGGAGCTATTAGGTGATGTGTCTCGCACCGGATGGTCTTCGATTCAAAAAATCAATATCGAAACACCAGGCACCACCCAGGTGCTGACATTGGATTTTCGTAATTCATGGCGTGTTGCGCTGGGTGCAAATTATAAGGTATCTGAGCAAGTTAAATTACGCTTCGGCCTGGCTTATGATCAATCTCCGACACAAAACGTAGCCACCAGAAACCCAGCATTGCCCGATAGCGATCGAACTTGGCTCACTTTTGGCACACAATGGAAGCAAAGCAAGGATACCGCCTATGATTTTGGGGTGGCTTACATTCGCCTGAAAGATTCCGCCATGAACAATAATTCTCAGGCAAATCTGGCAACCAGCCCTCAGGGGAATCAAGTATCTGGAAACTATTCCATCCGAGCTTGGGTCGTAGGCGCACAGTACTCACAAGCCTTCTGAGTCATGACTACGGAGAAGAGCAGTTGCAAAGCCGCTCTTCTCGCTCAATGGTGAATTCTTTCAACTTTAAACGTACCATTTCCAAGAAAAATCTTAATTAATGATTTAAATGCCAGACAAGACACTGAACCGTAGCCAAACAAAAAGCGCAATCAATAACTCTTCACATTGTACTAAATTCACCTCCTGACAAGAGCTATCCCAAAAAAATTGACTCACCACATCATCTTCAAAAACATATCGAGCCCTTTCGTCCCTAGGAAGCACGATACAAAAATACCGGCGATGGAATACTTCACAACCCACGCCAAACAGTCATTTTTTTGGCATATAAATCCTGAAATAGCCAGGATCCAATTTAAACAATTTGGTTCTTATGGAGATTGAACGATGATTTCGAAATTAATTTCAAAGCTAGCGAAAAAGGGGGCAAAAGGAAGCACCTCTCAAGAACGTGCCTGGCTATTCTTACTTTGGGGTGCTTTGCTACTGTTAATTGTCGATGTAGTTTATGCTTTTGTATATGAGTATTTACTTGGCCATCAGAAAAGCGCCCCTTTTTTTGCCATGGCCGTTCCTGTGTTACTGGGTGTGCTGGCATCCCCTTTTATTGTAACCAACCCCTTGCCAATCGCACATATCCTTGCCTTGACATTTTTTGCTGTTGAATATGGCTTAACAATAACAACAGGGGGAATTCTTGCTTTTAATTTACCCTGGTTTGGCCTGGTGCCACTCTTTGCTCTCTTTGTCTCTGGCTGGCAATCTGCTGTATTTTGGTGCGCGGTAGTAATTGCCACATTAGTCTATTTCCTGCTTTCTGCCATGGAAGGATATCACTACCCTATTGGCACTTATTTTGGTCCTGGCAGCTTAGAATGGCATATGGCCACCACCCTGACAAATATTGGCTTCATGATTGTTGTTACAGCTTGCCTGGTATTTTTTGAAATTACCAAAGAAAAAGCACTATATAAAAGTGAACAAGCCAAGCATGAAACTGTAGAAACATTAAATGTTCTGCAGAAGACTGTCGCCAATATGGTTACAGCCATATCCAGCACCTTCAATATCAGCAAGGATGTCAGTGCGCATGCACACACACTGAACAATGGTGTCAAACAGCAGACACAACATTTTAAAGAATTGAATCAAGAGGCCAATCAAGTAGCAGAGCATCTGCACGAAGATCACTGCACAGCCAAAAATCTGACTGAAATGGCGGCAAATGCACAAGCTGGTGCTGAACATGGGGAACAGGTCATCAAGAATGCATTGAGCCAAATGGACCTGGTAGCCAATGCGGTCATCGAGCTGGCAAATTCGATTGAAGCACTCGAAAAACGCAGTGCACAAATCAGCAATATTGTCGAACTCATCAGCTCTATCGCAGACAAAACAAACCTGCTAGCGCTGAATGCAGCGATTGAAGCGGCCCGAGCCGGTGAATATGGCCGAGGTTTTGCTGTTGTTGCCGATGAAATTCGTCGATTGGCTGATCAGACGCATACATCTACTAACGAAATTTCCGAGTTGATCAATGGCATCGCAGAAACGGTGACATGCGCAACAACGCTTATGGAATGCACCCGGACACGCACCTTTCAAGCTAGTCAGAATGCAGCAGACTCGCTCAATTCTATTGACCAAATTACCGTGCAATCATCCGTACTGTTCAATTCAATCCATCAGCTTTCTGATAACAGTGACAAGCACGCCAATAGCAGCAGAGCCATTGCCAGCAAGCTGGAAAGATTAACGCACTCAACAACGGAGCTCTTCGAGTCGGTTGCCACAATTGATTCTGCGGCAAGCGAGCTCTTAACGGTGGCTCATGAGCTTGATACCTTGAAGCGCAATATTCAGTTTTCTTACTCAATCAATTCATAACACGACACCCAGCCTGCCTTGCCGGACATATTTGCTTGATCGATGCACGACACATGCCACTGAACCAGAGTGCATCGCATAAGCAACTCACCCAGCAAGGCTGACACCACGAGCTTCCTCGGGTGGACGGTCTACCGTCCCAGTTGGCCGATCCACTCCCATGATGGTGGGGGCCATCCAGGGGTTTTCCGGGCAAGCGGTTCAACGTGGCGAACACGCCTCTCCTGGCGGGTGCTACCCTGCCAGACCACTACGCTGAGTGTTATCAGCGGCTTTTAATCCAGCACCTCATAGCGCACTTCCAGAATCTCGATATCCTCGTCGCCCTCCGGCCCGCGCAGCACCACACTATCGCCTTCGCGTGCCTTGAGCAGCACCCGCGCCAGCGGGGAAATCCAGCTGATGCGGTTGCGCGGCAGGTCAATCTCGTCCACGCCAACAATCGACACCGTCTGTTCCTGGCCATTGCCACGCAGCAGCAGCACGGTGGCACCAAAAAACACCTGGTCGCTGTCGCGGCCAGCCGAATGCACCACTTCGGCCAGCTCCAGCCGCTTGGTCAAAAAACGGATGCGCCGGTCGATCTCGCGCATGCGCTTTTTGCCGTACAGATAATCACCGTTTTCTGAACGATCGCCATTGGACGCCGCCCAGGACACGATGGTGACGATTTCCGGGCGTTCGCGGTGCACCAGGTGATACAGCTCGTCCTTGATCCGCTGCCAGCCTGCCGGGGTCAGGTAGTTCTTGCTCGACTGCGGCAGTTGCTGGTCAGCGGGCAGGGCATCGTCCGCGTCACTGTCGGTTTCTCGGGTAAAGGCCTTGCTCATGGTCGATGGCTTTCAGGCGAGGTGGGGCGCGCAATGCCCCATGGCCTCAGTCTTTTTGCTGGCCGGTCAGCGACAGGCCAGCCCATTTCATCACTTGTGCCACTTCCACTTCGTCCAGCTCGTGGAATTTGCCGCGCTTGAGCCGGGCCGGGAGGTGCAGCGAGCCAAAGCGCACGCGGATCAGCCGGCTGACGGTCAGGCCAAAGAATTCAAACAGGCGGCGCACTTCGCGGTTGCGGCCTTCTTTCAGCACCACGCGATACCAGCGGTTGGCACCTTCGCCACCCTGTTCGGAAATATGCTGAAAGTGCGCTTCGCCATCATCCAGCGCCACGCCACGGGTGGCCTGCTGCATTTGCTCCGGGGTGAGTTCGCCCAGCGTGCGCACCGCATATTCGCGCTCCACTTCAAAGCTGGGGTGCATCATCCGGTTGGCCAGCTCGCCCGAGGTGGTGACAATCATCAGCCCGCTGGTGTTCACGTCCAGCCGGCCCACGGCCACCCATTTGCTGCTGCGGGTTTGCGGCAGTCGGTCAAAAATGGTGACCCGACCTTCCGGATCATCACGGGTGACGATCTCGCCTTCCTGCTTGTGGTAGATGATGATGCGCGGCAGGCGGTCAGGCCATTTGATGAAGATTTGCCGACCCTGAATCCGCACCTTGTCGTCCGGACCAATCTTGCAGCCCAGCTCGGCCACCTTGCCATTCACTTCCACCAGGCCGGCGGCAATCTGTTCTTCCATATCACGGCGCGAGCCAATGCCGGTCAGTGCCAGGGCTTTTTGCAGGCGCATGTCCGGCATGTATTTGGTATCCACCCGCTTGTCGCGCAGCTCGCGGGAGATTTTTTCTTCTTTCAGCGAGCCATGGCGCTGGGCCATCTTGCGCGCACGCGGCACCTTGGCCGGGCGGCTGCTCGGGGTAAAGTACAGCTTGCCGCCAGCAGCCGGGCGCGGGCTGCGGGCCGGGGCACGGGCTGTGCTGGCGTCTTCTTCGCTCAGCGGGCGGACGGTGCGCGGCTTGACCTGATGGGCGGCGGCGTCACGACGCTGGGCCGGCGGCGTTGGGCCGCCACGGGTTCCAAACGGCTTGCCACTGCGCGGCGGACGGGAGCCATCCGGGCTGTGGCCACCCGGCGCACCATCGCGACGCGAGTCAAACGGCTTGCCGCTGCGCGGCGGACGGGAGCCATCCGGGCTGTGGCCACCCGGCGCGCCGTCACGACGCGAGTCAAACGGCTTGCCGCTGCGCGGTGGGCGAGAGCCATCCGGACTGTGGCCAGTCGGCGCACCATCGCGACGCGGGTCAAACGGCTTGCCGCTACGCGGCGGACGGGAGCCATCCGGGCTGTGGCCACCCGGCGCACCATCGCGACGCGAGTCAAACGGCTTGCCACTGCGCGGCGGACGCGCACCATCCGGGCTATGGCCAGTCGGCACGCCGTCGCGACGTGGCTCAAACGGTTTGCCGCTACGCGGCGGACGGGAGCCATCCGGGCTGTGGCCACCCGGCGCGCCGTCACGACGCGAGTCAAACGGCTTGCCACTGCGCGGCGGGCGCGAACCGTCCGGGCTTCGGCTGTCCTGGCGCGGGCTGAAACCGTCACCGCGCGGGGCTCGGCTGTCTGCCGGCGGACGAGAGCCGGGCGCGGCAAACGGCTTGGCACCAGGGCGCGGGGGCCGGCTGTCGCGGCCTTCGGCGCTGGCAGCGGGTGAGCGACCTGCCGGCGGACGGGGTTTGCGGGTGGTAAAGGCGTCAGACGGATGGCGCGGCGGGCCGCCGGCCTGGCCACGTCCCTGCTGCGGACTGCGCGGGGCTTGCGGCTGGTCACGGCGGGTGCGGGCCACCGGCTGGCGTGCGCCGCCGGCATTACTCGGTTTCGGTTTCGACATGTTCTTGTTCTGCTTTCTCAGGGACAATCAGGGAGCCCAGTTCAACCAGGGCAGGCAGGTCTTTCAGACTGGCCAGGCCCAGATCATCCAGAAATTTTCGGGTGGTGGCGTACAGGCCGGGGCGACCGGGCACTTCCTTGTGGCCGATCACTTCGATCCAGCCGCGTTCACTCAGGGTCTGCATCACCGAACTGGACACGGTGACGCCACGAATGGCTTCGATATCGCCACGGGTCACCGGCTGGCGATAGGCAATGATGGCCACGGTTTCCATCACCGCGCGCGAGTAGCGCGGCGGTTTTTCCGGGTTGAGCCGGGCCAGATAGGGCTGAAACTCGGCGCGGGCGCGAAAGCGCCAGCCGGACGCCAGCTTGACCAGCTCAATGCCGCGCCCCTGCCAGTCGGCCTGGATTTCTTTCAGCAGTTCGTCAATCAGCCCATTGCTCAGGGTTTCGGTAAACAATCGTTTCAGGTCATGCACCGACAGGGGATCCTGCGCGGTCAGCAGCGCCGTTTCCACCACCTGCTTCAGGTGCTTCAAATCGGTGAAGGAGCTCATAACGTTCAAGTGTAGCTGGAAATGCGCCGCTGTCGAGGGCAGGGGCAAAAGAAAAAGCCAGCCGGCTGGCTGGCTTGGTCAGACAGGCAAACCGTGCTTACTGGTAGCGGGCCACGCCGTCCAGCAGTTCCTGCTTGGCGGCTTCGATGCCGTCCCAGCCCTGAACCTTGACCCACTTGCCCTTTTCCAGATCCTTGTAGTGCTCGAAGAAGTGGCTGATCTGGGCGCGCAGCAGTTCCGGCAGGTCTTCCAGCTTTTGCACGTCCTTGTACATCGGGCAGAGCTTTTCCACCGGCACGGCCACCAGCTTGGCGTCGATACCCGATTCGTCTTCCATCTTCAGCACGCCCAGCGCGCGGCAACGCACCACCACGCCCACTTGCAGGGCAAACGGGGTCACCACCAGCACGTCCACCGGATCGCCGTCTTCCGACAGGGTTTGCGGCACGTAGCCGTAGTTGGCCGGGTAGAACATGGCGGTGCCCATGAAGCGGTCAACGAACATCGCGCCGGTGTCCTTGTCCAGTTCGTACTTGATCGGGGCACCATTGGCCGGGATTTCGATAATCACGTTGAAATCGTTCGGCACATCCTTGCCAGCGGGCACGCGGTCCAGATTCATGGGGGCTCTCCAGTATGTAGTCAGTAGTTATGGGTAAAAATCCGGCATGATTATATAACAGCTGCTGCCTCACGCGCAGGGGGCAGGGGTATAATCGTGGCGTCCTTTGTGGAGAAAGTGAAACACCATGCTTGACCAGCTGATCACCGAATTCGATAAAGGCCTGCGCACGCTGCTGGCGCCGGCTTCCACGCTGCGGGCCTACCCGGATGACGGGCTGGAAGACGCCGAGCTGAACGATGCCGAGCGCCGCCACGCGCTGGGCCTGATGCGCATCAACCACTGCGGCGAAGTGTGCGCCCAGGCGTTGTACCAGGGCCAGGCACTGACCGCGCGCGACCCGGTGGCACGCGAGGCGCTGAAAGAAGCGGCATGGGAAGAAACCGAACACCTGGCCTGGACCGAACGGCGCATTGCCGAACTGGGCGGGCACAAGAGCGTGCTCAACCCGGTGTGGTACGTCGGTTCGCTGGCAATGGGCGTGACCGCCGGCCTGCTGGGCGATAAATGGAACCTGGGCTTTCTGGAAGAAACCGAGTACCAGGTGGAAGCACACCTGAACGAGCATCTGGAAACCCTGCCAGCGCAGGACGCCAAAAGCCGGGCGATTGTCACCCAGATGCGCGACGATGAAGTGCGCCACGCCGAAACCGCCCATGCGCTGGGCGCGGCCAAGCTGCCGCTGCCGGTGAAGGGGCTGATGCACCTCACCTCGCAGGTGATGAAAAAAACCAGCTACTGGGTGTAAGCCCGCGCACCTTGCGCCAGGCGCATTCCCTTGCCGGGACATGCGCCCCCTCCTGCTCAACTCAGACCTTACGTTGTGGAAATCCTGTCCATCATGACTCCTGTTGCCCGTACCTTTCCTGCCACCCGCATGCGCCGCATGCGCCGTGATGATTTTTCCCGCCGGTTGATGCGTGAACATACGCTGACCGCGGATGACCTGATCTACCCGGTGTTTGTGCTGGAAGGCAGCCAGCGCGAGGAAGCCATCGTGTCGATGCCCGGCGTGGTGCGCCAGAGCCTGGACAAGCTGCTGGCCACCGCCGAAGAAGCGGTCAGGCTGGGCATTCCGGCGCTGGCGCTGTTTCCGGTGATCGAGTCCGGCAAGACGCTGGACGGCATGGAGGCGTGCAACCCGGATGGGCTGGTGCCCACTGTGGTGCGCACACTCAAGCGCGAGTTTCCCCAACTGGGCATCATCACCGACGGCGCGCTCGACCCCTACACCAGCCATGGCCAGGATGGGGTGATCGACGCCAATGGCTATGTGCTCAACGACATCACCACCGAGATTCTGGTCAAGCAGGCGCTGTGTCACGCCGAAGCCGGGGTGGACATGGTAGCGCCATCAGACATGATGGATGGCCGCATTGGCGCGCTGCGTCAGGCGCTGGAGGCGCATGGCCATATTCATACCCGGATTTTCAGCTACGCGGCCAAATACGCCTCGTCGTTTTACGGCCCGTTCCGCGATGCGGTGGGCTCTGCCGGCAATCTGGGCAAGGCGGATAAAAAAACCTATCAGATGGACCCCGGCAATAGTGATGAAGCGCTGTACGAAGTGGCCATGGATCTGGCCGAGGGGGCCGATCTGGTGATGGTGAAGCCTGGCCTGCCCTACCTGGACGTGATTCGCCGGGTGAAAGACCAGTTTGGCGTGCCCACCTTTGCCTATCAGGTATCTGGCGAATACGCCATGCTCAAGGCCGCCAGCCTGAATGGCTGGCTGGACGAACGCGCCGGCATGCTGGAAAGCCTGCTGGCGTTCAAGCGCGCTGGCGCTGACGGCATTCTGACCTACTTTGCCCTGGATGCCGCGCGCGCGCTGCGCGCCTGAACGCCGGTTCGGAGCACGCCCCCCCCCCCAACGCAACACAGCCCCGAGGGTCATCCCGTCGGGGCTGTTTGTGTTTTGCCGGACAGCAGACAAAACAAAGCCCCATCAGCATAGTGCCATGGGGCGAAATTCTATACGGGCCATGCCGGGGACGATTTCAGTGCAGCCCAGCCATCCACTTGCAGCATGCAACCCGGTTGCAGGTCAGGCCAGCGGCACCCGCGCAGGTGCCGCAACCTTGACTCAGCGTCCTGCCTGATTACTTCTTGCCAGCCACGGTGTTGGTCACCGTGTTGGTGGTGCGGGCGACGGCAGCGCTGGCAGCCTTGGCCGAGTTGGCAGCAGCTTCAGCACCGGCTTCAGCCAGTTCGGTACCCACTTTTTTCGCGGTGCGGGTCACGTTGTCGTAAGCGGCGGTAGCCGAGGTCAGCATGTTCTTGACGGCATTGATGGCCACTTCGGAACCTGCCGGTGCGTTCTTGGACACTTTGTCCAGGTTGGCGCACAGTTGCTTGTTGAATTCCAGCACTTGCTCTTCAACAAACGATTGAATTTCGTTTTGGGTCTGGATGGCTGCGTCGTATACCGAGCGGGCCACCGAGAAAGCCTGGTCGATGCCCGGCTGAGCCAGGCCAGCCTGGAATTCCAGCACGGCTTTCGGGTCTTTCATTTCCACCAGGGCCTTGGTGGTGGCGGCTTGTTCGGCCAGCAGCTTCTTGGACAGTTCCAGATGCAGGTTGGCGAAGCGCTCGGCGCTGGCCAGCACGATGTTGGACAGGCGCACAGCCTTGTCGAATTGGGCTTGGCTCAGGGTTTTCAGTTGCTCGTTGTTGTTGAACATGGTGCTTCCTTTCGCGTGGTCAAGGTTTGGTGTTGTCTTCGCTCTACCGGTGGATGTGCCTGGGCGAAGGTACCGCCGTCTGCTGCCTGTCCGCCTGGGTTGGCTTCAGATGCTGCGTTGCAACATCCTGGAATGAAGATTACCTAACCCAGAACGGTTCGTCAAGCATTTTGTTGCATTGCAACATGGGGCAAGTAGCTATTTTTCATTGTATTTTTACCTGCTCGTAACAGTTGGTCACAATTATTCTTCACATGACCATGGTTTTGTGCAACACAGCTAGCATACGCCACTTTGCCCTCCATCCGTAGCAAGACCGGACCCTTTACGACATCTTTGCCAGGCCAGTGGGCAGAAAATGCCACACGCCACGTCCATCTGCCTCACGCCGGATGGCCCGCCGGCAGCCAGGCCCGCTTTGCGGCAAGACGGTGCCGGTTTTTCTCCTGCCGCCCGCTGGAATCTGCCCCCACGCGCGCCAACCGCCTTGAAGCGCACAATTGGTGCGGGTACACTCGCCTTGAATAATGGTCATCCCAGCCCGTCATGCGGGGTCCGCGGCGCACCTGCACCACGCCAGCCAGGCCCCTGCAGCGGTATTTCATACGCTCAATAAGGTGGCAATCCCGCCTGCGATTACTGCCTAAGCAATGTGCTGTGGCACACTCAACGATGACCGAGATAAAGGCACCATGCTTATGTTGTTCAGCACCAGGTTCAGCCCGGACTTCTGTTGCCAGCGCCCCGAAGCGGCCACTGGAGATTAACGCCATGCCAGATACTGTCGGTGTTTCTGCCCTGGGAGCACCTTCCCACGTCGTAACCGCCCCGCAATCGCTTGCCGTGCTGGACATCAAGTCGGCGTCAGTGGATGTGCTGTCCATCCTGCTGCGCTCAGCGGACCCGGCACAAATCCATCACGAACTGGGCTCGCGCCTGGCGCGCCGGCCAAAAACCTTTGCCGGTGAACCCTTTTTGCTGGATTTGTCCAACCTGGATGAAGGGGTGATGAATACCCTGCCTGAGCTGTATCGCATCCTGCACGAACAAGGGGTGCGCATCATCGGGGTGCGCCACGCCCACCCAAGTGTGGGTGAGCAGGCGCAGGCGCTGGGCTGGAACTGGTTTCCGGCCAAGCTGGAGCGCCCGCCCGCGCCGGTCACAACGCAAGCGCCGGCCCCGGCAGTAGCCGAGGTCAGCCCGGCCCCGGCAGAGCCCACGCCCGTGGCCGACACCAGCCCAGCCACGCCGGATAGCCCGTGCTGCAAAACCCTGGTGATCGACCGACCGGTGCGCGCTGGCCAGCAGGTGTACGCCCGCGATGGCGATCTGGTGGTGCTGGCGGCAGTCAGTTCCGGAGCCGAGCTGATTGCCGACGGCAATATTCATATTTATGCCCCCATGCGCGGGCGGGCGCTGGCAGGCGCGCGCGGCAATGCCAGCGCACGGATTTTTGCCCAGCAGCTGTCTGCCGAGCTGGTGTCGGTGGCTGGGGTGTACCGCACACTGGAAGACGAGCTGCCCCCCACCTTGCGTGGGCGCGCTGTCCAGATTTTTCTGGATGGCAGCAAACTGGTGCTGGCCCCGCTTGGGGCTTGAGCCACTATCAAAATAGAAACGTTCAACGTTCAGGAAAATACCGTGGCAAAAATTATTGTAGTGACGTCGGGTAAAGGCGGCGTGGGTAAAACCACCACCAGCGCCAGCTTTGCAGCCGGACTGGCCCTGCGTGGACACCGGACCGTGGTGATCGACTTTGACGTCGGCCTGCGTAACCTGGATCTGATCATGGGCTGCGAACGCCGGGTGGTGTACGACCTGATCAATGTGATCAATAAGGAAGCCAAGCTCAATCAGGCGCTGATCAAGGACAAGCACTGCGACAACCTTTACGTGCTGCCGGCCTCGCAAACCCGCGACAAGGACGCGCTGACCAAAGAAGGCGTGGGCGAGGTGCTCAGCGAGCTGGCCAACGACTTTGAATACATCATCTGCGATTCGCCTGCCGGCATCGAAAGCGGCGCGCTGATGGCGCTGTACTACGCTGACGAAGCGCTGATTGTGACCAACCCGGAAGTCTCGTCGGTGCGCGATTCCGACCGGATATTGGGTATTCTGGCCAGCAAGTCCCGCCGGGCGGAAAACAACGAAGATCCGATCAAGGAACACCTGCTGATCACCCGCTACGCGCCTGGCCGGGTGGACAAGGGCGAAATGCTGTCTGTGGACAATATTCTCGACATCCTGTGTGTGCCGCTGATTGGGGTGGTGCCTGAATCGCCCAGCGTGCTGCAAGCCTCCAACGAAGGGATTCCGGTGATTCACAAGGCCGAAACCGATGTGGCGCAAGCCTATCAGGACGTGATTGGCCGCTTCCTGGGCGAAAGCCTGCCGCTGCGTTTTCTGGACACACCCAAGACAGGCCTGCTCAAGCGCCTGTTTGGAGGTTGAAATGTCGCTGATTGACCGCCTGTTCGACCGGCCAAAGAAAACCGCAGACATTGCCCATGAACGCCTGCAGATCATCCTCACCCATGAGCGCAATGGCCGGCACAGCACACCGGACTACCTGCCCGCGCTGCAAAAGGAATTGCTGGCAGTGATTTCCAAATATGTATCGGTGTCGGCAGAAAACATCAAGGTTCAGCTGGAACGCCAGGATCACATGGAAGTGCTGGAAGTGAATATCGTCCTGCCGGATCAGCGCGGATGACGCTGACCGAACTGCGCTACATTGTTGCCGTCGCTCGCGAGCGCCACTTTGGCCGCGCGGCCGCCGGCTGTTTTGTCAGCCAGCCCACACTGAGCATTGCCGTGCGCAAGCTGGAAGAAGAACTCGGCGTCACCCTGTTTGAACGCGGCAGCAACGAAGTCTCGGTCACCGACACGGGCGAGCGCATCATCGAGCAGGCCCAGCGCGTGCTCGATGAAGTGGCAGTGATCAAAACCCTGGCCTGCGAGCTGAAAAACGAGCTGGTCGGCCCGTTCCGGCTGGGGATTATTTTCACCATCGGCCCCTACCTGCTGCCGGCGCTGATTCCGGCGCTGCGCCAGCTGGCACCGGACATGCCGCTGTACCTGGAAGAAAATTACACCGCCCGGCTGGCCGACATGCTCAAGCGCAGTGAAGTGGACGCCGCCATTGTGGCCGAACCCTTTGACGAACCGGGCATTGTCACCTATCCCTTGTACGATGAGCCGTTTGTCGTTGCCGTACCGAAAAACCACCCATGGGCCACACGCAAAAGCGTATCGTCGGCAGAACTGGCTAATGAAAGCGTGCTGCTGCTCACCCAGGGCAACTGCTTCCGTGACCAGGTGCTGGCGCTGTGCGACCGCCTGCAAGCCGGGCCCACGCTGCCGGCAGCCAATACCACCCATGCACTGGCACGCACCTTGCAGGGCAGCTCATTAACCACCATCCGCCATATGGTGGCCAGTGGCGTGGGCATTACCGTGATGCCGGCCACCTCGGTTGGGCCAGGCGATGACGCACTGCTGGGCATTGTGCCCTTCAGCACGCCTGCCCCCACCCGCCGGGTGGTGCTGGCCTGCCGCAAGCAGTTTTACCGGCGCAGCGCCATTGAGGCACTGCGCCAGGCCATCCGCAACAGCGCCCTGCCGGGCGGGGTGATTCCGGTGGCGGAACCCACCATGCCGGCCCAGTAAGCCGGCGGCTTGCTGCCCCCCCTGCACACATCCCGGTACAGCCCCCCTCTGTACCGCAGGCCAGGCGCGGACAAGCCCGCCGTCTGCCGCATCAGCACGCAATGCCTTTGCTGGACAGGGGCGAAATCATTTACCATGATTTACTTTTTGATTAGTTGGTCTGGACAGGATAGTTATCAGTATGGAATCCGTGCTTATCATCGGTAGCGGGCAAGCCGGGATTGCTCTGGCAAGCGAAATTCGCAAACTTGACCCGCGTCGCCCCATCACCCTGCTGGGGCGTGACACCCACAGTTTCAACCGCACCGAGTTTGTCCAGGCACTGGGCCCACAGCAAACCCCGCTGACCATCAAACCCCTCACCGAGCTGGCCGAGCGCCTGCGCATTGAGGTGGTGAGCGGCCACACCGTGCAGTCGATCAAGCCAATAGATAGCAGCGTGGTCACCGATCAAGGCGAATTTCAAGCCGACAAGCTGGTGCTGGCCACTGGTGCCAGCCCGATGCTGCCCACGTTTTCCCGCGAACTGCCTGGCCTGGTGGCAGCGGTCACCCATGCAGCAGTGATCAACAAGCTGCGCGCCCGCCTGGCCAGCATCAACGACCTGATCATCATTGGTGCCGGCCAGTCGGGCTGCGAACTGGCCAACACCCTGGCCGATGCGGGCAAAAACGTCACCGTGGTGGAACAACACGCCGGCCCCTTGTTTGAACTGATGCCGCTGGATGCCCGACGCCATCTGGTGGAGCAATTGGAAGAACGCGGGGTGAAGTTCCAGTTCAACGCTCGCTGCGCCAGCGCCAGCAAGGAAGGCCACCGCGCCCGTCTGGCGCTGACCAATGGCAAGACGGTGGAAGGCGATCTGGTGATTGCCTGCATTGGCGTGGTGCCCAACACCAAGCTGGCCAGCGATGCCGGGCTGAAAGTGCGCAAGGGCATTGTGGTTGACCGGCGGATGTCCACCAGTGCAGTCAACACCTACGCACTGGGCGACTGTGCCGAGGTGAATGGCGTATGGCTGCCATACAGCCAGCCGATTCGCCACCAGGTGGCGGCGCTGGCGCGCACGCTGTGCGGCACGCCCACCCAGGTGAACTTCCCGCCGATGCCGCTGGCGCTGAACATCCCCTGCTGCCCAACGGTGATTGCCCAGCCACGCCCCGGCCTGCCAGGCCAGTGGGAAACGCTGATGGTTGAACGCGGGCTGAACGCCAGCTTCATCGACGACAACGGCCAGTTACAGGGCTTTGTGCTGATGGGCGAGGAAACCGGCGAAGCACCGTTCCTGCAGGATGAAATTCCAAACTGGCTGAACCTTTGACATCCTCGCCGTCCTAAAGGACGGCGATTCCTACGGCGCTCAGGCGGCAATCGCCTGAGTCGCTTCAGTGGGTTCCTGTTTCATTGAGCGGCCCGACTGCACCGGCTCTCCACAGGCTAAAACACGATGCCCTCGCGCTAAAATATTGATCGCGCCGACGACATCGGCGTTTTCTTCAAAGCCGCACTCGACGCATTCAAACTTGGCTTGCGTCTGTCGATTGTCTTTCGACACATGGCCGCAGCACGGACAGGTTTGACTGGTGTATTGCGGCGGCACGGCAACAACAAAACCGCCGTTCCATGCCGGCTTGTACTCAAGCTGTCGCCGAAACTCAGCCCATCCCTGATCGAGCATCGACCGGTTCAGGCCGGACTTCTGTTTGACCATCTTGCCGTGCTGTTCGCCGTTGCCTTTGGACGACTTGGACATATTCCGAACCGGCAAATCTTCGATGGCGATCATGGCGTGGTTTTGGCTGATCTGGCACGAAGCCTTGTGCAAAAAGTCTTTCCGGGCATTGGCCTTGAAGACGTTGCATGGATCGTACTATAGTTGGTCTATGGAACATTTCAACGACATTAGACGTGGGCGGCACTGTGTTTTTAACATGCACGTCCATTTGGTATTTGTGGCAAAGTATCGGCACAACGTGTTCGACAAGGAGGCCATCGACAGGCTGCGCGAGCTGTTTGCCAAGGTATGCAAGGACTTTGAATCGCAGCTTGTTGAAATGGACGGCGAACATGACCATGTGCATTTGCTGGTCAGCTACCCACCCAAAGTGCCGGTGTCTGCATTGGTCAACAGCTTGAAAGGCGTATCCAGTCGCGTGCTACGAAAAGAAAGGCCGGATATTGCCAAACGCTCCTACTACAAAGGCGTGCTCTGGTCGCCGTCTTATTTCGCTTCCTCGTGTGGCGGCGCTCCGATCAGCATCATTCGCCAGTACATTGAGCAACAGGCGACACCGACTTAACGGCAGAAAAGGCGTCCTTCGGACTCCGTGCCATCCCTCCCCGGCCTGAAGGCCGAGGCTTTTCGCGCTAACGGGTAAAAACCCCGCCTCTCCTGGCCATGGCCAGCCGCGTGCGCATGGCTCGACGTCGAGACGCCAGGCCCGGCCACGGCCCTGGCGCTCACTTGCTTGGTTTTCCCTTATCGCCTCCCGCTTGTTACACTCTGCAGCCCGCCATTCTGGCTTAGCCGTCTGCCCCCGCATGTCCATTCCCCACTCTGAATTTGCCCCCCGCGTGATTGTCTGGCAGCGCCAGCATGGCCGCCATGGCCTGCCCTGGCAGGTCAGCGACCCGTACAAAATCTGGCTGTCCGAAATCATGCTGCAGCAAACCCAGGTCAGCACCGTGCTGGGCTACTACAGCGCTTTTTTGCAACGCTTTCCCGACGTGGCGGCGCTGGCGGCAGCCCCCGTGGATGATGTACTGGCCGCCTGGAGCGGGCTGGGTTATTACAGCCGGGCGCGCAATCTGCACCGGGCGGCCCGTCAGGTGGTGGAACAGCATGGCGGACAGTTTCCGGCAGACCCGGCAGGGCTGGTCAGCCTGCCCGGCATTGGCCGCTCCACGGCGGCAGCAATTGCCGCATTTGCCTTTGGCCAACGCTCGGCCATTCTGGACGGCAATGTAAAACGGGTGCTCACCCGCAGCTATGGTGTGGAGGGCTGGCCCGGGGACAAAGCCGTGGAAAACCAGCTATGGACCCTGGCCGAACAACTGCTGCCGCGCGATGCCGCCAGCATGGTGGCTTACACCCAGGGCTTGATGGACCTGGGCAGCCAGGTGTGTGTCCGTGGCCAGCCACAGTGCCCGTGCTGCCCACTGAACAGCGGCTGTGTGGCACTGGCCAGCCAGCGCACCCGCAGCCTGCCCACCGCCCGACCACGCAAGGCGCAGCCGCAGCGCAGCACCTTCATGCTGCTGGCGCGCAGCCAGGATGGCCAGGTCTGGCTGGAGCGCCGCCCGCCCAGCGGCATCTGGGGTGGACTGTGGAGCCTGCCGCAGCTCGACACCCCGGAAGCACTGCCCGGCTGGCTGGCCCAGGCCGGCTGGAGCCACGCCCGCCTGCCCCCCGCCTGGCCGGCAGTCCAGCATGTTTTCACCCACTTTCGCCTGACCCTGACCCCGCAGCCGCTGATGCTGGAGCACGCCGAGCCGGGGCCGGACAATGGCCAGTGGTGGCCGCTGGAACAGGCACTGGCGCTGGGTTTGCCCGCGCCAATCCGCCGCCTGCTGGCAGAATGCGGCCAGGGCCGGATTGGCGAGATGCAAAAAAATCTGGACCTTGATGCTTGAAAACTGCCCCAAGCGTCCATACTATTAGCACTCGCAAGCGTTGAGTGCTAATCAGCTAAGCCATCTCAATGATTTGACTTGCTTTTTTTCTCTCGACATCTAACCCAGAATTTTTAGGAGACTGTTCATGGCTATTCGTCCTCTGCACGACCGCGTGGTCATCAAGCGCCTCGAAGCTGAAGAAAAAACGGCTTCCGGCATCGTTTTGCCAGGCGCTGCTGCCGAGAAGCCGGACATGGGCGAAGTGATTGCCGTCGGTAACGGCAAGATCCTGGAAAACGGCGAGCGCCGCCCGCTGGAAGTGAAGAAGGGTGACAAGGTCATCTTCGGCAAATACTCCGGCCAGACCGTCAAGGTTGACGGTAACGAAGTGCTGGTGATGCGCGAAGAAGACATCATGGGCATCGTCGAATAATCGACCCCCTGCTGTTGCATCCAGTCTTTCCGCTATTGAATGTAATCGTTAAATACGACAACGACAGAGTTTCGGAGTAAAAAATGGCAGCTAAAGAAGTCAAATTCGGTGATTCCGCCCGTGCCAAGATGGTGATCGGTGTCAATATTCTGGCTGACGCCGTCAAAGTGACCCTGGGCCCGAAAGGCCGCAATGTGGTGCTGGATCGCAGCTATGGTTCCCCGACCATCACCAAGGATGGCGTATCGGTGGCCAAGGAAATCGAACTGAAAGACAAGTTCGAGAACATGGGCGCGCAAATGGTCAAGGAAGTGGCTTCCAAGACCAACGACATCGCCGGTGACGGCACCACCACCGCCACCGTGCTGGCACAAGCCGTGGTGCAAGAAGGCATGAAGTACGTGGCCGCCGGCATGAACCCGATGGACCTGAAGCGCGGCATCGACAAGGCCGTGATCGCCATGGTGGAAGAGCTGAAGAAGATCTCCAAGCCGTGCGCCACCACCAAGGAAATCGCCCAGGTGGGTTCCATCTCCGCCAACAGCGACACCGTGATCGGTGACAAGATTGCCGCTGCCATGGAAAAAGTGGGCAAGGAAGGCGTGATCACCGTGGAAGACGGCTCCGGTCTGGAAGACGAGCTGGACGTGGTGGAAGGCATGCAGTTTGACCGTGGCTACCTGTCGCCGTACTTCATCAACCAGCCGGAAAAACAGATTGCCCAGCTGGACAATCCGTTTGTGCTGCTGTTTGACAAGAAAATCAGCAACATCCGCGACCTGCTGCCGGTGCTGGAACAAGTGGCCAAGTCGGGCCGCCCGCTGCTGATCATCGCCGAAGACGTCGATGGTGAAGCACTGGCTACCCTGGTGGTCAACACCATCCGTGGCATCCTGAAGGTGGTTGCTGTCAAGGCTCCGGGCTTTGGCGACCGTCGCAAGGCCATGCTGGAAGACATCGCCATCCTGACCGGCGGCACCGTGATTGCCGAAGAAGTGGGCCTGACCCTGGAAAAAGCCACGCTGGACCTGCTGGGCCAAGCCAAGCGCGTTGAAGTGGGCAAGGAAAACACCATCCTGATCGACGGCGTGGGCGAAGCCGCTGCCATCCAGGCACGCGTGGAGCAAATCCGTCGCCAGATCGAAGACGCCAGCAGCGACTACGACCGTGAAAAACTGCAAGAACGCGTGGCCAAGCTGGCCGGTGGCGTGGCAGTGATCAAGGTGGGTGCCGCCACTGAAGTAGAAATGAAAGAGAAGAAGGCCCGTGTCGAAGACGCCCTGCACGCCACCCGCGCCGCAGTGGAAGAAGGCATTGTGCCTGGCGGTGGCGTGGCCCTCTTGCGTGCCCGCGCCAACCTGGGCGAACTGAAAGGCATCAACGCCGAACAGAACGCCGGCATCCAGATCGTGATGAAGGCCATTGAATCGCCGCTGCGCCAGATTGTGGCCAACGCCGGCGACGAACCGTCCGTGGTGGTCAACAAGGTGTTTGAAGGCAAGGGCAACTTTGGCTACAACGCCGCCACTGGCGAATACGGCGACATGGTGGAAATGGGCGTGCTGGACCCGACCAAGGTCACCCGTTCTGCACTGCAACACGCCGCGTCCATCGCGGGCCTGATGCTGACCACCGACTGCATGGTGGCCGAACTGCCGGAAGACAAGCCGTCAGCTCCGGACATGAGCGGCATGGGTGGCATGGGCGGCATGATGTAACATCCATTGCCAGTTAGCTACCTCGGTTAGGTTAGTCTTTTTGGAGTATCTGCGTATGGAAGATAAGTGGGAAGTTTATAAAGACACTCAAGGAGAGTGGCGGTGGAGGCGAACAGCATCTAACGGTCGTATTGTTGGAGCGTCTAGCCAAGGTTACGTTAACAAAAGTGATTGCGTAGAGAATGCTAAACGTAACGGCTACACTGGGTAGCTTTGGAACTAGAGTCTAAGCTGGACAGCCCAAAAATAAAAACCCGCGCGCCAGCGCGGGTTTTTTTCTGTCTAGAACCCGCATTCCCACTTGGGGTTAAGCCAGCGTCCGTGCGACAATTCGTCCCTGTTGAAATCCACGAGGTTTGTGCTATGCAGCGCAGCGAATTGCTTCAAGCCCTGGATGCCCTGCTCGAACCGTGGCGGTTCAAGGACTACTGCCCCAATGGTTTGCAGGTGGAAGGCCGGGCCAGCGTACAACGCGTGGTCACCGGCGTCACCGCCAGCGCCGCCCTGATTGAGGCAGCGATTGCGGTCGGGGCCGACACCGTGCTGGTGCATCACGGATATTTCTGGAAAAACGAAGACCCCAGGGTGATCGGGATGAAAAAATCCCGTCTGGCCCGGCTGCTGGCCCACGACATCAACCTGATTGCCTATCACCTGCCGCTGGATGCCCATCCAGTGCTGGGCAACAACGCCCAATTAGCCGCCGTGCTGGGCCTGCAGGTACATGGCCAGACCGGCGAGCAGAACCTGCTCTGGCACGGCGAACTGCCCGAGGCCATCACCCTGGAGGCCTGGCGGCAACAGGCCGGCGATTGCCTGCAACGCACGCCGCTGACGCTGGGCAATCCGCAGGCGCTCATACGCCGGGTGGCCTGGTGCACCGGCGGGGCGCAGGGCATGTTTGCCGACGCCGTGGCGCTGGGGGTGGACTTGTTCATCACTGGCGAAGCATCGGAACCCTGCGCGCATATTGCCGCAGAAACCGGCGTGGCCTTTGCCGCTGCCGGCCACCACGCCACCGAACGCTACGGCGTGCGCGCCGTAGGTCAGCACCTGGCGGACACGCTGGGCATTGACGTGCGGTGGATTGACCGGGACAACCCGGTTTGATCACATTGTTTTTATGGGCTGTCTGCCTGCCTTGCCTGGCAGGAACATCACTTGAATGGCCAGGACAGGACATCAATCGCGGCTGGCAGAAAACGACCGCGCCCTTGCGCTGTGCCGGTGGCGAACTAAGTTTTTTGCATAAACGCTTTAAGTCCCTACCGCCAATCAGGTAAAATCAGACAGTTTTAGCTCGGTTTTCATGTTTGAGGATGAGTAAATGAGTGAGCAACAAGTCGATACGGGCCGTCGCCGGTTCCTGACAGTTGCGACCAGCGCCGCAGGTGGCGTGGCCGCAGCGGCTGTCGCCACGCCGTTTGTGATGAGCTTCTTCCCTTCGGAACGCGCCAAGGCAGCAGGCGCCCCGGTGGAAGTGGACATCAGCAAGCTCGAGGCGGGTCAGAAAATCAACGTCGAATGGCGCGGCAAGCCGGTCTGGGTGGTCAACCGGACACCGGATCAGGTGAAAAACCTGGCCAAACTGGGCAGCAAGCTGGCTGACCCCACTTCCACCGTGCCGCAGCAGCCGGAATACTGCAAGAACGAGCATCGCTCGATCAAGCCGGAAATTCTGGTCGCGGTCGGGATTTGCACCCACCTGGGCTGTTCCCCAACCTTCCGTCCGGATCTGGCCCCGGCTGATCTGGGCCCGGAATGGCTGGGTGGTTTCTACTGCCCATGTCACGGTTCCAAGTTTGATCTGGCCGCCCGCGTCTATTCTGGCGTCCCGGCTCCGACCAACATGGAAATCCCCCCGCACAAATACATGTCCGATACCCGACTCCTGATCGGCGACGACAAATAAGCGAAGGGCACACACAAAATGAGCAAGCAACAAGCTGTTTTGGACTGGATTGACGCCCGCTTCCCGCTGACGTCAACCTGGAAGGCGCATGTTTCCGAATACTATGCGCCGAGAAACTTTAACTTCTGGTATTTCTTCGGTTCGCTGGCCATGCTGGTGCTGGTGCTGCAGATTGTCACCGGTATTTTCCTGACCATGAACTACAAGCCGGACGGCACGCTGAACGGCTCTGGCGTTCCGGTGGCCTTTGCCTCGGTTGAGTACATCATGCGTGATGTGGCCGGTGGCTGGATCATCCGCTACATGCACTCCACCGGTGCCTCGATGTTCTTTGTCGTGGTCTACCTGCACATGTTCCGTGGCCTGATCTACGGTTCGTACAAGCAGCCGCGCGAACTGATCTGGGTGTTTGGCACGCTGATTTTCCTGTGCCTGATGGCCGAAGCCTTCATGGGCTACCTGCTGCCGTGGGGCCAGATGTCGTTCTGGGGTGCGCAGGTGATCGTGAACCTGTTTGCCTCGATCCCGGTCATTGGCCCGGATTTGTCGGTGTTCATCCGTGGTGACTTCGTGGTGGGCGACGCAACGCTGAACCGCTTCTTCGCCCTGCATGTGATTGCCGTGCCGCTGATTCTGGTGGCGCTGGTGGCAGCTCACCTGATTGCCCTGCATGAAGTGGGTTCCAACAACCCCGACGGCGTGGAAATCAAGAAGAACAAAGACCCGGTCACCCATATTCCGCTGGATGGCATTCCGTTCCACCCGTACTACACCGTCAAGGATGTACTGGGTGTGGTGGTGTTCCTGATTGTGTTCAGCGCCGTGGTGTTCCTGATGCCGGAAATGGGCGGTTACTTCCTTGAGCACCCGAACTTTGACCCGGCTGACCCGCTGAAGACCCCGGCACACATTGCGCCGGTGTGGTACTTCACCCCGTTCTACGCCATCCTGCGCGCGATTCCGTCGTTTGCCGGCACCCAGGTGTGGGGCGTGCTGGGCATGGGCGGTGCCGTGGTGCTGATTGCCTTCCTGCCGTGGCTGGACAAGTCGCCGGTGAAATCGATCCGCTATCGCAGCACCAAGTTCAAGGTCCTGCTGGCCCTGTTCATCACCGCCTTCATCGGCCTGGGCATTCTGGGCGCGATGCCGTCGACCAATGTGCGCACGGTGATCGCCCAGATTTTCTCGGTGATTTACTTCGGTTTCTTCCTGGGCATGCCGTTCTTTACCAAGAATGACGTCGGCAGCGAAGCGCCGCCGGCACGCGTTACCGAAAACACCGGTAGCCGTCAGGTGCTGTTCTTCGTGCTCGTAGCCTTGGCAATTGGCGGTGCAACGCTGTTTGCCAAGATGGTCTGATCCAGGGGATGACAACAATGAAAAAGCATTTTCGTCACCTGATCGCTGCGCTGGCCCTGGTTCTGCCGGTGGCTGCCTTCGGCAATGCCGGTGGCCCTGAGCTGGAAAAAGCGCCGATCAATGTGAAGGACGTCGAGTCTCTGCAACGCGGCGCCCAGATTTTCAACAACTACTGCCTGTCCTGCCATTCGGCCAGCTACATGCGTTACAACCGTCTGCAGGATATCGCCTTGTCCGAGCAACAGATCAAGGACAATCTGATGTTCGCCACCGACAAGATCGGTGAGACGATGGCCATTTCGATGGACAAGAAAGAAGCCAAGGACTGGTTCGGCGCTATTCCGCCGGATCTGACCGTGATTGCCCGCTCGCGCGGCGCTGACTACCTGTACGGCTACATGCGCGGTTTCTACCGTGATGAAACCCGTCCGACCGGCTGGAACAACACCGTGTTTGACAAGGTAGGCATGCCGCACATCCTGTGGGAATGGCAGGGCGAGCAGCGCATGGAACTGGTGAAGGGCAAGGACGGCCATGAAGAGCACAAGCTGGTGCTGGTCAAGCCGGGCAGCCTGACCAAGCTGGAAAACGGCAAGGCCGACACCAGCGAATACGACAAGCGTGCTGCTGACCTGGTGAACTACATGGTCTACATGGGAGAACCCACCCAGGTGAAGCGTGAGCAGCTGGGCTATGTGGTGATTCTGTTCCTGGCGCTGGTGATGTTCCCGCTGGCCTACTTCCTGAAGAAGGAATACTGGAAAGACGTGCATTAATCCCGCACTTCACATCCGGTAACAAAAAGCGGAGAGCGAGCTCTCCGCTTTTTGTTTATAAAATAACCACTTATCGTGCAAAACTGGCGGTTGCCCCCTGTGGGATGCTAGAATTGGCGATTGTTATCACCCTGCTGCTGCCAACCGGGCCGGCGATTCAGCCTGCACACGGTGGCCGCGCTCTTGACGGAGATCATACCGACTATGATGACGCTCTATTCCGGTACCACCTGCCCGTTCAGCCACCGCTGCCGGATTGTCCTGTTTGAAAAAGGCATGGACTTTCAAATTAACGATGTCGACGTGCACAACAAGCCGGAAGACCTCGCGGTCATGAACCCGTACAACGAAGTGCCGGTGCTGGTCGAACGTGACCTCATCCTGCACGAATCGAACATCATCAACGAATACATCGACGAACGCTTTCCGCATCCGCAGCTGATGCCCGCCGACCCGGTGATGCGCGCCCGCGCGCGCTTGTTCCTGTTCCGCTTTGAGCAGGAGCTGTTTGTCCATGTGCGCCAGCTGGAGCAATCGCAAAACGGCAAGGCTGGCGAACGCGCCCGCGATGCCATCCGCGACAGCCTGACCCAGATTGCGCCCATTTTTGCCAAACAGAAGTTTATTCTGGGTGAAGAATTCTCCATGATCGACGTGGCCATTGCCCCGTTGATGTGGCGTCTGGAACACTACAATATCGATCTGGGCAAGGCAGCCGCCCCGATCCTGAAATACTCCGAACGGATTTTCAGCCGTCAGGCGTTTATCGATTCGCTGACCCCGGCAGAAAAAGCCATGCGCAAGTAATACCGTGCTGCCATGCCGGCGCGGCCTCCCCCTGCGGGAGGCCGCAGCACAGCCAGACCTTCACGGAAAACTCCCCTATGCAAACCACCTCGACCAAACCCTACCTGCTGCGCGCCCTGTACGAATGGTGCGGCGACAACCACTACACTCCCTACCTGACGGTGTGGGTGGACGAACACGTACAGGTGCCGATGGCCTACGTGAAAAACAACGAAATCGTGCTGAACATCGGTGCCAACGCCACCCACAAGCTGCAGATCGACAACGACTATGTGTCGTTTTCAGCCCGCTTCAACGGCGTGTCACACGATATCTGGGTGCCGGTAGGCAATGTGATGGGGATTTTTGCCCGTGAAACCGGCGAAGGCATGGGCTTTGACGTTGAGCTGATGCAAGACGCTGCCAGCGCTGCGCCCGGTGAAGATGCCGAGATCGTGACCTTGCAGCCGGTGGTACACGCTGCTGTGCCAGCAGCAGAGGCAGGCCCAGGTGATGAACCGCCCCCCAGCCGCCCGGCAGGCAACCGCCCGTCGCTGAAAATCGTCAAATAAGGCGCTGCGGTGGGCAGCATGCCCACCAGCCTAAAAAAAATGGCCTCGACGGACATCTACCGTCGAGGCCATTTTTTCAGCCCGTATATTTACAGCGCGGCCCCCACGCTGACAGCGCCAGACTGAATCGCCTGGGCAATCTGCTGCGCCCAGTATTGCGCCTGTGCCTTATCCTCGGCTTCCACCATCACCCGCACCACTGGTTCGGTGCCACTCGGGCGCAACACCACCCGACCCGAACCATTCAGCGCCGCTTCGGCCTCGGCCAGCGCCGTGCGGCTGGCACGCTGCCAGTCCATGCCCGGTGTCAGGCGGACATTGATCATGGTTTGTGGAAACGGCTGCCAGTCACGGCATACACCGGCCAGGTCGGTATCCAGCACCGAGAGCGCCATCAGCACCTGCAGGCTGGAAATAATCCCGTCGCCCGTGGTGTGCCGGTCCAGGCAGAGCAAATGGCCAGAACTTTCGCCGCCCACCAGCCAGCCACGCGTCTGCAGCTGCTCCAGCACGTAGCGGTCGCCCACCTTGGCACGGGCAAAGGCAATGCCCTGGCGCGCCAGCGCCTGTTCCATCGCCAGATTGGTCATCACCGTGCCTACCACGCCACCTTCCAGCCGGCCAGTCAGCTTGCGTGCCTTGGCCATCACGTACAGCAGCTGGTCGCCATCGTACAGCCGACCCTGACGGTCTACCATCATCAGCCGGTCGCCATCGCCATCCAGGGCAATGCCATAGTCTGCATCATGCGCCAGCACCGCCTGCTGCAGCGCCTTGGTGTGGGTGGCCCCGCACTGGTCGTTGATATTGAAGCCATTGGGCTGGGTGGCAATTTCAATCACCTCGGCCCCCAACTCGTGAAACACCTTGGGCGCGATATGGTACGTTGCGCCATTGGCGCAATCCACCACCAGCTTCAGGCCGCGCAGATCACGGTCAGTGGGAAAGGTGCTCTTGCAAAACTCGATATAGCGACCCTGCGCATCAGACAGGCGCTTGGCCCGGCCCAGCTCAGCCGACGGACGCACCTGCATGGGCTGATCAATCTGCGCTTCGATTTCCAGCTCCAGCGCATCGTCCAGCTTGACCCCCCCTTCGGCAAAAAACTTGATGCCATTATCCTGGTAGGGATTGTGCGAGGCCGAAATCACCACGCCGGCCTGCAGGCGCAAGGCACGGGTCAGGTAGGCAATGCCCGGTGTGGGCAGCGGCCCGGCCAGATACACATCCACGCCAGCAGCGGCAAACCCGGCTTGCAGCGCGGCCTCCAGCATATAACCAGAAATACGGGTATCTTTACCAATCAGCACCCCCGGACGATGACGGCTATCGTGCTTGACCAACACCTGACCGGCGGCGTAACCCAGCCGCAAAACAAAATCCGGGGTAATCGGTGCCTGGCCCACTTCACCGCGCACCCCATCGGTGCCAAAGTATTTGCGTGCGCTCATTGTGTCCTTTCTGCGAGGTGGCAAGCCACTGGCATCGCCCCCATATGATGACGGATTGGGCCATTTTACGCGGTTCTGCCGGTTTCAGCAGGCCCGTTGTGTGGCGCGCATGGCCTGCCAGACCGCCAAGGCATCGCGGGTCTCGGCCACATCGTGGACGCGGACAATTGCCGCACCATGCTGACAGGCCAGCAAGGCCGCTGCCACGCTGGCCGCCACCCGCCGCGCCGGCACATCCTGTCCGGTGACCGCCCCCAGCATCGACTTGCGCGACAAGCCGGCCAGCACCGGGGCCAGACGGGCGCATTCTCCCAGCCGGGCCAGCAGCGCGTAGTTGTGCTCAACCGTTTTGCCAAAGCCAAAGCCAGGGTCAACCAGCAGGCGCGAAGCGGCAATGCCACCGGCCAGCGCAGCGTGCGCCCTGGCGGCCAGGTAGTCGATCACCTCGGCCACCACATCGCGGTACTGGGGCGCTTGCTGCATGGTTTGCGGCGTGCCCTGCTTGTGCATCAGACAAACCGCAGCTGACGATGCCGCCACTGCCGCAATGGCACCCTCGTCCTCCAGCGCCGCCACATCGTTGATCAGGTCTACCCCCAGCGCCAGCCCGGCACGCATCACTGCCGTGCGTCGGGTATCCAGCGAAATCGGCACCGGGTAGTCACGCAGCGCCTCCAGTACCGGCAGCACCCGGTCAATTTCTTCCTGCTCTGACACCAGCGGGGCATTGGGCCGGGTGGATTCGCCGCCAATATCCAGCAGGTCGGCACCTTCCGCCAGCATGGCTTCGGCACGGGCGCGGGCGGCATCTGGCAGCAGATAGCGCCCGCCGTCAGAAAACGAATCCGGGGTGACATTGAGAATGCCCATGATCAACGGGCGCTGCAGCGACAGCACAAAACGGCCAGCATGCAAGGTGGCAGCAGACATACACACTCCATAAACCCATAAACGACAACGCGGCAGCCCGAAGGCTGCCGCGTGTGTCCAACTTTAAAACAACACTCAGATTTCCTGCGCCGGCTTGATCGTCGGCGTCACCGGGGTGGGCGTGGCCGGCGGGGTGGTGCCGTTGCTATTGCTGCTGCTCGGGCGCGGCGGACGCGGCGGACGGCCCTGCATGATGTCCTCGATCTGCTCGGCGTCGATGGTTTCCCATTCCAGCAGCGCGGCGGTCATGGCTTCCACCTTGTCGCGGTTTTCTTCCAGCAGGCGACGGGCCAGCGTGTACTGCTCGTCGATGATGCGGCGGATTTCCGCATCCACCTGATGCATGGTGGCTTCCGACAGGTTCTTGTGCGTGGTCACCGAACGGCCCAGGAACACTTCGCCTTCGTTCTCGCCGTAGACCATCGGGCCAAGCTTGTCGCTCATGCCGTAGCGGGTCACCATGTCGCGGGCCATCGAGGTGGCACGTTCAAAGTCATTGCTCGCCCCGGTGGTCATCTGGTGCATGAACAGCTCTTCGGCAATCCGGCCACCAAACAGCACGGACACACGTTGCAGCAGATAGTCACGGTCGTAAGCATAGCGGTCCTGCTCCGGCAGTTGCATGGTCACCCCCAGCGCACGACCGCGCGGGATGATGGTGACCTTGTGCACCGGATCAGACTTGGGCAACAGCTTGGCGACGATGGCGTGGCCGGATTCGTGGTAAGCGGTGTTCTTCTTTTCCTCGTCGGTCATCACCATGCTGCGGCGCTCGGCCCCCATCATGATCTTGTCCTTGGCCGACTCGAAGTCTTCCATGTCCACCAGGCGCTTGTTGCGGCGGGCGGCAAACAGTGCCGCTTCGTTGACCAGGTTGGCCAGATCGGCACCGGAGAAGCCCGGCGTGCCACGACCGATGATTTCCGGCTTCACGTCCACCGCAATCGGCACCTTGCGCATATGCACATTGAGGATCTGCTCACGGCCACGGATGTCCGGCAGCGGCACCACCACCTGGCGGTCGAAGCGGCCAGGGCGTTGCAGTGCCGGGTCGAGCACGTCCGGACGGTTGGTGGCGGCAATCACGATCACCGTGGAATTGGTGTCGAAACCGTCCATCTCCACCAGCAGCTGGTTAAGCGTTTGTTCGCGTTCGTCGTTGCCGCCGCCCAGACCTGCGCCACGCTGACGGCCCACCGCGTCGATTTCATCAATGAAGATGATGCACGGCGAGTTTTTCTTGGCGTTCTCGAACATGTCGCGCACACGGGCCGCGCCCACGCCGACAAACATTTCCACAAAATCCGAACCGGAAATCGAGAAGAACGGCACCTTGGCTTCACCAGCAATGGCCTTGGCCAGCAAGGTTTTACCGGTACCGGGGCTGCCGGCCAGCAGAATGCCGCGCGGGATGCGCCCGCCCAGTGTCTGGTAACGGCCCGGCTCGCGCAGGTAATCGACGATTTCCTTCACTTCTTCCTTGGCTTCGTCGCAACCGGCCACGTCAGCAAAGGTGATGCTGTTCTGTTCCTGGTCCAGCATGCGTGCGCGGCTCTTGCCAAAGCTGAACGCGCCGCCCTTGCCGCCGCCTTGCATCTGGCGCATGAAGAACACCCAGACACCGATCAGCAACAACATCGGGAACCAGGAAATGAAGATGTTCATCAGCAGCGACGGCTCTTCTTCCGGCTTGGCCGAGAAGCGCACATTGCTCTTGATCAGCTGGTTCACCAGTTGCGGATCGTACGGCGCGTAGGTGGTGAAGGCGCTGCCGTCAGCACGGCGACCCTTCAGCCACTGCCCGCGCAACGGATGGCCTTCGATGACCACCGACTGCACCCGACCGGCTTCGACATCGCCGATGAATGTGGAGTATTCGACCTGGTTTTGCGTCTCTTGACGCTTGCTGAACTGGTTGAACACCGTCATCAGCACGAGGCCGATAATGACCCATATGGCGATGTTTTTACCGATGTTGTTCAAAGCGGACTCCTTAATGTGCCCTGACCTGCCAAATCTGTAGCAGCCATTTCCCGGCAGGAAAAAAATTTCATCGGAAACAGCACCTTTTTCATTGTAAACCCTGGATGCCCAACTGTCAGCGTCGACCTTTGCCCAACAGGTACACTTCGCTGCTGCGATCCCGTGAGGCCTTGGGTTTGCGACTGTGTACTTCGCTGAAGGTTTCCCGCATGGTTTTCAGAAACGTGTTGAACTCGCTGCCCTGAAACACCTTGACCAGAAAATGTCCGCCCGGTTTCAGATGCTCCTGGGCAAACATCAGGGCCAGTTCCACCAGATAGGCGCTGCGCGCCTGGTCGATGCTGCTGTTACCGGACATGTTGGGGGCAATGTCAGAGATTACAAGGTCAACGGGCCGGCCTTCCAGCAGTTGCACAAACTGCGCCAGCACCTCGTCCTCGCGAAAGTCGCCCTGGATGAACTGCACGCCCGCCACCGGGTTCATCGGCAAAATGTCCAGCGCCAGCACCCGGCCTTGTTCACCCACCTTGTCCGCCGCCACCTGCGACCAGCTGCCCGGTGCCGAACCGAGGTCGGCCACGGTGATGCCGGGGCGCAGCAGTTTGTCCTTTTCGTCGATTTCCAACAATTTGTAGGCAGCCCGCGAGCGGTAGCCGTCCTTTTGCGCCATGTGGACATAATGGTCGTTCACATGCTCGTTCAACCATGCCTTACTGGTTTTGCTGCGTGCCATACAGTAAACTCGTGTTTTGAAACTGCTCTTTGACAAGAATACGATGAAAATCGAACTCTCTTCTGACGAACGACGCCATTTGAAGGCGCTCGCCCATCCGCTTAATCCGGTGGTGATGATTGGCAATAACGGCCTGACGGACGCCGTAATGCGTGAAATCGCCATCAACCTGGACGCCCACGAACTGATCAAGATTCGTGTCCAGGGTGACGACCGTGAGGTCCGTGTGGCCTTGCTGGAACAGATTTGCCAGGATCTGAGCGCCGCCCCGGTGCAACATATTGGCAAACTGCTGGTGATTTATCGCCCGACTGGCGATGCCAAAATCACCCTGCCCAAAAAGCAGGGCAAGAAAAAGGCCTGATTTTCCCACCCCGTCCGGGGTGGCAATCCAGCCACAGCGGCGAGCCCAGGCTCGCCGCTTTTTTCATGTTTTTGCGTATTGTGTTTTTGCCACTCAGCGCCGCTCGCGCCACAGCACCCACACCACGCCCAGCACACTTTGCAGCAGGTACACGCTGCTGGAAATACCATGCCAGGGGCCAAAGCCCAGGCCAAGCACCTGGCTGGCCTGACCTGCAGCGTCCAGCGGGGTCTGCTTGAGCTGGTTGATCACCGGATGAATCAGCCACTGGTTGAGCAGCGAGCAGCCCAGCATCGCCCACACCAGCTGCGCCAGCGCATGGCGATGGCCATGCAGACCATAGCGCAGGGTGTACAAGCCCAGCCAGACCAGCGCGCAGCCCAGCCCCAGCCATTCCACCAGGCTGAACATCCGTCCGGCCAGCGCGCCAGCCAGTTGACTATCCAGCTGAGCAAACAGCACCGGAGCCACGCCCCAGCCCACCATCCACTGCCCGCCCAGCCACAGGGTCAACGCCAGGCGGCGCAGCCGTGGGTTCCAGTCGCTCATACAGCCTCCTGACCCCTGCCGGATCTGGCCCGGAAGGGGATTAACGGTATTCTACGTCCAGCACTTCGTATTCACGCAGGCCACCCGGAGCCTGCACTTCGGCCACGTCGCCGCTTTCCTTGCCAATCAGCGCGCGGGCAATCGGCGAATTGACCGACACCTTGCCCTGCTTGATATCCGCTTCGTCGTCACCCACGATCTGATAACACACTTCGTCGTCGCTTTCCATGTCCAGCAGCTTGACCGTGGCACCAAACACGATGCGGCCATCGGCATCCAGCGTGGTCGGGTCGATGATCTGCGCATTGGACAGCTTGCTTTCGATTTCGGCAATGCGGCCTTCGACAAAACCCTGGCGCTCCTTGGCGGCGTCGTACTCGGCGTTTTCCGACAAGTCGCCGTGGCTGCGGGCTTCGGCAATCGCGGCAATCACGCTTGGGCGCTCAATGCTTTTCAGGCGCTGCAGTTCGGTTTTGAGTTGCTCGGCGCCCAGCACGGTCAGCGGAACTTTAATCATCTGGATTCTCCAGGAAACCCGGCAACAGGCCGGATTCCACACAATAAAAGGCAAGCCGCCGTTGAAAAACGGCGGCTTGCTGAAGTCGGATTGACGGGGTAATTCCCGGATTGTAACGGCAAGCCGGGCGGTTTCCAAGTATGAACCGCCACCCGGCATGCCAGGCGGAAGAAAAAACTTACAGCTGGGCGTGCAGCGACTGCACGCTGTAAACCCCCAGGTCCTGCAGATGGCGCATGCCCACGCACACCGCACGGGCACCCGCCAGCGTGGTGTACTGCGGAATGCGGCCTTGCAGCGCCGAGCGGCGGATCGAGTAGCTGTCCTGCACTGCCTGGCGTTTTTCGTCCACGGTGTTGATCACCAGACAAATTTCGCCATTCTTGATCATGTCCACCACATGCGGACGGCCTTCGGTCACCTTGTTGATGGCGGTCACCGGCAGGCCCTGCTCGCTGATCATCTGCGCGGTGCCACGGGTGGCCACCAGGTCAAAGCCCAGGTCAAGCAGGTCGCGGGCCACTTCGACAATGCCGGTCTTGTCCGACTGACGCACCGACAGGAACACCTTGCCCTGTTTCGGGAAGCGATCACCCGCCGCCAGCTGGCTTTTCACATAGGCTTCGGCAAACGAACCGCCCACGCCCATCACTTCGCCAGTGGACTTCATTTCCGGGCCAAGAATGGTGTCCACGCCAGGGAACTTGATAAACGGGAACACGGCTTCCTTGACGGCGAAATACGGCGGAATCACCTCGCGGGTCACGCCCTGGGCGGCCAGGCTGATGCCGGCCATGCAGCGCGCGGCAATCTTGGCCAGCGGCTGGCCAGTGACCTTGGACACAAACGGCACGGTGCGCGAGGCGCGCGGGTTGACTTCCAGCACATAGATGGTATCGCCCTGAATGGCAAACTGCACATTCATCAGGCCCACCACGTTCAGCGCCTTGGCCATGGCAACGGTCTGGCGGCGGATTTCGTCCTGTACGTCAGCGCCCAGGCTGTACGGCGGCAGCGAGCAGGCGGAATCGCCGGAGTGTACGCCGGCTTGCTCGATATGCTGCATGATGCCGCCGATGATTACCTGTTCGCCATCGCTGATGGCGTCCACATCCACTTCGATGGCGTCATTCAGGAAACGGTCCAGCAGCACCGGGCTGTCATTCGACACCTTCACTGCCTCGCGCATATAGCGTTCGAGGTCAGCCTGCTCGTGGACGATTTCCATCGCCCGACCGCCCAGCACGTAGGACGGACGCACCACCAGCGGATAGCCGATTTCAGCCGCCAGGCGGATGGCTTCCTGCGGGTCACGCGCGGTGCGGTTGGGCGGCTGCTTGAGCTTGAGCGCGTGCAGCATCTTCTGGAAGCGTTCGCGGTCTTCGGCGCAGTCGATCATGTCCGGTGTGGTGCCGATGATGGGCACGCCGTTGGCTTCCAGCGCACGCGCCAGTTTCAGCGGGGTCTGGCCGCCGTACTGCACGATCACGCCGATGGGTTTTTCCACATTGACCACTTCCAGCACGTCTTCCAGCGTCAGCGGCTCGAAGTACAGGCGGTCGGAAGTGTCGTAGTCGGTGGACACGGTTTCCGGGTTGCAGTTGACCATGATGGTCTCAAAACCGGATTCGCGCAGGCTCAGCGCAGCGTGGACGCAGCAGTAGTCAAATTCGATGCCCTGGCCGATGCGGTTTGGCCCGCCGCCCAGCACCATGATTTTTTGCCGGCTGGACGGTTGCGCTTCGCACTCTTCTTCGTAAGTCGAGTACATATAAGCGGTGTTGGTGGCAAATTCCGCCGCGCAGGTATCCACCCGCTTGTACACCGGACGCACGCCGCTGGCCCAGCGCTTGTTGCGCACTGCGCCCTGGTCGGTGCCGAGCAAGACGGCCAGACGACGGTCGGAGAAGCCCTTGCGCTTGAGGCGGCGCAGGGTGTCGGCGTCCAGGCTGTCCAGCTTCTGGCCCTTGAGCGCGGTTTCTTCGGCCACCAGGTCTTCCAGCTGGGCGAGGAACCACGGGTCGATCTTGCACACGTCGAAGATTTCGCGCGCGCTCATGCCAATGCGGAAAGCATCGGCCACGTACAGCAGACGATCCGGCCCCGGCTCGCCCAGCTCGCGGGTGATGGTTTCGCGGTCGGTCGAACGCTCATCCAGGCCAGACAGGCCGGTTTCCATGCCGCGCAGGGCTTTTTGCATGGATTCCTGCAGCGACCGGCCCATGGCCATCACCTCGCCCACCGACTTCATCTGGGTGGTCAGGCGGTCGTTGGCCTGCGGGAATTTCTCGAAGGCAAAACGCGGAATCTTGGTGACCACGTAGTCGATCGACGGCTCGAACGAGGCCGGGGTGGCCCCACCAGTGATGTCGTTTTTCAGCTCGTCCAGCGTGTAGCCCACCGCCAGCTTGGCCGCCACCTTGGCAATCGGGAAGCCGGTGGCCTTGGACGCCAGCGCCGACGAACGCGACACGCGCGGGTTCATTTCAATGACGATCATCTCGCCATTGTCCGGATTGACGGCAAACTGCACATTGGAGCCGCCGGTATCCACGCCGATCTCACGCAACACCGCCAGGCTGGCGTTACGCATGATCTGATATTCCTTGTCGGTCAGCGTTTGCGCCGGGGCCACGGTAATCGAATCGCCAGTGTGCACGCCCATCGGATCGAAGTTTTCGATCGAGCAGATGATGATGCAGTTGTCGTTGCGGTCGCGCACCACTTCCATCTCGTACTCTTTCCAGCCCAGCACCGACTGCTCGATCAGCAGTTCGTGGGTGGGGCTGGCTTCAAAGCCGCGTTCGCAGATGGTGACAAACTCTTCCTTGTTGTAAGCAATGCCGCCGCCCGAACCGCCCATGGTAAACGACGGGCGAATCAGCGTCGGGTAGCCCACCTGAGCCTGCGCGGTCAGCGCCTGCTCCATGGTGTGGGCCACAAACGACATCGGGCAGAACAGGCCGATTTTTTCCATCGCCAGCTTGAACTTGCCGCGATCTTCCGCCTTGTCGATGGCTTCTTCGGTGGCGCCGATCATTTCCACGCCAAATTTTTCCAGCACGCCATTGCGCGCCAGGTCCAGCGCACAGTTCAGCGCGGTCTGGCCACCCATGGTGGGCAGCAGGGCATCCGGGCGTTCTTTTTCGATGATCTTGGCCACCATCTGCCAGGTGATCGGCTCGATATAGGTCACGTCGGCCATGTCCGGGTCGGTCATGATGGTGGCCGGGTTGGAGTTGACCAGAATGACCTTGTAGCCTTCCTCACGCAGGGCTTTGCACGCCTGAGCGCCGGAATAGTCGAATTCGCAGGCCTGGCCAATCACAATGGGGCCGGCGCCAATAATCAGGATGCTTTGGATGTCTGTACGTTTGGGCATTCTTGCACTCTACACAATCAATATGAATTCGGGAGGGTCAGTTCAGGCTGGCGCTGGCGAGTTTGGCGCCAAAGCCGACAAACAGCACGCCAACGCCGCCAGTCATCGACGCAGCCAGCTTGCGTCGACGGCGAAAACCATCAGCCACCCTGACGCCGAGCAGAATCAGCACGGTCAGGTAAGTCAGGCTGAACAGCTGCACAATCGCGCCCAGCGCCAGAAAGGTCAGCGCCGGATACGGATAGGCCGGATCGACAAACTGGATAAAAAACGAAATAAAAAACAAAATGGCCTTGGGGTTCAGCAGGCTGATCACCAGCGCCTTGCGCATGGGATGGCGGCTGTCCTGCTCGCGCATCGGCGCAGCGGGCGCCTGCAAGGCTGGTGCCGGATGACGCCAGCCGCGCCAGGCGGCGCGCAGCATGTTCAGGCCAATCCAGCCCAGATAGGCCGCGCCCACATACTTGAGCAGGATGAACAGCGCCGGCAAAGTATGCAGGATCGACGCCACCCCGGTGGCCGACAACAGCATCAGGATGGCATCGCCGACAAACACGCCACTGGCCGCCTGAAACCCGGCGCGCACCCCGCGCTGCGCGGCAACCGACAACACGTAAATCGAGTTGGGGCCAGGCAGCAGGACGATGAACAGGGTGCCCAGCAGGTAAGTAGGCAAATCGGTAATCCCAAACATGGGCAGTGTGTCCTTTAATCTGGCGCAGGCGCGTTGCCACGCCTGCGCCGGTCAACGCCGGCGCGCAAACGCACCGGCGGCATCAAGCCATCAAGACCTCAGGCGCGAGCCTGCTGCATGGCGGCGGTAAAGCGGTCAAACAGATACGCCACGTCGTGCGGGCCAGGGCTGGCTTCCGGGTGGCCCTGGAAAGAAAACGCCGGGCGATCGGTCAGGGCAATGCCCTGTACGGTGTGGTCAAACAAACTGCGGTGGGTCACGCGTACATTGGCCGGCAGGCTGGTTTCATCCACCTGGAAGCCATGGTTCTGGCTGGTGATCATCACCCGGCTGCTGTCCAGATCCTGCACCGGATGGTTGGCACCGTGGTGGCCAAACTTCATCTTGCTGGTTTTGCCACCGGCGGCCAGGCCCAGCAGCTGGTGGCCCAGACAGATGCCAAACACCGGCAGGCGGGTGTCGAGAATCTGGCGAATGGCGGCAATGGCGTAGTCGCACGGTTCCGGGTCGCCGGGGCCGTTGGACAGGAACACGCCATCCGGATTCAACGCCAGCACCTGCTCAGCCGGGGTTTGCGCCGGCACCACCGTGACCTTGCAGCCGCGTTCGGCCAGCATGCGCAGGATGTTGTGCTTCACGCCAAAATCATAGGCCACCACGTGATACTGTGGGTGGGTCTGGGTGCGATAGCCCTCGCCCAGCGCCCATTCGCGGTCGGTCCAGGCGTAGGGCTCGGTGCAGCTGACTACCTTGGCCAGGTCCTGGCCGGCCATCGAGCCAAAGCCCTGGGCCAGCGCCACCGCCTTGGCGGCATCCACCTCGCCGGCCATGATGCAGCCGGCCTGCGCGCCTTTTTCCCGCAGGATGCGGGTAAGCTTGCGGGTGTCGATATCGGCAATCGCCACCGTGCCGGTGCGGGTGAGGTAATCCCCCAGCGACTCCTGAGCACGGAAATTGCTATGCAGCAAGGGCAGGTCGCGGATGATCAAACCGGCGGCAAATACGCCGCGCGATTCGGTGTCTTCTGCGTTAGCCCCCACATTGCCGATATGCGGGTAAGTCAGCGTGACCAGCTGACGGGTATAAGACGGATCGGTCAGAATTTCTTGATAACCGGTGATGGCAGTGTTGAACACCACTTCACCGACGGTATGTCCGGCCGCGCCAATGGCGCGACCAGTAAAAACGGTCCCGTCAGCCAAGGCAAGAATTGCGGGAATCGTGGACACTGGCTGCTCCTGATACGTGTGTTTTTGAAGGCTTGATGCGAATAACGGGACAAGGCGCTCCACGCCCGTCCCGTTTTGACAAACTTTCAGATTGTACCTTTTTTTACCCCCCTCCCGCAACTTTGCGGCAGCGCAGCATGTGCAGGAGATGCGTCAGCCGTGGTCAGAATGCCGACATCGCCGTGTCGGCTGTCGCACAGCGCTGCCTGGGTTGTAGTGCATGGGGGGCGGGGAGGCAAGGAAGAAGGGGCTGGAATTCGCGGGCGGGGGTGAACGGCATATACTGGGCGCATCGCACGCCGCATATGCCAGCGGCTGTGTGGCTTTTTTCTGAATCCCAAAGGCTTGCCCCATGCTGCGCACCCTGAAAATCCAAGGCTTTAAATCCATCCCCGACCTTGAGCTTGAACTGGGCCGGGTCAATTGCTTTATTGGTGCCAATGGCGTGGGCAAAAGCAATGTACTGGAAGCATTAGGCGTGCTGGGCGCGGCGGCCAGCGGTGTGGTGGACGACGAAAGCCTGCTGCGCCGGGGCGTGCGCGCCGGCACGCCGCGTTTATACAAAACCTCGTTTGCCGGCCTGCGCACCCCGCCACACATCAGCATGGACATCACCACCAGCCAGCAGGCGGCATATCGAGTTTCCCTGCTCAACCCGCTGGATGCGCCGGAACCTGCCTGGGCCTACAAAACCGAAACCCTGAGCGATGGCAAGCGCGATATTGTCTCTGCTGGCGTGCGCAGCCAAGCCAAATCGCTGAACCCCAAAGCCGGGCTGGCGGCGCTGAAACGGGTGGAGCTGGCCGAGGACAACCCCGCCGCCCAGTTAATGCAAACCCTGCAAGACTACGCCATTTACTGCCCCAACACCCCGGCGCTGCGCGGTATTGCCCCAGACCCGCAAACCCGCGCCCCCGTGGGCCTGAACGGCGGGCGACTGGCTGAAGGCTTTGCCGAGCTGCAACGGACACTACAAGCAGACAACGAACCCGGCGAAGCCATTCTGGATGACATCCTGGCGCTGATCGACTGGGTAGATGAAGTCGAAGCCAGCCAGCACGCCAGCGCGCTGCTCTCCAGCCAAGTGCCGCGCGGAAAATGGATGCTGAAATTCACCGACCGCTTCATGAACGCCAACCGCAACACCCTGACCGCCTACGACGCCAGCGAAGGGGCACTGTATATCCTGTTCTGCGCCACACTCTGCCTGGCGGAATACGGCCCAAAAGTGTTCGCCATCGATAATCTGGATCAAGCGCTTAACCCCAGACTGCTAACCCGACTGGTCAGCCATCTGGCCGCCTGGCTGGCGTATCGCAACCCAGATCAACAATTGCTGTTTACCGCCCATAACCCTGCTGTGCTGGACGGGCTGGATTTAAACGACCCGGAAGTGCGCCTGTTTGCCGTAGACCGCACCCAACAAGGCCACACCTGCGTGCGCCGCATCGTGCTGTCTGAAGCTCTGCGCCAGCAACTGCACAGCTACCCGCTTTCCCGTTTGTGGATGATGGGCCACCTGGGCGCGGTGCCAAATGTCTGAGCCTTTGCGCATTGCCCTGGTGGCGGAGGGACCGACAGATCAACCGCTGATTGCAGCGGCGCTGGGTGCCATCTTGCCCGACCAGCCATTTGTGCTGACGCAATTGCAGCCAGAGCCAACCTATCCGCAAATGGGCACGGGCTGGGGCGGCGTACTGAAATGGTGCCATGCCGCTGGCGCACGCCATGCCGGGCCAATAGATACCGACCCCACGCTGGAATTGTACGATTTGCTTATCATCCACCTTGATCTGGATGTTTGCGGCAAACAGTATGCGGATTATTCACAGCTGCCAGACGATGAGCGCCGGGCAAACTGGGGCGCGCTACCCATTCACTACCGCTGCCCGCCCGCCAGCGCCGGCGCGGACGCGCTGGCCAGCGTGCTGGAAACCTGGCTCACCCCGGCAACCATACAACCCAAAGGGCGCACGGTGCTGTGCCTGCCGGCACAATCATCGGGAACCTGGCTGGGCGTGGCGACCCTGCCGGATAGTCACCCCGAGCTATCCAGGTTGGAGTGCAACACCCAACTGGAAACATGGCTCTCCGAACTCGCGCCTAAGGCACACAAGATCAAGAAAACCCAGCTGGAATACCGGAAGCATGCCCGTGGGATTCAAGAACGTTGGACTTACGTCACACAGCGCTGTAGGCAAGCGGAGCGGTTTGAATCTGATGTGCGGCAGGCGTTGGGGGAGTGAGCGCGGAGGAATGCGGGGATGCGCGCCACTAAGAGTAGTGTCTACAAAAACTAGGTAGTCAACCGGCGGAGCAACAAACACGCCCCAGCCAGCCACACCCATGTCTCGGCAACCTGCGACAGTCGATCGTGATGCACGATCAAACGACGCGACCGCTCGTGTCAAGTTTACATGTTTTTGTAGACACCCTCTTAGCGGCTCTTAAGCAAAAAACAATGTAGATGGTAATTGCACGGAAATGCTGATAGCGTTATGCTTACACTGGGTTGGATGTAGGCTGCAACGCGAATCGGTGCAAAGTGCAAGACCATGGAGGAGTTGCTCTTTGGAAGTTACATTACCGAAAAGCCCTGCAAGAAAAATCCCATCGCAAGCAGGTCGATAAGCCATACAGAGCTAGCACTGGCGGCAAGATCGCCAGCGAGCACAGCGCCTACATTGCGGGGCTTACCCCCAATTCAAGCCGAACATCTTTCGCGTGTTAGCTTAATCTTGGCGTTAGCCATCACAAATACTCCACCCGGACCGCCCCATGAAGATTCAATGCATTGACCGCGACGTTCGACAAATCCTTGAGTCCGGCACATATGTCATCCCGCGATTCCAACGCCCATTCTCATGGGATAACGAAAACGTCGAGGAGTTTTGGAACGACAGCACCTCTGACGTCAAGAAGGACTACTTTATCGGGGCCTTTGTAACGTATAACATTTCAAGCTCCTCGTACGGAATAGTAGATGGCCAGCAGCGACTAACGACCATCACAATCACCCTATGTGCCATTCGAGACAAGTATCTCGAACTTGGGTACGCTGCGGCAGCAAAGGGAGTTCATCGACTTATCGAAACAAGAGACTTGAATGACCAAGCTCAGTTCGTTCTTCGCGCCGAAACCTCCTATCCGTATCTTCAGGCAAAAATTCAAAGCTTTGAAAAGGAAAACGAGGATATTGATGCAGGCGACGAAGAGCGCGCGATAGGAGTTGCGTACGAAACCATATCGGGCTTCATCAAGGAAGGAGTGGCTCGCATTGCAGACCTCGACGCAACAAAGGCAAAGAATGCGACGAAAAAGTGGTTAGATCAAATTCGCGACAAAATTTTGGCACTAAAAGTTATCTCAATTACGCTCGATAATCAGGATGATGCATATACAATCTTCGAAACGCTGAACACCCGTGGCAAGGATTTGACAGCCGCCGACCTGGCAAAGAATCACTTCCTGCGCCTACTTCCTGCAAAGGGGAAGGCCATTGATAGACCAAAGGATCATTGGCTAGAAATGCAAAATGAATTAGAACAGGCTCAGCGGTCGATTCAGCTTAGAACGTTCCTCCACCACTATTGGCTGTCAAAATACCCATTCACGACAGAAAAACAACTCTTTCGTGCTATCCGCGATAGTGTCAACAAGCATAATGTCAAAGACATAGCAACCGAACTTCGCACTGATAGCAAACTATATAGAGGAATTTCGGAACCATATACTCTGGACATATGGAGCCGGCCAACAGCGGACATCCAAGACTCGCTATTTTTCATTTCAAATACATTAAACATTCAGATTGCAAATCCGCTTCTCTTATCGGTGCTGCGCCTCTATCATGCCAAAAAGCTAAAAGATAGGCAAGTGCGCAAAATATTTAGTCTGGTTGAGAAATACCACTATACCTACACAACCATCTGCGCATTGCCCTCGTCAGGTGGCGTAAGTCTCATGTACGCAGCACACGCACGTGCGTTCACAAATGCAGCCGACTCAAACTCCCTCGGGATCTGCATCTCAGATTTTAAGAAGAAGATCAAGGACAAGGTTCCCGCTAGAGATGTATTCGTCAGCAAGTTTAAGCACTTAAGCTATTCAAATACTCGACAGCGAAACATCATTAAATATACGCTATGGAAGATTGACCGGTCACGCAACTCAGCGGTCGACATTGACAGGAATTCAAGTTCAATCGAGCATCTTTCGCCGCAGGCAAATCATAATTACTGGACGCACTACATTGGCAATCTCCTCTTGGTACCAGCCAAGTTCAACAGTGAGAAACTAGGCTCCAAATCATTCTTGGAGAAGAAGGCACTCTTGACTGATGGCGGCTATGCGCTTGACTCGCTTGTGACTGCTGCCACTACATGGGCAGCCCAAGAAGTTGAGAAGCGCACACAAGAGTTAGCCGAGTACGCGTACGACACAGTTTGGTCAATAAAGTAGACACCTCTTGAGAAAAAGAGTGCAGAGATGAGCAGCCCGGCGACCTAGCTGATTTGCACCAGCTTTGTTTTGCTTGATTACTTAATATATATATAGCGCACCACGGCTGCCCGCAGCAAGTTTCAGCAGAGTGTCGCACTTGACCTTTTAGTCAAACCAACCACTTACACCACGGAGAGAATCATGCCAGAAATAAAACCAGACATTATCTTACCAGAAAAGCTTAAAACATTACTTCACCACAAAGAAAATTCTCGTTTCTACTCGCACTATTTGTAACAATACCGGCAATTATTGGCATCATCACATCAATCACCGTATACTTATTAATTTCACTCCTTCTCACGCCATTGATCATTTGGTTTGCATTACAACTACTCAAGGCCTTTTTAATTGGTAGTGCAGTTAGAGCTTCACAAAACAACTTCCCCGAAATTTATGAAATACTATCAGAGGCAACATTACGCCTAGACCACAAAAAAACAGTAGACATATACATAATAGAAAATGGCTCAGTTAATGTGTTTGTATACAAGTTATTTCAAACAGAACTCATATTAATTCATTCAGCAATGATAGCAGGAATGTCACCAACAGAACATAGACCGCAACTTCTATGGGTAATTGGTAGATTTATCGGCGCACTAAAGGCAAAACACATGAGACTCACACCACTATCAATAATTATTAATAGCATTGAAAAAATCAAGATATTGAATTTATTTATATTGCCATACCAAAGAGCAACACAATACTCTGGAGACCAAATTGACTTAGCCTTGACCAATGATCTCACCAACTCAATCAAGGCCTTTGACAAGCTATTGATAGGCAAGGATCTAGCAAACGATGTTCGCCTAAAAGGTTTATTAACACAAGCTCACGAGCTCCACTCTAGGGATACGCTGAAAAAATCGTCATTCCCGCGAAGTTGGGAATCCAGGGTGTTGATTTTGCTGGGTTTTGTTTTTGGCAAAAACGGTTTTTCTGAATAAATCAGCGCGTCCCTAGTACATGGGGGTGGCTATCAAAAGTCTTATCTCCATCCCAACAAATGACATACAGGAATTTAAATATATTGACGTTCGCCCAACAAAACTATCCGGACGAATTCCAAAACTACATTAACCAATTTGACGACATCACCCTGCCCGAGATAGAAAAACTACTACTAAGCAATTACCCACTTTACGTCAGAGCCACATAATAACAAGAAAACAAGCAAAGTTACGATGCCCCCCCGAATGCCCCCATCCGAGGTCTTTTACTTCACATTAAACATCCTAATTTATTTGGCAATTCCAAACACGGCAATCTAAAATACCAAGTGCAACAATTCAATATCTGACCACGTGCAACAATTCAATCACAACATTCTTAATGTTGTCAGTTACACTTTACGCCCCCCAACGTAAACACTTTCACCCAAGCCCCGCCATGTATCTAGACACCGCCAAATTAACCGCCCAAGAGAACTATCGCCATCTTGTTGGAGGCATCATTCCTCGGCCCATCGCTTGGATCAGCACGATTTCCGCAACGGGCATTACCAACCTTGCCCCCTACTCATTTTTTACCGTAGCCAGCTGCAACCCTCCCGTCCTGCTGTACACACAAATCACGCCGAGAAGCGGCAAGAACAAGGACACGCTCGCAAATATTCTTGCCACGAAATCTTGTGTGATCAATATCGTGAGTGCGGCATTGCTGGAAAAGATGAATGCCACATGCGAAAGCTTTCCACCCGAAATCAGTGAGTACTCAGCGGCGGGGATCGAATCTTGTGAAAGTCAATGTGTTGCCGCGCCGGCAGTGGCTGCATCAAAAGTTCGCTATGAATGCGCGCTTCGAGAAGTGATTCAGGTGTCTTCCGCGCCATCGGGCGGCAGCGTTGTTTTGTTGGATGTGCTTGGAATCTACGTTGCCGATGATGTACACGTTCAATCAGAAATCAGCCATGACCTTCTTGATGCAGTGGGCAAACTTGGCGGTGATGGGTACGCATATACACGAGAGACTACGGCCCTTGCCCGGCCATAAAAGTGCATCCGTCAAAACCGTGGCGCGCAAATTAAGCATTTCCTCTGCCACCAATGACGCCACAAACGCTGGCGGCGCCTGACGCAACACGCGCCTCTCGCACCGCCCCCCAAGCTGACCGGCAACGGATGCGCGAAGGCTAAGCGATCTCACCCCACAATCTGGGCAAGCCCAAAGCAAGCCTGACATTGACACGGTAAGGAAATTTTCTTACTTTGTCAGTATTGCGATCAGGAGAGCCGCCATGCCGGTCATTCAAGAGGTGGCCACCGTCACGTCCAAGGGGCAGATCACACTGCCCAAGTCCATTCGACAAGCACTTGGCGCAGACACTGGTAGCAAGCTCTCGTTTGAGCTTCGGGGCAATAATGAAGTCGTCGTGACCCGCGCAGATGCCGAGCACGAGGACCCGGCCATTGCCGCGTTTCTGGCCCTACTGGCGCGCGATATTGCCACGGGCCAGAATGTGAGCGGCCTGCCCGAGGATCTGGTTCGCACGATGCTGGAGCACGCGGGCTTCAAGGCGGAGTTGGGTGACGATTTTGACGAAGACGTGGAAATCTAATGCAACAGCATGGCTGGACGCTGCTGTTTCATCACCAGCTGATTGCGCAGATGATGAAATTGCGCACGGCGGTGCTGCGCGCCCAAGAAAACGATCCAGAAGGGTTTGGGGCCAACGCCAACGTCAGGTTCTTCCGCGCCTTGGTCCAGTTGATACAAGACGTGGTGCCGGACGATCCTGCCCGCGACGAATATCGCCAAGGCAATACCATGGGGCCAGCTTACCGTCACTGGCGGCGGGCCAAGCTCGGCAGGCGCTATCGGCTGTTCTTCCGCTACGATTCGAAGGCAAAGGTCATTGTGTACGCATGGTTGACATCCTCCCCTCCCTCTCGCCTATGGCTCGCCGCTCTTAAGCGCGGGAAGGAAGGGGATTCCTACTGCGGTTAGCTAAAAGCTCACTCACTTCGGCGGGTTCCTGCTTCACCGAGCGGCCTG